>OLPA01002800.1_pt1 | contig 12542 bp, 11 predicted proteins | sample 1672811 | NCBI WGS metagenome assembly OLPA01 (sample SAMEA3136726, study PRJEB25190) | human gut metagenome | biome: human gut; feature: human-associated habitat; material: faeces | place: Austria | collected 2013
GCAACAGGACAGCCGACAGCAGGTGATGGAATGGAACTGAATGCGATCGCAGCATCCGTAATCGGCGGCGCCAGCCTTTCCGGTGGTATTGGTTCCATGCTTGGAACATTCGGTGGTGTATTCCTTCTGCAGATCATCACCAATATCTTTAACCTTGTAGGTCTTGCTTCTTTCTACCAGCAGATCGCCAAAGGTATCATTATCATCGCAGCTCTTCTTCTTAACAGAGCTATCGATGCAAAAAAATAACAGAATGATGAAGTACAAGGGGTGCTTATCATAATAAAAAACTATATCATTTTAAAGGAGGATATCAACATGAAAAGAAAAGGTTTCCTTGCAATTCTGACAGCAATGGCAATGATCGGGTCTATGGGAGTTTGCGTTTACGCGGCAGACGACGCTGCATCCACAGAAGATGTTCTGGCTGATTACACAGGAAAAGCAGATTACAAGATCGGCTTCTCACAGTGCACACTGGCTTCTCCGTTCTATGTAACCATGAAAGAAGTTGCAGAAGATTATGCAAAACAGCTTGGTGTTGATTTTGTCTGCGTAAGTGCGGATGATGATGTTACCAAACAGAACAACGATATCAACGACATGATCTCCAGTGGAATCGATGCGCTGATCCTGAATCCGATCAATGCAGAAGGTGTTGCTCCGGCAATCGAAGCCTGCCAGAAAGCAGACATTCCGGTTATCACCGTTGACCGTAATGTAAATGATGGAAACACCGCTTATGTAGGCCGTGACAACGAAGTCTGGATGCAGAAGAATTTGATTTTGAGATTAAAATGACAATTAAATAATATATGTTCGAAAATAGATAGACATATTGATAGAATTTTGTGAAAAAGGAGAAGGATTATGCTTTATACAGGTTTTGAAGAAGATAAACGTTTGGTTCAGGTTGTACCATCAGCAAGACAGATCGCATATGAAAACATGGAATTTTTCTGTTTCATTCATTTCACTGTAAATACTTTTACCGGAAGCGAATGGGGGGATGGAACAGAACCGGAATCCATTTTTAATCCGACAGAGCTGGACGCACGCCAGTGGGCAAAAACAGCAGCAGAGGGTGGGATGAAGGGCTTGATCCTCACATGCAAACATCATGACGGATTTTGCCTGTGGCCATCCAAATACACCGAGCATAGTATCAAAAACTCCCCGTACAAAAACGGAAAAGGGGATATTGTCAGAGAAACAGCCGAAGCGTGCCGGGAGTTTGGACTTAAATTTGGTGTTTATCTTTCACCCTGGGACAGAAACAACAGCAGCTATGGAAAGGGAAAAGAGTATGACGATTACTATCTGAACCAGCTGACAGAGCTGCTGACAGAATATGGTGATATCTTTGTGATCTGGCTGGACGGTGCATGTGGTGAAGGACCAAATGGAAAGGTCCAGAAATACGACTGGCAGAGATATTATAAAGTGATGCGTGAATTACAGCCGAATGCAATAATTTCTATTTCAGGCCCGGACATCAGATGGTGCGGAAACGAAGCCGGGGAAGTAAGACCGAGTGAATGGAGCGTTGTTGCAAAGGATATGACTGATCCGGCGATCACAGCAGCGTTAAGCCAGCAGGAAGATAATGAAGAATTCCGAAACAGACCGCTGGACGAGACCCAGACAGACCTTGGAAGCAGGGAACGCCTTGCAAATGAAAAAGAGCTTGCATGGTACCCTGCAGAGACGGATGTTTCTATCCGTCCAGGCTGGTTCTATCATGAGGAAGAAGATGAACAGGTCCGCTCCTTTGAGAACCTGAAAGACATTTACTTAAAATCCGTAGGGGGAAATACCACATTATTATTAAATCTTCCTCCGATGAAAAATGGCCGTATCCATGAAACAGATGCTGCAAATCTGAAACAGTTGGGCGAGTTTATTGAGAATACCTTTAAACATAATCTTTTACAGGATGCGGAAATATCTATACTCTCTGCTTCAAATGCTGAGAAAAGTAATGGAGAAGCATTAAGAATGGATGATTATGATTCTTATTTTGTAAATGAAGAGGGGGATAAAGAACTCTCTATCAATATAAAATGGGAGAAACCGAGAAAAGTGTCATATCTGGTCATTAAGGAAGCTATTCCGCTTAGTCAAAGAGTAGAGTCTTTTTCTGTAAGCTATGAGAATGATGGAATTATGCAGGAATGTTATAAAGGAACAACCATTGGTTATAAAAAAATAATAGATTTACAGGAAATTGAAACAGCAAATCTTATTATTAATATTGATGATGCAAGAGTTGCTCCGGCAATATCATTTGTTGGCGTATACTAACGAAGAACAAAAGGACCAGATACAGTTTTGTTTCTGGTCCTTTAATATTCAAGCCAAGAACCGCAATATTTTAATGTTTTATGGGGGAAGGAAATGTATAAAGTATTATTTGCAGAAGATGAATTATTAGTGCGTTTAGGATTACAGAACTCTATTCCCTGGAGTAAATATCAGATGGAATTATCTGCACTGGCTGAAAACGGAATAGAAGCTTTCCGGTTATTTGAGTCAATTCGTCCTGATGTCTTGATAACGGATCTTCGTATGGAAGGAATGGATGGTGTAGAACTTGTCAAAAGAGTAAGACAGATTGATAAAGATTGTGCCATTGTTGTAGTATCATGTATGAATGATTTCGAAACGTTAAGGAAACTAATTCCTTATAATATTAATGCTTATGTTTTAAAGGCAAGTATCAGTATTGATGAGGTGTGCGATGCATTGCAGAATGTACAGGAATATCTGATCAGAATAGGAAGAAAAACGGATAAAGCGGAAAGTAGCAATGATACGTTAGAGACGCATATTTCAAAGTTCTTATTAGGTAAAATAGCAAACTGTACATGGGAAAAGACTGATTTCATGGAGTATATGCTGTTGTTCAGCCTAAAAGATGAAGATCAGACAAAGATCAATGCATTGGCAATGGAGTTTATATATGAACTTGTGAGACGTCAGTTGCCAAATAAACTGCTGATTCCGTTAAAAGAAAAAGAATTTATTATATTCTATGAACATGAAGAACGAAATATAGATGAGCGAATAAAAAGGATTAACAGTTCCATTGAGGATTTTCTGGGGGTTCGTTTTGTGATCACATATTGTAATAGGAAGGAATCAGAAAGTCTGAAGGACTGGTTTGATCGTGCATATGTACAGCAATTTAATATAGACTATGATGATAACAGCGGAAAAGCATTGATTCAGAAATCAATATCTTATATGGAGGAACATTATCAGGAAAATCTTAGCCTGAAGGATATTTCAAGAATAATAGGCCTATCAGGAAGTTATTTTTCGTATTTGTTCAAACAGCAGACAGGTAAGAATTATATAGAATATCTAAATGAAATCCGGTTGGAAGAGGCAATGAAGGATTTAAAGAACAGTGATGAGAAGATTGTTGTAATCGCTCAAAAACATGGGTTTCAGAATTTAGAATATTTCTCAAGGTACTTTAAAAAGAAGACAGGAGAATCACCGGCTAGATGGAGAAAAACAAATCAGTGAAACGAATGGACTGGAGACAGAAGGTACTTATCTCAATATTAGGAAGTTTTATTGTGATATTAAGTATTTTATTCTATATTACATATCATTACTTTGTTGCAAAAATAGAGACAGGGAATGAAAAGGTAGTATTAATGACATTTGAACAGGCTGAAAAAAATCTGAAAAATGTTTTGAAAAATGCAGAGTTATGCTTGGATAAATATGTGACAAATGATCTGATATGGGATTTTGAGAATAATTATCCTGAAACGGACATTGAAAGTAATGAATTAAAGGTGAAAATAACGGATAGCTTTATTAATGAAATGTCTGTAAACAGGGAAGTTTCTGCACTTGGATTTTTGCGCGGAGATGGATGGGGGATTGTATCGTCTGTATTACGTAAAAACAGGACTGGTAACACTCAAATATCTGGAAATTTGCTGAAGGTACTCAAACAAAGCAAAGATGCATATCCCTATACAACATGGATCCCCAGCTGGGAACTGAACCTAAATAATGAAAGCCCGTTGCGATTGATGAGCCAAAATGCTTCGCTCATAGGTATAAAAGCACTGGGGGAGAGCAGTGAACTGGAAAAGGATGGATATCTTATTGTTGCTGTCAGTGAAAGTGATCTTCAAAGTACATATAGGTCAGTAGCCTTTGATGATAGTACAGCAGTTTTAGTAGACGGAAATAATCAGATAATATCAAATGTCGGGGAAAAGTTACTTGGAGAACAGCTCAAAACAGGTAGCGATACGCAAAATATTGAATATGACCTTGATATTTATAATTGGAAATTATGCGACATGATACCAAAACAGGAATATATGAAGGACGCAAAAGATATCAGAAATTTCGGGGTGCTTATTTGTTTGGCTGCAATACTATCCACTGCATTTGTGTCAATTGTATGGAGTAGAAAATATACCAGACCAATTGAACTGTTGATGAAAAACATGCACCATGTCAGATACCAGGAGTTTGAGATAGATAAGCCTCAAAAGCTTGGCTGGGAGGAGCTTGATCGGCTAAATGAAGAATTGTATTATACAGCGCAAAGCATTAAGGATTATATTGAAAGATTGAAACTGGTGGAAAGGGAAAAAACAAAAGAAGAACTTCTTGCACTTCAATATCAGATGAATCCACATTTTTTATTAAATTCGCTTAATTCCATTCGTTGGATGGCCATGATGACAAATAACAAGATTGTTGCAGACACACTGGTCACACTAGGAAAGATTATTACTCCCATGCTTCGAAATCCCAGTCTCACCTGGAAAATTGAAAATGAGATAGAATTTCTTGATAATTATGTAGCAATGATGCAGCTCAGATTTGGCCATGACATGGAATACAGTATGAACTGCTCAAAAGAGTGGTATGATCTGGTATTTCCGCGACTTATTTTGCAGCCGCTTATTGAGAATTGCTTTGTGCATGGAAGCAGTTCAGAAGAGATACGTACTATAAATGTAATCATAGAATGTAATGAACGCATAGAGGTGAAGGTGATTAATAGCGGAGTATTTTTTGATGAGATTCAGTTAAAAGAAATATATATGAAAATGAAAACTTTTTCTAAGGCATCTGACCATATTGGAATGGCCAATGTTTATAAACGGCTTAATTTGTTATATGGTGACCAGGGCAGTATGAGAGTTGAATCGAACAGGAAACTTGGATTTATTGTTGAGGTTAGTTTTCCTAAAAGCACAAAAATGTAGAAAAAATCTAATGTTCAAAAAGAAAATATATTCAACATTACAACAATATGAAAATAATTGACTTATTTTATGATGCACAATGATGAATAATAAAATAGGTCAAAAACAGTGAAGAAAATGTGAAAAAACGAAAAATCCGTTAAGCATCAAGTAAGAATGAACATTTAATCAAAGCTTTTACCATGTTAAAATAATAGCATCTTAGGCAGATGAGATTTTAAAAACATTTAACTGGCCAGTTAAAAGCCAACTATCAAAGTCAAAAAGGAAGACAGCAGGGTACACGGTATGACGGAGATAAATCGTGAACTGTCTAATATAAAATGACAGCTAGGAGGGTAAAAGGTTATGAAATTAAAGAAAATGACAGCAGTTTTAGGTGCAACTGCTCTGGTTGTATCTTGCCTTGGAGGATGTGGTTCAAGCAAGGAGAGTGCATCAACTAGTATAATATCTTTTTAATAACTCGACTATATTTAAAACCTGTGCTATAATGTTCTTAAAAAGATTTTGGAGGGCATTTTCATGGGAAGAAGAGCATCATCAATCGAACTTAGCAATGAAGAAAGAGAATATCTGGAACTTCAAACTCGTGCCAGAACAATTCAGGCTCAAACAGTTACAAGAGCGCGAATTCTATTATTACGTGCGGATTCCGTATCAATAGATGCGATTGCTGATAAAGTAGGTCTCAACCGCTGTAGCGTCATGCTTTGCCTAAAAAAGTTTAAAGAAGGCGGCATTGAAAATGCACTCTTTGATGCTCCTGGCCGTGGCAGGAATGCTGAGATTACAGACGAAGAAAAAGCCTGGATCATTAACATTGCCTGTCAGAAGCCAATTGATTTTGGATATGCTGCTGAAACCTGGACATATGCAAAGCTGACCTCTCATATCAACAAAACTGCTGAAGCAGCTGGATACACAAGACTTTCCACCATTCATAAAAGTACAGTAAATACAATTCTTGACGAGGCAGATATAAAGCCACATAAAATAACTTATTATTGTGAGAACAGGGATCCTGATTTTGATTCCAAAATGCATAATGTCCTGCTTGTGTATAAGCAGCTTGAAATGCAATTTGATGAATCTGGAAAGCTCATTATATCTGAAGATACACCCATACATGTGCTGTCTTATGATGAAAAGCCGGGAATACAGGCTATTGCAACAACATCAGATGATTTAATGCCGGATGAAAAGCATCCGACCATCAATAGAGATTACGAATATAAACGTTTGGGAACTCTTTCATTATTAGCTGCAATTGATCTTCAAACAGGAGAAGCAATTCCTCTAGTAAGAGACAAGCACAGCAGCACGGAATACATTGAATTTTTGAAGCTGTTAGATGATAAGTACCCAAAGGGAGACAAGATTCGCATCGTACTCGATAATCTTAAAGTTCATACATCAGAGGCGACCAGAAAATACCTGGCAACTGTACCGGGAAGATTCGAATTTGTATTCACGCCCAAACATGGATCATGGCTCAATATGGTTGAAGGTTTCTTTAGCAAGATGACTCGTCAGATGCTCAGGGGTATCCGTGTCAACTCTAAGGATGAGCTTACTAATCGTATCTACAAATATTTTGCGGAAATAAATGAAGAACCGATTGTGTTCCATTGGAAATATAATCTTGATGACATTGATGTATCGGAAGAAATCATTGTTGATACACTGCCTGTCAAAAAGTCGAGTTAATTAAAGGATGAAATAGTAGTTGTTAAATAAAAATGATTTAAGCAGGAGCTGCCTTTCATGAATACATGGAATGGCAGCTCCTTTTTTCATTTTTTGCATGTAGCTTTATTTGCAGAAGTAGATTACGATATTAATAGTTGACCAGGGAGAGAAGAATGATTAGATAATATGTTATAGTGATAATGGAATTATGGTAACAAAAAAATTTATAAAAAAAGTGCAACCAAACAGAAAAAAATACGTTCTATATAATAGAAAACATTAATATGGCACACTGCAAATAACCTATCTGCATAAAAACACTAATATACAGGGGAGAAATGTGATATGGAAGATATACATATTATAAATTTATTTTTAGAAAGATCAGAAGATGCAATTCGCCAGGTAGAAGTAAAGTACGAAAAATTTTGCTTTAAGATTGCATGGAATATTTTATATAACACAGAAGATTCAGAAGAATGCGTAAATGATACGTGGCTGATAACGTGGAATAAGATTCCGCCCAAAACGCCAACAAAATTATCTGCATTTCTTGGAAAAATAACCAGAAATTTGGCATTGGACAATTTCAGAAAGAAAAATGCTTCAAAAAGAGCAGATACACATATGATGGATATTTGTGGTGAAGTGGAAAAACTGGAAAATACAATAAAGGATTATGTGGAAGAGGATATAAAGAAAAAGGAAATTTTGAATATTTTAGAAAAATTTTTAAGTGATTTAAAAGCAGGGGACAGGGATATTTTTGTCAGGCGATATTGGTATATGGATAATATTAAAGACATTGCAAAAAGACATGGATGCTCTGAGACTAAAATTAAATCTAGTCTTTTTCGAAGCAGAAACAAATTATGGGAAGAGGTGAAAGAAATCATATGAAAAAAGAAAACAATTTTTTGGATTTGATGGGAGAAATAGATGAAAAATTTGTTTACGAAGCTTCCTTGCCATGGAAAAAGCGAAATGTTAATTTGAAATTAAAATTAGCAAAGATTGCAGCAGCAGGAGTTGTAATAGCATTATTGATAGGAGGCTTGGGACATCCGCACGAGATAAAGGCGGCCTGGGAACAGATTACTTCGTGGATTCAAACTGCATTGGGGATTAATGAAAATGTAGAATCATATATAGATAGTGTTGGAAAAACGATTACTAAAAATGGAATTTCTATTACGTTAGATGAAATTGCTGCTGATAAGGAGAATTTATGGGTGGCAATATCTGATAATATAAATGCTTCAAAAGAAAAGGAGACTATTCTACTAACAGAAGTGGAGATAAATGGAAAAGCGGCACAGTTAGATGGAACATATGCTCTGGAGAAAAAGGAGAACGGAACAGATGGTCAGGTTTGTCATTATAGGTTGGAAGATACAACTATTAAAGATAATACAGCAGATATAAAAATGAAAGTATGGTTATTTGATCCAACAGAAATGGATACTGCAGATACAGAAGATACGGATGACTATATTTTTGAATTTTCATCAAATTGGGAAGAATTAGAGAAGAATACAATAAATGTAAATGTGAATAAAAAAATAAAGATATCTCCAAATCAAAATCTGACGATTTCAAAAATGAGCTTAAACGATTTGGCAAGTACAATTTATGGAAATTTGGATAATAAAGAATATGAAGATTATTATTTAATAGGAACCGACGATAAAGGAAATCAGGGGCTTTATAGAATGACAAATTATGGAGACACAGAGACTGTGTTTGAAGAAAGCAGAAATAATACAAAATATAAAGGAATTTCTCCAGATGCTAAAACGGTGACATTAGAATTATATGTAAATAAAGAAGAAAAAAACAGAACAACATATAAAAAATATGAAACAGGAACAGAAGATACTTACGGAGAAGGCGAAGGACGTGTTTATGAAAGTGATGAAGATCCTCTGGATTTATATAGCCCAGTGGAAGGAAAAATAGAAATTAAACTGAGATGATAAAAAAATATTAAAAAAAGAATTGACAATTATATTCTACAGTTGTAGAATATAATTAACTTCTACAGATGTAGAAAATAAAATTCTAGGAGAATCCACGATGAAGACAAAATTTATGACACTTATGACGGTAGCAACACTTGGGATTTTTTCAGCTGCAACGGTTATGGCAGCAGGAAATAACGATTTCTATACACAGCCGCCGGCTGGATCTGAATGGGAAAAAGCAGATACGGAAGGTACCTATGCAAGCTATACGAACGGAAATGATTATGTAAATATCTATAAATATTCACTGGAGGATGTCAAAACAGGGATTGCCAAATGCAATGACACATACGATGCCTGCTATCAGACAATTTATTCAGAGGGAAACAGCCTGTATATGGCAGTGGGATATGCAAAAGATGCAGATGACATCAGTGACGTCAGAAAATTTGTAGAATATATTTCTTATCCTGGAAATCCTTCACTTACCAGACAGGAGAATGAAAACCAGACCGATGATTCTTCTGATGATTCTGATAAGGCAACTACAGATACTGCCAGTCAGAAGTCAGGAGGAGATTCAGATTCCTCCGATACAGAAGAAAATGCTTCTACAAAATCCTCGGACAGCAATGATGATTCCGATATCCTTTCTACTTCACCAATGACATTAGTTGACAGTGATGGAAATACCATTGAGATTAATTACATTCTTCACAAAGATTATTCTTGTGAATATCGTGGAGATGATGGAATGAACTATACCGATAATGGGGATGAGACTTATACCGACGAAAATGGAAATACCTACTCAGCTCTGAATGATGACACTCATCATCTGGGACATACGTTGGAACAGCATGACCTTCAGGATGCAAACGGTAATACTGTGACGGTTACGGAAACTACAAATGGTGATTATTATTTCCAGGACGAAAATGGTACAGGATTTACGGACAACGGAGACGGGACATGGAGTGATGAAAATGGCAGCAGTTATACAGAAATAGACTGATAGTGGTCAGTAGCTGCAGGAATGGCAAGGGCATTTGCAAATTGTGCAAAAGCCCTTGCCATTTCCGTGAACCGTGGTAAAATAGAATTATTCCTACATTTGTAGAAAATATGTAACAGGAGGTATGAAAAAGTGAAAAAAACTTACCAGAGACTTCCGGAATCAGAGCTGGATATTATGCTCGTTCTTTGGAATAATACTCCGCCGATGACCAGACCGGAGATTGAGAAAGTGATCAATATGAAGAAAAAGCTTGCATCAACAACAATTTTGTCATTGCTGACCAGATTGGAGAACAAAAATTTCGTGGAAGTGACGAAACAGGGAAAAATGAATCTGTATACACCCCTGGTTTCGCAGTCAGATTATCAGGCACATGAAAGCCAGAGTGTTCTTGAGAAACTTTATGGGAATTCACTAAAAAAGTTTGTAACTTCACTTTATCATGGAAAGAAGATCAGCTCAGAAGAAGTCCAGGATCTCAGTGAATTTCTTAAGAACCTGGAGGACAGGGAGGAATAGCGAATTATGGAGGTTCTTGTTCTGCACATTCTGAAACTGAACATTATTGCAGCAGTAGTAATTTTACTGGTAAAAGTGCTTGCGACTCTGTTTAAAGGACGTGTATCAGCGAGATGGAAGTACTTTATCTGGCTGTTGATTACGATAAGCCTTTGTGTTCCGGTGCGCCTTCCGGAGAATCTGGCACTGGTGGATTTCAAAGTACTTAGAAGCAGTCAACAGAATACGCAAAACCCGAAGATAACGGATTACGCAGTCAGACCAGAGGAAAGTCAGAAGATAACAGAAACCGTATCATCTGCGAGCAATGACATGAAAAATCTGACAGAAATCCCGGAACAAAAGAGAACTGTCAGGTACGAATCAGATAAATGGCTGGGAATTGTGGCTGTGATTTTTGCTGCTGTCTGGCTGAGCGTAGCGGTACTTAAACTGACAGGAGAATTGCTGGCATATTATTTTTCTATAAGGAATCTGGAACGGATGAGTCTGCAGGTAAGTGATACGGTGAGTATTCAGATGTACCGTGCAGCGTGTCAAAAGAAGCACGTACGCAGAATACCGGAGCTCAGGCAAAACGCAGGTCTTACCACACCGCTTCTTGCAGGACTTTTACATACAAAATTGTATCTACCAGCAACCGGGTATTCAGCAGAAGAAAGAAAACTTATCTTTTACCATGAACTTACACATTATTGCCATCGGGATCTCTGGTATAAGATGCTCCTTCGAATCTGTGCATCGATATACTGGTTCAATCCCTTTCTTCTTATCATGCTGAAAGAAGCGGATAAGGATATTGAGAATCTGTGTGATACAGCAGTTGTTCGCAGAGTTAATAAAAAGGAACATAAATTATATCGACAGCTGCTTCTCAGGACAGTGGCCATGGAAAATCAGATTCCATATGTGACAGCAAGTCTTAATGACAGCGAAATGGTGTTTAAAGATCGGATTCTGTATATGGTGAACATTCGGAAACTCCGCAAAGGAATTCTTCCGGGAATTCTTGTGACGCTGCTGCTTGCAGGCGGTAATCTGGTATTTAATGTCTCTGCCGGGACAGATACAGTTTCAGTAGAGACGGAGAAGTCTGGTATTGAAAAAAATGCAGATCCAGAGAAAAATAATGTACCGGATTATGCACCGTTTTCTGAAATGGTAACTATGCAGAAAGCTGCTGAAACACAGGACGAAGGAGGAGTGACAGAGAATACAGATACAGAGGATTCTGTAGACGAAGAGGAAAAAGCAGATGCGGAAACAAACGATGAACCTGCCATGGAAAACAGCGGACAGGTAAGTGAAACGACCGATGATGGAATTACCTCTGACAACAACGGGTCTGTTTCATCTTATGAAAATCTGCCAGCAGGCGTACCATATACCAGTGGATTCACTACTACTTCCGGTGTAGCATCAATTGTAGCACCGGGTGGAGGAGATGAAGAATCCAGAGTTCTTTACGATAACGGAGATGGGACCTATTCTGATGCTTATGGGAGCCGATACAGTTATCAGGGAGATGGAAACTGGGCAGATGCCAATGGAAATTCATATCGTACCTGGAATGACGAAGGTTATCATTTCGGAAACCAACTGGAACAGCATGAACTCCAGGGCAGTAACGGTACTGTTAATGTAATAGAAACAACAAACGGAGATTATTATTATTGTGACGCAGATGGGGTCGGATACACAGACAATGGTGACGGCACCTGGACGGATGAGAATGGGAACATCTATACAGAATAAAGGATTTGTCCGATCGATGCATATTCAAATGTTATTATTTCAGAAGAGGTATTGTATATGACCTACAATTTAGTAGAAATTCAGAAAAGACAGGAATCTACTGACAAATTTGTTCAGAAAGTTGGTAAAACTTTATGGCATTACACTTCTTTTCCAGCCTTGGATGGAATTTTAAGGAAAAAAAAGATTTGGTTTGGCAGCGCAACGAATGTGAATGATGCAAAAGAAGTGATTGGGTTTATTGATAACCTGAAGCAGAACATTGAGAACGGTCTTACCCAAAGCAATATAAAACCCAAATGTGATGTTGATAAAATATTTAAAGAAATATATGACAGAACA
>OLPA01002801.1_pt1 | contig 12542 bp, 11 predicted proteins | sample 1672811 | NCBI WGS metagenome assembly OLPA01 (sample SAMEA3136726, study PRJEB25190) | human gut metagenome | biome: human gut; feature: human-associated habitat; material: faeces | place: Austria | collected 2013
GAAAAGCAGCACCCGGCCAAGCGGAGCTTTCAGGCCATCCGCATCGCCGTGAACGACGAGCTGGGCGCCGTGGAGGCCATGATGGCCAGCGCGCCGGACAAGCTCAATGCCGGCGGCCGCCTCTGCGTCATCAGCTTTCATTCCCTGGAGGACAGGATCGTCAAAAGCGGAATTGCCGCCCGGGAGAGAGGCTGCACCTGCCCCCGGGAGGCCCCGGTGTGCACCTGCGGCTTTGTTCAGACCCTGAAAAGCGTCAGCCGCAAGCCGATCGTCCCCGGGGAGGAAGAGCGCCGGCGCAATCCCCGCGCCCGCAGCGCCAAGCTCCGGGTGGCCGAGAGGGTGTGAGGCGATGAGAGCGCTGAGAGAAAGCCTTTTCAGAGCGGTGGGCTTCTGCTTTTCCGCCCTGCTGCTGGTGATGTCCCTGCTCTGCTCCATAAAGCTTGCCGCCGTGAGCGACGAGGCCGCGGAGCTGGAGGCCAGGACAGCCCAGCTTAAAACAGACAATGAGATTTTAAGAGCTGAATATGAGAGCAGCGTCAGCCTTGCGCGGATAGAGGACTATGCCGCGCGGCTTGGCATGCAGCGTCCGGAGCCTGGGCAGATATATTATATGGATGGCGCCGGAGATAAATAGAAGGCGTGAACGGATAAGCCGCTGAATATATTTTAGTGATATTATTGATGCGGGAGTGCGCCATGTCTGAAAAGCTCAATCAAAAGGGCCCTGTGCCGGGGCCCGACCGGCAGATGCTCCGCCGCACGCTGTTTCTTATGGCAGTGTGCGGCGTGGCCGTTTTTCTGGCCCTGCTTGCCAGACTCTGGAAGATCCAGATCGTTGACCATGATTTTTATCAGCAGCTCGCCCTGAGCCAGCAGCTCCGCCAGGTTCCCGGCTCCGCCGCCAGAGGGACCATATATGACGCGAAGGGAAACGTCCTCGCTGTCAGCGCCTCGGTGGACACGGTGTACCTCAGCCCGGCCGAGATCGAGCTCTATGGGGAGGACAAGGAGCTTATCGCCTCAAAGCTTTCCGAGATCCTGGACCTTGACTATGAGGAGATACTGGAAAAAGCCTCCAGGACCGGCTCCTGGTATGTGACTGTGGCCCGGAAGATAGAGCGGGAGCAGGCGGAGCTTGTGCGGGCGTTTAAGAATGAATACGCGCTGCGCGGCGTGCGCCTTGAGGCAGATACAAAGCGCTATTATCCCAACTCCTCCCTGGCCTGCCATCTCATCGGCTTCGTGGGGACCGACAATTACGGCCTTGAGGGAATCGAGGCCCGCTATGACGAGGCCCTCTCCGGCACTGCCGGGCGCAGCCTCCGGGCCACCAACGCCTTCGGCACCGACCTGCTCTTCTCCCAGTTTGAGGAATACCTCCCCGGGGAGGATGGGCTGAGCGCCGTGACCACCATCGATTCCACCATTCAGTTTTATGTGGAGAAGCAGCTTCGGCAGGCCGTGGAGGATTATGATATTCAGAACGGCGCCGGGGCCATCGCCATGAACGTGAACACCGGGGCGGTGCTGGCCATGGCCTCTCTGGACGGCTACGACCTGAATCATTTTCTGGACGTGAGCGAGGAGGCCCGGGCCGAAATTGAGGCGGCGGAGAGTCCCGAGGAGGCTGAAAAGCTTCTGGGCGCGGCCCAGATAAAGCAGTGGCGAAACAAGGCGCTCTCGGATACCTATGAGCCCGGCTCCACCTTTAAGATCATCACGCTGGCCATGGCGCTGGAGGAGGGAGCCGTGAATTCCGAAAGCAGCTTTTACTGCGGCGGCAGCGTCAGCGTACCCGGCCGCACAAGCCCCATCCGCTGCTGGAAATCCGGGGGCCACGGCTCCCAAAATCTTACCCAGGCAGTTCAGCACTCCTGCAACGCGGCTTTTGTGAACATCGGCCTGCGCGTGGGGGCGGAGCGCTTTTATCAATACTGCGAGGCCTTCGGTTTCCTCAACCGCACCGGGAACCCGGACGAAAATCTCACCGCCGTCACCGGCATCGACCTTGCCGGGGAGAGCGGCAGTATCTGGTGGAGCGAGAACACCTTCTGCTCGGAGAAGAACCTCTCCCAGCTTGCGGCGGCCTCCTTCGGCCAGACCTTTACCATAACCCCTCTCCAGCTCATCACCGCCGTCAGCGCCTGCGTCAACGGCGGAAATCTCATGCAGCCCTATGTGGTCTCGGAGCTTCTCAACCCCGACGGCAGCACCGCCTACCGCCGCAGTCCCGCGGCTCTGCGCCAGGTCATCAGCGGCGAGACCAGCGAAAAGATCCGGGAAATACTGGAGCAGGTGGTGGGAGACCCGAAGGAGGGCACCGGGCGCAACGCCGCTCTCAGCGGCTACCGCATCGGCGGCAAGACCGGCACCAGCGAAAAGGTCAGCCTGGAGGCACAGACGGGGGAGAAGCAGTACATCGTCTCCTTCATTGGCTTCGCCCCGGCGGATCGGCCGGAGATCGCCCTGCTGGTCTTTCTGGACACCCCCTCCAACGAATCCGGCATCTATGTGAGCGGCGGCCAGATGGCGGCCCCGGTAGTGGGGAAGATGTTCGCGGATATCCTGCCTTATATGGGCTTTGAGCCGGAGGAGAGCGAAAGCGCGGACATAAGCGTGCCCAATCTTACAAAGCTCAGCCTGGAGATGGCGGCCTCCCGCCTGGAAGAGGCAAAGCTCCGTTACCGCACCATAGGCGGCGGGAAAACCGTCACCGGCCAGCTCCCCGCTCCCGGCAGCCGTATCGCAGAGGGGACGGAGATCATAATCTATCTGGGGGCGGCGCCCTCGGAAGATCTGGAGACGCTGCCGGATCTCAAGGGCATGAGCTATCATGAGGCCCGGGATACCCTGTCCTATTACGGGCTGTATATCAGCTCCCTCAGCCCGGTGACAGACCCGGATAAACAGACCGTAAGCAGCCAGAGCCTTCCGGCGGGGACAAAGACCGCCCATGGCGCCGTCATAGAGGTAGCGCTTGTGAGCCGGGATGACGCCATGCTGGGCATATATTAAGAGGTATAAAAAATGAAACTCAGAGAAATATTGAAAAATATCAGCATTACCGAGCTGAGAGCCGACCCGGACACGGAGATCAGCGGCGTCTGCTACGACTCCCGCCTTGTCCGGCCCGGAGATCTCTTCGTGGCCATAAAGGGCTTTGAGGCCGACGGGCACAGGTATATCCCCATGGCCCTCCAAAAGGGAGCCGCGGCGGTCCTCTGCGAGAGGCTGCCGGCGTTTCCCGCCCCCTGTGCCCGGACGGAGGACGCCCGCCTGGGCCTGGCCCTGGCCAGCCGGGAATTTTTCGGAAACCCGGCCGGGGAGATGGTCGTGATCGGCATCACCGGCACCAGCGGAAAGACCACCTCCAGCTATCTCATGAAGCATCTTCTGGAGAGCAAGCTGGACGCGAAAGTGGGCCTCATCGGCACCAACGGAAACATGATCGGGGACGAGACGCTCCACACCGAGCACACGACCCCCGAGAGCCTTGAGCTGCACCGGCTCTTCCGCCAGATGGCGGATGCGGGCTGCACCCATGTGGTCATGGAGGTCTCTTCCCATTCCCTCACCCTCAAGCGGGTGGCCGGGATCCATTTTGACGCGGCCCTGTTCACCAATCTCAGCCAGGATCATCTGGATTTTCACGGCAGCATGGAGGAGTACGCGGCGGCCAAGCGGCTCCTTTTCAGCCAGTGCTCTGTTGGCTGCTTCAATCTGGACGACGCCCGGGCGGGCTATATGATGGAGGGCGCGCCCTGCGGGAAGTTTACTTTTTCCGCCGAGAGCAACAGCGCGGACCTGACCGCCAAGGACCTGCGCCTGTCCGCCTCCGGGGTCCGCTTCGCGGCGGTGTACGGGAACGAGATCGCCCTGACGAGGCTGGCCATTCCCGGGCTTTTCTCGGTCCATAACGCGCTGGGCGTCATGGCTCTGGGCCTGTCTCTGGGCCTGAGCCTTCAGGACTGCGCCGACGCCATAGGCAGCGCCAAGGGCGTCAAGGGCCGGCTGGAACTGGTGCCCACGGAGGAGGAGTTCTCCGTCATAATCGATTATTCCCATAAGCCGGACGCGCTGGAAAACGTGCTCCAGACCCTGCGCCCGGTGACCAGGGGCCGCCTGATCTGCCTCTTCGGCTGCGGCGGGGACAGGGACCGGGGCAAGCGCCCCATCATGGGCGCCATCGCCGCTGACAATTCAGACCTTGTCATCGTCACCAGCGACAATCCCCGCACCGAGGACCCGGACGCCATCATCGCCGAGATCTGCGAGGGCCTCAAAAACCGCCGCACCCCCTCCAAGGTCATCAGCGACCGGCCCCGGGCCATCGCCTGGGCTATTGACAAAGCCCGGCCCGGTGATGTAATATTACTGGCCGGAAAAGGCCACGAGGATTATCAGGTGGTGGGCCACGAAAAGCGCCACATGGACGAGCGGGAGATCGTGGCCGAGTGCCTTGCCAAAAGAAAAGCCGCCAGCGGCGGCTGAAAGCCTGAAATACCCGGCGCGCCGCGGCCTTCAAAGCGGAAAAAGCCCGCCCGGAAAGGCTTGGATCCGGCCGCGCTTCCGTTCCCGGGATGAACCGGACCCGGGCAGGCCCCGCTGCGCCCGCGCCGCGCCGTATATATAACAGATGGAGAAATAGCATGACGATAAAGCTGATAACCGCCTTTGTACTGGCCTTTCTGTTTGCTACCGCTTTCGGAAAATTTTATATACCCTGGCTGAAAAAGGAAAAAGCCCGCCAGGAGATCAGGGAGGACGGCCCCACCTGGCACATGGCCAAAAGCGGCACGCCCACCATGGGCGGGGTGATGTTCATCGCCGCCGCCGCTTTTGTCTGCCTGACCGTGGGCTTTGATGGGATGCTCCAGGGCAATTTCGTGCATATCTTCGTGCTGCTCTTTGCCATGGTGTTCGGCGCCATCGGCTTTCTGGACGACTGGGAGAAGATAAAGAAAAAGCAAAACCTGGGCCTGACGGCCAGGGCCAAATTCCTGCTCCAGCTTGCGGCGGCGCTTGTTTTTGTGCTGCTCATGCGCCAGATGGGCTTTCTCAGCCCCAATCTGTACATTCCCTTTTACAACACCAGCGTCACCATGCCTGAGTGGCTGTATTTCCTCTTTGCCGCCTTTGTCATCGTGGGCACGGTCAACGCCGTGAACATTACCGACGGGGTGGACGGCCTGGCCTCCGGCACCTCCATTCCGGTGTTCCTCTTTTTCGTGGTCCTCACCTATGTGTGGGGCGTGGACTATCTGGAGCTTGGCATCTTCGCCTCGGCTATGGTAGGCGGGCTCATGGGCTTTCTGGTGTATAACTTCAACCCCGCCAAGGTGTTCATGGGGGACACGGGCTCCCTTTTCCTGGGCGGCGCAGTGGCGGCGCTGGCCTTTGCCTACGATATGCCCCTGATCCTCATCACCCTGGGCATGATCTATATCATCGAGACGCTCTCCGACATCATCCAGGTAGGCTACTTCAAGCTCTCCCACGGAAAGCGGGTATTTAAAATGGCGCCCTTCCACCACCACCTTGAAATGGGCGGCTGGACGGGAAAAAAGTGGAAAGAGAAGGAACTTTTTGTTCTCTTTACAGGCATATCTCTGGCCTTTGCCGTCATATCATTTATTGGGGTGTACCAGCGCTACGCCCTGTAAGGCTGTGACGGAACAAGTCGGGGAGGTGGAGCAATGCGCTATGACAGCGTCCGCCTCGCCGGCTTTTCGGCTTTGGAGCCGAAAACAAGGCGCGGCGGCTTCGACGGTCCTTTTTTCCTGCTGGTGCTTCTGCTGCTGGCGATGGGCGTGGTTATGGTCCTCTCGGCCAGCTTCCCCCGGGCCTATTACGACCCGGGCGGCGTGACGGGGGGCGACGCCGCCTATTACTTCGTGCGCCAGTTCGTCTTTGCGCTTCTGGGCCTTGGGGCCATGCTTCTGGCCTCCCGGCTGCCCATGGGCTTTTACCGGCGCTATGCCCTGCCCTTTCTGGCGCTGACGCTGGTGCTTCTGCTGCTGGTGCCGCTGGTTGGCGTGAAGGCCAACGGCTCCCGGCGCTGGCTGGGCGTGGGAAGCCTGACGCTGCAGCCCTCGGAGCTGGCGAAGCTGGCGGTTATTCTCTCCTTCTCCGTGCTCATCTGCCGCTTCCGGGGCCGGATGCGCAGCTTCCGCTGGGGGGTGCTGCCCTTCGCGGGGCTGCTGGGGCTGATCGTGGGCCTGCTTGTGCTGGAGCCCCATTTTTCCGCCTCGATCATCATTATCGCCATCGGCGGCGCCATGCTGTTTCTGGGCGGCCTGGGCCTGGGCTGGTTTGCCTCCGCCATCGGCGCGGCTCTTGGGGGGCTGGCCCTGCTGCTGACCTTTTTCCCCTACGCCTCCGAGCGCATAAACACCTGGCGGGACCCCTTTTCCAGCGCCTCGGATGAGGGCTATCAAATTGTCCAGTCCCTGTATTCCATCGGCTCCGGCGGCCTCAGCGGCCTGGGCCTGGGGGGCAGCCGCCAGAAATTCCTGTACCTTCCGGAGGAGCACAATGATTTTATCTTCTCCGTGGTCTGCGAGGAGCTGGGCTTTATCGGCGCGGCCCTCATAATCTGCCTTTTCGCCCTGCTTATTCTGCGGGGCTATTGGATCGCCCTCCACTGCCGCTCCCGCTTCAGCCTGCTGGTCTGCGCGGGGATAAGCACCCTGCTTGCCATACAGGTTTTTCTGAACGTGGCGGTGGTCACAAACCTCGTGCCCTGCACAGGCATCTCCCTGCCCTTCTTCAGCTACGGCGGCACGGCGCTGCTGATTCAGCTGGGGGAAATGGGAATTATTCTCAGCGCCTCCAGGGACATGATTACAGAGAGAAAGGAATGACATCCATGAAATTCATCTTCACCTGCGGCGGCACTGCCGGCCATATAAACCCCGCTCTCGCCCTTGCGGGCAGGCTCCGGGAGCTTCTGCCGGACTGCCGTATCCTTTTCATCGGCGCTGAGGGCAAAATGGAAATGGAGCTGGTTCCCCGGGAGGGCTTTGAAATTCTTCCCATTAAGATCACGAACCTCAGCCGCGGCCGCAGCCTGGAGGATATAAGCCATAACCTGCAGACGCTGAAAAACGTCCTTCTCTCCACCCGGGAGGCCAGAAAGATAATCCGGGAGTTTGAGCCGGACGCGGTGATCGGCACCGGCGGCTATGTGTGCTACCCGGTGCTGAAGGCGGCCTCCGAGCTCTATATCCCCACCCTTGTCCATGAGAGCAACGCGGTCCCCGGCCTTACCACCCGGATGCTGTCAAAAAAAGTGGACCTGGTGATGGTGGGCCTGGAGGAGAGCCTCTCGGCCTACCCCAAAGCCCGGCGCGTGGAGCTGACGGGTACCCCGGTCAGGGGCAAGTTCTCCTGCTATACCAGGGATTCCGCCAAGGCGGAGCTGGGCCTGCCGCCGGATATGCCGCTGGTGCTGTCGGTGTGGGGCTCTCTGGGGGCCGGGCGGATGAACGCCGTAATGGGCGAGTTTATCTCCCTTATGGGCCCTCAGCGGGACTTCCGCCTGATCCATGCCGCAGGGGGCCGCTATTACGGCCCCCTGACCGACCGGCTCCGGGCCGCCGGCGTGGACTGGACCGCCAACGGCGCCGATGTGCGGGATTATATCTACGACATGCCCCGGGTAATGGCGGCGGCGGACCTGATCCTCTGCCGGGCCGGCGCCTCCACCCTTTCGGAGCTCACCTATATGGGCAAGCCCGTGTTTCTGGTGCCCTCGCCCAATGTGACCAATAACCATCAGGAGAAAAACGCCCGGGTCCTCGAGCGGGCCGGCGGGGCTCTTGTGCTGAAGGAGGAGGAGCTGGACGCCGCCGGGCTTCTGGACACCGTCCGGGAACATCTGGCCAGCCCCGGAAAGCTGGAGGGCATGAGCCGGGCCATGGCCTCCCTGGCCGTGCCGGAGGCCACGGATAAGATCTGCGGCATGATCATAGACCTTGCCCACAGAGCGGGCGCCTGAAAAAAGAACATATAAGCGCCCCCCGGCATAGAATGGCATGATTTGAATGCACGGGGGGTATTTTAATGGAAATATGGCATATAAGGGGCGGAAACCGGCTCCGGGGCGCCTGCTTTGTCCAGGGCTCAAAGAACGCTTCGCTCCCCATTATCGCCGCCTCGATAATCTGCCCGCTGAAAAGCGAGCTGATGAACGTGCCCCAGCTTCGGGATGTGGACGCGGCCCTGCGCATACTGCGGCATCTGGGCTGCCTTGCTGAGCAGCGGGGCGGCGATGTGTACATAGACTCCACCCGCCTCTCCGGCAGCAGCATCCCCCATTCCCTTATGGTGGAAATGCGCTCCTCCGTCATCTTCATGGGGGCGCTGCTGGCCCGCTGCGGCGAGGCCCGGCTGTCCCTGCCGGGCGGATGCCAGCTTGGGAAGCGGCCCATCGACCTGCACCTGGCCGCTCTGCGGCAGATGGGGGCGGAGATCGAGGAGGACGCGGGGGAGATCTGCTGCCGGGCAGAAAAGCTCCGTGGCACGGAGATCATTCTTCCCTTCCCCAGCGTGGGGGCCACGGAGAACATCATGCTGGCCGCCTGCGCCGCCAGGGGGGAGACGATTATCCGCAACGCGGCCCGGGAGCCGGAGATTGGCGCCCTCCAGGATTATCTGCGCTCCATGGGGGCGGAGGTTTCCGGCGCGGGCAGCGGCAGCGTGAGCATCTCCGGCATCCGCCCGAACCGGGAGGCGGCCGCGCGTATTATCCCGGACAGGATTGTAGCCTCCACCCTCGCCTGCGCCTGCGCGGCGGCGGGAGGGGACGTGGAGCTGCGGGGCGTGGACCCGGGGCAATTTTCCACTGTTCTGCACTTCCTAAATCGCGCGGGCTGTGATATAATAAGCGGCAGCCGCTCTGTCCGCGTGCGCTCCTCCGGGAGGCTCTCGGCGGTGGGAGAGCTGAGCACCGCTCCCTATCCCGGTTTCCCTACAGACGCCCAGCCCGTTTTGATGGCGGCCCTCTTAAGGGCGGAGGGCAGGACGGCGATCACCGAAAACATTTTTGAAAATCGTTACCGGCAGGTGCCGGAGCTGCGCCGCATGGGCGCGGATGTGACCGTGTCCGGAAAGCTGGCGGAGATCTGGGGCGTGGATCGGCTCCACGGGGCCCCCCTCACCGCCACCGACCTTCGGGGCGGGGCCGCCATGGTCGTGGCGGGCCTTGCGGCGGAGGGGGAGACCGTCATCTGCGATGACGGGCACATTACCCGGGGCTACGAGCGCCTTGACATGCGCCTGAGAGCGCTGGGCGCGGATATCTATCTGGAATACTGACAGAAAACGGAGGCACAGATGGCATTACGGAAAAGAAAAGGGCCGCCGGCTGAAGGGCGCGGCGGCTTTATGAAGCCCCGGCGGAACGCCGGGATCAGCAGCCTGCTGATGTTCGCCATCGTCATAGCGGCGGCGATATTTGTGATGAGCGTTTTCTTCCGCGTGTCTGACGTTCAGGTGGAGGGCAACGTTCACTATACCGACGAGGAGATCATTCAGGCTGTGGATATCGAGGACGGAGACAATCTGTTCTTCTTTGACCGCTTCGGGGCAATCAGCCGGGCCTTCGCGAAGCTGCCCTATATCGAGGAGGTCAGCGTGGAGCGGAAGCTCCCAAACAAGGTGGTCATAAGCATTGTGGAGAGCGAGGCGCTGGCCTATCTGGAGCTGGGGGACGAGAAATGGACTCTGGACCATAGCTGCAAGGTGCTGGGCAAGGCTGCCGAGGGGGAGACCGGGCGGCTCATTCCCATTGTGGGCTTTGACCCGGGCACCCTGTACATCGGCGAGCGGCTCACCGCCGCCGACGGGGACGGGAGCGCCGTGGACCATCTCGCGGAGATCCTCTATCAGATGGAGGCCCGGGGCCTCAATCTCCAGGTCACCCGCATCGACCTCTCGGACCCCGCCTCCGTCCGCTTTTCCTATGGGGGCAGGTACACCGTCATTTTGGGCGGCGCTGAAAAAACCGAATATAAATTTGGTATGTTTGTGGCCGTATTGGACAAGCTTCTGGAGGGAGACCTGGGCATTATTGATGTTTCCGACACAAGCGCCGCCCATTTCAGCCCGAATTAAGCGCATAATTACAAAATGTTTACAAAATATTTCGGCAAAATAAAATTTTCTATTGACCCGGACTGGAAAATGTAATAATATATGAAATACCGAAACATAATTTTTTCACAGTGGTTGTGATGTAAGAATACACAGGGAGGCAAGAATATGGACTTTAAAGCCGAAACAGGTCCGGAAAATGTAGTGACAATCAAGGTGGTCGGCGTCGGCGGCGCCGGCAACAACGTGGTAAACAGAATGGTAAAAGCCGGCACCCAGGGTGTCGAGTTTATTGCTATAAATACCGATAAGCAGGCGCTCGCGGTCTCCAACGCCGATCAGAAGCTTCAGATCGGCGAAAAGATGACCCGGGGCCAGGGCGCCGGCTCCGACCCGGAGATCGGCAAGCGCTCCGCCGAGGAGAGCCGCAACAACATTGCCAAGGCCATTGAGGACGCGGACATGGTGTTCATCACCGCCGGCATGGGCGGCGGCACCGGCACCGGCGCCGCCCCCACCGTGGCGGAGATCGCCCGGGAGGCCGGCATCCTCACCGTGGGCGTGGTCACAAAGCCTTTCAAGTTCGAGGGCAAGCGCCGCATGGATCAGGCCAACGCCGGCATCAAGGAGATGCTGGGCCGGGTGGATTCTCTGCTCATCATCCCCAACGACCGCCTGAAATATGCCACCGACCAGAAGGTCACGCTGGCCAACGCCTTTGAAATAGCGGACGATGTGCTCCGCCAGGCAGTCACCAGCATTTCCAATCTCATCAAGAACACCGGCTTCATAAACCTCGACTTTGCCGACGTTACCTGCGTCATGAAGGACGCGGGCTTTGCCCACATGGGCGTGGGCCACGCGGCCGGCAAGGGCAAGGCGGAGGATGCGGCCCGCATGGCCGTGGCCAGCCCCCTGATGGAAACCTCCATCAACGGCGCCCGCGGCGTGCTGATAAATATCACCGGCTCCGAGGACATGGGCCTGGAGGATGTGGAAGCCGCCGCCAACCTGGTCCAGGAGGCTGCCCACCCGGATGCCAACATTATCTTCGGCGCCACCTTCGACGACTCCCTGCAGGACGAGATCCGCGTCACCGTCATTGCCACCGGCTTTGAGGAGAGCGCCGCCTCTGCCCAGGGCGCAGAGAAGCCTGCCGCCTCCGCCGCCCGTCCCGCCGCGCAGAAGCCCCAGGGCCTCTTCACCGGCGCCGCCGAGAAGGCCGCGGCCGCTTCCGCGGTGCCGCCTCCCATGGGCGATGAAGCCGCTCCCTCCGCGCCGGCGGAGGACCCCTTTGACAGCATTTTCAAAATCTTCAATACCAAATAAAAGGCTGAAATATAAAAAAAGCTCCCCGATGGGGAGCTTTTTGAATCCGGCCCGCCGCCCGTTCCCCCGTGCCGCCGGCGCCGCGCCGCGCTTTCCGCCTGCCGTTCGCTTCGCCCCCTGCCCTGTCATTCCGCGCGGGGCGAAGAATCTTCCGCGGGGAGGGATGGGGGCGCTTACAAACTATAAAAATAAAAGCCCCGACGGGGCTTCTCAGGCAGAGGATTTTTATGGCAAGAAAAAGCTTAAGAATAATCCGTGAGCTTGCGGAGATCTATTCCCGCACCCGCATTCCCAGAGCCTCGGCGGCACTTTCCTATTATTTTACCATGACCCTTTTTCCCCTGATTATCTGCCTTTATACGCTCCTGGGCAGCAATTACAGCCGGGCCGTGGAGGTGCTGGATTTTGCCGAGCGCTTTCTCACGGAGGATACCGTGCGCATCGTGGAGGATTTTCTGGACTATGTGGCCGCCAGCAACAGCCAGGCCATGCTGGCCGCGGGCCTGGCGGTTCTGGTGACTTCCGCCTCCGCCGCCGTGCGCACGCTTCAGACTACCGTGGGGGAGATGCAGGGCGGCAAGCGCTTTCAGGGGCTGATGGATTTCATTTTCAGCATCATTTTCTCCCTTGTCTTTCTGGCGGCCATGTATTTTGCCATTCTGGTCATCATAAGCGGCCAGGAGGTGCTGGAGCTGGTGAACCGCTTTCTGCCCTTTGTGGATATCAGTTCCTCCTGGAGCTGGCTGCGCTTTCTGCTGCTGGCCGGGATCCTGTTTGTGATTTTCTGGGGCGTGTACGAAGTCTCCAAGCGCCAGAGCGACCGGTACAAAACGTTCCCCGGCGCCATTCTCTCCACCGCCGCCACGGTGGTGATGAGCTTTGTGTTCTCCGTGTTTATCGGCGCCTCCGCCAAATACCCCCTGGTGTACGGTTCCCTGGCATCGGTGATCCTGCTGATGTTCTGGCTGCACCTGTGCTGCCAGATCATCTTCATCGGCGCGGCGTTCAACATTGCCCTGAGAAACGACAGGCTCCGCCTTTTAAAAGAAAAACTCTCCCGTGGGAGCCGGGAGAAAGAATAGGGATATACGCCGTTCCGGGCGGCGCGGGGAGACTGT
>OLPA01002802.1_pt1 | contig 12541 bp, 10 predicted proteins | sample 1672811 | NCBI WGS metagenome assembly OLPA01 (sample SAMEA3136726, study PRJEB25190) | human gut metagenome | biome: human gut; feature: human-associated habitat; material: faeces | place: Austria | collected 2013
CTTGGACAGAGGTCTTGTTTCCATAACTTTAACACGATCGCCGATACCGCATTCGTTGTTTTCGTCATGAGCTTTCAGTTTGTATGTTCTGTTAACGATTTTGCCATACAGAGGGTGTTTTACTTTATCTTCAACAGCAACAACGATTGTTTTGTCCATCTTGTCGCTAACTACTCTACCAATTCTGGTTTTACGAAGATTTCTTTCCACGATGATTTCCTCCTTTCAACGAACGGAATATCTATTATTTTACTTCTCTTGCTTTCTTTGTGATGATTGTCTGGATTCTTGCGATGTTCTTACGAACTTCCTTGATTCTCGCTGTATTGTCCAGCTGGTTTGTTGCGTTCTGGAATCTCAGGTTGAACAGCTCTTTCTTCGCGGAAACAAGGTCCTTCTGTAATTCATCTGCAGTTTTACCCATCAATTCATTTACATAACCTTTTGTTTTCACTGATGTTCACCTGCCATTTCTTCTGCTTCTGCTTTAGATACGATTTTGCACTTGATAGGCAGTTTGTGAATTGCCAGTCTCAGCGCTTCTCTTGCCTTATCTTCTTCTACGCCACCGATTTCGAACATTACTCTGCCGGGTTTTACTACTGCAACCCAGTATTCAGGTGCGCCTTTACCGGAACCCATACGAGTACCGATAGGTTTTGCGGATACGGGTTTGTCAGGGAATACTTTGATCCAAACGTCACCGCCACGTTTGATATGTCTTGTCATAGCAACTCGTGCTGCTTCGATCTGGTTGGATGTGATCCATGTGGGTTCCATCGCCATAATACCGAAATCGCCGTATGTTACTTTGTTGCCTCTATATGCACGGCCTCTCATTTTGCCTCTCTGCTGTTTACGATGTTTTACTCTTTTAGGCATTAACATGATTCTTTAGCGCCTCCTTACTTTTTATTATTCTTTACAGGAAGTACTTCGCCTTTGTAGATCCAAACCTTTACGCCCAGTTTGCCGTATGTTGTATCTGCTTCAGCAAAGCCATAGTCGATGTCAGCTCTCAGTGTCTGAAGGGGAATTGTACCTTCGTGGTAGGATTCGCCACGCGCGATATCTGCGCCCGGTCCACGCCGCAGACCGCGGCCAACTCCGTCGCTGTAAGGCCCTCCTCCCGCTCGCAGAGCGCCAGCAGGCATGAGACGTGCACGCCGCGCAGCCCGTAGCTGCGCACGTTCTCAGCCTTCGCCCGCTGCAGCGCCTTCTCCGCCCGGGATATGAGGCCGCTGAACTCCTGAAACCTCTCAGAATACATGGCTCCAGCCTCCTTGCTGCCGCTATGATAACTCAAAGATGTTGACAAGTCAACATTTTAGGAGTATAGTTTGTTGACTGCTCAACATTCTAAATCAAACTGGAGGCTGACATGGCAATAAGGATAATCACTGATTCTACGGCGGATTTCACGCGGGAGGAGGCGTCCGAGCTCGGGCTGGAGATAGTGCCGCTCAAGACGCGCTTCGGCGATGAGGAGTACATAGACGGGGTGACCATATCGCCCAGGGAGTTTTACGAGAAGCTGGTGGAGAGCGATGCTCTGCCGACGACAAGCCAGCCATCCCCGGCTGAGTTCGAGGCGATGTACGACCGCGTGCTGGGCCCGGAGGACGAAGCGGTAGTGATAACTATATCGGCGGCGCTGTCCGGTACCTGCCAAAGCGCGGTGATAGCCGCGGAGAAATACGATGGCCGCGTGCAGGTGGTCGACAGCCTCAGCGCCTCGATAGGCGCGCAGATACTGGTGCGCCGGGCGCTGGAGCTTGCCCCGGAAGCCTCCAACGCGGCGGAGCTTGCGGCAAAGCTGGAAAAGGAGCGCGAGCAGGTCTGCGTGATAGCACTGCTGGATACCCTGGAGTATCTCAAGCGCGGCGGAAGGATCTCCTCTGCCGTGGCCTTTGCCGGCGGGGTGCTGGCGATAAAGCCCGTTGTGACCATCAAGGACGGGCTGGTGCAGCTCGTGGGCCGGGCGCGCGGCTCAAAGAACGGGAACAACCTGCTCTCCGAGTTCATAAACAAGCGCGGCGGCGTGGACTTTGACCGTCCGCACACGCTGGGCTACACCGGACTCTCCGACGCGCTACTTCAGAAGTACATGCGCGACAGCGCGTATCTGTGGACGGACCACGCGGAGAGCCTGCCCGTCAGCCTTATCGGCTCCGTCATCGGCTCGCACGGCGGCCCGGGAGCCATCGCCGTGGCCTTTTTCCAAAAGGCAGACTGAATGCCTCATATGTTTAAGCGGGACCCTCGCCGGGGCCCCGCTTTTTTGCTGTTTACAGCTCAAACCGCCCTTGCGGCTATGCTCAGCCGCCAAATTTGAGGTAGAATGTGCCACAGGCGGCATATTTACTTGATTTTTTCATATTTTTAGTGTACAGTAGGCTTTCGGCGCAGCAAAGCGCCGCTGATTGGGGGTATATCCTTGGCTGAGCCCAAAAAGCAAAACTATCTGCACGGCGCGGCAATACTCGCCGCGGGCGTTGTTATCATGAAGATCCTCGGCGCTATCTACAAGATACCGCTGGGGAATATCCTCGGCGACGAGGGCTACACGCACTTCCTCGTGGCCTACAACATATACAGCGTGTTCCTCACCGTCGCGACGGCGGGTCTGCCTGTGGCGCTCTCCCGCATGATAAGCGAGGCCAACACGATGAACCGGCCGAACCAGGTCAAGCGCATCTTCTCCGTTGCCTGGCTCACCTTCTGCGTGCTGGGCATAATCTGCACGCTCATCATGTTCCTCTTCCCGACGGAGCTTGCCGACGCGCTCAACGACGTTGAGGCCTCGCAGAGCATACTCGCGCTCTCCCCGGCGGTGCTGCTGGTCTGCCTGACCAGCGCCTACCGCGGCTACTGCCAGGGCCACGAGAACATGACTCCCACCACCATAGGTCAGGTGCTCGAGGTGCTCATAAAGGTCGTGGTCGGCCTTGTGCTGGCCTGGTACCTCAGGGACCTGGGCAAGAGCCTGCCCCTCGTCTCCGCGGGCGCGATCTTCGGCGTCACCGCGGGTTCTCTGGCCGCGCTCATCTACATGTTCGCGTACAAGCGGCGCTGCTACTCCTCCCTGCCCGCGGGCAGCGACACGCCCGAGAGCAGCAGCCGGATCTTCAAGACGCTGCTGAAGGTCGGTATTCCGATAACGCTCGGCTCCTCCGTCCTCTCGCTCATAAACCTGGTTGATTCCGGTCTCTGCATGGGCCGGCTCCAGGACGCAGCGGGCTTCTCCTACGCCGACGCCAAGGTGCTCTACGGCGTCTACGGCAAGGCGCAGACGCTCTACAACCTGCCCGCGGCCTTCATCACGCCGCTGACCATCTCCGTGGTGCCCGCCATCGCCGCCTGCCGCGTCACAAACCGCGGGCGCGAGAGCTCCCGCATCGCGGAAAACTCCCTGCGCATCGCCACGGTCATCGCCCTGCCCATGGGCGTCGGCCTCTCGGTGCTCTCCTATCCCATCATGACGGTCATCTACCCCGGCAGCCACGAGGCCGGACCGGAGCTGCTGATGCTGATGGGCGCCGCCTCCTTCTTCGTCTGCATGGCACTGATGATGAACGCCATACTCCAGGCGGGCGGAAACGAGAAGTACCCCATTTACTCCATGATAATCGGCGGCATCGTCAAGATCGCCGTGAACTGGTTCCTAGTCGCCGACCCGAACATCAACATTCTCGGCGCGCCCATAGGCACGCTCAGTTGCTATGCCGTCATGTGTGTCATGGACTATATCTTCCTCTGCCGCGTCATGCCCGACAGGCCGAGGCTGGGCCGCATACTTGCGCGTCCGGTGCTCAGCTGCGCGGCCATGGGTCTCACCGCCTGGGCGGTCTACGGGCTCTCCATGCGCTTCATAGGCGGCGCGGATGCGGGCCGTCTCATGATGGCGCTCTGCATGTGCCTCGCCATCGGCGCGGCCGTCATAGTCTACCTCGTCCTCACCGTGCTGACGCGCGCCGTCACCTATGAGGACATGAAGCTCATCCCCAAGGGCGAAAAGCTGGCGCGTCTGCTGCGCATAAAGCCCTGACGGGTGACATAATAAAAAAGCCTGTATTTTCAAGGCTTTTTTGGGCAGAAATACTTGCGGAAGGGGTTATAGTGTGGTAGATTTTGTTTGCAAAGAGAGCTATGACCTCCGGGACTTCATAGCCCTTATCGACTATCTGCGTTCTCCTAAGGGCTGCCCCTGGGACAGGGAGCAGACCCATGAGAGCATCAGGCGCAACGTGCTGGAGGAGGCCTACGAGGTCTGCGAGGCGATAGACGAGGGCAGCCCGGAGCATCTGTGCGAGGAGCTGGGCGACCTGCTGATGCAGGTCATTTTCCATGCCAGCATGTCAAAGGACGAGGGCGGCTTTGATATGGACGCCATCGCCGACATGGCATGCAAGAAGCTGGTGCACCGTCACCCGCACGTCTTCGGCGCCGTCGCGGCGGACACTCCCGAGAAGGTGCTCGAAAACTGGGACGCCATCAAGCGCGCAGACCGCGCGCAGCAGACGGCCGCCTCGGCCATGGACGGCATTTCCCACGGCCTGCCCGGGCTCATGCGCTCCGAGAAGATACAGAACAAGGCCGCAAAGCTCGGCTTTGACTGGCCCGCCGTCGGCGGAGCGATGGACAAGCTCCGCGAGGAGGTAGGCGAGCTTCAGGAGGGTATAGACGCCGACGACCTGGAGAATATAAAGGAAGAACTGGGCGACGTGCTCTTCTCCGCCGTGAATGTGGCAAGGTTCTACAAGCTCGACTCCGAACAGCTCATGCACGCGGCCTGCGAGAAGTTCATACGGCGCTTTCGCTACATCGAGGACGGCGCAGCTAAGCGCGGCCGCTCTCTCGAGGACATGAGCCTCGACGAGATGGAGGAGATCTATCAGGAGGCCAGGCACGAGCTCGAGGGCAAGGAACCCGTCCCCGTCGAACACCGTGAGTAATTTGCGCCGAATTGTGGAATAGGGGCAAATCTCTATAAATTGATCAACACAAACATTTTTCAGGAGGAATACCAATGAATAAGGCAGAACTCATCTCCGCCGTGGCCGAGAAGACCGGCCTGTCCAAGAAGGACACCGAGAAGGTCATCACCGCCACCGTCGACGCCATCACCGCCGAGCTCATCGCCGGTGAGAAGGTCTCTCTGGTTGGTTTCGGCAGCTTTGACGTCAAGACCCGCGAGGGCCGCACGGGCCGTAACCCCAAGACCAAGGAGGAGATTTGGATCCCCGCCTCCCGCATCCCCCAGTTCAAGGCCGGCAAGGCCCTGAAGGACGCCGTCGCGAAATAAGTTCGACAGTGGAAAATATTCGGCGCGCAGCGGAGCTTTTGCTCTCCGTCGCGCGCCGATTTTTTGCGCAGTTTTATATTATTTGTGGCTTTCCTTCCACAGCTTATCCGCCTCCGGCGCCCAGGCCTCGGCGTAGGGTGTGCACTTCTCGCGCAGGTGCTCCGCGTCCTCAGGAGACTGCATGTCTGTGGAGTGCGCGCCGGACTCCTTGACCATCTTTGCGAGCCTGTCCGGGTTCTCGAGCATCGGACAGGGCCTCAGGTGGTTGCAGTTGAAGGGCTGGTTGTCGTGATAGGCCATGAACAGCGGAGAGCGCAGCGCCTCGAGCAGCGTCTTTTCGCGGATGTTGGAATCCGAGTAGTGGATGAAGGCGCAGGGCTCTATGTCGCCGCCCGCGCTGATGTGCAGATAGCTCCGTCCGCCGGCGATGCAGCCGCCGACGAACTCGCCGTCGTTCTGGAAGTCTATCGAGAATATGGGCTTGGTCTGACGGTACTCGCGGATCTTGCGGTACATGTGCTCGCGCTGCTCCGGGCGGGGCAGCAGCTCCGTCACGGCGTCCACGCCGACGGGCATATAGTGGAAGAACCAGGCGAACTTCGCGCCGCAGTCGATGATATGGTCAAAGAACTCCTCGGAGCTGAGCGAGTCTATGTTCTGGGAGGTATAGCAGCAGGACACGCCGAAGGGCAGCTTGTAGGCCTTGAGCCGGGCCATGGCCGCCATGACCGCCTGATAAGTGCCCTCGCCGCGCCTGGCGTCCGTCGCAGCCTCAAAGCCCTCGACGCTGATGGCCGGTATGAAGTTCTTCACGCGCAGCATCTCGCGGGCAAAGTCCGCGTCAATGAGCGTGCCGTTCGTGAAGGCCAGGAACTGACAGTCATTGTGCTCCTCGCAGAGCCTGATTATGTCCGCCTTTCTCGTGAGAGGCTCGCCGCCCGAGAAGAGGTACATGTACACGCCCAGCTCCTTGCCCTGGCGTATGATGTCGCTCAGCTCGTCGTAGCTCATGGAGAGGCTCTTGCCGTAGTCCGCAGCCCAGCAGCCCGTGCAGCGCAGGTTGCAAGCCGTTGTCGGGTCCATGAGTATGGCCCAAGGCACGTTGCAGCCGTATTTGCGGCTCAGCTCCGCCTCACGCGGGAAGCCTATCAGATTGGCATTGACAATGAAATTTTCAAACACCTTCTTGATGACGTCGGTGTCAACGTCGCGGAAAATGTTCATGATCAGCTTGTACATGCTGCTGTCCGGCTCGTCGAGCACCTTGCGGACGGCATTGCGCTGCGGCGCCAGATTCTCGGGGTCGTCGGCAGTGAACTTATCCACCCAGCCCATAAGCTTGTGTATATTCCGCTCCGGGTCCTTGGCAATGTAATCAAGGGCGGTACCCAGCGCTGCCTTTTTGAGTTTTGTCTCCAGCTCCATCGTTGATCTCCTTTCTGTTTTTTGAAGCCCGGGAGAATAACCCGTTGCGCAACTCTACCATTTATAGCCGATTCGAACAATAGACAAAACAGCACAAGTGACAAAATTCCTTACATCAAGCCCATTCTGTAATAGACCTGCGGCAAGGATGTTGGCTCTTGACAGGACTGCCGCGGCTGATATATACTTAGCTCGCGCACCGCGCATATTAAGTAAAGGAGGCGAACAGGATGACGAAGACCCGCATAAATCGAAACGATATGGACATATACGTATTTTCCGGCGGGCCGTCGCGTTCTGTCTGTCTTTAAACGCGCTCATTTTGCGCTTATTTGGGCTTTCACAACGTGTCCCGGTTTTTGCCGGGGCACGTTTTTTGTTTGGGAGGACTTATGAAAGAAGATAAACTCTCCGGGCGCGAGAAAATAGGGCTCGTGACACGCTACCTGCGTCCCGTCGTCTGGCTCTTCGCACTGGGTCTGCTGATGAGCCTATTCAGCCAGATCTTCAACGCGCTCATACCCCAGATAGTCCGCGTCACCGTGGACTCCGTCCTCGGCACCGAGGAGCCGCAGCTGCCTGCGCTGATAGCCGATGCGCTGCCGCTGGAGGCTCTGCGCGCTGACCCGGCCATGGCCCTGGTCTGGGCGGCGGGGGCCGTAGTCGTCTTTGCCGTGCTGCGCGGCCTTGCCATCTTCGGTCAGCGGCTCTTCCTCGCGAAGGGCTCCGAGGGCTTCGTCAAGGGCATACGCGACGAGCTCTTTGCTCACATCCAGCGCCTGCCCTTCGCCTGGCACACCGCCCACCAGACCGGCGAGATGATACAGCGCTGCACCTCCGACGTCGAGGTCGTGCGCACCTTCGTCTGCACCCAGCTCGTGGACGTCATCCGCACCGTGATAATCATCGTCGTCTATCTCTGGGCAATGTTCGCAATGAACACGAAGCTCGCGCTGGTGTCCCTCGCCTTCGTGCCCGTGGTGGCGCTCAGCTCCGGGCTCTTCTACGGCCGCATCGCCGCGCGCTTCAAGACCGCCGACGAGGCCGAGGGTGAGCTCACCACCATGGTGCAGGAAAACCTCACCGGCGTGCGCGTCGTCCGCGCCTTCGGCCGCGAGAGCTTCGAGCTAGACAAGTTCAACGTCAAGAACGACCGCTTCTCCGAGCTCTGGATAAAGCTCGGGCACGTCCTGGCCGTATACTGGGCCTCCGGCACGCTGCTGACCTGTCTTCAGGTCATGGTCATACTCATTCTCGGCGTTATCGAGGCCGTGAACGGGGAGCTCTCGCTCGGCGGTTTCCTCGCCTTCGTGAGCTACAACTCCACGCTCGCCTGGCCCGTGCGAAATCTGGGCCGCGTCCTCGCCGACATGAGCAAGGCCGGTGTCTCCATGGACCGCGTGGCCTACATCCTGCGCGCCGAGCCCGAGCAAGAGCTGCCCGGGGCCGAGGACGCCGACATGAGCGGCGACATCGTGTTCTCGCACGTGAGCTTCGGCTACGAGGGGGCAGAGGTGCTGCATGACGTGAGCTTCACCGTGCCCGCCGGCTCCACCTTCGCCATACTTGGCGGTACCGGCTCCGGCAAGAGCACGCTGGTACACCTGCTCGACAGGCTCTATGACCTCGGCGAGGGCCAGGGCACCATCACGATAGGTGGCCGCGACATCCGTCTCATACGCCGCGAGCACCTGAGGAAAAACATAGGTCTCGTATTGCAGGAGCCCTTCCTATTTTCACGCACGATACGCGAAAACGTAGCCGCTGCGCGGCCAGGCGCGGATGAGGCAAGCGTACGGCGCGCCGCGGGCATAGCCTGCGTGGACGAAGCCATCACGGAATTCCCCGACGGCTACTCCACACTCGTCGGCGAGAGGGGCGTCACCCTCTCCGGAGGGCAGAAGCAGCGCGTCGCCATAGCCCGCATGCTGATGTGCGAGACGCCCATCATGGTGTTCGATGACTCGCTCTCCGCCGTGGACTCCGAGACCGACGCCAAGATACGCGCCGCACTGCGGGAGAGCCTCGAGCGCGCGACGGTCATACTCATCTCGCACCGCATAACCACGCTGATGCAGGCCGACCGCATACTCGTGCTCGAGAACGGGCGCGTCTCCGACATAGGCACACACGAGGAACTCATCTCCCGCCCGGGAATCTACCGCGAGATATACGACATACAGATGAGCAGCGACGACCGCAGGCTCATAGAGGAAGGAGGCGAGGCACATGCCGGCATATGACGAGCAGGAATACACCAAATCCTTTGACATCAAGATATGGAAGCGCCTCGGGCCCTACCTGCGGCCCCGCCGCCGAGCCTTTGTGCTGCTGATAGTCCTGAACCTCCTTACCGCGCTGGTGGACGCTGCGCTTCCGCTCTTCCAGCGCTACGCCGTGGCGCACTTCATCGAGGCCGGCACGCTGAGCGGCCTCTGGCCCTTCGCCATCGCCTACTTTGCCGCGATTCTGATGCAGTCGCTCTCGGTCATGGGCTTCGGCAACGTCTCGATGGGCATTGAGATGTACCTCGGCCGTGACCTGAGGCGCAGGCTCTTTGTCCACCTCCAGGAGCTCTCCTTCTCCTTCTACAACGTCACGCCCGTCGGCTATCTCATCAGCCGCGTGATGAACGATACGAACCGCATCGCCGGCATGCTGGCCTGGAACCTCGCGGATATGCTCTGGGCGCTGGGCTACCTTGTTTTCGTGTTCATCTCCATGCTGCTGCTCAACTGGAAGCTCGCCGTCGTGGTCATCCTCGTGGTGCCCGCCGTGGCGCTGCTGACGGCGTATTTCCAAAACCGCATCCTGCACTGGAACCGCCGCGTGCGCAAGCTCAGCTCCCGCATCACGGGCGCCTTCAACGAGGGCATAATGGGCGCCAAGACCTCCAAGACCCTCGTCATCGAGGACTCAAACGACGCAGAGTTCCGAGACCTCACCTCCAAATCGCGCGATGCCGGCGTCCGCGCCGCGAAGCTCAGCGCCGTATATATCCCGCTGGTGCTCTTCTGCTCAACTCTGGCCGTGGCCATCGTGCTCTATCAGGGCGGGCACATGAGCCTCGACGGCGTTCTCGGCCTGAGCACGCTCTCGGCCTTCGTCACCTACGCCGTCGGCATCTTTGAGCCAGTGCAGATACTTGCCGAGGACCTCGCGGAGTTCATCTCGCTCCAGGCGAACATCGAGCGCGTCACCGACCTGCTCGACACCGAGCCCGGCGTGCGCGACAGCGAGGCCGTGCGAGAAAAATACGGCGACGCCTTCAACCCCAAGCGCGAGAACTGGGAGCCCATCGTTGGCGATATCGAGTTCCGTGACGTGACCTTCCGCTATCCCGACGGCGGCGAGGATGTGCTCTCACACTTCAATCTGCACATCCCCGCGGGCACGACCGTCGCCATCGTCGGCGAGACCGGCGCGGGCAAATCCACGCTGGTGAACCTTGCCTGCCGCTTCTTCGAGCCGACGGAGGGCCAGATACTCATTGACGGCGTGGACTATCGCGAGCGCAGTCAGCTATGGCTGCACTCGTCGCTCGGCTATGTGCTGCAAAGCCCGCACCTCTTCTCCGGCTCGCTGCGCGAAAACATCCGCTACGGGCGGCTCGACGCCACGGACGCCGAGGTCGAGGCCGCGGCGAAGGCGGTATCCGCCGACGTGGTGGCGGAACGGCTCGAGAACGGCTGGGACAGCGACGTGGGCGAGGGCGGCGACAGGCTCTCCACCGGCGAAAAGCAGCTGGTCTCCTTCGCCCGGGCGGTTCTGGCCGACCCGCGCATCTTCGTGCTCGACGAGGCGACCAGCTCCATAGACACGCAGACCGAGCAGCTCATTCAGGACGCCATAGAGCACATTCTAAAGGACCGCACCAGCTTCCTCATAGCGCACCGGCTCTCCACGATTCGCCGCGCCGACCTCATACTCGTCGTGCGCGACGGCAAGATAGTCGAGCAGGGCACGCACCGCGAGCTGCTGCTCCGCCGCGGCTACTACCACGAGCTGTACAGCAAGCAGTTCGCTGAGGAGAGCTCCGCAAGGGTCCTCCGCGCCTGAGCGCAGGGGGGCGGGCTTGACAAGGCTGGCGGGCTCACGCTATATTGTCGCTATACCACAGGAGGTGCTGAGATGTCACTTTCATTTGATCCTTTGTCCTGCCGCTTCCCGTCACAGCGGCGGGTCATATATGCGCGGCGCGGGATGGTCTGCTCCTCGCAGCCGCTGGCGGCGCAGGCGGGCCTGGACGTCCTCCGGCGCGGCGGCAACGCCGTCGACGCCGCGATAGCCACAGCCGCATGCCTCACCGTGCTCGAGCCCACGTCCAACGGTCTGGGCGGCGACGCCTTCGCCCTCATCTGGCACGGCGGGCGCCTGCACGGTCTCAATTCATCCGGCCCGGCTCCGGCGCTGGCCGACGCAGAGCTCCTGCGCGAGAAATTCGGCCGCATACCGGAAAAGGGCTGGTACGCCGTCGACGTGCCCGGAATACCCGCCGCATGGGCTGAGGCCTCGCGCCGCTTCGGGCGGCTGCCGCTTGCCGAGCTGCTCTCCCCCGCCATCGCCTACGCCGAGGAGGGCTACCCGCTCTCCCCCGTCACCTCAAAGCTCTGGGCCCAGGCCTACGCCTCCTATTCCAAGGCCGAGGGCGACAAGCAGCTGTTCAGCCACTGGTTCGACTGCTTTGCCCCGAACGGCCGCGCACCGCGCGCCGGTGAGACGGTATACCTGCCCATGCACGCCGAAACGCTGCGCACCCTCGCACGCACGGACTGCGAGAGCTTCTACCGCGGCGAGCTTGCGGAGAAGATAGATGCATTCTCGCGCGAGACCGGCGGCTGGCTGCGCGCCGGGGACCTCGCCGCCTTCCGCCCCGAGTGGGTGGAGCCCATAAGCGTCAATTACCGCGGATATACCGTGCACGAGCTGCCGCCCAACGGTCACGGCCTCGTGCCGCTGCTCACACTCGGCATACTCGGCGGCTTCGACATGTCCGAGCGCGACGCCTCCGGGATACACATACAGCTCGAGGCCATGAAACTGGCCTTCGCCGACGGCCTGCGCTACATCACCGACCCGAGGTACATGGAGCTTTCGCCCGCCGAACTGCTCGACGAGGGCTACCTGGCCCGACGCCGCGCGCTCATCACCGACTCGGCGCTCGAGCCGGAGCCGGGCAACCCGCACTCGGGCGGCACCGTCTACCTCTGCGCGGCGGACGGCGAGGGAAACATGGTGAGCTGGATACAATCGAACTACATGGGCTTCGGCTCCGGCGTGGTCGTACCCGGAACGGGCATCGCCCTGCACAACCGCGGCTGCAACTTCAGCCTCGACCCGGCCTCGCCCAACTGCATGGCCCCCGGCAAGCGCCCCTATCACACCATCATCCCCGGCTTCCTCACGAAGGACGGCAAGCCCGTCGGCCCCTTCGGGGTCATGGGCGCGTTCATGCAGCCGCAGGGCCACGTTCAGGCCATTGTGAACACCCTCGACTATGCCATGAACCCGCAGGAGGCTCTGGATGCGCCGCGCTGGCAGTGGGTCGGCGGCAAGAGCATACAGCTCGAGCCCAACTTCCCCGCCGACATTGCCGCGGAGCTGCACCGCCGCGGCCACGATATCTCCACCGGCGACCCCATCGACTTCGGCCGCGGCCAGATCATCTGGCGCGATGAAAACGGCACCCTCTGCGGCGGCTCCGAGCCCCGCGCCGACGGCTGCGTCGCCGCCTGGTAACGCCACTTGCCTTCCCTGCGCGCTTCGCGCGCGTTTAAAAGTTTCGTCCACCTTTTCAAAGGTGGCGGGGTG
>OLPA01002808.1_pt1 | contig 12529 bp, 10 predicted proteins | sample 1672811 | NCBI WGS metagenome assembly OLPA01 (sample SAMEA3136726, study PRJEB25190) | human gut metagenome | biome: human gut; feature: human-associated habitat; material: faeces | place: Austria | collected 2013
CGCTCCGTAAGCCCCTTGGTCTTGGCAAGGAGCATGAAGTCCGAATTGATGGTCTCGGCCAGTTCTGCCCTCAAATACCTGGTGACGCGGGCAATGGGGCCTAAGGACAGGGCGATGATGGGAAGTGCCAGACCATGGAACCTGGCCCAGCCAGTGGATGTGGCATCGAAGATGATCGGGAACAGCCCACCCTTAAACGCCACGAAATACTGGAGCAGCGTCGCAAAGATAAACGACGGCACGGAGATAAAGATGACCACCAGAAACGAGATCAGGTAGTCGGTGATGGAGTTTTTCCGTATGGCCGCCACGATCCCCAGGCCGATTCCCAGCGGCAGGGAGATCAGCAGCGAGAAGAAATTTATGTATAACGTCACCGGGATCTTGGTCTTTATAATATCCCAGACCGGCACGTTAATGTTCATCTTAAGGGATGTCCCCCAGTCTCCCTCTAAGATCAGACCCTTTAAAAACAGGCCGTACTGGACGATGATCGGCTTATCAAGGTTATATTTTGCCTCCAGGGCCGCCCTCTGCTCATGGGTCATATCCACCGCATCGTCAAAGATCCCCCCAGGCATGAGGCGGATCACCATGAATCCCACGGTCAGTATGATAAACATGGTCAGCAGCATGGCTAAAATTCGCTGGATCGTATACTTCGCCATAAGACATGTTCCTTTCCACATCAGATTAGAAAATGGGGATGCCGCAAAACAGCATCTTCGCAGCATCCCCATCCTGGTTCCTGTCAGTCATTCTGCAAATGATCAGTCCTTTGTACTGAGAATGTATCCAAAGCCGTAGCCAGGGATATATTCGTCGCATACAAGATGGATCTTAGAGCTGATCAGATTGTAGGACGGAGCTTCATAGACCGGACAGGCCGCCACTTCATCCAGAACGATCTTTTCCATCTGTCTTGTGAGGTCCATGCGGTATGCAGGATCCAGCTTCGCTTCGATATCGTAGTTGGCCTTTTCCCAAAGGGCGTCAAATTCGTCGTTGTAATATGGCTCGTTCTTATTGGAATACATGCTGCTGTAAACCTTAAGTCCGTTCCACGGAGCCGGAGTACTGGTGTTCCAGCCTCTCCACTGAAGCTCGAAGCTGTTGGGATCGCCTTCCTTCCAGCCCTTGATATAGCTGTTTAATACGGAAGTGGAGCCAGCCATCAATTCCAGAGTAAAGCTGTCGCCAAATACCTCTGGCAGAGATTTGTGCAGAAATTCAGAAGCTGCTTTATTATTGGCGCTGGTCTCGTTATACTGTAAGGTCAGGGTCAGACTTGTAAGACCGCATTCCTCCAGGGCCTTTTCATAATATTCCTTCGCCTTTGCCGGATCGTAGCCCAGATTGGGCTCTAAAAGAGCCTGAGATTCTTCCATGTCACGGTAGGTCTTTCCATCTAAGCCGAGACACTTGCTTGCTACCAGGTAATTGGCCGGGATCCCGTTTGTCATCTTGGCGATGCTTTCTCTGTCAACCGCATAGAATAATGCCTTACGGAAATTTAAATTTCCAAGAATCCCGTTGTTGTTGGTATTTCCATGGTTGATGGTAAGGGTCTGAATCGAAGTGGCCGGGGCTTTCTTGATGCTGGGATCATCGATATACTGCTCGATGGATTCCGGGCTTAAGGAAACCGCGTCCAGTTCGCCGTTTAAGTAAAGCTCCAGGGCTGTATTCCGGTCGCCCACGATCTTATAGTTGTAGCCATCCAGCTTGATCTTATCGCCCAGAACGAAATCCGGGTTCTTCTTCATATCGAACTGGGAGCCTGCGATCCACTGGTCCAGGATAAATGCGCCGCAGCTCATGTATTTTTCCCTGGTGGATCCGTAAGTGTTTGTGCTCCGGTCCTCGCTCATACATGCCTCATAAGTAGGCTCATGAACCAGGCAGGTCCATACATAGTTAAAATGTGACTTAATGTCTTCAGCCGTTACGGGAGCGTCCAGCTGGAGCTCCAGGGTATAGTCGTCGGCTTTTTTAATTCCTACGTCCTCCCAGGCAACAGTTCCGGCGTTCCCCTGGAGAGAATAATCCGATGCTTTGGTAATAGTGATATAATCGCTGGCAAGCTGGGAGGCACGGCTGTTGACCATAATAGGATCCAGACACATCTTAAAGGAGTAGATCACATCGTCTACGTCAATGGCGTCTCCATTTTCCCACTTGGCATTTTCACGGATCTTGATACGCCATACCTTTCCTTCCTCATCCGCCTTCTCCGGCTCTTTTTCTGCCAGCTCCGGGAGGTACTCAAAGCTGGTCCCCTCCGCGTTGGGATACTGGCGGTAAAGCTGGAGGGAAGTCCTGGCGATCACGTCGCCGGAAACGCTCATGGTATAAATATGCGGATTGATGGTATCCACATCTGTCGTCATATAGTCATGGAAGATCTTCGGCCCGGACTCCTCCTGGGCTGCGGCCATGGCATCCCCCGCCTCAGTCTGACCTGCGGCGGCTGTGGTCACCGGCTCATTGGAATCCCCGGGATTCTTCGGTTCGCTGCTGCACCCGGAAAGCAGACCGGCTGCCATGGCACATGCCATCATTGCTGCTAATACTCTTTTCTTCATTCACTCATTCCTCCTTTTTTATTGCAGGGCTTCTGCCCATAAATAACGACTGGCGTTTCTTGACTTTCTTTCCAATCCAGGTATAATAGGACTCATAATCATTTTTAGAAACAAAGGACGGTGCATCTATGTCTTCACTTTCAGTCAAAAATCTGAAAAACTACGTGGTCCTGGGGATCGCCGTGGCTGCTGCCTACATTTTTTTCCAGAAAGACCAGATCTTCCTCTACCGGCTCATCGACGGCCTCTTCATCGGCGGCATGCTCCCAATGATCCTGGGCTGTTTCCGCCTGGCCAAATATGCCGGCTCCTTTGATCTGCTGGTTTATTCCCACAAAAAGCTGGCGCGCTCGGGGAAAAACTCTGATCTTGCACAGGATGAAAAGGATTCCAATGGTTCTGCCGCTCCTGCTCCCGAACAGCTCGGGTCCTATTCCGACTATCTGACCCAGAAGAAACCGGCTGCCACCTATAAGGAGCCGCTTCTGGCCGGAGGCGTCTTTATCCTGGCCTCCCTGTTTTTGACCATTGCATTTTACTAAATGTGCATGACTCATTTATGTGTATTCTGTATATATTTGAGATATTTACTTGAGATTCATTGTGTTTATTATACAAATACATATATTGTGTGTCAAAGCAGAAACTGTTATTTTTCGTCCATATCGTAAATTATCAGACAAAATAAAGGGATTAGGTTTTTAAAGAAGTTTTCTCCTTCGTTTAAATAACCTAATCCCTTTTGTATTTTACTCTAACTGGAGCTCTCCTGTTTCTGTGATTTCACAGCCCCCTCTGGTGCGGTTCACCTTTATGAGTCCCTGCTCCGAAAGACTCTGAAGGATGCTCCGGATCTTTCCCTCCGCCACCTGGATCCCTTCATTCTCCAAAATTTCCTGGAGACCGGCCCGCCCGGTCTTCGGATTCTGGGCCACCGTCTGTAAGACACGTTTTTCCAGGGAAGAAAGCAGCGACGTTTTTTTCGCCATCTGAAGCCGTATGTAAGCCGGAAGATCCCGGATGGTCAGCTTTCCCTCTGAATGAAAACAGTAAACATACTTACAGAGGTTTTCGATCTCCTTTCCGTTGCCCGGCCATGAATACGCCGTCAGGCTGTTCCACAGCTCCTCGCTGCACATATCGGTCCAGCGCAGGGCTGAATTGTTGTAGATATTCCGTATAAAGTACTCAAATAAAAGCGGAATATCCTCGGGTCTCTGGCGGATGGGAAATGTCTCCAGGGATACCTCCCCGATCATATAAAAAAGAGACTTTAAAAACCTCCCCTCCTGGCACATGGTATAAAGATCCTCTTCCGTGGATGCGATAAACCGCACATCGGGCATCTGGTCCATCATATTTAAAAATTCCTTCTGCATCGATATCGACATACAGTGAATGCCATTCAGATATAGGGTCCCGCCCTCTGCCCGATTTAAGATTCCCTCCCGGCCATCTCCGGGAAACAGCTCCTCCATGATCTTCCCTTCACTCAAGACCGTCAGATTCAGCTTCATAAAGGGCTTTGCACTTCTCCTGGAATTATTGTGGATGGCCTGGGCCAGCACCTCTCTTCCCGTACCCGGCTCCCCGGAGATCAGCACCCGGTAATCCGTTAAGGAGATCCGTCTGGCCGCCTCCACCATGCGCAGAGAGCGGCTGTTGGCCGTCCGGTAATCATCAAAGCGGAAGTAGGCCCCCTCTCTCTTTAAAACGTTTCCCTCCGTATCCCCCTCTGGAGCCGGTCTTTCCAGAGCCGGCTGGTCCATATGGCAGTGGATCATGGTCAGCCTCCGGTGATCCATATCCCGGATCTCCTGGACCGCCAGCTTCAACGGATCCTCCTTTCCCCTGCGGACCAGGAAAAACGGGGAACGCTGGTCCTGGGACCTTTTTGCAATGCCGTCCAGCTCCGGGACCGCCTCCTTAAGGAGCGTACCTACCAGGTGGGATCTGGGGATATCCAGGGCCTCCTTAAACTGCTTATTGATCATCTGGATCTTTCCCCCGTCATCCACAATACAGACGCCAGTATCAATATTGCTGATGATGCTCTGGGTAATGAACTTCGTGTTGGTGGCCTGGCTCAACTGGTGATTGGATATTTTCAAAAGCTGCACAAACTGGTTGATATAATTTAAGGACACCACATCCGCCAGGCTTAAAGGCAGATGGAAAAACGAGGCGATCTCGGAGATCGTCGAAATATCGGCGATCCGGATCCCGATGTCCACCAGCGTCTGGACGTTCCTGGGAGCCAGCTTATTTTCTCCCACCGTCACCGCATACTGGATCCTGGCATCCGTCTCCGTACAGCCCGGATAATAGGGAATGAAACGGTGCTGGGTAATCCCCAGTGTGTATAGAAGCTGTATGCTATCCTTTGCCGAGCGCTCCGAATCATTGACCAGGTACACCTCCGAATTGGACGGGATCGAAAGGATCCTGTTTAAATACGTATGGTTAAAGGTCCGGATACAGATCAGATACCGGATCTTCGGCGTCATGAGAGGCTCCGCGATCCTGGCCGCAGCTCTGGAGCTGAACAATACCAGATCTGCCTTTTCCATCCGCTCCGTATCCACATCTGCCGCAAGGCAGGTTTCCAGATGGATATATTTACTAAATATATGATTTAAATAGGACCGCATTCCTACATTTGTCGTTGAGCTCTGAGATACGATCAGCATTGTGGGCTTTTCCATCTTATACCCCCCCCCTGTATTTTCCATTCAATTCCATTATAGTCGCCCATATACAGAAAAACAACCAGATCTCTCAATCCTCTATATATTTTTTGTTTTTCCTCCCTATGTTCCATAATTTCTTTGACATTTTCACAAAAAATTTGTACAATAGTACTGATTTAGAGCTATGATCTAAGAAAGGAGCGTGCTTTTCAATTGCTGCTGATCAAAAATGGAAATTTAATCACCATGGCCGGTATGTATGAGCAGACCGGCGATATCCTGATCGACGATGGAAAGATCGTAAAGGTCGGCCAGGTGGGAGAGGTGCCGGAGGACTGCCAGATCATCGACGCCGCCGGACGCACCGTCACTCCCGGTCTTGTGGATCCCCACTGCCATGCAGGTCTATGGGGAACCGCCTGCCGCGAGGAAATGGACGGAAATGAGTATACGGAGCCGGTCCTTCCGGGACTGCGGGGCTTAGATGCCATCAACCCGGAGGATGCTACCTTTGACGCGGCTCTCCGCCAGGGGATCACCACCGTTGTGACCGGTCCCGGAAGCTCCAATATTGTCGGAGGAACCTTCTTAGCCATCAAGACCGCCGGCGAGGATATGGAGTCCCGTGTCATCTGCCCAGAGCTGGCCATGAAAATGGCCCTGGGAGAAAACCCGAAGATGACCTTCGGAAACCGTGGAAAGGCTCCCAGAACACGGATGATGAGCGCCGCCCTAATGCGGGAGGAGCTTTTTAAGGCAAAGGAATATTATGAAAACTATAAGCTCCACGGCCAGGAGCCGGATTTCCCGTTCGACTTCCACCTGCACTCCTTAATGCGGGTATTTGAAGGCATGCGGGTCAAGATCCATGCCCATCAGGCGGACGATATCCAGACTGCAGTCCGCGTGGCCAATGAATTCGGTCTTCATTACTCCATCGAGCACTGTACCGAGGGATGGATGATCCCGGAATTCTTAAAGAAAAACAACGCCGAGTGCCTTCTGGGCCCCACCGTCGGCGGCAAGAGCAAGATCGAATGCCAGAACCGCTCCTATGAGGCTGGACGGATCCTGGAGGAAGCCGGAGTCACCTTCGCCCTGATCACCGACGCTCCCTTCGTTCCCATTGAGGACCAGCTGCTCCAGGTCATCCTGTATGTCAAACATGGAATGTCCAGGGAAATGGGAATCCGCAGCGTGACCTTAAACGCCGCCAAGGTCACAGACATCGACTCCAGAGTCGGAAGCATTGAGCCTGGCAAGGACGCCGATATCGTCATCTGGGATGTGGAGCCATTAGACACCATGTACCAGGCCGGTATCGTCCTGGTTGACGGAAAGATCGCATATGAAAGAAAGGCAGGTGAACGCAGTGTTGATTATCAAAAACTGTAATCTGATCAACATGGCCGGAATCTACAAAGAGAAAAAGGATCTGGTGGTAAAGGACGGAAAGGTCCTTGATATCTGTGACGACGCCTGCCAGAAATACGGCCAGGGCAACGTGATCATCGACGCCTGCGGAAACTATGTGACTCCCGGTATCGTCGAGCCTCACTGCTCCCTTGGCGTCAAAGAAGAAGTCTTCCGGTTTGAGGGCAACGACGCCGATGAGACCACCGATCCCATCGTACCCCAGGTGCGGGCCATGGACGCCATCAATCCCAGGGACGAGGGCTTTAAAATGGCTCTGGCCGGAGGCGTGACCACAGCCGTTACCTGTCCGGGCAATGCAAACCCCATCGGCGGAACCTGCGCAGCCATCAAGACCACTGGCAATACGGTGGAGGAGATGGTCATGGTGCCTGAGATTGCCATTAAAATGTGCCTCACTGACGGAGTGAAAAATACATACGGCGGAAAAAGATCGCCCATGACAAGACTGGGCACGGCAGCCCTGATCCGCGAGGCTCTGATGAAGGCGAAACGCTATCATGACCAGTGGACCGCTTCCCAGAAGGATCCGGCAAATAAACCGCCGAAATTCGATATGAAGCTCCACTCCCTGATGCGCGTATTCGACGGAATGCCCGTAAAATTCATTGCCAAGCGCGGCCATGATATAATGACCGCCGTGCGCATCGCCGAGGAATTCGGACTCACCTATACGGTAGAAAACTGTGTGGATGCCTGGAGGATCACAAAGGATCTGAAAAAGCACAACGTCCGCTGCGTGCTGGGACCGGTCTACGGAGAAAAGAACAGTGAAAACCGTTACCGGGATCCCATTGCAGGCTCTGTCCTGGAAGAAAACGGCATCGAATTTGCCGCCACCACCGGCCATCCGGAAATGAACGTGGAGCTCTCCATGGTCCAGATGACACTGATGGTGAAAAAGGGCTTAAGCCCCATGACAGCCCTGGAGGCCGTGACCATCAACGCAGCCCGCGCCTGCGGCCTGGAGGACCGGGTGGGAAGCTTAGAGCCCGGTAAGGACGCCGACATCGTCATTTGGGACGGCGACCCCTTTAACTTCTATACATCGGCTGCCACCGTCCTCATTGAAGGAAATGTGGTCTACCAGAAGCAGCAGTAAAGATTTCCATAAAAATACGCTCCGGGATCCGGCTGCCCTTGCGGCGCCTCCGTCCCGGAGCGTTCTTCTTTTTTATAGATCCCTGGCCGCCGGAAAACCATAAGCCGTCTCTGCGCTCATGACTGCCCTAAGGATCGCTTCCGACATGACCTGGGCTGCCAGAGTACCCACCATGTCCAGATCCGCCTCCAGCTTCCCTGTGGACAGGGCGTAGATACTGTCACCATCTGCCGTCGTATGGACCGGGCGGATGGAGCGGGCATAGCCGTTGTGGGTCATGGACGCGATCTTGCAGAGCTGGGTCTTGTGGAAGGCCGCATTGGTGATGACCGCGCCGATGGTGGTGTTGGCCACAAACTTATTTTTTACCACCTCATAGCTCTTATAGACCTCGTCCTCAGTACAAAGGAAGGATTTTTTATCCTTTGCCAGAAGTCCGGCCACCTTCTTCCCATTCTTCCAGTCATAAATATCTCCCAGAGCGTTGACCGCCACAATGGCTCCCACCTGCAGCTCTCCGATCTGTACCGCGTAGCTTCCGATCCCCGACTTCATACAGAACTCCGGCCCATAAAGCTTTCCCACAGTGGCTCCGGTCCCGGCTCCGAAATTCCCATCCCGGTAATTGCCCTTTTCCGCATTCTCACAGGCCGCATAGCCCATAGCCTTGTCCGGCCGGACCCGGTGATCTCCCACCATCAGATCGAACAGGCAGGATTCGCACACCAGGGGAACCTTTGTGATCCCCACATCGAAACCGATATTCCGCTCCTCCAGATACTCCATTACGCCTCCGGCCGCATCCAGACCGAAGGCGCTGCCTCCGGACAGCAGCACCGCATGGATCGACTCTGCCGCCGCTGTGGGCTTCAAGAGCTCCGTTTCCCGGGACGCCGGACCGCCTCCCCGGACATCCAGCCCCGCTGCCATGCCCTGCTCGCAGAGGATCACCGTGCAGCCGGTGGCGGCGTCTTTGTTTTCTGCGCTTCCGATCTTGATGTTTTCCAGCTCCTGGATCTTTATTTCTTTCATTTGGGGGACTCCTTTCCTAGCGAATGATGCTGCACAAACTCAGCCTATTCCATCTCTCCCAGCATCTTCTCCGCATCATCCGCTGCCTTTACCTTATCATTGGCGCGGATGATGATGCCATCCTCGTCGATGAGATAGGTGGTGCGGACCACGCCCATGGACACCTTCCCGTAATTCTTCTTTTCCTTCCACACATCATAGGCCTCAATGACCGTCCGCTCCGGATCGGAAAGCAGAGTGAACGCAAGGCCGTATTTCTCCTCAAACCTTTTATGGGAGGCCACAGAGTCCTTGCTGACTCCCAGTATCACCGCGCCCTTCTCCATAAACTGCGGATAGCGCTCCGAATAGCCGCAGGCCTGCTTCGTACATCCCGGAGTATTATCCTTGGGATAAAAATACAGGATCACCTTTTTTCCTTTGTAATCCTCCAGTCTGTGCATGACTCCGTTCTGGTCCGGCAGCTCAAACGCCGGCGCTTTTGTTCCTGTTTCCAGCATTGCATATCCCTCCTTGTGATTTCTCTTATCCACTATTTTAATCCATAACAGGCAGTTTTTCCACCGTTTTAAAGCAAACTTTCCTCCAAGCCCCGCCGGAGCGTATCACAGAAGCGTTCTTCAATCACTGTACATTTCTTCCCGCATTTGGTATAATGCCCTTTAAACCTTTGAGAAATGAGATGATATCTTGCCTGCATAAGCCTGAACACAGAAAAAACTACATTCAAAGAGGTATCGTATGATCACAGAAAAGAAAGAAAAACAGATTTTAATGATGTCCTTTTTTTCGGGACTCCTGTTTGCCATTGCAGAATTTATTTTTGCCATATACAGCCACTCCCAGTCTGCACTGACGGACGCGGTATATGACGCGTCGGAGCTGGTCTTCATTGCCCTGCTCCTGTTCCTGACGCCCCTGTTCCATAAACCCGTATCGGAAAAGCATCCCTATGGGTATTTCCAGCTGGAATCCATATTTGTCATAATCAAGGGCGTTATGATGCTGTCCGTGACCATGGGCGTGTCTGCGGAGGTTCTGGATTCCGCTTTATCCGGCGGTAATCCCATAAACAATGCCCAGGTCTCCCTTTTCCAGTTCTGCCTCGGCGCAGCCAGCATCATCATTTTTCTTCTGATGAAACGGCTGAACCGGAACCTGTCCTCGCCCACCATCACTGCAGAGCTTCTGGGATGGAAGCTGGATATTGTATACAGTCTGGGCATGTCCCTGGCCTTTTTCCTGTCCCGTTATCTGGAAAAAACGCCCCTGGGATTTATCACCCCATATTTTGACCAGATCGTGGCCGTCCTTGTTATGGTATTCATGCTTCCAGAAAGCATCAAGGTTCTGTGGAGCGCCGTCCGGGATATATTCCTGTTCTCGCCGGATGAGGAATTTATAAATGAGATCAAGGCCCTCTGCGGACCGGTCCTGGAGCAGTATCGCTTCTCCCCGGTTTTCTTCGATATCACGCGGACCGGGCGTCATCTGTGGGTCGCCGTATATTTTAAGATCGAAACCGGCAGCCTGAAGGTCCAGGACCTGTCCGACGCCCTGGATTCCTTAAATGAAAAGGCCCGGGAAAAATTCCAGGAATGCACCTGCGAGCTGATCCTAGTTCCTTAATCAAAAAATATTCAAAATCCCCCTTGACTATACTGTTACTGTACGGTTTATGATAAAAACATACCGTAACATGCAAGGAGGATTTTTATTTATGTCCGGTGAAAATGCATATCGACAGCCCGTTACCCTGAAAAACGTGCTGATGTTTTCCGTCCCTACCATCGTTATGACCGTGTTCATGTCCTTTTATACCATGGTGGACGGCCTGTTTGTATCTAACCTCATAGGAACTGATGCCTTATCCGCCGTCAATCTGACAGCGCCTGTGATCTCACTGGTCACAGCCATCTCCACCATGCTGGCCACCGGAGGGAGCGCCGTCATCATGCGGAAGGCCGGACAGCAGAAAGCCCAGGAAGCCAACGAAGACTTCACCTTTCTGATCGCTGTAAACGTGGCGGTGGGACTCATCATGTCCGGCCTGGGCTATCTGGTCATGGACCGCCTTTTTGGATCCATGAACCTGTCTCCCGCCGTGGCCGGCTACTGCCGTATCTATCTGAGCCGTTATCTGATCTTTACGGTTCCGATCCTTCTGATGAACAATTTCACCTTGTACATGATCGCCGCCGGAAAGTCCGCTCTTTCCATGGTCTGTTCCATTACGGGAGGAATTTTGAATATAGTCCTGGACTATGTCTTCATCTCCATATTGGATATGGGGATCGCCGGGGCAGCCATTGCCACAGGGCTGGGGTACTCCGTGACAGCAGTGGCCGGTCTTGTGATCTTTTCCAAAAAAGACTGCCTGCTCCATTTTGTAAAGCCCGTGTGCAGGATCAGGACCCTGATAAGCGCTGCTTCCAACGGAAGCTCGGAAATGGCGGCAGCTCTGGTGACTGGCATCGTCACCATGATGTTCAACTGGACCATGCTGAAATATGTGGGAGAAAACGGTGTGGCGGCCATAACCATCATCATGTACGTCCTGATGTTCGCCACATCCCTGTATACCGGCTATTCCTATGGCGTAGCACCCATGATCAGCTTCTATTATGGCGAGCAGAACCAGGATAAATTAAAGAAGCTGATCCGTCTCAGCATGAAGATCATCGGTTTCATTGGAGCGGCTGCTCTGATCGTCTCCCTGGCGGTCACAGAGCCCCTGGTGGCCATCTTCGCCCGGCCGGACAATCCCGTTTATGGCCTGGCGGTAACAGGAAACCGCATCTGCTCCTCCGCCCTGGTCTTCATCGGCTTTAACGTATTTGCCAGCGGCATGTTCACAGCCCTGTCCAACGGCCTGGTTTCCGCGGTTCTGGCCTTTTCCCGCTCCTTTGTGTTCATGGTGGCTGCCATGCTGATCCTTCCGGCCATCCTCGGCGTCACAGGCGCATGGCTGGCAACTCCAGCCGCTGAAGCTGCGGCGTTCTTACTGTCCGCTGTTATGTTTATAAAATACAGGAAAAAGTATCAGTATTAGGAAAGGAGGCTGCCGGCAGGCCGGGGATCCTAAGTCAGGGTCCTGGCCTGCCGGAAGACTCTCATGTTCAGAAAACTATATTATGTACAATATTTTTTATATGCTTTCATTATTTCCGACTGGATCTCATCTCTAAAACGCTTTGGTCCAATGATCTCACACCTGTTAATATGGCTCATTCCTGATATATCTTTCCACGTGTCCACTGTATTGAATATATATTAGTAAATGGAAAACTTGCTTACTATGCTAAAACTGACATCCGCGCTTTCAGTAAAATTGTATTTAAGGCAAACATCCTGTGTCATTAATATAGCAGCCTATAATACATCGCGACACACCTATTGTAAATGATTGGCCCAAAAGGTTACGGCAATTTTTCAGTGAATTGCCGTAACCTATGAAATCGCCTCCAATTCATGGAAGCGGAATTTGATGATGATCTCTTTTTCCTCGGTCAGCTCCACCCGTTCGATGAGGCTGACTAGCAGCTCCCGACTGGTGAGTGCCGAGTCCAGAAACTGCTTCACCAGTGCCCTGGCTTTCTCTTCGGTGTTCACCGGCTGCTTTGCAAGCTCTTCAGCCGATCTTCCAGAACCGTGCGATCCATTTTGACCTTCTGATAGATGCGCTG
>OLPA01002811.1_pt1 | contig 12508 bp, 10 predicted proteins | sample 1672811 | NCBI WGS metagenome assembly OLPA01 (sample SAMEA3136726, study PRJEB25190) | human gut metagenome | biome: human gut; feature: human-associated habitat; material: faeces | place: Austria | collected 2013
GGTCGCCGCCTCTGAGTATAAGGTAGTTCATTATATCGTCCCGGGTGCATATTACCTGCGACAGTGTCGCGGTGCCGCTCAATACCAGATCCTGAGCGTTGCCCAGCCATACGTCGGTACCGTGGGAGAGGCCGGATATTCTGAGCAATTCTTCCATCGTAGTAGGGCGTGTGTCCTTGAGCATCTGCCGCACGAAGGTGGTGCCGAACTCGGGTATTGCTATGCTGCCCACGTCGCAGTCCAGCTCGTCCAGCGTCACGCCCAAAGGCTCGCTGGTGCGGAATATCTTCATGGTTTCAGGGTCGTCAAGGGGTATTGTCTGGGGGTCCAAGCCGGTAATATCCTTCAGCATTCTCAGCACGGTCGGATCATCGTGGCCCAGTATATCCAGCTTTACCAGCCTGTCGTCCATGGCGTGAAAGTCGAAGTGGGTGGTTATGGTATCGCCATCGCTGCGGTCCGCCGGGTACTGCACCGGGGTGAACTCCATTATATCGTTTTCCTTTGGCACTATAACTATGCCGCCGGGATGCTGGCCGGTAGTCTTCTTAACTCCTGTACAGCCCTGCACCATGCGGTCCATCTCGTCCTTGCTGGCGTTTATGCCGTTTGCCTCACAGTAGGAGCGGACGTAGCCGTAGGCTATCTTGTCCTTTACGCCGGATATAGTTCCGGCCCGGAAGGCGTGGCCCTCCCCAAACATGACCTCAACGTACTTATGCGCTACAGGCTGATAATCCCCTGAGAAGTTAAGGTCTATATCCGGGGTCTTGTCGCCCTTGAAGCCCAGAAACACCTCGAAGGGTATCTCGTAGCCAAGCTTTTTGTATTTTGCGCCGCAGACGGGGCATTCCTTATCCGGCATGTCCACGCCGCAGGCATACTTGGTACGGTCTATGTCGAAGTCGCTGTGCCGGCAGTTGGGGCAGACATAGTGGGGCTGCAATGCGTTTACCTCGGTTATGCCCGCCATGTTAGCCACGAAGGAAGAGCCTACTGAGCCTCGGGAACCGACGAGATACCCGTCGCTGTTTGACTTGTGTACAAGGCGCTGTGCCATAAGGTACAGCGAGGAATAGCCGTTGCCTATGATGGAATTCAGTTCCTTATCAAGGCGCTTCTGCACCACCTCCGGCAATTCGTCCCCGTATATCTCGTGAGCCTTCTTCAGCGCCATATTCCTCAGCTCGTCGTTTGCGCCGGGGAACGTGGGGGCATAGGTGCCCTTTTCTGACAGGAATGCCTTCATTCTCTCGCAGCTGTCGGCTATCATGTTGGGGTTGGTTATTACTACCTCCCTCGCCTTTTCCTCGCCCAGATAGGAGAATTCCTCCAGCATCTCATCCGTGGTCTTGAAGTAGAGGGGAGCCTGCTGCTCCGCGTCGTCAAAGCCTCTGGCGTGCATTATTATGCTGCGGAAAAGCGCATCGTCCGGCTCCAGGAAGTGTACGTCCCCCGTGGCCACCACAGGCTTGCCCATCTTGTCGCCCAGGGCTACTATCCTGCGGTTGAGGTCGCGAAGCCCTTCCTCCGTGTCCACTGTGCCGTTTCGCATAAGGAAGGCGTTGTTGCCTATGGGCTGTATCTCGAGATAGTCGTACATGTCCGCTATGGACATGAGCTTTTCCTCGCTCTCCCCCCTGAGCACCGCCCGGAACAGCTCTCCTGCCTCGCAGGCGGAGCCTACTATAATGCCCTCACGGTGCATATTGAGAAGGCTTCTGGGTATCTGCGGTACCTTGCGCAGGTGCTCGAGGTGAGCATATGACACGAGGCGGTAAAGGTTCATAAGGCCCTCGTGGTTCCTGGCCATTATGATTATATGGTAGGTGAGTCTGCGGCCCTTTCCCTTTTCCTTGGGAACCGCGTCTATGAGCGGCAGCTTTTCTATGTCCTTTGCGGTCATCTCGGACAGTACGGCGTTCATTATCTTTGCCGCAGTCCTCGCCCTTTCCATGGCTCTGCCGCCGCAATGCTCCACGCCCAGCGCCTCCGCCGCAGTCCTCATATCCGTCTGCTTGCTTTCCCTGTGCAGGTAATGAAACAGCATGGAGGTGCTTACGCAGTGCGCGTCCAGCTCCATATCAAAGCGCATGCCGTGCTGCCTGAGGTTGTTCAGCTCCAGCGGGTCGTGTATCACCTTCACTCCATCGCCTATAAAGTCATACAGCTGCTTAAGCCCGTCCTTCAGGCTCACGCCGCCGTTTATCATTTCGCGTGTAAGCCCTGTCTCCTCTGCCATGGCATCGGTCAGCGCCGCGCCGCTGTTTACTATTATGGATAAGCCTTCCTTTTCGCCGCTCTCGTCAAAGCGCAGCGCGGCTATCTCGAATACGTCGTCCTCCTTTACGCCGGGATATGCTACCACGCCTATCGCCACGTATTGCTCCGGCCGCTTTATAAGCTCGCTGTCGGGCATGAGGTATCCCTCGACGCCCAGCAGTATTTTTATGTCCTTGCCGTCCTTTTTCAGCTTGTCTGCCTGTGCCACCGCATCCGGGAAGGCGTGTACCACGCCGTGATCCGTTATGGCTATTGCCTTATGTCCCCAGCGGGCGGCGGTCTTTATGGCTTCCTTAACGTCTGTCAGGCCGTCCATGCTGGACATCTTGGTATGGAGATGCAGCTCTACGCGCTTCTCCTCGGACTTGTCCGTGCGCACCGCTCTTGGCTCCCAGCCCACATCCCGCGGGAATACGCACATTCGCCTGAGCCACTGATCCATCATATACTTTCCGGAGACGATAAGTATATCCTTCTTTTTCTGTATGCCGGCTATGGTATCGACGATGCCATTCTCGCCCTCCTCGAGAAACATCTTGCAGGGAAGCGTGTTTGTATGGTCGCTTATGGCAAATGTCAGTATAGTCCTGCCGTTTTTCTGCTTTGTAGTCTCCAGGGTTAGTATCTCGCCCTTTATCGTGACGTAGCCCATAGTCTCGTCCACGTCGCGCTGCTGGATTATGGCGGTCTTTTTTATGGGCTTGCCATATATCGCATCCGCCCTGTCGGGGAGTGCCTTTTTCTTGGCCTCCGCAGCCTTTTTAGGCTGCCAGGAGGGCCGTTCCTCTTCCTTGGGCAGCGTCAGCTCCATGGTATCGTCCGCGGTAAGCTCTATGTCAGTCTCTATGCCGTACCGATCGAGGTAATATGACTTTACCGTTTCCCTATGCCTCGGATCCGAGACCAGTTCAAACACCTGCCCGGGTATCTTTACCTTGATCGTGCCGCTCTCATAATCCCAGACGGAGCTGTGTATCGCGGGGCGGCATACCGGAAGTATGTCGCACCATGTCTTTTTGAGTATGTTCAGCGTATCCTCATCGCAGGCGGACAGCAGCCCCGAAAGCTGGGCGCACCTGAGTATTACCTTTGTGCGGCAGCCCGGCATGAGGGCGCAAAGCTCCCTCTCAAGGCAGGCTATGTTTTCGGCGCTGGTTATATGGCCGCACCGCACGGTAACGGTCAGCAGATTTTCACGCTTGTTCAGTCCGGCATCTGTTATCTCGCCGTCTCCAAGGCCGTATTTTTCGAATATAGTCAAAAGCTTCTGTTCCATAGGCTATTCCATCATGGCTTTGGCCTCGGTTATGAGTTCGTCTACGGCGGTTTCCAGCGGCACCGTCCTGAAGAGCTTACCTCCCTTGAACAGGGCGCAGCCGCTTTTGCCGAAGGCCACGCCTATATCGGCTTCAGCCGCTTCTCCGGGGCCGTTTACAATACAGCCCATCACGGCTACTTTAAGGTACTTCCCCTTGGGTATCAGGCTGGAAAGCTCATGCTCCACCCTGTTGGCGGCGCTGAGAAGATCGGTGCAGGTTCTGCCGCAGGTTGGGCAGCTGACTATTTCCACTCCTTCTTTTCTGAGGCCCATGGCCTTCAGTATCTCCTTCGCGGCGTAAACCTCCTGTACAGGGTCGCCGGTCATGGATACGCGCATGGTATCCCCTATGCCGTCCACAAGAAGGGCGCCCATGGCGGCCGCAGCCTTTACAAGGGCCATTTCACCGCCGCCAGCTTCCGTAACACCTATATGCAGGGGGTAATCGCACTCCCTGCTCATAAGCCTGTAAGCCTCAATTGTATTCGGCACGTTGGAGGATTTAATAGATATGACCATGTCATAATAGCTCTGTTTTTCCAGCATGCGGACGTGCTTCAGCGCGCTCTCAACCAGCGCTTCCGGCTTTGGGCCTCCGTACTTTCGGAGAAGCTCCTTTTCCGCAGAGCCGCCGTTTACCCCTATGCGCATGGGAACATGATGGGCCTTGGCGCAATCCACCAGCCTTTTTACGTTTTCCTCTCCGCCTATGTTGCCGGGATTGAAGCGCAGCTTGTCCACGCCGTTTTCCATGGCGGCTATGGCGAGCCTCCAATCAAAATGTATATCCGCGACGAGTGGTATGTGTATCCTGCGCTTTATCTCGGGTATTGCCTTTGCACATGCCTCATTGTACACGGAAGAGCGGACTATCTCGCAGCCCGCCTCCTCAAGGGCCAATATCTGCTCGGCGGTGGCTATTGCGTCCGCCGTGTCTGTATTGGTCATAGACTGTATGGTGACGGGGGCGCCGCCGCCTATCTGCACCGCCCCTGCCATAACTTTTCTGGTATTTTTCATCTTTCCCCCACAAATCAGACTGCCATGATACGGCTAAAACAGCTTTCTTACGTCCATTACCGTAAGCAGTATCATAAGGCCGAAGAGCAGCACCAGCCCCGCCATATGTATCATTCCTTCCTTCTCGGGAGGTATGGGCTTGCCGCGGACCGCCTCAATCACCATGAACAGGAACCTTCCGCCGTCCAGCGCTGGAATGGGCAGTATGTTCATTATGCCAAGGTTGATGCTGATAAGCACTCCGAGACGCAGCACCACCTCAAAGCCGGCCCTCACCGCCTGACCTATTATGCTTATGGTGCCTACCGGTCCAGCTACGTCGTCGGAGGTTACGCTTCCCGTAAACAGGCCGCCCAGCACCCTGAACATCTCTTTTACAATATAGCAGGTGTACTGCACCGAATTTGCAACGGCCTCAAAGAAGCCGTATCGCAGCCTTTCGGGAGATATGTATATCCCCAGCCTATTGCTTCCGCTTTCGGGGTCGTATATGTCGTGGGCAGTAAGAGTCACGTCCATGCCGTCACGTCGTACAGTGACCTCTATTCTCGCAGGATCAGCCTGCTGTATGTAATCCGTGCATTCCGCATAGTAGGTTATGCTTTTGCCGTCTATCTCGGTTATGATATCGCTTACCTGTATGCCCGCGGCCTCCGCCGGGGTGTTTTCTGCGGTAAAGTCGTTTATCATCGGCATATACTCGCCGTAGGTCATAAGTATGATCACAGCCAGCACCACTGCCAGAAGTATATTCATAAATGGGCCGGCCAGCACCACTATCATGCGCTTCCATACCGGCTGCGCATTGAAGCACTCGGGATCGGATACACCTTCATCCTCACCGTGGAAGGCACATAGGCCGCCTATGGGCAGCGCCCGGATCGCGAAGCGGGTACCGTTTTTCTCCTTGCTGCACACCACAGGGCCCATTCCTATGGCAAACTCGTCTATTCTGAAGCCAAGCTTTTTGCCTGCGTAAAAATGCCCAAGTTCGTGTACGAATACCAGCACCGTAAGCACCAGCAGCGCGCCAACAATTGACAACAGCGTCATTTATGCGTTTCCTTTCTCAAATGCAAGCCTTCTCGCCTGCCTGTCTGTTTTTATTATGTCCTCAAGGGAGAGTATATTCCCCCTGTCCGCCCTGCTCATGGCGTATCCGACCACATCGGCTATCTCGTCAAAGCGTATCTTGCCTCGTATGAACATATCCACCGCCGCCTCGTTTGCGCCATTATACACTATGGGCAGGTTTCTTCCTTCGCGCAGCGCCTCATACGCCATGGGTATTGCCGGGAACTTATCGGTATCAGGCGCATAAAAGCTTATTTTGCCCATGTCCTCAAGGCGAAGCCTTCCAAACTCGCCGGGAGTCCTCTCCGGGTATGTCAGCGCATATTGTATTGCAAGCCGCATATCGGGCCTGGATAATTGTGCCATATTGCATCCGTCCGTGTATTCCACCATGGAATGCACTATGGACTCCGGGTGTACCAATACGCTTATCCTTTCCCCGGGTATGCCGAAAAGATAGCTCGCCTCCATTATCTCGAGGCCCTTGTTGAAAAAGGAGGCGGAGTCTATAGTGATCTTTCTGCCCATTTTCCAGGTTGGGTGATGCCCTGCCTGCTCCGGCGTGACGGTTTTGAGCTGTTCCTTTGTATATTCCCTGAAGGGACCGCCGGAGGCCGTAAGTATGAGCCTTTGTATCTCGCCGTGGTTTCCCGCCGCCATGCACTGGAATATGGCACTCTGTTCGCTGTCCACCGGTATTATGGCACCGCCCTTTTTCAGCGCGGCATTTACCAGGTCGTGGGCACAGACGATGCTTTCTTTGTTTGCAAGGGCAACGGTTTTGCCCGCTTCCAGCGCTGCAAGCAGCGGCTTCATTCCTGAAAAGCCGCTTATGCCATTTACTATTATGTCGGCGCCCTCATAGGCCGCCGCTTCCAGCACCGCCTGTTCACCGCCGGCTATTTTTGCCTTTATTCCGCTTTGCCTGAGCTTATCCGCCGCAGACTCGTCCGCCATGGCAATATAATCCGGGCGGAATTCCTCCGCCGCTTTAAACATGGCGTCCGCATCTCTGCCCGCGCAAAGCACGGCCGCCCGGAATTTATCCGGATTAGCCCTGATAACGTCAAGGGTCTGCCTGCCTATGGAGCCTGTGCAGCCCAAAACAGCTATATTCTTCATTATTACATTCCTTTAGCCCAGCATACTGAGCCATACGTAACACAGCACCACCGGTGCGCACATGAGCACGCTGTCCAACCTGTCCATCACTCCGCCATGACCGGGAAATATATTGCCGTAATCCTTTGCCCCGGCCCAGCGTTTTATGACGGACGCAAACAGATCGCCTATCTGTCCTACTCCTCCGCAGATAATACCCACAAGCAGCATAGGAAGTATAGGCAGGCGCAGCCCCCATATGAATTGCAGCAGGAAACATACGAAGCCGCCCAACAGTCCGCCGAGAAAGCTTCCATAGCATCCCTCAACCGTCTTATGGGGGCTTATCTCGGGGCAAAGCTTTCGCTTGCCAATTGAGGAGCCTATGTAATAGGCCAGCATGTCGCCCATGAGCGGGCATATGAATACCAGCAGCAGCCCTACGTTTTTCGGTGAGATAAGCCCTTCCGGGGGCAGTATCAGCGCCAGTATCCCGAACAGTGACATGGGGTATATCAGCATAAATGCCGAGTATATGCTTTCCTCCGTGGTGCGCAGCTTGTTGAATATTCTCTCCGCCGCAACCAGTATCAGGCACAGCGCGCCGAGGGATATCACCGCGGCAGCGGCGTTTTTCGTCGCCGCCGCAGCTATCGGAAAGCACAGCGCCGCAAAGACGTATACAGGCGCCGCGAATATGTTCTTTTCCGTCTTTTTATAGATCATGTTTGACATCTCATATACCGCTATCACTGCCGCCACGGTAAATACCACGGTGCGGAATATGCTGCCGAGAGCCACTATGCCCACGAAAAGCAACCCCAGCAACGCGCCTACTATTACTCTGGTTTTCCTGCCGCTATCCATTACGCCGCTTCTCCTTTTGATGATTTATTCCGTCACCGCGCCGAACCTTCTGGTGCGCCGTTGGTATTCTCTTATGCAGTTCGCATATTTTTCGTCCGTAAGCTCGGGAAATGTCACGTCCGTGAACACCAGCTCGGCGTATGCTGCCTGAAGCAGCATGAAGTTGGATAACCGCTGCTCTCCCGCCGTACGGATTATCAGGTCAAGATCAGGCAGCCCTGCGGTATACAGGGCGTTCATAAGATCAGCTTCGTCCACGGGTTTTCCACGCTCCATGAGGGCATTGCAGGCGCGTACCACCTCTGCCCTGCTGCCGTAGTTCAATGCAATATTGAGCTTCAGGCCGGTATTGTTTCTGGTTTTGTACATGGCCTCGTCCGTCTCCTGGCCCATTTTTTCCGGAAATGCGGACATGTCGCCCATTATGCGTATGCAGACGTTGTTTTTATCCAGTTCGTCCAGTTCGCTTATAAAGTATTCCAGAAAAAGATCGAACAGCGCTCCTATCTCTTCCTTAGGTCGCTTCCAGTTTTCGGTGGAAAAGGCGTACAGCGACAGCACCTCAATACCTATATCCGATGAAAAACGTATAAGCCCCCGCAGCCGTTCCATTCCTGCCCGGTGGCCAAGCTTTCTCGGCAGGCCCCGCCGCGTGGCATAACGGCCGTTGCCGTCCATTATTATGCCTATATGCCGTGGCAGTTCCGGCGCCAAGCCTACGCTTTGAGGCTGTATCTTTGCCATTGTGTAAAAATATCCTCCGATACAAAAGGGGATGCGGAACTAACCGCTATCCCCCATATTCGCAGTCTGTTTTGAACAGGGCCCATATGAGCTCAACCGCATTGCCATCAGTACGCTGCCTTATCACCCGTTTTTCGTTGCCGTTAAGTCCCTTGCGGCTGCGGGTCTCTACGCACCTCACGCTGTATCCTTCGGCTTCCAGCAGCTCTTTCGCCCTTCCAAGCTCGTATCCAAGTACGGATATCAAACCGTCATTATCTCCTTTTCCTTATCAGCAATGACCTTGTCAATGTTCTTTATGAACTCATCGGTAGCCTTCTGGGCCTGCTCTTCCTGGCGCTTCTGGTCGTCCTCAGTTATATCGCCGTCCTTCTTGGCCTTCTTAATGGTATCGATGGCGTCGCGGCGGATAGAACGTATAGCTACCTTAGACTCCTCACCCTTCTTGCGCACCAGCTTTACAAGCTCCTTTCGGCGCTCCTCGGTGAGCTCGGGGAATACGAGACGTATGAGGCGGCCGTCGTTGCTGGGGTTAATGCCCAGGTCGGACTTCTGTATAGCCTTCTCTATTTCCTTTATCATAGTGGCGTCATAGGGGGAGATGACCAGCAGCCTCGCTTCGGGGGAGGATATATTGCCCAGCTGGTTTATCGGCACCTGAGAGCCGTAATAGTCAACCATTATGCGGTCAAGGGCCTGGGGGTTCGCACGCCCGGCCTTGAGGGTTCCGAGGTCACGCTCCAAAGCGGCTACGGTTTTGGTCATTTTTTCTTTTGCGGTTGCGACAGCGTCCATATTTGAACCTCCTGAAAGTTTATCTTATAAAAAGCTCAGCTATATTTTACAGGAAATGCCTGTTTCGCACAATCCCCAATTAGAGATTGTTCACAGTATCGCCCGCTTTATACCTTACTTCACGTTGTCTATCAGCGTACCTATGCTCTCGCCCTGAACGGCTTTTACCACGTTGTCCGGGTCCGCCATGGCGAAGGCAAGTATAGGTATGTTCTGCTCCTTGCAGAGGGTTATGGCAGTAAGGTCTGTAGCCTTTAGTTCACGTTCGATGACCTCGTCGTAGGTGAGGTGCGAATACCTTACGGCATTCGGGTTCTTTTTGGGGTCGTCGGAATAGATTGCGTCTACATTCTTTGCAAGGAGCATTGCGTCCGCGCCTATCTCGGCGGCCTTGAGGGCAGCTGCGGTATCGGTAGAGAAGAAGGGCAGACCGCTGCCGCCTGCAAATATGACTACCTTACCTGCATCAAGGGCGGCGTGTGCGGCCCGAGAGGAATAGCTATCCGCTATTCTTGGCATATCTATTGAGGACATCACCACGGCAGGGATCCCCAGCTTCAACAGGCAGTCCTGAACGGCAAGAGAGTTTATGACAGTCGCCAGCATACCTATTTGATCCGCCCTGTTGCGGTCCATATCGCCGGAGCTGCGGCCACGCCATATATTGCCGCCGCCTATGGTTATACCTATCTCTGCTCCAAGCTCGTGAAGCCGCGCCACCTGTCTCGCTATAGCCTCCGCCTTGTCAAAATCCACAGCCTGTGCGCCGCCCATGGCTTCGCCGGAAAGCTTAAGTGATATTCTCTTGTATTTCAGCATTTTTCTGCTCCTTAAAACTATTATTACGGTCTGGACCGATTTTCACCAGATACATTATATAACAAAAAAGGAACACCGGAAAGGGTGTTCCTTTTAAAATCAGGTTTTACTTCTTCATCTGGCCCATAACTTCCTCAGCGAAGTTATCCTGGCGCTTCTGGAGGCCTTCACCCATCTCAAAGCGGACGAACGCTGTCAGCTCTACATCGCCGTGATCTTTGAGCATCTGCTCGATGCTCTGATCGGGATTCTTTACGAAGGGCTGCTCAAGCAGGCAAACTTCCTTGTAGTACTTGGCGATACGGCCTTCTACCATCTTCTCGATGATGTTTGCGGGCTTGGGCTTGGGGTCGTTCAGAGCCTGGGCGCGCAGTATCTCGCGCTCCTTCTCCAAATCGGCAGGGTTCACTTCGTCACGATGAAGCACGTTGGGCCTTGCAGCAGCAATGTGCATTGCTACATCGTGTACGGCGGGCTTGGCCTTCTCGGCATCCGCTGTCTTGGCGGCTACGATAACGCCGATCTTACCGCCCAGGTGGATATAGGTATCTACCAGCTGGCTCTCCATGCGGGCAAAGCGACGAATGGTTATCTTTTCACCGATCTTGGCAACCGCGCGGGTGACCATCTCGGCAACGGTGCCGTCGCCGCAGTCCAGAGCCATCAATGCGTCTATATCGGCGGGGTTCTTTTCAACTACCAGCTTGGCAACGTCATTTACCAGAGCCTTGAAGTCGTCGGTCTTGGCGACGAAGTCGGTCTCGCAGTTGACCTCTACGATAGCGCCGACCTTGTGGTCATCGGTAACGTAGCTGCTTACAATACCTTCAGCAGCTATACGGGCAGCCTTCTTTGCGGAAGCAGCAAGGCTCTTCTCGCGAAGATAATCCATTGCCTTGTCCATATCGCCTTCGCAGGCGGTGAGGGCCTTCTTGCAATCCATCATGCCGGCGCCGCTCATTTCGCGCAGAGCCATTACGTCTTTAGCGGTAAACATATATGCTTGACCTCCTGTTAAAAGTATCGTTTAAGATTAAAAATCGTCGCCAGCGGCCTCTTCTTCGGCTGCTGCGTCTATCATCTGCTCACCCTGACGGCCTTCCAGTACGGCGTCAGCCATCTTGGAGGCGATGAGCTTGACCGCGCGGATAGCGTCATCGTTGCCGGGGATAGCGTAATCCACCTCATCGGGGTCGCAGTTGGTATCAACGATAGCCACTACGGGGATACCCAGAGCGCGGGCTTCCATGACGGCGATGTGCTCCTTGCGCGGGTCAACTACGAACATGGCGCCGGGGAGCTTCTTCATATCCTTTATGCCGGAAAGGTTCTTTTCCAGCTTTTCCTGCTCGGCCTTGAGCTTAATGACTTCCTTCTTGGGGAGATACGCAAAGTCGCCGTCCGCTTCCATCTTCTCGATCTTGCGGAGCTTTGCTATACGGGTCTGGATAGTCTTGAAGTTGGTGAGCATGCCGCCCAGCCAGCGCTGGTTTACATAGAACATCTCGCAGCGCTTAGCTTCCTGCTCAATGGATTCCTGAGCCTGCTTCTTGGTGCCGACAAACAGAACGCTGTCGCCCGCCTCAGCAACGCTGCGGACGAAATTATAGGCTTCCTCAGCCTTCTTAACGGTCTTCTGAAGGTCGATGATGTAGATGCCGTTGCGCTCGGTGAAGATGTATTCCTTCATCTTGGGGTTCCAACGGCGGGTCTGATGACCAAAGTGTACGCCTGCTTCAAGAAGCTGTTTCATGGAAATAACTGACATTTTATGATCCTCCTCGTTATTTATTCCTCCCCGGACTTCTTCCCGTACGGGCAACCCATGTCACAGGCACGAACCGCCGGTCCATCCGGGTGTGTGATATATGCGTTCCATTCGCATATCCATACGGTTGTCAGTATACCACAGCTCCCGCCCTGCGTGCAACCGTAAAAATTAAAAAACCCCATACTTCCGTTTAGGACTACAATTGTCGAGCGGCATAAAACTGTTCTTTATTGACGGGCGGATGGCAGGTATGGCCTTCGCAAACATAAAATGTTGTTTTCCCGTTTAACAGCCGGTATTCTTCCGAAGGAGTATCGATTATCCTGACTATTGAATCAGGAGAGACGACAAAGGGCAGATCGCCGCAATAGTCCTCACCCCTTACAACCGTCACTTTGGCCGGCGGATCAAGGTAATATGACAAAGCGCACAGGAACATTGCATATCCCGCCGGGTATGAACTCGCTTCGCCTGACATGCGATCCATTTGCCGTCGCAGGATACTGTCGCGGGTATCATCCGGTATGAGGTACTTCAGCTGTGTAAGGTTATATGCCATGAGCGAGTTCCCGCTGGGAATAGCCCCGTCATAGTATTCTTTCGGTCGTATGATGAGCTGCTCGTTTTCTCTGCCGTAAAGGTAAAATCCGCCGCCTTCATAGTCAAAGAAATCGGCCGCCGCCTTATCCGCCATCTGCCCGGCACGACATAAAAAA
>OLPA01002821.1_pt1 | contig 12474 bp, 10 predicted proteins | sample 1672811 | NCBI WGS metagenome assembly OLPA01 (sample SAMEA3136726, study PRJEB25190) | human gut metagenome | biome: human gut; feature: human-associated habitat; material: faeces | place: Austria | collected 2013
CATCAATTTATTCCTCCTGTTTTTATTTGTATGCAAATAAAAGAAATAGGTTCTTTAGCTCGTGTTGAGATTGAAGAATTAATGGGTAAAAAAGTATACTTAAGTTTATTTGTGAAAACTATAAAAAAATGGCGAGATAGTGATAAGTATTTGAATGAATTTGGTTATAATGATTTTGAAAATTAAAGAATACTTTAACAATTATTGACCATAATATAATGAAAGGTGATTATTATGAATAAAGAATTGTTATGGCAATTATTTGAAAAAACTGGAAAAATCGAATATTACTTAAAATATAAACAAATAAGTAAGGAGAAGTAATGCGAGATATAAAAGAAAACCAAATATATCGTCATTTTAAAGGAGATTTAGTTAAAGTTTTGCATATTGCATATGATACTGAAACACTAAAAAAATTAGTTGTTTATGAACATAAAGGTAAAATTTGGGTAAGAGATTATGATATGTTCGCATCATTAGTAGATAAAGAAAAATACTTAAAGAGAAAAGATCTGATCTATGCAGGACGTACTTTATTCGGAGCACCACCGGCAAAAGGTCAGGAAATGGATGACCACTACTTCGGAGCTATCCGTGAAAGAATTGCTTCTTATATGAAAGATGTCAATAAAGAGCTCTGGAAATTAGGTGTATCCGCAAAGACACAGCATAACGAGGTTGCTCCGGCACAGCACGAGTTAGCACCGATCTATGCAGAAGCAAATATCGCAGTAGACCATAACCAGTTAGTTATGGAAACACTTAAAAAAGTAGCAGGCCGTCATGGATTATATTGTCTGTTAAATGAAAAACCATTTGCAGGTGTGAACGGTTCCGGTAAACATAACAACTGGTCACTGACCACAGACGATGGAATCAACCTGTTAGATCCGGGCGATACACCACATGAGAACATCCAGTTCCTGTTAGTATTATCCTGTATCTTAAAAGCAGTCGATGAGCATGCAGAATTACTTCGTGAATCCGCAGCAGATGTTGGAAACGACCACAGATTAGGAGCAAACGAGGCACCGCCTGCAATCATTTCCATCTTCTTAGGAGCACAGTTAGAGGATGTATTAAAACAGCTGATCAGTACAGGCGAAGCTACACACAGTTTAGAGGGCGAAATGCTTAAGACCGGTGTTGCAACATTACCGGACTTCATGAAAGATGCAACCGACAGAAACAGAACCTCACCGTTTGCATTTACAGGAAACAAATTCGAGTTCCGTATGGTAGGTTCTAAAGCATCCATCGCACAGCCAAACGTAGTATTAAATACCATCGTTGCAGAAGCATTTGCAGAAGTATGTGATACGCTTGAAAAAGCAGATGACTTCGATATGGCAGTACATGATCTGATCAAGAAAAATGTAACAGAGCATCAGAGAATCGTATTCAACGGAAACGGATACTCCGATGGATGGGTAGAGGAAGCAGAAAGACGTGGACTTCCAAACATCCGCTCTATGGTAGATGCCATTCCTTATCTGGCTACTGACAAATCCGTAGCTTTATTCGAGAGATTTGGTGTATTTACAAGAGCAGAGTTAGAGTCCCGTGTGGAAGTAGAGTATGAGACCTACGCAAAGACCATCAACATTGAAGCAAAAGCAATGATGAACATTGCAGGAAAACAGATTATTCCGGCAGTCATCAAATATGCAACCTCACTTGCAACCTCCGTTAATGCAGTTACTGCTGCATGTGGAGCAGATGTCAGCGTTCAGACAGAGCTGTTAACAGAGACTTCTGCATTATTAGCAGAGGCACAGACAGCATTGAAGAAGCTGCATGAAGTAACAGAAAAAGCTGCTGCTATGGAAGAAGGCAGGGTACAGGCTGTTGCATACAGAGATGAGGTTAAGGTAGCAATGGATGAGCTTCGTGCACCGATCGATAAATTAGAGATGATCGTTGATAAGGATGTATGGCCAATGCCATCCTATGGAGATTTAATCTTTGAAGTATAATGAAAAAATTTAAAATGGAAGAAATAGAGTTATAAGCGTTATCAAAGGAGATAGCATAGAAGGTTAGAAAAATCTGACATTCGGTGTTGTCTCCTTTTTTATATTTATATCAGGAGAAAGAGGAGGAAGAAATTATGACAGATGAAATTATGAAAGTGATTAATGACAATGTCTACGGCGTCTGGTTTCTAATTGGTGCGGCATTAGTATTCTGGATGCAGGCAGGATTTGCAATGGTAGAGGCAGGTTTTACCAGAGCAAAGAACTCCGGAAATATCATTATGAAAAACTTAATGGATTTCTGTATTGGAACCGTAATGTGGTTCATCATCGGAGCATCTTTAATGCTTCCGGCAGCAGAAGGAAAAAGTGATATCTTAGGAATTCTCGGAACACCGGGATTTGGGGTATTCACAGACTATGCAAATTTCAGTTATTCGGGATTTGTATTTAACTTAGTATTCTGTGCAACAACAGCAACCATCGTATCAGGTGCGATGGCAGAAAGAACAAAATTCATAACGTATTGTATTTATTCAGCCGTTATTTCCGGTATCATCTATCCAATAGAAGCACACTGGACATGGGGCAATGGATTTTTAGTCAATATGGGATTCCATGATTATGCAGGTTCTAACTGTATCCATATGGTTGGTGGTATCTGTGCATTGATCGGTGCAGCATTCCTTGGACCTCGTATTGGAAAATTCAGTAAAGATAAAGATGGAAAAATTACAAAGGTTAACGCAATTCCGGGACACAACCTGGTTATCGGTTCCCTTGGTGTATTTATCCTCTGGCTTGGCTGGTATGGATTCAATGGTGCAGCAGCTACCGATGTTCCGACACTGGGATCTATCTTTTTAACAACAACCGTAGCTCCGGCAGTAGCAACTGTCGTATGTATGGCATTTACATGGATCAAATATGGAAAACCGGATGTATCGATGTGTCTGAACGCATCTTTAGCAGGACTGGTAGCAATTACCGCACCTTGTGATGTAACAGATTGTGTAGGAGCAGCAATTATTGGAGCAGTAGCAGGACTTTTAGTAGTCTTTGGTGTATGGTTTGTCGATAATGTACTTCATGTCGATGACCCGGTTGGAGCAGTCGCAGTACATATGTTTAACGGTATCTGGGGAACGATTGCAGTAGGTTTATTTGCAACATCTTCAGCACCGGGCTTTGAATTAGCAGGTATTAAAGAAGGACTCTTCTATGGAGGCGGCTTCAAACAGTTAGGTTTACAGTTTGTAGGTATGTTCATTACCGCAGCTTGGACAATTGTTACAATTACGATCGTATTTATCGTATTAAAAAAGACCATCGGTCTTCGTGTTTCCGAAGAGGAAGAAATTACAGGTCTGGATGCAACAGAGCATGGACTTCCATCAGCATACGCAGGATTTGCAATTATGGATATCTCAGGTTCTACAATGGATATTAATGAAAATACCGACCTTGGTGTGGATGATTATGAAAGTGCATCAGAAACTCTGCGGAATGCCGCAGTTCCGGTTGCAGCAATGCCACATGAGCCGACAGGCATCTATAAAGTGGTTATTATTTCAAAACTGTCACGTTATGACAAGTTAAAGAAAGCCATGAATGAACTTGGTGTTACCGGTATGACCTGTACACAGGTTATGGGCTGTGGTGTGCAGAAAGGTTCCGGAGACCGTTACCGTGGTGCAGAGTTGGATGCAACACTCCTTCCAAAGATGAAGGTCGAAGTGGTGGTCAGCAAGATCCCGGTAGAGGATGTCATCGAATCCGCAAAGAAAGTACTTTATACAGGACATATAGGAGATGGAAAGATATTCGTATACAATGTAGAACAGGTAGTCAAAGTTCGTACAGGAGAAGCTGGAACGGCTGCTTTACAGGATGTAGAGTAAGCACAAATATGAGCTAATCTGGAAAGATTAGTATATCTAATCCCCTTAGTGTATATACATCAACAGAAAGAACCCCGACGGAAACGTCGGGGTTCTTTCGTGTTCCTTGATGACCTATTATTGAATCATTTACTCGCCTTCTTCGGAAGGGTTTTCAAAGTCGTTATTGTTATCATCGTCATTCTTGTTATCATCAGAAGGAGTATCAGGATTGTTATTGTTATCCGGATTCTTGTTATCATCATTCGGATTGTCATTGTCATTCGTGTTATCTTTTTTGTCCTTTTTATCCTTCTTCTCATTCTTATCTAAGAAACCACCAATATTTTCGAGTGCATCGGTTGTATTCGTAGAAGCATTATGCACATCACAGGTAGAATTTGCAAGCTCATCGGAAAGAAGATATGGACCATCTCCGGAGTTTGCAGAACCGCCAATGATATAGATGTTCGTCTGCTTCGTTTCTTCCGGACAAAACTCATTTGCAATTTTCATAGATGCCGTACAGATTGTTGCACGAACATGGTGGTCGCAGATTTCCGTAGGAACGGTTCCTGATGCAAAATATTCGGTATAAACCTGATTGCCGCGTGGATCACAGTCACAGATGCCTGCAACGGCAAGTTTACCGGATTTCTTACATACGGTAGCAGTCTCAATGCCTTCCGGTTTTTCAAAATCACGGTATTCCAATCCTTCGTTCACACGCTGCATGACGGCTTTCCATACGTTTTTGGTATACCTTGTGCTCTTTAACGGAGAGTTGTCATCATATCCGCCCCAGACAACACAGGTATAATATGGAGAAAATCCTGCGAATAGAGAGTCACGGTTTTTCGTTGTAGTACCGGATTTTCCGGCTACCGGCATATTGCTGATATTCGCTGCAACACCGGTTCCCTGTGTCATAACATCTTTCATCGCAGAAGTGATCAGCCATGCGGTCGTATCTTTTAATACGGTATGTGTCTGAGGTGTATTATCAATCAGTACATTGCCGTCATGGTCAAGGATTTTTGTGAAAAATCTTGGTTTCGTATAAGTGCCGCCATTTGCGATCGTGGCATAGGCAGCCGTTAATTCTAAATTGTAGACACCTTTTGTCAGACCGCCGAGACAGAGTGACTGGGTGTTGTCCTCCGGTACAATGGTAGTAAAGCCAAAATCATCGAGGTAATCAAAACCTACCTGTGTGCCGATCTCGGTCAAAGTCTTTACCGTTACGACATTGATGGAATTTGTAATGGCTTCCCGGAGTGTGGTAAATCCACGGTAGTTATTGTCGTAGTTACGGAGTGAAGTTCCGTTTTCATAGGAATAAGGAGCATCATCCTGTACGGTTGCAAGTGTCATGCCGGCGGAATCCAATGCCGGAGCATAAGCGGCAAGGACTTTGTAAGTGGAACCCGGCTGTCTTGCAGTTGAAGTGGCACGGTTCAGGGTCTTACTTGCTGTCTTTTCACCACGGCCACCTACTAACGCTTTTACTTCGCCGGTGGACTGGTCGATCAGTGTCATCGCAGCCTGTGGCTGTAACGTATAAGAAACGGTTTCGACGCCTTCCGGAATGGTATCGCCATCCTCTAACATCTCGTTTTTGTATTTTTCAATGGCAGCCTCAGCAGCTTCTTTGGAGGCAAAATGGATATTGTAGTTTTTGTCATTTGCCTGATAGTAAGAAAGCATGGTCTGCTCACTGTAGTTCTTATAAGTACCGTCTTTTTTCTGGATGGTCAGACGGTAGGAGAAAGAATACTCCGGATTTGCGCCGTAATTTGCTTCGTTGTTGACCTCTTCATCACAGATCTTTTGCAGGTTGCTGTCCTGTGTGGAATAAATGGTCAGCCCTCCACTGTAGAGTGCTTTGTATGCCTGTGTTTCCGTATAACCTTTTTCATCGATCAATGTCTGGATCACCTGATCTGTCAGCGCATCTACAAAATAGGAAGTGACGTTATCATCGGCAACCTCAAGGTTGGCAACCTGGATCCGGTCATAGACCTTATCCTTCATGGCTTCGTCATATTCCTTTTGAGAGATGTATTCCTGATCTAACATGTTTTTTAATACCTTGGCACGGCGCTTTTTATTCTGGTCAGGGTTGCTGACCGGATTATAACGGCTCGGATTCTGTGTGATCGCCGCAATGACGGCCGATTCTGAAATATTCAGTTCCGAAACATCCTTATTAAAGTAACGTCTGGATGCCGACTGGACACCAAGTGTATTCTGACCGAGGTTGATGGAGTTCAGATAGTTCTCTAAGATCCAGTCTTTGCTTACGGATTTTTCTAACTGTACGGCTAAGTACTGTTCCTGCAATTTACGCTCTAACTTGTCCGAAAAACTGGATTCGCTTGTCCAGCCTGTAAATACATTGTTCTTCAAAAGCTGCTGCGTGATCGTGGATGCACCTTCTGAAAAGTGAAAACCATGTGTGATACCACGGACTCCCGCGCGTAAAATACCCTGTAAGTCAATACCGTTATGATCGTAAAAACGCTCATCTTCAATTGCAACAAATGCATGCTGTAAATCTTTTGGAATCTCATCTATGGTCACATAGACACGGTTGGAGCCGGAAGCCACCAACGTTGCGATTTCATTTTCATTATTGTCTAATACCGTGGAGAGATATCCGGTCGGTGTAGCATCGATATCCTTAATGTCCGGTGCGGACTTGATAATGCCTCTTACCATATTGAAGACGGCGATCGCGCCGACCACAACTGCGATCAGAATGCAGATAAGAAATGTCTTTAAAAACATTACACGGAACCGTTTATGTGCCATCGACTGCTGGGAGGCTAAATCCTTCTCCTTTTTCGATGTGCGGTTCTTTCCATAGTTCATAACAGACCTCCTTTGTAATTAGTCTTAAACTATATTATGATACATTATACCAAAAAACGGCATAAGAATAAAGTATTAACTGATTTGCAGGCACTTTTCGGACAATTTGGTATTTACGGAAAATCAAAATACCGTTATAATGAGAGCAGAAAAACAGGAGAGAGATGACTATGGAGACAAATGGATACCGGGCTGTCTACAAAGGTGGACAGGGAGAGATCATAGAAAAAAAATCCAGATTTATTGCTACCGTACTTCCGATAGAAACGGAAGAAGAGGCATTGGAGTTTATCGCGAAGATGAAAAAGAAATACTGGGATGCAAGACACAACTGCTATGCCTATGCCATCGGCGAGCGTCAGGAGCTACAAAGATGTTCCGATGACGGAGAACCAAACGGTACCGCAGGCCGTCCGATGTTAGATGTGCTCCTGCATGAAGACATCCACAATACCGTAGTCGTGGTGACCCGTTATTTTGGCGGTGTACTTTTAGGAACCGGCGGACTGGTGCGGGCATATCAAAAGGCGACCCGGAGCGGATTGGAGTCCAGCGTTATTATAGAGAAGCAACGTGGCGTTTTTGGAAATATCGTAACCGATTATAATGGGATCGGAAAGATCCAGTATATATTAGCGCAGAACAATATCCCGATCGCAGACAGTATCTATGGAGAAAATGTCAGCATTCAGGTGGTCGTTCCGGCACAACAGCAGGAAAAGTTAGAAAAAGAACTGATCGAGGGTACGAATGGAAAAGCAGAGATCGACTGGGAAAAAGAGGTCGTTTTTGCAATTGTTGAAAAAGATTTAAAAATTTTTTAAAAAGTGCTTGACTTTTGGTAAAATCATCATGTATAATACCCATTGTTGACACGACATTGGCCCATCGCCAAATGGTAAGGCAACGGACTCTGACTCCGTCATTTCAAGGTTCGAATCCTTGTGGGCCAGTTTTGAAAGCACCATATGCAGATATGGTGCTTTTTTGCTCTATAAGAAAAAATATGTTACATTAAAGTATGAAAGTTGTGTTTACTATAGAATTTCCTATAGAATAAAAAGCCCTTCGGGCGAAAGAGAGGACAGGCAATGTATCAGATGGATGCGCGTGTGCGCTATAGTGAAGTGGATGAAACGCATAGGATAAAACTGGAGTCCGTTCTGGATTACTTCCAGGACTGCTGTACTTTTCACTCCGAGGATGTCGGAGGCGGTCTCGAATTTTTAAAAGGACAAAAGAGAGCGTGGCTGTTAGCTTCCTGGCAGATCGTCATAAAGGAATATCCGAAGTTGGGAGAGCAGATACGGATCATTGCAAATCCATATGCATTCAAGAATTTTTTCGGACACAGAAATCTGATGCTGCAGGATGAGCATGGAAAAGATTTAGTCTATGCAAATTCTAACTGGATATTTGTAAATACGGAAACCGGAAAACCGGTTCGGATCCCGGACGAGGTTGCAAATGCATATGAGTTAGGGGAACCTTATCCGATGGAATATGCTGCAAGAAAAATCTCAATGCCAAAGCATTTAGAAGCGAAAGAGCCGTTTGCGGTACACCGTTTTTGCATTGATTCTAACCATCATGTGAACAACGGCAAATATGTATTGATGGCAGAAGAATTTTTACCGGAGCAGTTTCTTGTGAGCGAGCTGAGGGTAGAATACAGAAAAGCAGCAGTGTTAGGCGATATCATGTATCCGTTTGTGGAAAATACAGAGGAGAAGATCGCGGTGGTGTTAGCGGACAAAGAAAAGAGCCCATATGCGATCATAGAATTTTTCGGAGGAAGAAATGATTAAATTAGGAGAATATCAGGAACTGATTGTTGTAAAAAAAGTAGAGTTTGGAGTATACTTAGCACAGAAACCGGAGGATGAGACACGCGTGCTGCTTCCGGCAAAGCAGGTGCCGCAGGAGGTAAAGATCGGTGATGTGCTGAAAGTGTTTTTATATAAAGACTCCAAAGACCGGCTGATCGCAACAACCAATACACCAAAATTACAACTGGAACAACTGGCAGTCTTAGAAGTGTTAGAAATCGGAAAGATCGGAGCCTTTTTAGACTGGGGCTTAGAAAAAGATCTGTTCTTACCGTTTAAAGAGATGACCAGAAAGGTCGAGCCGGGAGATGAGATCTTAGTCACACTTTATATTGATAAGAGCCGCAGACTCTGTGCGACCATGAAAGGGATCTACGATCTGCTGTCAAAAGAATCTCCTTATAAAGAGGGAGATACGGTACAGGGAAGAGTCTATGAGTTCAGTGATAATTTCGGAACTTTCATAGCCGTAGATGACCGGTACTCAGCCATGATTCCACGTCATGAGGATTGCAGTTTCTTGCGGATCGGTGATATCATAGAAGCGCGTGTGACAAAAGTAAAACCGGATGGAAAGCTGGATCTTACCATGCGGCAGAAAGCATATCTTCAGATGAACCCGGATGCAGAAAAAGTGTTAGAGATCATTGATGAATATGCGGGAGTTCTGCCATTTAACGACAAGGCTTCTCCGGAAGTCATCAAAAGAGAGACCGGACTTAGTAAAAATGCTTTTAAGCGGGCAGTCGGACATCTCTATAAAGAGCATAAGCTTGAGATTACCGATAAGGTAATCCGAAAATTATAAATACAAAACAAAAGAAAGAAGGAATCACGATGAAAAAAGTAATCAGTACACAGAACGCTCCGGCAGCGATCGGACCGTACTCACAGGCAATTGAAGTGAATGGAATGGTATATACTTCCGGTGTGATCCCGGTAAATCCTGCAACCGGAGAGATCCCGGACGGTGCAGAAGCACAGACCAGACAGGCAATGACGAGTCTTTCTAATTTATTAGAAGCAGCAGGAACTTCTATGGATAATGTGGTTAAAACAACAGTATTCATTAAAGAAATGAATGATTTTGGAACGATCAATGAGGTATACAAAGAATTCTTTACTACAGATTTCCCGGCAAGAAGCTGTGTGGAGGTAGCAAGACTTCCAAAAGATGTACTCTTAGAGATTGAAGCCGTAGCCGTAAAATAACAGGAGAACATATGACGACAAATAAAGGCGTAAACCGCACATTTCTCATTACTTTTCTGATCTATGTGGGCGGCAGTTTTTTATGGTCGCTGATAGGAAAACGTTTTGTGGACTCATTTTATGTAGATATTGCTGTTTCACAGCTCCTCGTATGTGTCCCGCCGTTTGTCTATCTGAAAATATCGGGGACGAAGACAGGGGAATTGATCCCCTATAAAAAAATCAGGATTTCCGATGCCCTTTTAGCGGTGGTTATGACGTATCTATTTTACCCGCTGATGCTGGTCATGAATCTGCTGACGATGTTTTTTGTGGACAATACCTCAGCAGAGCTTGCGACAACAATGGGACAGGAGAATCTGTTCCTCAATATCCTGTTTGTGGCATTGCTGCCAGCCTTTGTGGAGGAGTTTGTGTTCCGCGGAGTCTTTTATCAGACCTACCGGAAGAGCAGCATGAAGGCAGCACTGGTGCTCAGCGGACTTCTGTTCGGCTGTATGCACATGAACTTTAACCAGTTCTTATATACCTTTGTCTTTGGCATGATCTTAGTCTTTATGATGGAAGCAACCGGAAGCATTGTGACTTCCATGATCTGTCATTTTTTACTGAATCTGAACGGAGTATTGCTCTCAGGACTCAATGGAAGTATCAGGAATGCGAGCGTGAGTGATGCCGTACAGCAGAGCAGTAATTTAGCAAGCCAGCCAAAGATCTTATTAGCAGGGCTTCTTGTATGGGGAGTGATCGCTGTGTTTACGACCGCAGGCGGCTGTGCCATCTGGGTTCATCTGGCAAGAAAAAATGGAAGACTGGAACTCATCCAACAGAAGATGAATGAGGCAAAGCGTGAAAGAATCGTAACACCGACCCTTGTGATCGGAATGGTATTAGCAGTCGCATTTATGGTAGTCTTTGAGATTTTTTAAGAAAATTAAAGAGCCTGAAATAAAAAATTCTAAAATAAAAAGATTCTAAAACAAAAAAGCAGGAGCTGCGTGAATGCCGACTCCTGCTTTTTTATTCTGTACTAAACAGAAATATCAATGTTGCCGCCAATATGCGGGTTCACTGAACGTTCCATTGCCTGTATCATCGTGTCTCCGAGCTTCTGTGTGACATCAAGCTGTTTTCCTAAGATCGCAACACTGATGTCAGAAGGAGATGTGCTCGGGGAGATCTGACTCAACGCAATGTTATTAAGAGCTGTTACATCCATACTGGCACCACCTTTCGTCTATTGATAAGTATATTGTACTTCGGAGGTGTGAAAAGTGCAATAAGTTTTGAAAAATAAAAGAGAAAAACAGAATCCCGAAGGCAGTGAAAGCAAGAGAAAAATAAGCCTCAAAATAAGATGGAGGTTTTCCGGGAAAGATGATAAAATAGTAAAAAGCCTTCCGAAACGATATCCGTTCCGGGAGAGCCCTGACCCGGGAGGACACCAAATTGGCAAAGTGGAAACGCCCAGAAGAGGACGGATATCAGATTTTTAAGGATATTGTAAAAAGCGGAACCTGGGGCAGGCTGTATGTGCTCCATGGCGACGAGCCATACCTGATTCAGCGGTGCCGCAGTACCCTTCGGAAAAAGCTGGTGTCCGGTCCCACAGAGGAATTCAATTATCATCCCTTTACAGAGGAAAACTGGGATCTGGACGCCTTTTCCGACGCAGTGGACGCCATTCCCATGATGAGCGAGCACAGTCTTGTGGAGGTCGCCGATGTGGACTTCTTCTCGCTGAAAGAATCCCAGCGGGACCAGCTGGCAGGAATTCTCTCGGACATTCCGGACTACTGTACAGTGCTGCTGATCTATGACGCGCTGGAGTGGAAGCCGGACAAGCGCAAGAAAAAGCTCTATGCCCCCTTCTCCGCCCCCAATACTGTGCTGGAAATCAACCGTCAGTCAGAGTCCACCCTGGGCAAATGGATCGTTCACGAGCTCTCTGCCGCTGGAAAATCCATGCCGGACCAGCTGGTCCGATATCTGATCCTCCAAACCGGCGGTTCCATGTCGGCGCTGGCAGGAGAGCTTTCCAAGTTGATCTGCTATTCCGATCAGCCGGTACTCACCCGGGCGGATATTGACGCCGTGGTGATTCCGGTATTGGAAGCCGCCATTTTCGACATTACAAGGGATATCGGCACCCGGAATTTCGACAATGCTCTGCAAAAGATGAAGGACCTGCTCCGTCAGGATACCGAACCCATTGTCATTGCTGCGGTCATTGGGCGGCAGATGCGGCAAATGTATGCTGCCAAGGTGCTTTCGGAGCACGGAAAGGACGCCTATGCCCTGATGCAGCTCTATGGCATCCGGGATTTTGCCGCCAAGGAGGTCTACCGGCAGGCGCAGGGCTATAAGAAAGAGCAGCTCCGGCTTGCCATGGCAGTCTGTGCCGAAACGGACTATGCCATGAAGACCTCCTTTGGAGATGGCGACGTACAGCTGGAAACCATGATTCTGCGGCTTGGTCAGCTGGAGCATGCCTCATGATCCGCATTCAGGAAGCCATTCTGGTGGAGGGACGGTACGACAAAAACGCCCTGTCCCAGGTGGTGGATACCGCAATCTTTGAAACCGGCGGCTTTGGGATTTTGAAGGATAAGGAGCGCATTGATTTTCTCCGGCAGGTGGCAGCAAAGCGCGGGCTTGTGATCTTTACCGACAGCGACGGAGCCGGGTTTGTCATTCGAA
>OLPA01002824.1_pt1 | contig 12463 bp, 8 predicted proteins | sample 1672811 | NCBI WGS metagenome assembly OLPA01 (sample SAMEA3136726, study PRJEB25190) | human gut metagenome | biome: human gut; feature: human-associated habitat; material: faeces | place: Austria | collected 2013
TATGAACAGCTTCTTGTTTATTTTCTCTACCGCCACGTGCCGGAGGCCTTGGACGACGGGGATGTGAGCAGCAAGGCTGCGTTTGCCGTGGCATCGGTGAGGCTGCTTTTTGCGCTTGGTGCGCTGCACTTTTTACTGCATGGCGACTTTACCGTGGAAGATCAGATCGCGCTGTGCAGGCTGTACAGCGCGGAGGTCGAGTATTCTGATGACAATATGGAGGCGCTGTTTGACGCGCTGATGTGAAAATGCTGCCCGGCACTTGCCTGGGCAGCATTTTTTGCACCGTTTTGGTTGATTCTTATGTAAACCTATGCTATGATAGCAGCAGATTCGACAGACAGTGGGCAGTTTCGCCCGATTCCGGCAAAGGAGAAAACACGATGAAGCAGATCATACGAAACAGAAAGCCTCTGGCCGTGCTTTTGGCGCTGTGCCTTGCCATGCAGCTGTGCGTGCCTGCAGCAATGGCGAGCGGCCGCCTGATGCGCGCGGGGGATATGGCCATTGAGCAGATCGAAGAGGAAGAGGGCTTCCGCGCGGAGAAGTATTCCGCCGGCGGCAAGTGGTACATCGGCTACGGTACGGAGTGCGGCGAGGAAGATTTCCCGGATGGCGTTACGCGCGAAGAGGCAGAACTCTTGCTGATGAGCAAGGTCGAGCGCTACGAGGAAAAGCTCAACGACTTTTTTGACCGCTACGACGTTAGCCCTACGCAGGGGCAGTTCGATGCGCTCATCTGCTTCAGCTACAACTTCGGTACCGGCTGGATGAGCGGAACGAGCGCTCTCGTTAAGATCGCCCGCGGCGAGATTGACGCCACGCGCCTTGAGGTGGCGCAGGCGTTCGGCGAATGGTGCCACTCCGGCGGGCAGGCGCAGGCAGGCCTTGCCGATCGCCGACTGCAGGAGGCTGCCATTTTCCTTGATGACGATCCCCGTGCGGCAGAGGATGAGTTTGCCTACCTTATCATCAACAAGGAAAGCGGTGTATCCTACGAGACGGATTTTGCCGTTTATGAGATCGGTGAATCCTATGAGTCGTTCCCCAAGATGGAAAAGCTCGGTTACAGCTTTGCTGGCCTTATGACCAAGGACGGCAGAACCATTACGGAAAGCAGCACCGTGCGCGGCAGCGTAGTGGCGACGGCGCAGTGGACGGCCACCAGCTATACCGGCAGAACTTATAGCGATGTCAACCGATCCGACTGGTTTTATAACTACGTGATGGAACTGAGCCAGCAGGGGATCGTCGGCGGCAACGACGACGGCACCTTTGCCCCCAATCGTGCCACGAGTACGGGCGAGATGCTCAAGCTTCTGCTGCTGGCAACGGGACACAAGGTGCAGTCTCCCGTCACGGAGCACTGGGCGAGCGGTTATGCGCTGTACGCCTACTCTATGGGCTTTGCCGCGCAGGCTTACAGTGATGCCCAGCTCGATCGCGGTATCAGCCGCTTGGATGTAGCGCGCTTTGCGGCCAAGGCGCTGGGCTATGGCGCGTCCAATGCGGCAACGCCCTTTGCCGATGTGAACGACGGTTACGTGACGGCGCTTTACGAAGCAGGTGTGTTCATCGGCTCCAAGGTCGGCGACCTGTCGTACTTCTATCCGAACAGCAGCATCACGCGCGCGGAGGTGGCAACGATCGTTTACCGCATCTATCAGCTCAGCTCGCTCGACCAGAAGCAGAAGATCCATTATAAGGACTATACGCTTGATGTGCTCGAGGGTGTGCCGACGAATGCCTACAATCAGTCCGCATTCGTTAAGAACGGCAGCATCATGACCTACAATGATCCCAGCGTGCGCACACGTGTGGGTATCGACGTGTCGCAGTATCAGGGCGATGTGGACTGGGAAAGCGTAGCGCGCACGGAGGTCGACTTTGTCATCGCCCGCGTGGGCGGCCGCGGCTACACCGCGGGTGCGATCTACGAAGATACGAAATTTGATGAGTACGTCGACGGCGCAAGCCGCGCGGGACTTCAGGTGGGCGCTTACTTCTTCTCTCAGGCCATCAGCGTAGCGGAGGCGGAAGAGGAGGCATACTTTGTGCTCGATAAGCTCCGTGGACACAATATTACCGGCCCTGTCGTGTTCGACTGGGAGGTCATCGGTAAGAGCGAGGCGCGCACCTACGGCATTGAGACCGGCGTGCTCTGCGCTGCGGCGAACGCCTTCTGCGAGATCATCGAGGACGCGGGCTACGATGCCATGATCTACATCACCGATTACGCGGGATATGTCAAGTATGATCTCAGCAAGGTGATGGATTATCCGCTGTGGTATGCGCGCTATGATGTAAGCGCGCCGACGTTCTACTATGATTTTGCCATGTGGCAGTATTCCTCCAAGGGAAGCGTGGACGGCATCAAGGGCAACGTCGACATGGATATCTGGTTCATCAAGTAAAAAAGCACGAAAGGCGATGACTGTGGGTCATCGCCTTTCGTTGTTTCCTGCGCCTTGCAGAGGAAATGCTTGATTTTGACGGAGAATACTACTATAATTATTTTCTAATTCCTTTATTTGCAATTCTAATGGATCAGGAGGATTTCTTATGGACAAAGCAAGAAAAAACGACGCCATTCACGCGGCGGCTGACCGCATGGCGGCAAACTACAAAAGCTCTCAGATCCCCATGTACGGCGATGCGCTGCGCATGCCCAGCCGCAATGCGGTCATCGAGATCCTCCGCGACTGTCAAAAGCTCATTTTTCCCGTCTACTATGGCGACGGAGACCTGCTCAAGCTGCCGCCCGAGCAGTACAGTGCGCTTTTGATGGAACACATTCACGAAAAGCTCTTTCACCAGATCGCGCTGACGATGCCGGAATGCGAGGAAAACGACGACCTTGCCTATGAGATCAGCACGGCGCTCATTGCGCGCATGCCTGCCATTCAGGAGCTGCTGCTCAAGGATCTGTCCGCGAACTTTGAAGGCGACCCCGCGGCCTACAGCAAGGAAGAGGTACTGCTCTCCTACCCCGGCATGTTTGCTATCTTCGTTTACCGCATCGCGCACGAGCTGTATGAAAATAAAGTTGCGATGATCCCGCGCATGATGTCGGAATATGCCCATTCAAAGACCGGTATCGACATCAACCCCGGTGCGAAGATCGGAGAATACTTTTTCATCGACCACGGCACGGGCATCGTCGTCGGCGAGACGACGATCATCGGCAACAATGTCAAGCTCTATCAGGGCGCAACGCTCGGCGCGCTTTCTCCTGCGGGTATGGCGACCAATCCCGATGTCCGCCGTCACCCGAAGGTCGGCGATAATGTTGTCATCTACGCAAACTCTACGTTGCTCGGCGGCGCAACGGAGATCGGCGACAATGTCGTCATCGGCGGTAACGCATTTTTGACCTCGTCGGTCGAGCCGGATACGGTCGTCAGCGTGAAAAATCCAGAGATGACCTTCCGCGGCAAGCGGCACAAGAGAGAATGATCCTGACGGAAAACGCGCGCCTCCGCCTGCGGACGATGTGCCGCGACGATCTGGAGGAATTGTATGCCCTGCTTTCGGACGCTGAGGTGATGCGCTGGCTGGAGCCGCCGTTCAGCCGGACACAGACGGAAGATTTTTTGGAGCAGGTGGGACTTTCCGAGCCGCCGCTCGTTTACGCTGCGGAAAGCTCCGAGGGGGAATTCCTCGGCTACGCCATCTACCATGGCTACGATGAGCGCAGCTGCGAGCTCGGCTGGGTGCTCAAGCCTGCTTTTTGGCACAAGGGCTACGCGGACGAGATGACGGACCTTTTGACCGCGCTTGCGCGGCGGGAGGGGAAGGATGCGGTGATCGAATGCGTCCCCGAACAGACGGCGAGCGCGCAGATCGCGCGCAGACACTGCTTTTCGTATGAGGGCCGCGCGGGCGGCTGCGATGTTTACCGCCTGCGCTGTAAAGAATAAGAAAGAGGGAGCTTCCCAAAACGGGAAGCTCCCTCTTTGTGCGTTTGCACTACATTGAGAAAAGAGAAAAAAGAAATGGTGACAAATTGAAAGTGCCTTACAGCAGCATGACGCCTGCTTCCTCGCAGGCCTTGCGCGTGGCTTCGTCCCACAGGGAGACCTGTACCTCGCCGATGTGCGCGGTGCCAATGAGCAGCATGCACAGGCGGCTCTGGCCGATGCCGCCGCCCATCGTCAGGGGCAGCTCGCCCGCAAGCAGCATCTTGTGGAAGGGAAGGGCGCGGCGGTCGTCGCAGCCGGCGATCGTCAGCTGGGAGTCAAGGGATTTGGGGTCGACACGAATGCCCATGGAGGAAATCTCAAAAGCATGGCCCAGAACGTCGTTCCAGTAGAGAATATCGCCGTTGAGCTCCCAATCGTCATAGTCGGGAGCGCGGCCGTCATGCTTGATGCCGGACTTTAAAATCTTGCCGATCTGCATCAGGAAGACGACACCCTTCTTCTTGCAGATCTCATCTTCGCGCTGCTTGGGCGTCAGGTCGGGATAGAGATCCTCAAGCTCCTGCGTGGTGATGAAGAAGACCTCACTGGGGAGCTTGGTGCGCAGGGAGGGGAAGGCGACGTTCAGCGCGCTGCTCGTCTCGCTGACGGCGGCGACGATATCGCGCACGGTGCGCTTGAGATAGGCAACGTTGCGGTCGTCCGCGGAGATGACCTTTTCCCAGTCCCACTGGTCCACGTAGACGGAGTGGAGGTTATCCACTTCCTCGTCGCGGCGAATGGCGTTCATATCGGTGAAGAGACCCTTGCCGACATTGAACTGGTAACGCTTGAGCGCAAGACGCTTCCACTTGGCAAGCGAGTGCACGACCTGTGCGTTGACGCCGACGTCGGGAATATCGAAGGAGACGGGGCGCTCAACGCCGTTGAGGTTGTCGTTCAGACCGGAGTTTTCATCCACGAACAGCGGAGCGGAAACCCGGCGAAGATTGAGGGCATTGCTCAGATTCACCTGGAAATTGCTCTTGATGAATTCAATGGCGCGCTGCATTTCATAAACAGACAGCGGGGTGTGGTAGTCCTGAGGGATCATGATGTTGCTCATACCGGTTTCACTCCTTACAAAAAATATGCGTTCATTATAATCAGCCATATTAAAAAACACAATAGTGAAATTTTAAGTAGTTGAGCTTGCAAAATGAGAAATTTTTGTCGACATGGACAGCGATAAGGACAAACTTCATTCTTTTGCCCGTTGCAATCTGGGAACGTGCGTGTTAGACTGCACAATGAGATAAAATGCAGATAGGAGGCTCTTTTGTGAGAACACTCTTGAAAGGCGCGGATATTCTGCTGCGCAAGGAAGACGGATATGAAACGCTGCGCGGCGCCTGCCTCGGCATCGATGGAACGAAGATCGACTACATCGGCACAGAACGGCCGCAAACGGCGTATGACCTTGAAAAGGATATGACAGGCAAGCTTCTTGCACCCGGACTCATCAACTGCCACAGCCACATCGCCATGACGCTTATGCGCGGTATTGGCAGCGGACTGCCGCTGCAGGACTGGCTTTTTAAGGCGATCTTCCCCATTGAGGACAGGCTCGTGCGGGAGGACATTGCCGCGGCGAGCCGCTTTGCGCTCCTTGAGATGATCGCGGGCGGCACGACGAGCTTTTCCGATATGTACTTTTTTCCGGAGGAGACCATGTGGGCGGCGCAGGAGGCGGGCATCAAGGCGAATCTGAACCGCTGCGTGCAGTGCTTTGACGAAAACCAGCGCGTGGAACAGAACACGCAGATCCTCGAGTCGCTCGCACTCTTTGAAAAATATCACGGCGTGTCGGACGGCCGCATCCGCATCGACTTTTCCATCCACGCGGAATATACCTGCAAGAGCCATATCGTGAAGGCGTACAGTGAGCTCTGCCGCGAAAAGGGAGGGCGTATGCACATTCACCTCTCTGAGACCGTGCGCGAGCAGCGCGAGTGCATCGAGCGCTACGGCAAGACGCCGACGGAGTGGTTTGAGTCCCTCGGTACCTTCGATTCGCCCACGGCGGCGGCGCACTGCGTCGCCGTGACGGAGCGCGACATGAACATTCTGAAGGCGCACGGCGTCAGCGTGATCCACAATCCCACGTCGAACTTGAAGCTCGGCAGCGGTTTTGCGCCTATTCGCGCCATGATGGACAAGGGCATCAACGTCACCCTCGGCACCGACGGCACGGCGAGCAACAATAACCTCAATATGTTCGAGGAGATGCACCTTGCCGAGATCATGCACGACGGCTACCACAACGACCCCACGCTCATCTCGACGCAGGAGGTGCTCGATATGGCGACGGTCAACGGCGCGAAGCTCCAGGGACGCGACGACACCGGCGTGCTCGCCATCGGCAAAAAGGCAGACATCATCGCCCTTGACATGTCAAAGCCCCATCTTTACCCTGATTTCGACACCCCCGCGCTCCTCACCTGCTCGGCGCAGGCGGGCGATGTGTGCATGACGATGGTAGACGGCAATATCTTATACGAAAACGGCGAATTCAAGACGCTCGACGCGGATAAAGTGCGCGCCGATATGCAGCGCGCCGTCGAGCGCTTATACAGAAAGTGAGAGAAACGAACATGGAAAGAGCCGATAAAGACCTTGCTTTTCTGCTGCGCTACGAAAACGTCGCGTGGTTCGAAAACGGCGAGGTGCGTATTTTAGACCGGCGCGTCTATCCTGCAAAGGTCGAATTTGTCACCTGCCGCACGCACGGCGAGGTCGCGCAGGCCATCACCGACATGGTGACGCAGAGCGCAGGTCCTTACACCGCCGTGCCGATGGGCATGGCGCTCGCGGCATGGGAATGCCGCGGCAAAACGGCGGCAGAGCAGATGGAATATCTTAAAGCGGCAGCGTATACCATCTCCCACGCCCGCCCCACAACGCAAAAGCGCATGGGACTTCTCTGCGATATCTGCCTCAAGGAAGCTGAGCGCGCGCTTTTAGCGGGGGAGAATGTGGCCGAGGCCATCAAGAATAAGACCATCGAGCTCAACAACGTGCGCTATAACAGAATGGCGAAGATCGGCTCGTACCTGGTCGATATGTTCCCTGATAACGGCACGGTGATGACGCACTGCTTTGCCGAGACGATCGTCGGCACGATGCTGCGCGAGTGCAGAAACCGCGGCAAGAATATCCGACTTTTCTGTCCCGAAACGCGCCCGTATTTTCAGGGCGCGCGCCTGACGGCCTCGGTCTGCCACGACATGGGCTTTGATGTGACGGTCATCTCCGACAATATGCCGGCGTTCGTCATGCAGAACGAGAAGGTCGACGTTTTCACCACGGCAGCGGACGCCATCTGCTGCGACGGGCATGTGGTCAACAAGGTCGGCACCTTCCAGAATGCCATCGTCGCCAAGTACATGGGCATTCCGTATTTTGTCACCGGCGCGCCCGACCAGGGACACGACACGGTCGACAGTATCCACATCGAAATGCGAGACCCGAACTTTACGCTCCAGGCCATGGGCGTGCGCACGGCGATGGAGGGCGTGAAGGACTACTATCCCGCCTTCGACATCACGCCTCCGCACCTCGTCTCGGGCGTTGTGACGGATCTTGGTATTTACTCTCCTTACGATCTGCACCGCTATTTTGAAAACGGCAGCATCGGCAAGGACAATCTGGTGATCTGAGATGGAACAGAATTTTGAATCTCTCCGGCAGGAGATCGTGGACAAATCGCTTGAGGCCTTCCGTCAGGGCCTCTTTTCCGGAACGAGCGGTAACATGAGCTGCCGCGTCGCCCCTGATGAAATGCTCATCACGCCGACCTCTGTGCGCTATGAAGCGCTGCGCGCGCAGGACATCGTGCGCATGAAGCTTGACGGCACGGTGGTCGAGGGCGCTTTGCAGCCGTCGAGCGAGTGGCGCATGCACGCGGCGGTCTACAAGGCATATCCGGAAACGAATGCCGTTTTCCACACGCATTCGCCCTATGCCACGGCCTTTGCTGTGGTGCGCAGGAGCATTCCGGCCGCTTTGATCGAAGCCCGTATTTTCCTGGGCGGCGACGTCCGCTGCGCGGACTATGCCACGCCCGGGACGAAAGAGGTGGGCATGAACGCCGTGCCCGCGCTTGCGGGGCGCGGCGGCTGCACGCTTGCCAACCACGGCGTGCTTGCCGTGGGGGAGGATCTTGCACAGGCCTATCTGCGCGCGGAATATATTGAAGATGTTGCCAAGATCTACACGTATGCAAAAGCCATCGGCGAGCCGGTGGTACTCGATACACTCTAAATTACCCTGCGCGTGGGCGCAGAAGGAGAACTGCCAATGAAAAGCTTTCTGAAAAAAGATAAACTCCTTGTGGTGCTGGCGCTGCTGGCACTGCTCGTTTCGCTCGTGCCGATCGCAAGGCGCGTGCAGACTGAGGAGAGCAACAAATATTACGACTGCGTCCTTGACTATGCGAGCCTGCGCGCTATGGCGCGCCAGTCCGAAATGAGCGAGGACGAGTGGCTTGACCTGTTCCGCTCGCTCGGCGTGGAAAAGGCGGCGCTCGGCGAGGCGAGCGCGCTCGACCTGCACCAGAGCGCGGCCATCCCCGTGCACGCGATGACCGTGAAAAAGGCGATGGAAAACTACGGCTGGGAGGATAGCTACCCTGCCGAGGTCGCATCGTGGCTGCGCGAGAGTACCGATGTGAGCGATTGCCTCATCTGGACGGAGACTGCCGCGGGCTATGAGTGGATCCTCAACGCCTTCACCGCCCGCTTTGAAAATTTTGAAGCCAAGACCTATCTCGAAGGAGAGCACGGCTTTCTCTTCATTCAGCAGCAGAAAAACGGCATGAAGGGCGAAAAGCTGCTCGACCTGTGCCTCGGTATCTGGCCCGATACGGCGGAGCTGCTCGAGCGTCACGGCTACGAGATCATTCCGCGCACCGTGACGAAAAAGGACATGAACGGCACGCAGTTTGCGGCGGCTTATATCGATGTGCTCAAGCACTATGATGCGCCCTACTTCATGAACAGCGGCAAGGAGCTTGTCGGCTACGAGAGCGACGAGGGCTGGGATCTGCTCGTGCAGTATCTCAACGAGAGCGGCGCGAGCGTCGCCATGATGGAGCAGAACGACCAGAGCCTCAATCTCACCTGGCCGGGCATTGAGGATCTGCTTGATGAAACGGGCTATCACGGCGTGCGCGTCTTCAACGAGTGGGCCTATATCCAGAACCGCTACCAGTACTGCGGCTACGAGGGCCCGGAAGAGATCACGAATACCTTTTTCCGCGCCATTGCCGAGCGCAACTGCAAGATCATCTACCTCAAAATGATCCTGGAGCCGGACAACGACGTGAGCTGGGACGCTGACGAGAAGGAATGGACCTACGTCACCGATCCTGCCGACTATGAAAAGATGCTCTCAGACCTTGATGCGCGCCTTGCGCCTCTCGGCTACACGCGCGGCACGGTGCCTGCGATGGAACTGAAAACACCGTCCACAGCACTGAGACTTGTTCAGAGCATCGGTACGGCGGCGCTGCTTGTGCTGCTCTTTGACCTCTTCTTCCGTATCGGCGCGCGCTGGCGCGCGATCCTTCTGGTGGTCGGCGTGCTGGGCTTTGCAGCGCTCAGCGTTTTGAAGCCCTCGCTCTTCCGCCTGCTGCTCTCAATGTCCGGCGGCATCGTGATGCCGTCGCTCGCAGCGGTGGGACTGTGCCGCGAGCTGATGGAAAAGAGAAAGAGCGAGCCATACCTGCGATTCGGCAAGCTCCTTGGCTACACGCTCGGCGTTTCCGCTTTGACCATTCTGACCGCATTCTGCGGCTCGCTGCTTGCGACCGCCGCGCTCTCGCAGCTTTCCTATATGATCGAAATGGAGCTTTATCGCGGCGTGAAGATCATGCAGCTCATTCCCATCGGGCTCTTCATTCTTGCGTATCTCGTGGTATACGCCTATGAGGAAACGGGCGCGCGCAAGGCGGTGCTTGCCCATACGGGTACGCGCGGCGAAAAGGGACGCATCAAGCGCTTCAACACCTATTTTGCTGAGCTGATGAAAACTCCCATGCAGCTTGGCTGGTTCCTTGCAGTGGTCGTCATTGCGGTGGCGGCAGTCTTTATGCTGCTGGTATTTGTCTACTACATCTACCGCACCGGCAACTCTACCACCACGTCTGAAACGGAGCTTGCCTTCCGCAACTTCCTTGAAAATGCGCTCATCGCCCGCCCGCGCACGAAGGAAATGATCATCGGCTGGCCAATGCTGATGCTCTTTGTCTGGTCGCTGCGCCGCGGAATGAAATTCCTGCCCATGGTTTTCGGCATGGGTATGAGCATCGGCCTTGTCAGCGTGGTCAATACCTTCCTGCACATTCGTACGCCGTTTCTGCTCAGCCTGCTGCGCACCGGTTGGGGCGTGCTCTTCGGCCTTCTCATCGGCCTTGCGGCCGTTGTGATCGCGGAATTTGTCTACCGCTTTGTGCGCAGGGTCTGCGGGGTGAAGAATGGTTAACATTCTGATCTCGGGCTATTACGGCTTTGATAACATCGGCGATGAGTCCATTCTGCGCACGCTTGTCTCCTCGCTGCGCGAGCATATTCCCGATTGTTCGCTCACGGTGCTCTCGCACAACCCTGCCTCCACGCGCGAAAAGTACGGCGTCGAGGCGGTGGAGCGCATGTCGCCGATGGCGATTTTGCGTGCGGTGAAAAAGTGCGATATGCTCATCTCCGGCGGCGGAAGCCTTTTGCAGGACGTGACGAGCAGCAAGAGTCTGCACTATTACCTCTCGATCATCCGCTGCGCACAGTTTTTCCGCAAAAAAGTTTTTATTTACTCCCAGGGCATCGGCCCCATCGACCGGCCGGGTAACCGCCGTGCCGCGGCGAAGGCACTTAAAAAAGCGGACGGCATCGTTGTGCGCGACGAGCGCTCGGCGCTGCTGCTGGAGGAGATCGGCATTGCGCGGGAAAAAGTCGTCATCACGGCCGATCCCGTCATCCGCATGAAAAAGCCGGATAAAGACGTCGGCGCGGAGATTTTGCGGAAAGCGGGCGTTTCGCTCGGCGGGCGGTTGACGATCGGCTGGGCCATTCGTGAAAAGGATAAGGACGGGCGCTTCGTTGCGGAGATCCTGAAGTCCATTCGGTGGCTCAAGGAGACGTATAACGCCCAGTCCGTGCTCATCCCGTTCCACTATGAAGAGGACGGGGAGGTCTGCCGACACATCGCCGCGCAGCTGCCGGACGACACGGCGGTGTCTCTCAATGAAAAATACCTTTCGGAGGATATGCTCTCCATCATTGGCAATATGGCTCTGCTCGTGGGCGTGCGCCTGCATTCTCTCATCTATGCCGCCATTATGGGTGTGCCGCTCATCGGTGTTTCTTATGATCCCAAGTGTACGGCGTTTTTGAACTCTGTTGGCCTCGACAAGCTGAGTACGCGAGACGGATTCACCGCCGAGCAATTCGAGCCGGAGGCCAAGCGTGTGCTTGAAACGGGCAGAGAGCAGGTGCAGTGTGTGGAAACGCACATGGCGGAGCTTTCCCGTAAACTCGACACCAATGAGAAAATGATCTGTGAGATCATGGGAAAATCAAGGAAGGATACCATGCAGGACCCTCAGAAAAACACGGAAAAGAAGGAAAAATCCGGCGTGCGCACGGCGGGGGCGATCAGCTTCGTCTTTTTGCTGACGCTGTTTGCAAAGCTGCTCGGCGTGGTGCGCGAGATGATGCAGGCCAATATCTTCGGCACCGGCGTAGACGCAGACCTCTATACTGCGTCCTACAATTCAACGCTTTACCTCTTTACGACGATGTGCTACGCGCTGTGCATCGCGGCGGTGCCGATCCTGACGAAGGAATTCGCTGCCGACCGCAAACGCGGCGAACGCGCTGCCAACAACCTGATGACCATCACGCTGCTCTCTTCGCTCGCGGCGGTCGTTTTATGGCAGGTTTTTGCCTCGACGCCGCTCGTCGGCGCGATCTGGGACCTTGACGCTGCCGAGCTGCCCCGCCTTGCAAGCTATATCCGCATCATGGCCTGTGCGCTGCCGGTCGTGGCGGCGGCCTATCTGAATGTTGCCATCTTCCAGGCGACCGACCACTACGAATTGCAGGGCAGCATGAGCATTCCGTACAATGCCTTCCTCGCCGTCTTTCTTGTGACGCTGGGGGCGAAGTGGGGTATCAAGGGCGTCGTCATCGCAAGCTCATGCGCGTGGCTTTTGCAGCTCGGTATGAGCGTTCCGTATGCAAAGAAGGAACACTACCTCTACCGCCCGCTGCTCGACCGCAAGGCGGATTATGTCGGCACGTACTTTAAGACCGCGCTCGTCACGGTGCTCACAACGTCGGTATTTCTCTTCTGCTACCTCATCGACACCGCCACTGCCACCGCGCTCAACGACAGCGCGGTCAGCGCGTTCTACTATGCCGACAAGCTCTTTACTCCGCTGACGACGAGCGTTCTCTACAGCATCAGCGCGGTCATGTTCCCGCGCTTCAACCGCGAGTTCACGAAGG
>OLPA01002826.1_pt1 | contig 12450 bp, 12 predicted proteins | sample 1672811 | NCBI WGS metagenome assembly OLPA01 (sample SAMEA3136726, study PRJEB25190) | human gut metagenome | biome: human gut; feature: human-associated habitat; material: faeces | place: Austria | collected 2013
GAGATGCGCGTCCAGAATGGCGTCCGCCACCTGATCGCAGAATTTGTCGGGATGACCGGCGCGGACGGATTCCGCCGTGATCAGTCGGGTGTTTTTCTCGTTCATGATAATTTCTCTCCTTGTCAGTCGTAATGGACAACCTGCGTCCGGGGATGGCGTTTCTTTGCCGCCTTCGGCTTGCGCATGGCGCTGCGAAGGGCGAAGAACGCCGTGGGATCGGAGTAACCTTCGGAATTGCGGTAACGCAGCGGCTCATTATCGGCGTTCAAGATGGGGCAGCTGGCACACTGTTCTTCGTCGTACTGCCTTATGCAGTAGCCACTCTTAGTACAGTCGCTACAGCAGAACTTCATACACCCGTCACCATCCTCTGCGTCAGCGCCCGCCAGCCGGTCAGGACGTGCGCCAGAATGAAGCTCGCGCCGCGCTTGATCTGCTTCCAGAAGAACATCGGCTCGTAGGCGACAGTTGCTTCTGTGACAAAAACGTCGGTAATGTACCACACGCCCTGCATCTTCTTCAGCAGCAGATACACGCCGTCTTCATAGCGGACCTCCTGACAGCCTTCGTCCAGAGGTGTGCCAGCGTCTTCGTGGGCCGTCAGGTATGCCGCCAGCTCATGCCGAAGAATGAATCCTCGGATGAATCGTGCGCCCAGCTTGCGGTTGAGTTTGGCAAACTGCTGCCAGCCGGAACGGGTGAAATCTACCTGCGCCTGTTTTCGGATGCCGCGTTCATTGCTCGTAAACATAAAGATGACCTCCCACTCAATCCTGAAACGGCAACGAACTGTGCAGACCGATTGGGCCGCTGACGGGCAGACCTGTGGCATGGGGCGGAGGGAAGGGACCCTTCTTTTGCACAATATCCCTGCTTCCCTGCCAGCCGCAGTCTTCGTCGTGTGTTACCGTGTTTCTGATTTTGTGGGTGGCCACCTCACGGGTATTATGATAGCGGATTTGCCCCTCGAAGTGGTGCAATTTTTCTGCACACTTTTTTGCTTGTGTCCTTTTGTCATTCTTGCATATTTGTATATTCAACGCGCCGTTTTGCGCGAATTTCTCTGTGAATACGCAGACATGAACTTAAAATCCTGCATTTTTTCCTTCGGAAAAGCTCAAAAACCGCCCTGTTTTGTGCAAAAATTTTGCACAGTCTCAGAAAATTTTCTTTTGGGTGGAGTTTTGCTGCACAACCTGACGGAAAAGAACCTCCCACACCAAAAGAAAAAGGCGCATTGCGCTGTGCCGCCCATAGGACAGCAGCGCAATACGCTTTTTCGTGTACAGCAAGGACTTTATTCAATTCCTTCCGTCATGGCAGGAAACCCGGCGTCCCGCATATGGCGATTGACTTCATAGATCGTGTCCATAAAGAAGCAGTTCAGGATTTTCCAGTACATCATATGGACGCCATAGAACTGAAGCATGACGCCGCACACATTCATAAACCGCATGGATATATAGGGAGGCAGGTGTAGCCCTACGACAATGCGCACGAACACTTCTGCTGAGAGCTGGTATTCTTCTTCAAGCCAGTAATAAACCGTTCTCTTGGAGACGCCGCAGCGTTCCGACAGTTCCTGTGCGCTGATTTTCTTCCGGCGCGCCTTTCCGGCTTCCTCCACCAGATACTTCAGTGCCTCACCGGGCTTCTGCGGCATTTTCATGACGATCTGACTCGCCCGTTCGTTGACTTCTTCTTCCGTCATGTCCTTTCCGCCGGTTACAAAGTCAATATAATGCCGGTTGTATTCCTCGTCGCTGCAGACATAGCCCAGATTGAACTCGTAATCTTCGTCCGTTTCGAACACATTCAGGAATCGCAGACAGCATTCGTCCACATGCTCGTTCGCCCAGCGGGTCATATAGGGTCCCTGTCGCCCCTGCAGCACGTATTCCGGATCGTTGATACAGATGTGTCCTTCCACATAAATGTATCGGCCCGAATCAATCCTTTCGCGGTACTCGGCATTGTCCCTGTACAGATTAAAGGACTCGGCGGGCGTAATCACAAAGGTGTAGGCGCTGGTGGGACAACTCTCCCGGGCGAACATAAACGGACGGATGTACCGGCCCGTACCGTCCCGGTGAGGTATATAGTTCAGCGCACCGCGCGCCTGCCAGTATCCCAGCTGCAAAAGGCGCTGCCGAACATGATACCGGGCGGCGTTCAAATCCTCCGCAACCCCGAATATGATTCCCTGATAGAGCTCGCCCATGTGCTTCGTCCACTTCAATTCGAGCCTGCGGCTGAGAATCAGCGGCTGAATGATCTCCGTGGGCAGCATCAGCATACGCGCGCCTTCCCGGGCTTCCCATTCCAGCATCTTCAGCGGATTTCGCGGTTCTTTTCCCTGATTTCGCGCCTTCTTCACCCGCTGGATGGTTTTCAGATCGTCGTTATGCATTTCCTGGAGCCGGAAAAACAGCCAGTGAAATTCATCGTGAAAGCACTCATGGTATACGGCCAGACGGGACTTGCTTATATCTTCGCCGTCGTCGTTGATGACAATGGTTCCCGCCTCGATTTTGACTTCTTCAATCAAGTCGTTTCTGTCGGTATGGGTGACGACCTTGACCGTACCGTCCTTCCAAAACAGCAGCCCGCGATTTTTCTTTCTGCGATACAGCAGATGAAACGTAACCTTCAGCCCCATGCGCTCCGCCAGCCGGTATGGATTCAGCCATTCATGGTCTGTGAAAACCTCAGGCAGATACTGCTCCCACATCGTCCGCGTTGCGGCTTCAAGATCTTCGTAGGACATAATGGGAACCAGATACTCGTCCAGCCGGATGAGCGGGCGGTCAGGCTTCTCAATACTGACGCTGTCAATAAAATAGCAGAAATCCTCGTCCAGGCAGCAGTTCAGGGAGACGTATCCTTCCGCTGTTTCCTCGCCTGCGGATGATTTCCAGCTGATTTCTACCGGTACGTCGGTAATAAACTCATATCGATTCACCCGCCACAGGCTCATTCTGGGAGAGAAGCGGCAGCTGATATGCGCGGCGGTGACATCGTTCAGTCCCATCGTCACTGCGTACTTGCCCGCCATGATCCCTTCTGTCAGTTCAGCCTCGAGCCGTTTCCCATATCGGCTGAGTAGCCAGGTGTTGAACTTCGTCACCTTGGGAAAAAGCACATAGCCGGTCCGATTTTTCGTTTCGTCGGCAATGTGCAGTACTTCCGCTAGCTGCTTATATGGATGCGCAGATTCGGTGTACTCAGTCGCCAGCTCGTTTTGTCCCATTTCTACGGCAGCTCCTGCGGTCTCGCCGATTGTCCTTGCAGGATGAAAAATGACAGCGTCCTTCATCTTCGTTCCCCTTTAACGTTCCTCTGCAGGCAAGGCAGGATTTCTCGCTGCCGCGCCATCACTGCATTCATCATAGCATATTTGTAGACGTTTGTAAAGCACGCATTTCTATTTACAAACGTGAAGAATTGTGCTATAATGAAATAGAAAGCAAATCAGGAGGGAACCATCATGCCCAAACGCGTGTTTGACCGATCCACGTCGTATGAGAGCCGTGTGATCGACATGCATACCGGAAAGCCTGTGCCCGCGGAAACAAAGCCCATGATCTGCGACCGCATTCGTCATTACCGGGAAAAACTGGGAATGGAACAGAAAGCGCTGGCCACCATGGTGGGCGTTACGGCCAACGCTGTAAGCAACTGGGAAAGAGGGCGCGCGCGCCCCGACGTGAATCTCCTGCCGGACATCTGCGAAGCGCTCCAGATCACGCTTTACCAGCTCTACGGTCTGGACGATCCTTCCGTCAAATATACAGCGGTGGAAGATATCATAGAGAATTATCGGCAGCTTACGCCGGGCCATCAATACGCCCTCAGAGCGATGGCTCAGAATCTCCTGCAGGTACAGCAGGCGGAAGGCTGCCGCGAAATCCATAAGCTGACGCGCTTTGAGCATCAGCTTGCGGCGGGCATCGGCGATCCCAACGAATTCGAGGATTCGGGAACTCCGATTTACGTGTATGACGATTCGCTCACCTGCCGTGCGGACTGCGTATTCACTGTCAACGGCGACAGCATGGAGCCGGATTACCCAGACGGCTGTATGGTGCTTGTGAAGCGCATTTCGGATTCCGGAGAGCTGACGCCCGGGGATATTGGCGCGTTCATGATTGACAACGAGACATACATCAAGGAATACCGGGAGGACGGTCTGCACTCCCTTAACCCCGCTTATCCCGTCATGCGCTTTTCCGATTTCGAGCACGTCTACCTGATCGGGCGCATTATAGGCGTTTTTAGCCCGGAAAGCATCGCGACAGAAGCGGATGTGAAGAAGTATCTGCAACTTCACGGGAATGCGGAAAACTAAACCGTAATAGTTCAATGCTTCCACAGTGTCACCGGTAAACCAGAGAGCTGCACCGTTTGTAGCAAAAAATCACACAGAGGTGTCAGCGCGATTCCGCGCAGGACATTGACCGCAACGGATTTTTGGGCTTGTTTGGTGGAGCATTCCAGCCCATAAAAGAAAGAGGACACCACAATAGCCGCTTACTATCGTCAGTATTTCGACCGGATTGGTATTCTGCCTGAAAAACAAGCTCGGAGACACAAGTTTGTCAGCAAATCCGTTCCACAAGTTCAAAACGTCAATCAGCATATATATGCCGACGCAAACCGCGAAAGAGCGATTTGACGAACGAATAATTTGACAGAGAATGCTGGCAGCTGAGTATAAGACGAGGTATGCGCAAAGACGAAGTAGACAGCAGAAAGCCAAATACTCATACAAGCTCAAGGGAAGAATAATGTTCGAACAGGAGCGCACGCTCTGTATTGCAGTGTTCGCTGCTCCATATCCCCATATAAGTCCCGGTAGCCCATAATCTACGAAGCATTCTATCGCCCAGAATACAAAAACAGCGCTGACGGTCAGTCTTCGTTTAGCCCGCTGGCTGTTTCTCCAGCCGTTTCCGCTGCTTCGTATTAATACATCCACGCCAGTATCCCATAATTCGGAAAAAACAGGAATAACCAGGATGAACACCCAATATCCTCCAAATGAAAGAGCATCAAGCGTTTCCATAACGTTCCATGCTTGTTCGTGAAGAAGACGCAACGGCTTCCATTTCGCAATGTATCTGGCATCAGACTCGGAAAGCTGGGTTGCCTGTGCATTTTCATAGGTTTCGTTCAATGTCATGAGCTCTGATACTCTATCTTTGAGTTTGGAGAGCGCATTCGCATTGACGTATCTTTCCTCTGTGCCTTCCAGCCAAAGCCTGTATTCGTCAATTGATATTTTTCCGTTGGCATAAGCTGCGGCCACGCCCTGTTCGAGTGCGGCGTCGGCGTCGGCTGAATCGATTGCCAGCTGTTGAGAAATTTCTGATAAAGGCAAATTATTATATTGTGCATCGATCAGCACATCTTCTGCAGCGAATTCGACATTAGTATACTGAACGGTTAGCACGATCAGCTTGAAAATAATGAGTATAGCTGCAGTCAACAAAGCTACCGGACTGTGCTGCATTTTTTTCCACTCATATCTAAGCATCTCGATTCCTCCTGAAGCGTAGAATTGATGCGATTGCCAGAGCCAAACCGATGATCGTCAGTATTGCACTAACCCAATAGATAGAAGCATCTGCCTTTTGCAATAATTCTGTTACCCCCAAATATCTGCGGGCATCAAGCAAATTGGCCGTTGGGAATATCTGGGACAATCCATACGACAGAGCCAGTACTACAATTCCCAACAAAAGGGTGTTCATCGTATTGCGAAGAACAGCGGAGAAAAATAGAATAGCACCGTTGAAGAAAATGCTCAAACAAAATGCTGCACCATATTGATACAGAATAACTTCCCAAACGCGAAGAGAAAGTCTGCTCGCATCCATACAGAAAAGAGCTTGAGCCGGCTGCAGCAGTTCGCGAGAGCTGCCAGCCATATATATGGCAATACTGATTTCGGAAGCCCACAGTATTGTCAGTACGCCGAATGTAAAGATAAAGACTGCGCTGATTTTCTTTCGAGCGATCCTTCCGGGATGCAGCGCTACCGAGAAAAGGAGAGAGGACATACCGGTAGTATATTCCATCGGGTAAACGCGCGCACATACAAAACAAAGCAACACCAGGATCAGCCAACCATAAGAACGATTCCATTCAATCAGATCCTCAAATGGCTGGTAGTTTCCATATTCCGGAGCAACGAGATTTGAATAGGCGTTTTTGATTGTTTCTGACTGATCCGGTTCCAACCTGCGTTTTGCTGCTCGCTGAGCCAGTATCGCTTCACGCTCCCAGAGATCTTGTAATTGTTCGACATGAGAAAAGCTCTTTATTACGCGGTTCAGAACCAACGCTTCCGCGTCCAGTTTTCCAAATAGCCCTTCTTGATGAGCTTCATTTTCTTCCTCTATCCGCGACAGAACTTCTTCCCGATACTGAAGCATCCATTGTGTGGGTTCTTCCTTCGATATCGCATAGCGATAAATCTCCTGGCTCAGATCTCGTGTCGAGTATTCTCCATAGTACATATGCGTATACAAACTGAGCAGCAAAACGATAAGGTAAACTGCTGAAAATAAAAGGATGAACGGATCAAATGTTTTTTTCGCCTCATTCATCATCGCATCTCTCCATAAAGCACTGAAGATATATGTCTTCCAAGGTAGGCACCGCTGCGACCGCTCCTTCCGGAGGTAAAGCGGAGATTACACGAAGTCCACTCTGTCCAGCGCGCAGGGAACGTATGGCTGTCGGATAGTCATTCAAATATTTTTCATTTTCACAAACCCACCATACTTTCCCATCCAATCGTTTTAGCCACTCGTCCGGCGGCAGCATACCAAGCAATTTGCCGCTTCGTATCATAAGGATTTCATCGGCGATGTCCGCCAAATCCGAAACAATGTGTGTGCAGAGTAAGATAATTGTATCCTCTGCCAGCATACGCAGCAGGTTTTTAATCAGTGCGCGCTGGCGTGGATCCAACCCGGCAGTCGGTTCATCCAGCAAAAGGATTTTGGGTTTTCCAAGCACTGCCTGCGCAATGCCCAGTCTTTGACGCATACCACCCGAGTAGTTTTTTATTCTGTCGTTCGCTCGATCCGTTAGTTCCACCCACTCTAGCGCTTCGTCGACGGAACGCCCCTTGCCATTTATTTCCTTGATCTGATACATATACTCCAAAAACTGTCTCGCGCTCATCCATGCATAGGCGGGGGGGGTTTGCGGAAGATACCCAATTTGCTTACGGTATTCGCTCCCCAAAAGAGATATATCGCGATCGTCGAACAATATCTTACCTGAGGTAGGCGAAATAAGCTGCGCCATCATATTAAGCAGCGTGCTTTTCCCTGCGCCATTCGGTCCGAGGATTCCGTATATTCCGCAAGTGAAATGTCCGCTGAAATTATCCAGTGCCTTGACGCTGCGCTTATATTGCTTGGAGAGGTTTTTACATTCCAGCATCATCTTGCATCTCCTCAAAGGTCTCCTTAAAGACAGGAGTCAACTTTCCGTCATAAACGCAGTATACAGCTTGCAGATTTACACCATCGGCATTCTGACGGCTCTGCATCGTTTTTATATATAGGCATCCACCCATTGCGTTGATTGTCTCAGGCGTTTCACCCTTATCCAGTTCCAACAACCATTGCGTTTCGCGTTTAAGGTCATACCACTGCAGTTTGTTGTCCGGGCGCGAAATCACCAACGCTTGTTGTGCACTGTCGTTGAATGCAAAGGAATATGCAGGCTGCTCAAGCACCTGACGCTGCGTTCCGTCCTTCAGTGAATATGCCCAGACAGTTCCTGTGGTGGCCGAAGCGTAAAAAACATCATCTGATACCCTCTGAAAAAAACCGACATCCGCGTCAATCACTTTTTCAGATCGATGCTCTCCGAATGAAAGCAAATATAACCCCGCATCGTCCGAATACCATATTCCATCAGCATCTACCGCCAAAAAACGCATCCATACGTCTTCCATCAGCGATTCTTTCTTGCGGGTTTTCAGATCGATCACAGAAAGCTTCTTATCGTCTGCGAAGTAGAAGAGGCGGTCATCGTAATCCGCCATCAGCATAATAAAACCTTCATCAATAAGCGGCAGAATTTCATTTTCTCCGTATAGATTGGTGATGACCAGTTGGTTTTCGTTATTCACGAGCATAACGCTCCCGTCATCACACACATCCACAAGATAGCAATTGTTGAAATCCGGATAATCGAAAGCTTCTCCGGTTTCATTATCGATTTCCCAAAGACTATTCAAAGAATAATAAGTAAATACATCGGATCGACCAGTAAAACACATTGCGTCGCTGCCGGCACCCATACTATCAAACTCTGCATAAGCTGAACCGACGCAAAGTAAAAAAGTAACCAGAAGGCAAGCCATCTTCTTCACTATTCTTTGTCCTCCTATTCATTTTCCTCGTCTGATATACACAGTAGCATTTTGGGCGTTGCAATGGGCAAGGCAATCGATTCATTCATTGGGATCATTATGGCACATAACTGATGATCGCCTGGCTGCAAATCCGAAAACGTGTATGTTTTTTGTAGCGCATGCCCAGAAAGCGCATATCCGCTGCATAGCGGCTTCTCTGGCTGCCACGGTTTGCCGTCTGCCAATAACAAAATGGATAGCTCTTGAGGCTCATTAACGGCTGTCACCTGCAGCTGGTAGGGAAGTGTTCCCTCTTCAATGCAATTTCTGATGTAGATATGCTTCTCGTCCATTTTTTCACTAAAACAAATAATTCCACCGTTTTCCAAGATGTCTTCATATACTCTCGAAGATACCGGAATCAGTTCCAGTTCATCATCAAAAGCCTCAATGATGGCTTTGTCTTTTTGTGGCACGATGGGAATTGAACATACGTTTGCGTATACATCGTTGTAATCATATTCATCTGACGGAACATGATCAAGCAAACCAATTTGGACAACATGCAGGTATTTCTCAGCTTCATCATCCGACATATATAGTTCATCAAACCGTACTTTTACTTCGATGACCGTATTTGCACCGATGGTAAACTCGCTGAAGAAGACCTTCTCATCGTCTATGGAGAACGATTGAATTTTACCATCTAATACGAACAAGAGAATTCCTCTGTCGAAATAAGGCATTCCGTTTTCTATTCGTATTAACAATCCATCATTCAAAGAGGCCATATCAACGGCCGGTTTTGACAGAGACTCGCCATTGGCCTGATAAATGGACATCCCATACAAAAAAGTGGCCCCTTCTTCCCACTCAAGTGCAGATTCCGCGTTACCGATTTGCAGCACAAGCAGGAAAAATATAATCAATGCTGTAAAACGTTTCATGCTATTCTCTCCATGTTGTACTAATCTTCTTGAATGCAGAATAGGGAGGAATGCTCCCTATCATCAATGACGACAGGGGCACCCTCCAAAGACGTGAATTAGAACTCCTTAGCCAGACCTTTAGTCCAGGTTCCGTAATCGCTCGAACTATAAGTGTGACCACTGGTAACCTTATAGCCATGACAGCCGCTTGCAGCATATGCCTTGGATGTCGAAACACTTGTCACGTCGTCCTTGATGCTTTGTTTATGTCCAGTCGTATTCCCGCCTGCGTCAGTGTACCAAATAACTGCCCGTGCTCCAAGCTTACCGTAAGCCTTGGACTTGGTCGCTGCCTGAGCATAATCCTTTCCTGCCGAAGAACTATTTTCATAGTTCAGCGTGCCGCAGACTTTGCATTTGCCAAGGGAGCCGCCAGACGTAGAGCTCCAGTCAGTCGTGATGGAAGCGGCAAATGCGGGAATGGCCATTGAGAAAACGAGAATCATTGCGATGATCATGCAAAACATGCGCTTCATACTTGTACTCCTCCTGTCTGTCAGATTTTGTCAGATTGTTCATTGTGCTCTACTCCAATGTGTGTTTCTTCCTGTGCATTACGCCATCACCTCCCTTATACTCATTAAGTTCGATAGGGTGTCCACTTGCCAAATACGCGAGACACCTGTCTGCGATTTGACAAAATGAGTCAATAGGAAACTATACGCGAATACATACTGTCCGTCTCCTGGATAACGCCCTCGGCATCCTTGATCGTACATTTGATGCAGATGCGATAGTCGTATCCAGCAGTTACTTTCTTTTCCTCGCTTACTCGCGCTGTCGTTTTTCCTTCAGCAGTCCCGGTCCATGAACATACACGCGTCCATACCTTGCTGTCTGTCGCTCTCTTTTGAAGCGTAACCCGCACAACAGTAGTCGTCTCCGCATACCGGCTCCGGCCTGAGCCACTGCATTCCGCTGTCCCATTCTGAATATCAAAGCTTCCGCCCATGTTGGTAATGTGGGTGTATTGCGGTTCCACAGCATTGTCGTCTTTCTGCGTTTTCAGAGCAAACGCCTGGCATGAGATCAGTCCTAAAACCAGTGCAAGGATTACTGCCGTCATCTTTTTCAACATATGGGAACGCCTCCTTCCGTTTTCACCTTGTAAATGCGGAAGAAGGCGTTTTGTTGCACCGGTTTTGAAAAAAAATTATTTTTTTTGAACGAGCTTCATAGATTCAGCGACGGCGAGCGCCGTATCATAGTCATTGCTGCTGACGATGAAATATCGATCGCCATTGGCCCAGATGATATCTATTTCTCCGTAAGGCTGCTTTAGAACCGTAGCATTTACACCATGCACTTTCACATGCGAAACCTCGGCGTTTTCCGTATTGATTCTGTTTATCGCTGTGATATTGCATTCTGTGATGCGCAGAGTTTCACCCTGTACATCTGTATACTCAGCCTCGTTTTTCCCTTTATCCGATTCTGAGAACTGTAACATATAGCCTTCCGGCAGGAAGGTCGGATAATAGCTTCCCTCCCAGTTTTCTGGCACGTCGATTTCCAATTCGGTTTCTCTGAAGCCCATACTCATGTAAGAAGCGTTGATTTCAGTCAAAAAGTCCATCACCTTTGCACGAACCGGGGCGCTGGTTGCGGTGGCAATAGTCAGCCCCATATTCGCAACCAACACGACGCAGGCGACAGCTTTCAAAAAGCGTGCGCTCTGCCTTTTGAAACTATTTCCCTCGCGCCGCTTCGTACGCCGCTCGATCAACGCGAAGATACGAGGTGTGCTTTCTGCCGCTATGCGCTGTGTTTCCTTCTCATCGTCTTCAGATGAATTTGCTTTGACCATTTCGTGTTCATGCCGCAGCATTCGATATAACGCTAATTCCAGCGCAGCGTCTTCGTAGTTTTCCTCCGGAGTTTTCAGCTTTCCTTGTTCAACGGCCATTGGATGCACCTCCCAACAATACAAAAATTCTTTGCCGCGCTCGTGTCAATCTGGAGCGTACTGATACTTCCTGAATGCCCATCAGCGTTGCAATTTCCCGATCAGAATGCTTTTCAAAATATTTCATGCGCAAAACCACCTGATCATTCTCCGGCAATTGCCCAATAGCTTCCGACAGTTCCTGAATGGTACATTCCTGTAGAATGTATCTGTCTGGTGCGGCAGCCTCATCTGCGACAAACTGAAGTGTTTCCTCATTTGCTACCTCTTTGCGAGCCTTTTTCTTGCGATGAAGCAAATAAGCGGCATTCTTCACTATGGAAATGATGTATCCTTCCAAAACGTTGCAGTCCAATTGACGAATTCGCGATATTTTTTTAATCAAAGACACGCAGGCTTCACTGACAACATCTTCAGCATCCTGTTCAGAATCAGTCAGAGCACGAGCCATTCGGAACATACTCATCCGATATTTTATGTAAAGAGCCTTCATGAACTCACGATCCGATTCGTCGGAGATCATCAGAATCGCCAACGGAAAAAATATCATGTGTGTCGCTCCCTCTCTTAAGCCATACGGCATACAAGTATCACTTGTGTACGTGTTAAACGCCTGTATGTTCACGTCCTTAAGTATATTATAGCAGGGGAGGCGGCTTATATCAATATAAAGGCGTAATGGGAAAAGCCTTACAGGTTAATGAATACTGGAACAGAAACATGAATCCTGCAATGTCGGTCGGCCTAATCTATTCAGCTGTACCTTAATGTGTCCACTATTCGGGGACCCGGTCCTTTCGTTATCCATTTTTAGGGGTGCATTTTACGCTATTTCGCGATACTTTGGACGGAAGCTCCTCATTGTGGACGATACCCTGCTACCGTCCAAAGTAGGGTGCATTTCATGATAAATCTCTGATTTTGACCCCCCAAAGCAGTCATGAGTAGACTAAAAAGGGTCGGAGAGTAGAAATCTCCGTCTGGCAAAATGACGCCGTGCGCTCGCTTTCTTGCGTCTATAGCCAACATTTGGTGGCTACATCCTGTATTCTGACGGTTTATCAGCCTATAAATGCAAAAAGAAGTCCTCATGCTTTGTATCAAAACATGAGGACTTTGTTGGCGGAGACGGTGGGATTCGAACCCACGGACCCTTGCGGATCAACTGATTTCGA
>OLPA01002830.1_pt1 | contig 12439 bp, 5 predicted proteins | sample 1672811 | NCBI WGS metagenome assembly OLPA01 (sample SAMEA3136726, study PRJEB25190) | human gut metagenome | biome: human gut; feature: human-associated habitat; material: faeces | place: Austria | collected 2013
TAACCGTAAGCGGTGACGGCTTTGCAGCCGGTGAAGGCGTAGCCTACGATGTAACCGGAACCCAGACCGATAAGGGAAGCAGCGATAATACTTTTACCTACAAGCTGAATGAGGATACCAAAGCTTCCAACTATAATATCGAGATTGCAGTCGGAAAACTGACTGTTAAAGAAAGTGAAAAGACAGTCGTTGTAACCATTAAGGGAAATACAGATGGAAAAACGTATGACGGAACCGAACACAGTGTAAGCGGATATCAGGTGGAAAGCATAAAAATCGGTGAAAATGATACGAATCTGTATACAGAAAATGACTTTGAATTCAGTGGAAAGGCAGAAGCAAAGGGAACAAATGCCGGCACCTATCCTATGGGTCTGAAAGAAGCACAGTTCACCAACAAGAACGGGAACTTTACGAGTGTCGTTTTTGTAGTAACTGACGGAAAACTTGAGATCAGCCCAAGACAGGTAACCCTTACCAGCGAAAGTGCAAACAAACCGTATGACGGAACGGCCCTGACCAGACCGGATGTAGCAGGAGGAGACGGATTTGTAGCAGGAGAGGTAACCGATATCCGTGCAACCGGAAGTGTTACCAATGTAAGTGAAGGTGAAGTAACCAATACCATTACCTATACAACAGGTGAGAAGTTTAATGCAGATAACTACAACATCACCAGGGAAGAGGGCAGGCTGAGCATCACAGCATCCCAGGAAAAGGTAACCGTAACCATCACCGGACATACAAATACGGAGAAGTATGACGGAACTCCTAAGAAAGCGGAAGGCTATGAGGCAGTCATTGCCAGTGACAGTGGTCTGTACAAAGAGGCAGATTTCAGCTTCAGTGGAACTGCAGAAGTGGAAAAAACAGATGCAGCAGAAACTGCATACCCGATGGGCCTGGCAGCAGGACAGTTTAAAAATACGAACACGAACTTTGCAAACGTGGAATTCGTAGTAACGGACGGAGCCCTTACCATTACCCCAAGACAGGTAATACTTACCAGCGCAACTGATGAAAAGGTCTACGACGGAACCCCGTTAACCAACCATACCGTAACCGTAAGCGGTGACGGCTTTGCAGCCGGTGAAGGTGCAGACTACGAGGTAACCGGAACCCAGACCGATAGTGGAAGCAGCGATAATACTTTTACCTACAAGCTGAATGAGAATACCAAAGCTTCCAACTACAGCATTGAGCTTGCACCAGGAGAACTTACAGTAACACCAGTTACAGACAAAGTCATCGTAACCATCACAGAGCACAGCGCTTCCCTGAAATACAACGGAGCGGAACAATCTGTTACAGGTTATGACACAGCAATTGACAACACCCTCTATAAAGAAACTGATTTCACCTTCAGCGGAGATGCCACAGCGAAAGGAACTGACTTTGGTTCATATCCGATGAATCTGAAAGCAGAAGACTTTACAAACAAGAATAAAAACTTTGCAAATGTAGTATTTGAAATTGTAGACGGACAGCTTGAGATTACCAAACGAGATGTGGAACTGATCAGTGGTTCTGACGAGAAAGTTTACGACGGAACTCCGCTGACTAAGAATCACATTCTGATCGCAGGTGACCAGTTTGTTCCTGGAGAAGGCGCAGATTATGATGTAACCGGAAGCCAGACAAATGCAGGGTCAAGTGATAATGAATTCACTTACAGACTGAACAGCAGCACCAAGGCAATCAACTACAATATCAAAACTACTCCGGGAACCCTTAAGGTAACCCCGGTTACAGATAACGTAATTGTCACCATTACCGAACACAGTGGCAGCGCCAAATATGATGGCACTGAGAAAACAGTAACCGGTTATGACGTAGCAATAGACAATGAACTGTATACAGAAAATGACTTTACATTTAGTGGAAATGATGTTATTAAAGCAACAGATGCAGACATTTACAACATGGAACTGAAACCATCTGACTTTAACAACATAAGCCATAACTTCGCAAGTGTTACCTTCAAAATCGTAGACGGAACCTTGAATATTTTCAGACGAGATGTGACTCTGACCAGTGCAACAGACAGCAAGACATACGATGGAAAGCCGCTGACCAATGACAATGTGGCAGTTGGCGGTGACGGCTTCGTAGAAGGAGAAGGTGCAGTATACAACGTAACCGGAAGTCAGACAGAGGCAGGCTTCAGTAATAATACCTTTAGCTATGAGCTGAAAGATAATACCAAACCGGATAACTACAACATCACACCATTTGAAGGAATCCTTACTGTTTCCTCCAGCGAAGATGAAGTAGCGGTAACAATCACAGGTAACAAAGGCACTCAGAAGTATGATGGAACAGAGAAAACGGTAGAAGGCTACACAGTATCCATCACCAGTCCTTTGTATAAAGAAAGCGATTTCACTTTTGATGGTACAGCTCTTGTAAAAGGAACAAATGCAGATACTTATATGATGGGACTGAGTGAAGAGAACTTCACAAATACCAATAAGAACTTCGCAAAAGTTACCTTCCATGTAATTGATGGCTCTCTTGTAATCGAAAAACGTAATCTGGTTCTTACCAGTGCAAGTGCCCAGAAGGTTTACAATGGAACAGAGTTAACAGCAAAGGATGTAACGGTAAGTGGCGATGGATTTGTCAAGGGCGAAGGCGCATCCTATGATGTAACAGGAACCCAGACAACTGTAGGTAACAGCGAGAATACATTCACCTATAAGCTGAATGAAAATACCAATGCTGACAACTACACCATTGAAACTAAGAATGGCAGCCTGCTTGTTACACCTGTAACAGATCAGGTTGTGGTAACACTGAAAGAAAACAGTGGTACAGAAGTCTATGACGGAACAGAGAAAACAGTTACCGGCTACACTGTAGCAGACATCAGTAACAAGCTGTATACGGACAAAGATTTCACATTCACTGGAAATGCTGAGGTAAAAGGAACAGATGCCGGAACCTACGATATGGAGCTGAAGGCAGAAGATTTCCAGAATATCAACCCGAACTTTACAAACGTTGTGTTTAAGGTGGAGGACGGAGCTCTTGAAATCACCAGACGCCAGGTAACCTTCCAGGCTGACAGCGGCGAGAAGAAATATGACGGCGAGGAGCTTACGGTTCCTACATGGAAACTGGAAGATGGAACTCTGGCAGATGGCCAGCAGGAAATCGCACATGTAGAAGGAAGCCAGACACTGGTTGGCGAAAGCGAGAATAAGATCACAGATCTGAAGATTTTTGCAAATGCAGCAAGCCAGAAAGCTGAGGGCAGCGAGACAGAAGCACAGGATGTGACAAAGAACTATTCCATTATTCTTCTTGCAGGACTTCTGAAGGTTACAGACGGAAGTGAAGAAGATCCGGTAGATCCAGGCCAGGTTGTAACAAAGACCCATGAGGATAAAACCTATGATCTGGATGAGACTGTTACCTTTACAATCAATGTAAAGAATATCTATGACGAAGCGAAAACCGTAAGGATCATTGAACTTCCTGGTGTTGTGATCGAAGGTGCACCGCAGGAGACTCCGAACGTTCTCACAGTTGAGAAGGTTCCTGCAGGTGAAACTGTTACAGCAACAGCAACCTATAAGATTACAGAGGCAGACATTGCCAACGGAAGCTTTGTAAATACGGTAAAAGTGGAATTCGAGGGCGGTAAGCCATTTGAGAACACTGATACAGTAACCACCGTTGATCCGGTAAGAAGCTATACACTCACCAAGAAATCCAGTGAGAGCACTCACGAAAACGGAATGTTCAAAGCAGGCGAAACCATCCACTACACCCTCACCGTGACCAACACAGGAAACCAGACTCTGGAAAATGTAGAGATCACAGATACTCTGAATGCAGCCGGAACGATTTCTAACATCCAGGGCGCAGACAGTAAGCAGGATGGAAAGGTAACAATTTTCACAATCAGCAGCCTTGCACCAAAAGCAGAAGCAACCATTACTTATGACTACGTGGTACAGGAAGCGGATAAAGGCAATACGATCAGCAACGCAGCAGTAGGAACTCCTGCAAACCCAGAGGATCCAGATGGCGAGAAGCCAGGAGACAACACAGATAACCCGGTAGAAAATCCGAAGCTTGAAGTGAAGAAGGACATTGTTTCCATCACAGCAGCAGATGGAACCCAGAAAGACAAAGCAGGAAAAGCAGACCTGAACGACATCATTACCTACAGCGTAACTGTAACCAATACCGGAAACATGAAACTCACAAATGTGAAGATTACAGACAGTCTGGAAGGAATTCAGCTTGCAGAAGGCCAGAGCTTTGACCTTGGCATCCTGGAAGCAGGAGAGGCAAAGACCGTAACCTACACCTATCAGGTGAAAGAATCTGACCTTGGAAAATCCATTCTCAATACAGCAACCGCAACAGGTGATGTACCGGAGAATCCGGCCGACACCCCGAAACCGGAAGGCAAAGATGAGAAAGAAGTTCCAACAGAAGATCCGGCAAATTGCAGTATTACAGTAACTAAACGGCTTACAAATATCCAGGGTGAACTCCTTGCAGTCCGTGCAGCAGACTTCTATGTGACATTGTTCTCCGACGAGGCAATGACTCAGAAGGCAGCTGACACAAAGATGATTCACTTTGATGAAAATCAGGGAACCTCTTCGGTAACATTTGACCAGCTGAAACGCGGTACCTACTATGTAGCAGAGACCGACGCAGAAGGCAAAGTCGTTGCAGAGGGTACCTACAACAATGGTTCTTATGTAGCACAGTATCAGGCAGGTAATAAAGTAGAGATTACGGAGAACGGAACAGCAGCACAGTTCCAGTTTGATAATCAGTTCCTGCTTCTGCCAGACGAGTACTATATTGTGAAAACAATCACAATTAATAAGACGGTTGTTAAGAAAAATGGCGAAGACCTGAAATCTGAAGAGACCTTCTATGCAGGAATTTTCAAAGATGAAGACTGTACACAGCTTGCAGACGGCGTAAGCCAGAACATTGTTCCGCTTGTTATGGACGGTGAATCCACTGCAACAGCAAAAACAGAAGTTACAGTTCCTGTAGGCGGCGAAGAAATAAAACTGTATGTAACGGAGGTTACAGCAGATGGTACACCGGTAGCATTGAACGATACCTTTGAATATGATGTGGAAATCAATGACGGCTTTGTAACACTTTCTGAGACATCAGAAGATGCAACAGTCCTTATTATCAACACATCCAGAAAGGAAGAACCGGAACCGACAGCAGAGCCGGCCCAGGAACCTACAGAAGCTCCTGCAGAGCCCACCCAGGCTCCTCAGATCACACAGCAGCCAGAGGACAGGGCAGTTACAACAAATGGCGTCAAGACCGGTGACGATTCACCTCTTACCCAGCTTGCATTTATGCTCTTCGCAGCCTCCGCTGCAATCCTTCTTATCATTTTTCTCAAAAAGAAAGATGAAAAAGATATAATGAAATAAGGCTTCCCCTTAGCCCCCTTTCTGGAAAAGCACTTTATGTGCCCTCCGCGAAAGGGGGCTTTTCCCATGCCCTATTATAAAAATGGCATGAAAGCCGCTTTTTCCATAGTGCTCCTGTTGACAAAAATTCAAAAAGGCTTTATAAAATTCTTAGAGCCTGCAGATTGCGGTATGTTTTGTCCGAATTCGATTGCCGTAGTCCGCTACGGCGCCCTCATCCGGGCAAAATCTCCCACAAATTGTGACATACATCTTGCAGAAAGCCTTTTTCAAACACGCTCTAGAAATTGTACAGACCTCATGTATTGCATGATGCCATACTGCAAAATAAATATTATCAGGAGGAGCACATCTGAATGAACAATATCACAAAAAATGCACTGGAAGAGTCTTTGAAAAAATTTCTCCTTCAGAAGCCTCTGGACAAGATCACCATCAGCGACCTGACTACAGACTGCGGAATCAGCCGAATGGCTTTTTACTATCATTTTAAAGACATTTATGACCTGGTAGAATGGTCCTGTATTGAGGACGCTTCTCGGGCTTTGCAGGGAAAAAAGACCTACGACACCTGGCAGGAAGGGCTTCAGCAGATTTTTGAGGCTGTTTTGGAAAATAAACCATTTATTTTGAATGTGTATCGCTCTGTGAAACGAGAGCAGGTGGAAAATTATCTGTACAGCCTGACCTATCAGCTGATCGAAGGAGTGGTAGAAGAGCAGAGCAAGAATCTGATGGTTACAGAGGAACAGAAGAAATTTATTGCGGATTTTTACAAATACAGTTTCGTAGGTGTCATGCTTGACTGGATCAAGAGAGGAATGAAGGAAGCCCCGGAAGAAATCGCGAATATGGTCTGCGTGACCATGCATGGAAATGTTGGGAATTCCCTGCGGAATATGGAGAAGGAAGGGCAATAAAGATTAAGTTTATCCGGAAAATAAGGGATAACTATGGCATAGCAGCTTTAATCCTGAAAGGGCGGGACATAAAGTTTTCGAAATCAACTTTACAAAGTAAGGCGGATGATAAGTTTTTTGTCATCCGTCTTGTTTTGTAAATTGAGGAAAATTATTTTTTGACGTAGAATACACTCAGAAACAGGAAATACTAAATAAAAGGCAGCAGAATTTCGAATTAGTCAAATAAAAGCTTTTTATCTGAAAGCCAGGAAACAAATCTGAGAAAGTTTAGAAGCTGATTCGAAAAGTTAAAACAAGAATAAACACAGATAGCCGGAAATAATGTAACGGCAAATTTCAGAAAGGTGGTAATTTTTATGTCAAAGAAAAAACATTCCGTATTAGGCATGGCAGCACTTGCCGCAGCAGGTGCAGGAGCAGCAGTTCTGGCAAACAAGAGCCGCGAGGAGAAACAGATCACAGAAGCACACGTAGACCCGAATTACCGCAATACAGAGCGTGGCAAAAATGAGAAAAACAGCAAGGGCATTTATTATACAAACGGTAACTACGAAGCATTTGCCCGCCCGGAGAAACCGGAAGGTGTAGATGACAAGCATGCATATCTGGTAGGAAGCGGACTTGCTTCTCTGGCAGCAGCTTGCTTCCTTGTAAGAGACGCACAGATGCCTGGCGACCACATTCACATTCTGGAATCGATGGACATTGCAGGCGGTGCATGCGACGGTATTTTTGATCCGATGAGAGGATACGTTATGCGAGGCGGCCGTGAGATGGAAAACCATTTCGAGTGCCTCTGGGATCTTTTCCACAGTATTCCATCTCTGGAAAAACCAGGTGCCTCCGTTCTGGACGAGTACTACTGGCTGAACAAACATGATCCGAACTATTCTCTTTGCCGTGCTACTGTAAATCAGGGCAAGGACGCTCACACAGATGGTAAATTCAACCTGAGCCAGAAGGGCTGCATGGAGATCATGAAGCTGTTCTTCACAAAGGACGAGGATCTTTACGACAAGACCATCGAGGATGTATTCGATGATGAGGTTCTGAATTCCACATTCTGGTTATACTGGAGAACCATGTTTGCATTCGAAAACTGGCACAGCGCACTGGAGATGAAGCTTTATATCCAGCGTTTTATCCATCATATCGGCGGACTTCCGGATTTCAGTGCTCTGAAATTCACCAAATACAATCAGTATGAGTCCCTGATCCTTCCAATGAAGAAATATCTGGAGGATGCAGGCGTTGACTTCCAGTTCAACACAGAGGTTACCAATGTAATCTTTGATATCCATGATGGCAAAAAAGTGGCAACTGCCATTGAGTGCAAGGTAAAGGGTGTTGAGAAGGGAATCCTTCTTACTGAGAATGACTACGTATTTGTTACCAACGGAAGCTGTACAGAGGGAACTATCTACGGTGACCAGAACCACGCTCCAAACGGAGATGCTGAGGTTCGTACAAGCGGCTGCTGGAGCCTTTGGAAAAATATTGCAAAACAGGATCCGTCTTTCGGACATCCGGAGAAATTCTGCTCCGATATTGCAAAGACCAACTGGGAATCTGCAACTGTTACCACACTGGATGACAAGATCATTCCTTATATTACCGACATCTGCAAGAGAGATCCAAAGAGCGGCAATGTTGTTACCGGCGGTATCGTAAGCTGCCAGGATTCCAGCTGGCTGTTAAGCTGGACCATCAACCGTCAGGGTCAGTTCAAGGATCAGGACAAAGATAAGGTTTGTGTCTGGGTATATGGTCTTTTCACAGATGTACCTGGCGATTATGTAAAGAAACCGATGAAAGAATGTACCGGAAAAGAAATTACAGAAGAATGGCTGTACCATCTGGGTGTTCCGGCAGATCAGATTTCAGATTTGGCTGAAAACAGCGCCATCTGTGTTCCGACAATGATGCCGTATATTACCGCATTCTTTATGCCAAGAACCAAAGGTGACCGGCCGGATGTCATTCCGGATGGCTGTGTCAACTTTGCTTTCCTCGGACAGTTTGCCGAGACGCCGAGGGATACGGTGTTTACAACCGAGTATTCAGTGCGGACAGCTATGGAGGCTGTATATGGACTTCTTGGCGTAGACCGGGGGGTTCCGGAGGTTTGGGGAAGCGTTTACGATATCCGGGAACTGCTTGACAGTTCGGTCAAACTCATGGATGGAAAATCACCTCTGGAAATCGAGCTGCCGGGATACTGGCGGCGTTCTTCTTTTAAAGCATTTATATTAGGTATAGCATAAAATTCGCAAAGTCCAGGTTTTACAAAATGACAGAATTTTACAGGTACATACAAACTATTAGGACAAAGGTCGTTTGCCATACCATTAATTGTGATATGTTCTATCTTACCACAAAAGCGCTTGTCTTCATGTTTTGGTGGTAATTCGCTATATTGTCCTCTAAGAACAGTACCTTTGAAGAAAGCCTCAATTTCTTCATCACTAGCGTAATAAAGGTCTGACTTCTTTCTTATTTCCATATACAGAATTTTTGTTTGTTCAACTTATTATTTTTGATTAAATCGTCGTTCGAAGGGCTCGGCATGTCGTTCGACATCTACTCGCGCACCTCGTCGAAGACCCACGCCGCGACAGCGTCGGAGTTCTTCCGCAAGCTCTACGACGAAGGCAAATTCATCGAGCGGACCTCGGAGCAATACTACGACGAGGAAACCCAGACGTTCCTCGCCGACCGCTATATCGTGGGCACCTGCCCCCGCTGCGGCAACGACCGCGCCTACGGCGACCAATGCGAAAAATGCGGATCGACCCTTTCGCCGGACGAACTGATCAACCCGCACAGCGCCGTATCGGGTTCCGTACCCGTGAAACGCGCCACCAAGCACTGGTATCTGCCGTTGGACCAATACGAGGGTTTCCTGCGCGAATGGATCCTCGAAGGGCACAAAGAGTGGAAAACCAACGTCTATGGGCAATGCAAGAGCTGGCTCGACGGCGGTCTGCAACCGCGTGCGGTGAGCCGTGACCTGGACTGGGGCATTCCCGTACCGGTCGAAGGGGCCGAAGGCAAGGTGCTCTACGTCTGGTTCGACGCGCCGATCGGCTACATCTCGGCGACCAAGGACCTGACGCCCGACTGGGAGAAATACTGGAAGGACGAAGAGACCAAAATGGTGCACTTCATCGGCAAGGACAACATCGTCTTCCACTGCATCGTCTTCCCGGCCATGCTCAAGGCGCACGGCGGCTACATCCTGCCTGAAAACGTCCCTGCCAACGAATTTCTGAACCTCGAGGGCGAAAAGATCTCGACCTCGCGCAACTGGGCCGTCTGGCTGCACGAATACCTGGCCGACTTCCCCGGCAAGGAGGACGTGCTGCGCTACGTGCTCTGCGCGAACGCCCCCGAAACCAAGGACAACGACTTCACCTGGAAGGACTTCCAAGCCCGTAACAACAACGAGCTGGTAGCCGTGCTGGGCAACTTCGTAAACCGGGCTTTAGTCCTGACACACAAATACTTCGACGGTGCAGTGCCCGCCTGCGGCGCACTGACGGACTACGACCGCGAAACGCTTCGGGAACTCTCCGGCGCGAAGGAAGCCCTCGAAAACAACATCGAAAACTACCGGTTCCGCGAAGCCTTGAAGGAGGCGATGAACATCGCACGTCTGGGCAATAAATACCTGGCCGACACCGAACCGTGGAAACTCATCAAAACCGATCCCGAACGGGTCAAGACGATCCTGAACATCGCTTTGCAGATCACCGCAAACCTCTCGATCGCCATCGAACCGTTCATGCCCTTCTCGGCGAAGAAGATCGTCGGGATGTTGCAGGCAGGACCCTTCGGCTGGGAGAAACTGGGCAGCACCGACCTGCTCGCTGCCGGACATCGGATCGGCGAAGCCGTGCTTCTCTTCGAAAAGATCGAGGACGACGTAATCCAACGCCAGCTCGACAAGTTGGCGGCGACCAAAGCGGCGAATGCTTCGGCCGAAGCAGCACAACACGTTGAAGATCAAAAGGAAACGACGACTTTCGACGATTTTCAAAAGATGGATATCCGTGTTTCGACGATCCTCGCCGCTGAAAAAGTCGCCAAGACGAAAAAGCTGTTGAAACTGACCGTCGATACGGGCATCGACAAGCGCGAAATCGTTTCGGGCATTGCCGAATACTACACACCCGAAGAACTCGTCGGGAAACAGGTACTCGTACTGGTGAATCTGGAACCGCGCGAACTGAAGGGCATCCTCTCCCGTGGCATGATTCTGATGGCCCAGGACGCTTCGGGCAAATTAAGGCTGTTACAACCTGACGATCAGACAAATCCGGGTGCGACAGTCGGATAATAAAGATATTTCTTGAACAAAAGATACAACCTTTAATATTAAAAAACAATGGAGAACATCGATTGGGGCTCTCTCGGCTTCAACTACATGAAGACCGATTTCAATGCCCGCTATACTTGCACGGACGGCAAGTGGAGCGAAATGGAAATTACAAGCGACGAGTACATCAACATGCACATGTCGGCATCCTGCCTTCACTACGGCACGGCTCTTTTCGAGGGCTTGAAAGCCTTCCGGGGCGCTGACGGCAAAGTACGTCTGTTCCGCGTCGAAGAGAATGCAAAACGCTTGCAGTCGTCGGCAAAACGCCTCTGCCTGCCCGTACCGACGATCGATATGATCGTCAAAGCCTGCGTAGAAGTGGTTAAGCGCAACGAGCGTTTCATCCCGCCCTACGGCACCGGCGCATCGTTCTACCTGCGTCCCGTTATGTTCGGAACGACGGCAGGACTGGGTGTAAAACCCTCCAAGGATGCTTTGCTGGTGGTTTACGGCTCGCCCGTAGGCGCTTACTTCAAAGGCGGCATCAAGCCGATGAAGGTCGCAATCGACCGCGAACAGGACCGTGCTGCTCCACGTGGAACAGGCGACGTGAAGGTGGGCGGTAACTATGCAGCCAGCCTTATGTCGGGCGAGCACGGACACGAGCTCGGCTATGCGAGCATCATGTACCTCGACGCAACCGAGCACAAATACATCGAAGAGTGCGGCGCAGCCAACTTCTTCGGCATCAAGAACAACACGTATATCACGCCGAAGTCGAACTCCGTACTTCCGTCGATCACCAACAAGAGCCTCCGTCAATTGGCTCAAGACCTGGGTCTGAAGGTCGAGGAGCGTCATATTCCGGTGGACGAACTCCCGACTTTCGAGGAGTGCGGCGCTTGCGGTACGGCAGCTGTCATCTCGCCGATCGGCAGCATTTACGACATGGACACGAAGCAAACCTACACCTACGGCGACGAAGTAGGAAAGGTTTCTCTGCAACTCTATACGCTTTTGCAGGACATCCAGTACGGCCGCACCGAAGACAAACACAACTGGTGCACGATCGTCATGTAATCGACACCCGCAAAACTCAAGAAAAAGGGATGTTCCACGTGGAACATCCCTTTTTCTTACTGCATGTTTTCTTTACCACCACTTACAAACAGTCGTAAAAAAATCGGGAATAGCCACCGCCACTCCCGACAATATAAGACAGAAAATACAATCGCACAATTTATCAACCGATCTTAATCCGCATCGACAAACGACAAATACATCCAAAAACGATTGTCAAATTCGGGAACATAGCAGTTAAACCGTATTGCTCAATCCCAATAAAAGACTTTATCGACCGAATTTCACCAGCAACACATTCACATCCGCCGGAGAAACTCCGGGAATACGGGAAGCCTGCCCTATCGTCGCAGGTCGGATTCGGGTGAGTTTCTGCCGGGCTTCGATCGTCAGGGCATTCATCGAATGGAAATCGAAATCGGCCGGGATACGGATATTCTCCAGGCGATGCAATTTGTCGGCAATGAATTTTTCCCGTTCGATATACCCTTTGTACTTGATCTGGATCTCGGCTTCCTCGACGACCTCGGCATCCATCTCCTGCTCGCGCAGAAAATCGCCGAGCTTCGGCAAAACACCCGAGAACAGATCGAAGGTCACATTGTTACGCATCAACAAGTCGTGCAGTTTCCGACCTTGCGAAATCGGGTCGCAACCGAGCGATTTCAAACAGTCGTTAATTT
>OLPA01002832.1_pt1 | contig 12430 bp, 13 predicted proteins | sample 1672811 | NCBI WGS metagenome assembly OLPA01 (sample SAMEA3136726, study PRJEB25190) | human gut metagenome | biome: human gut; feature: human-associated habitat; material: faeces | place: Austria | collected 2013
TTTTAGTTTCATAAATATTATCATCTTGACGATATACAATTTTAGTAAATGAATATGGTTCAATATAATATCCACCTCTTGCAAATGCAGCATATGCAGCACTCATTGATAATGGACTCATACCATTAAATCCACCAATAGCAGCAGATTCATATAAATTATCACCATAATTAATACCTAATCTGTGAACAAAGTCACTAACTTTTTCTTTATCTAATTGTTGGAATGCTTGAATTGCTGGGATATTACGTGATTTATATAAGGCAGTTTTCATTGTCATCATACCTTGATAAGAACCATCTGAGTTCTTAAGTGGAGTACCATCTGAATAAGTCATTGGCTCATCAAAGAATATTGATCCAGTATTACCATTATTATATTCAAGATATGGTCCGTAAGCAAAGAACGGTTTTGCAGTAGATCCTGGATGACGATTTATCATAGTTGCATAATTATATTGTCTTTCACCAACACGATTACGTCCAGCACCAACTGCTGCTATAGATCCATCTTTTACTGAAGTAACGGCTATACCAGCTTGAATAACATCATTTTTCCAAGTGTAATATTCACCTTTATATAAATTATTTATAACATTTTGAGCATCTTTATCCATTGTTGAATAAATTAACATAGGAGTATTATAAGGATCATTACCAGTTTTTTCTTTAACATCTTCTATTACGCCGCGCGGGCGGCAGCGCGCCGCTTTCAGACTTTGTGCGGCATGAAATGCCCGCTTCCGCGCCCGCGCAGGCGGCGCAGCCTGTGCAAAGATCTGCCAAAGCTGTGGAAAACCCTGCGTGCGAAGCCGTGCCACTGCCGATGGAAGAGGAAGGGAACCGCCCTGTTGCCGCTTCGCCGGTCGCCGAAGCGGCGAAGGGCGCGGCCGAACCCGTGACGGAGCCCCCTGCCGTATCTGCGACGAAGCAGGAAGAAGCGGAAGCCGAGCAGGCAAGCTTCGCGCCCCTCACCGCCGCGCCGTGGCGCATCGCGGGCGAGGTGCTTGATACCTACATCGTCTGCGAGGACGAGGACAAAACCATCTGGCTCATCGACAAGCACGCCGCGCACGAGCGCATGAATTTTGACCGCCTCAAGGCTGCGCAGGAGCCGGTGATGTGTCAGGCGCTGCTCGCGCCGCTCGTTGCAGACTTTGCCGCCGAGGAGTATAGCGCCCTTGCGGCGAATTTAGACCTTTTGCGCGAGTTTGGCTTTGAATGCGAAGAATTCGGCGGCGGGAGCCTGATCCTGCGCGCCATTCCCGCCGACCTTGAAAGCGGCGACGCGATCCCGACCTTAGAAGAGCTTGCCGAAAAGCTCGTCACCGCCCACACGGCCGACCCCGCCGCCGCGCGCGACGCGCTGCTGCACACGATGGCCTGCAAGGCGGCCATCAAGGGCGGCTGGAAGAGCGATATCTCCGAGCTGCGCGTGCTCGTTGAAAAGGTGCAGAGCGGCGAAGTGCAGTTCTGCCCCCACGGCCGGCCCGTGAAAGCGAAGCTCACGAAGTATGAGCTTGAAAAAATGTTCAAGCGCGCGTAAGACGCAGGAGGAAAACGATGAAACTTGTATGTGTCGTCGGCCCGACGGGCTGCGGCAAAACATGGCTCGGCGTGGAGCTTGCCAAAGCGCTCCGCGGCGAGGTCGTCTCCTGCGACTCGATGCAGATCTACCGCGGCATGGTCATCGGCACCGCCGCGCCGACGGCGGAGGAGATGCAGGGCGTCCCCCACCACATGGTCGGCGTCGCAGACCCCAACGAAAACTACTCCGTCGCCCGCTACGCGTGCGACGCGGCGAAATGCGTCGACGATCTCATCGCGCGCGGAAAGCAGCCAGTCATCGTTGGCGGCACGGGGCTTTATCTAAATGCCCTGCTCGCCGGGCACGGCTTTGCCGGCGGCGACAAGGACGGCGCATACCGCGCGGAACTGGAGCGCCGCTGGGAAGAAGAGGGCGGCGAGGCGATGGTTCAAGAGCTTCGCCGCATCGACCCGGAAACGGCCGAAAAGTTGCATTTGAACGACAAAAAGCGCATTCTCCGCGCGCTCGAGGTCTATTATGAGACCGGGAAAACCATGGCGCAGCACAACGCCGAGACGAAGCTCGTCCCTCCGCGCTACGATTCCGTGCGCATTGGCCTTGCTTACGAGGATCGCGAGGACATGAAGCGCGCCATCGACGCGCGCGTCGACAAAATGGTGGAGGCGGGGCTTTTCGACGAGGTGCGCGCGCTGCTCGCTTCCGGGCTTTCGCGCGATGTGACGGCCATGCAGGCCATCGGCTACAAGGAAGCGCTTTCCTACCTTGACGGCGCGGCCACGCGCGAGGAAGCCATCGAAGAGATCAAGCTCCGCTCGCGCCAGTATGCCAAGCGTCAGCTCACATGGCTGCGCCGCGACAAGGACATTCACTGGTTTTATTGGAAAAAAACGAGGGATCTCCCCGACTGCCTCGCTTTTTCGACAGAAATTCTTCGGGGGCATGGCGTATCCTGTCTGTAAAGCGGACGAGCCGTCCGCAAAAAAGAAAGGAAAGAGTAGCCATGAAAAAAATCGCAAACCTTCAGGATCTGTTTCTCCTCTCTGCGCGCCGCAGCCGCGTGAGTGTGACGATCTTTCTCGTCAACGGCTTTCAGATGCGCGGCGTCATCACGGGATTCGACAGCTTTGTCGTCGTTCTCGAGAGCGACGGCAGGCAGCAAATGCTCTACAAGCACGCCATCTCTACGATCGTGCCGGCGAGCAGCATCGACCTCAAAAGCGCGGAGGACAACGGGGAGTAAGCACGCCTGATACAGGAGAGTGCCATGAAATCTACATCTCTTTCCACAAAGCTCATCATGATCCTGCTGCTTTTGGCGGTCATCGGATATTTTGCCGTGCAGGGCTACAACTATCTCGTCAGCCCCGAGACGACAACGCTCGTTTACCGCTACCGCAGCGAGCAGTCCATCGCCGTGCGCGGCTGCGTGGTGCGCAAAGAGCAGGTCGTCGACTGCGGCGAAACGCTCATCGAGCTCAAGCATGCCGAGGGCGAGCGCGTGGGTCAGGGCGACACCATCGCCGCGGTCTACCGCTCGGCGGAGGCGCTCAGCGCCACGCAGGAGCTTGAATCCCTGCGCGCGCAGAAAGAGCAGCTTGAATACGCAAAGAGCGCTTCGAGCGACGCGGCGACCGCGCTGCGCCTCGACACCGATATCCGCGAGCAGATCGTTTCCGTGCGCGCGGCCTATGAGTCGGGTGCTTACAGCTCGCTCGACACGCTCATTCCCCAGCTCAAGACGACGGTTTTAAAGCGTGAATATGCCTACAACGGCAGCGACAACCTCACGGCGCGGCTCGATGAGCTTTCCGCGCAGATCAGCGCGCTTTCGAGCGCGGCAAGCGGCGGCACCACGCGCATCACCGCCCCCGTGTCGGGAACTTACAGCGCCGTGGCCGACGGCTACGAAAGCGTGCTGACGCCGGAGGCGCTTGAAACGATGACGCCCTCGCAGCTTACGGATATCGCGCCGCAGAGCGTTTCCACCACGGTGGGAAAGCTCATCGAGGGCAGCGCATGGTATTTTGCCGCGAACATCAGCGAGGAGGACGCCGCGGGGCTCAAGGTGGGAAGCAGTCTGACACTGCGCATGGCGTCCGGCGTCGACTTTGACCTGCCCGTCAAGCTCACGCGCATCAGCGGCGCGGAAAACGGCAAGTGCCTGATCGTTTTGAAGAGCACGCGGTATCTATCCTATGTGACGCTGCTGCGCGAGCAGAACGCCGAGCTGATCCTGAACCAGTACGAGGGGCTGCGCGTGCCGAAAAATGCGCTGCGCGTGAATGAGGACGGCGTGTCCGGCGTTTATTGCCTTATCGGGCGCGTGGCCTACTTCAAGCCCGTTGCTATCGTCTATCAGGGCAGCGACTACTGCCTTGTCGAGCCCGGCAAAATCGAAGCCGCCACGGAAAGTCAGCAATCCCTTTACACCCTGCGGCCCAATGACGAAGTCATCGTTTCGGCAGGGGAGCTATATAACGGAAAGGTCGTAGATTAAATGAGCATTGCGGAAAACATCGCGCGTGTGCGCGCAAACATCGCTGCCGCCGCCAGAGAGGCTGGCCGCGACCCCGGTGAGATCACCCTCGTCGGCGCAAGCAAAATGAACGACGCGGACGCCTGCCGCGCCGCCATCGCCGCGGGCATCGACGTGCTGGGCGAGAACCGCGAGCAGGAGATGACGAAAAAGCTCGCCGAGCACGCCTATGACGGCGCTCCCCTGCACTTCATCGGGCACCTCCAGCGCAACAAGGTGAAAAACGTCGTCGGCAAGGTCGCCGTGATCGAGTCGGTCGGCTCGCTCGCGCTGCTCGCCGCCATCAATGCGCAGGCGGAAAAGCTCGGGATCGTGCAGGATATTTTGCTGGAGGTGAATATCGGCGGCGAGGAGGCAAAGAGCGGCTTTGCCCCGGAAGATCTTGCGCAGGCGGCGGAAGAGGCGAAAAAGTGCGCGTTTGTCCGCGTACGGGGGCTGATGTGCATCCCGCCGGTCGCCGGGGGCGAACACGGCAGCATGCCGTACTTTGAAAAAGTTCATGCACTTTTTGTTGACATCAATGCAAAGTTGTATGATAATACACTTGATATACTGTCTATGGGCATGAGCGGCGACTATGAGGACGCAGTGCGCGCAGGCGCGACAATGGTGCGCGTCGGCACGGCGATTTTCGGCGCACGCAACTACACGAATTGATCGAGGAGGTCTTGATACCATGGGTATTTTGGATGATCTGAAAAAATGGGCTCACCCCTACGAGGATGAGGACGAGGAATATGAAGACGATTTCCCCGATCTGAGAGATCGCGGCGACACAGGCGCGTTTGCCGATCGCCGCAGCGTTGAACGCAAGGCGGAGGACCGCCGCAACAAGGTCGTCAACATCAACGCCACCACGCAGCTCAAGGTCGTGCTCGTCAAGCCCGAGCGCTTTGAAAACGCCAGCGAGATCGCCGACCACCTGAAGGAAAAGCGCACGGTGGTCATCAACCTTGAATCCACGAATAAGGACATTGCAAGACGTTTGATCGACTTTCTCTCCGGCGTTGCCTACGCGGGCGAAGGCAAGATCAAGAAGGTCGCCGCCAATACGTACATCATCACGCCCTACCATGTGGACATCATGGGCGATCTGATCGACGAACTGGAAAACAACGGCCTGTACCTGTAAAACGAAACGGAGGATGGGATCAATGCTGACACCGCAGGAGGTTTCCGGCCGCGCATTCAGCAAGGCGGCATTCGGTGGCTACAACATGGCGATGGTCGACGAGTTCCTCGATGAAGTGACCGACGACTACACCGCGCTTTATAAAGAAAACGCCGCCTTGAAGGCCAAGCTCAAGGTGCTGGTCGACAAGGTGGAGGAATACCGTGCAACGGAGGATTCCATGCGCGCCGCTCTCCTGACCGCCCAGCGCATGGCGAGCACCATGGTCGAAGAGGCGGAAGAGAAAAAGAAATCCATGCTTGCCGGCGCCGAGGACGAAGCCCGCGCCAAGATCGGCGCGCTGCAGGGAGAGATCGAACTGGAGCAGCGCAAGCTGAACGCGGCCAAGGCTGCTACGGCAGACTTTTTGCAGAAAACGCGCGAGCTTGCGCAGGCGCAGCTTGCGCTCATCGAGCGCGCGCCCGACCTGACGCCAGAGGAGATCGTCGGCGATAAGACGGCCGAGCAGAAGGCCGAAACGGACGTGAACGCCATCGAGGAGCGGATCCTCGCGGCTTTCCGCCCCACGGAGGCAGCGCCGGAGGAAGCGGCGCCGGAGGCCGCTCCTGCGGAAGAAAACGCGGTGAAGGCGGAAGAGGCCAAGGCGGAACCGCTCGAGCCGGACGACAGCCCGTTTGTGGAAACGGCCAGCCACGCCATTCGCCTGGACGACCTCAAGTTCGGCCGCAACTATCACGGAGAAGAGTAACAGCAAAAAGGGCGGTTTTCGAAGAAAGCTGCCCTTTTATTTTTTCTTTGGCCGCGCGTTTGCGGCAAAAAGGAGCCGATATGAACAAAAAGCCCATCATCGCCTTTCTTTACGACTTTGATAAGACCCTCTGCACCACCGATATGCAGGACTATACCTTTATCCCCTCGCTCGGCTACACGCCCGGCGAATTCTGGAGCATCGCGAATTCTTTCGGCTTTGAAAACCGCATGGACGGTCTGCTTGCCTACATGTACACGATGATCGAGGAATGCCGCAAAAAGGGCATTCGCCTCAGCCGCGACTATCTCGTTTCCTGCGGACATGCGATCGAGCTGTTTCCGGGCGTAGAGGACTGGTTTGCGCGCATCAACGCCTTTGGCGAGTCGCTCGGCGTGGAGATCGAGCACTATGTGCTCTCCTCCGGCCTGCGCGAGATCATCGAGGGCAGCGGCGTCAGCCACGAGTTCAAGGAAATCTACGCCTGCGAGTTTTTCTACAACGAAGAGGGCCTTGCCTCCTGGCCGAAGCTCGACGTCAACTTCACGAACAAGACACAGTTCGTCTACCGCATCAATAAGGGCATTCTTGATGTCGCGAAGGATAAAGAGCTCAACGCTTCGATGCCGGACGACTCCAAGCGCATTCCCTTTACGAACATGATCTACATCGGCGACGGCCTTTCCGACGTGCCGTGCATGAAGATGATGCGCGCATACGGCGGGCAGGCGGTGGCCGTCTATCAGGACAGCAACCGCGCGGGCGTGGAGGACTTGCTTGCCAAGGGGCGCGTGGACTTCATCTTCCCCGCCGACTACCGCAGCGGGACGCTTTTTGACGAGACGATGAAAAATATCGTCCGCAAGATGGCTATCGCTGATGCGCTGGCCGAGGAAAATCAGCAGCAGCTCCGCTCGCTCGGGCGCGGCGAACTGCCGCAGCAGGTGGGACTGTTCTGATGGTGAAGCTGTGCTGCCCCGTCTGCGCCGGGGCGCTTGAAAGGCGCGCAGGGGCATATCTCTGCCCGAAAAACCACAGTTTCGACATCGCCAAAAGCGGCTATGTCAACCTCCTGCTCAATTCCTCGCAGGGTCACCACGGGGACGATAAGCTGATGGTGCGCGCGCGGCGTGACTTTTTGGACAAGGGCTATTACGACCGCTTCATCGCAGCCGTCGCGGACGCGGCGGCGGAATTTGCACCGGGGGAGGCCGCGGTGCTCGACGCGGGCTGCGGCGAGGGCATCTATTCTCTTGCTGTGCTGCGCGCGATCGAAAAGGCGGGCAAAACGGGAGAACTCATAGGCGTCGATATTTCCAAGACCGCGCTCCAGTACGCGGCAAAGCGCTCGCCGGCCTTCACGCTCTGCGTCGCGTCCTGCGCGCACCTGCCGGTCGGGGACGAAAGCGTCGACGAGGTGCTCAATATCTTCTCCCCCTTCGTGCCGGAGGAATTTGCGCGTGTGCTGAAGCCGGGCGGCTATCTGCTGCGCGCCTATCCCCTGCGCGAGCATCTGTGGGAGCTCAAAGCGCTCATCTACGACACGCCGCGCGACAATCCGCCCACGCCGCTCGAGACCGAGGGCTTCACCCTCGTCAAAACGCGAGAGGTGCGCGACATCATTCATCTGCCCTGCACGGAGGATATCCTCGCGCTCTTCCGCATGACGCCGTATTACTACAAGACCGGTGTGAAGGATCAGCAAAAGGCCGAGCAGGCAAAGGAGCTCGATGTGCAGCTCGCGTTTGGATTGGCGATCTATCAAAAAAATTGATATTCCCGCACCCGCGCGGGAGAAAGAAGCGGCGTGCGCCGCGCACAAAAAAGGGGAATTCTCTTTGAAAAGAGAATCCCCCTTTTGATTTATGCCGCGCAACGCGCGGCGTTTACAGCCTTTTTCCGTACATGAAGAGGTCGCACTTGAGCATGCCATTGTAGAGCTTGCGCTTTTTGTCGGCAAATTTGCCGTAGCAGCGCTCAAAATCGGGGTGCGAGGAAAGGACGTAGACCTTCCAGCTGTCGGGCAGCTTGTCCATCGCGCGGCCGAAGGCACGGTACAGCTCGCCCGCCTCTTCGCGCTCGAGAAGCCGCTCGCCATACGGCGGGTTCGTCACGATGCGGCCGTACAGCCCGCCCCAGTGGAAGCGCGTCGCGTCGTCGACTTCAAATTTCACAATGTCATCGACCTCGGCAAGCTCCGCGTTGTGCTGCGCGAGGGCAACGGCGTCGGGGTCGATGTCGCCGCCCCAGATCTCGTACTTGCCGTGGAATTCCTTGTCCATCGCCTCGTCGGCTGCGTCGAGCCAGAGCATTTTGTCGAGCGACGCCCAGTGCTGCGCGGCAAAGCTGCGGTTGAGCCCCGGTGCGCGGTTGCGCGCGATGAGCGCGGCTTCAATGGCGATGGTGCCGCTGCCGCAGAAGGGATCGCAGAACGGGTCACGGCCATTGTAGTGCGAGAGCTTGACCATCGCGGCGGCGAGCGTTTCCTTGAGGGGGGCCGCCACGCCCTGCGCGCGGTAGCCGCGCTTGTAAAGGCCCTCGCCCGAGGTGTCGAGCCCGACGGTCACTTCGTCCTTCATGATGGAAAAGCGCACCTGATAGCGCCGCCCCGTTTCGGGAAATTGCGCGATGCCGTAGGCCGCGCTCAGGCGCTCCACGACCGCCTTTTTGACGATCGACTGGCAGGCGGGTACGGAGTGGAGCGTCGAGTTGATGGAGTAGCCCACGACGGGGAACTCCCCCTCGCGGGGGATCCAGTCCTCCCAGTGCACCGCGCGCACGCCCTGAAAGAGCGATTCGAAATCCGTCGCGCGGAACTTGTGCAAAACTAAAATGACGCGCGCGCCGCAGCGCAGGTTGAGGTTGAGCCGCGCGATGTCGCGCGCCTCGCCGCGGCAGAGGACGCGGCCATTCTCGACGCGCACATCAGAAAGCCCCAGCTTTTTGATCTCATCGCCCACTAAGCTCTCAAGGCCCAAGAGGCAGGGAATGACAAATTCCAGCATAATAACGCTCCCGAAAAAATGATTTGACTTTAGTATAGCGGATGGGAACAAAAAAGGCAATCGCCGCGTCAAAATAAGCATGGTAAAGCGGTGGAGCGTGTGGTACAATAGGAAAAACAGCGCGGAAAGCGCGCTGTCACATCGATGTAACATCAAACTTGCGCGAAATTTTCCGAAAAAATACGGAATGCAACACTAAAGTTGATGGAAATGGACGCGCGGTTTTGCTATCTTATCCTCAGACAGAGAAACGGAGGGAACGCAATGGCATTTGGCGATCGGCTCCAGGAGGTTCGCAAACGCAGCGGACTGACGCAGGAGGAATTTGCCGAACAGCTGCAAGTCTCGCGCCAGTCGGTCTCGCGGTGGGAATCCGGCAGGAGCTACCCTGAAATGGAAAAGATCATCTTCATCTGCAAGCGCTACGGCGTGACGATGGACGAGCTGTTCGAAGAAGAAGTCCCCGCCCCCGGCGAGCCACCGGAGGAAACGCCCCGGCTTTCCGCGCGCACGCTCTCGAGCGAGCTGATGAGCCTGTATGCCAATCTGTCGCCCTACAACAAGAGCATCGGTATCATGCTGCTGACCGTCATCGCCATGATCGGTCCGGCGTATGTCTACTGTATGCGCAGCTTGAAAGGAGGAGCAGATGAAATGATGACCATCATCTGGATCGCCGCCATCATCATCTTCGGCATTGCCGAGGCGGCGACGGCGGGGCTGGTGTCGATCTGGTTCGTGGCGGGCGCGGTGGCCGCGCTGGTCGCAACGGAACTGGGCGCGGCGCTGTGGCTCCAGTTCGCAACATTTCTGGTCGTTTCGATCCTTGCGCTCACCGCAACACGGCCGTTGGCGCGGAAGATGCTCGATAAGACCATCGTCCCCACGAACGCCGACCGTGTGCTGCACCACGAGGCGAAGGTGACCGAAACGGTCGACAATGAGAACGCCACCGGCGCTGTGTACATCGACGGCAAGACCTGGACCGCGCGCAGCGACAGCGGCGAGATCATAGAAAAAGGAAAAATGGCAAAAATCGTGCGCATGGAGGGCGTGAAGCTCTATGTCCGCCCGGCGCGAAATCCCGACGAGAAGTAAAAAACCAACCGACAGAAAGATTTTAGGAGGAAAAGAACGATGCAATGGATCGGCTATATCGGTATTGGCATTTTGGTACTGCTGGTGCTTCTGGTGCTTGTGACGAACATTCAGATCGTGCAGCAGTCGAGAGCATACGTTGTCGAGCGCCTCGGCGCTTACAGCGCGACGTGGGGCGTGGGCCTGCACTTCAAAATTCCGTTTTTCGAGCGCGTTGTGAAGAAGGTCAGCCTCAAAGAGCAGGTGGCCGACTTCGATCCCCAGCCCGTGATCACGAAGGATAACGTCACGATGCAGATCGACACGGTCATCTACTTCCAGATCACCGACCCCAAGCTCTACACCTATGGCGTGGAGCACCCGATGAACGCCATCGAGAACCTGACGGCGACGACGCTGCGTAACATCATCGGTGAGATGGAGCTTGACCAGTCGCTCACGAGCCGCGACGTCATCAACGCCAAGATGCGCTCCATCCTCGATGAGGCCACCGACCCGTGGGGCATCAAAGTCAACCGCGTGGAGCTCAAGAACATCCTGCCGCCGCGTGAGATCCAGAACGCGATGGAAAAGCAGATGAAGGCCGAGCGCGAACGCCGCGAGTCCATCTTGCAGGCCGAGGGCCAGAAGCAGTCCCAGATCCTCGTGGCAGAGGGCGAAAAGCAGTCCACGATCCTGCGCGCGGACGCGGAAAAGCAGGCGGCCATTCTCAAGGCAGAGGCCGAGCGTCAGGCCGCGATCCTCAAGGCCGAGGGTGAAGCGCAGGCGATCCTGAACGTGCAGAAGGCGCTCGCCGACTCCATCAAGATGCTCAACGAGGCCAACCCCAACGATCAGGTCGTCAAGATCAAGGCGCTCGAATCCTTCGAGAAGGCCGCAGACGGTCAGGCGACGAAGATCATCGTCCCGAGCGAGATCCAGAGCCTCGCCGGTCTCGCCGCAAGCTTCAAGGGTCTGCTGGAAGACGAGAAAAAGTAATCTCAAAAAAGAAGAGGTTCCCATCGGGAACCTCTTCCTTTTTTGATGTAAGGTGTTGCGAACTCAGCCCTCGGAATCCGTGCGGGTGCGCCAGGAGATCTCCTGCTCAAGCTCATAGCGCAGCTTCTTGTTCTCTTCCACAAGCTCGTCGTAATGCTCGCCCTGCACGTAGTACTTGACGAACGTAAAGGTTGCCTCGTCAAGCTCCTCCTCCGTGTAGGACGGCAGCAGCGAGCCGTTCTTGCGCTGAAGGCCGGAGATGTTCACGACCACAAGGCGGCGGTGCTGCTCGGAGAGCTGGAAGAGCCGCAGCTTTTCGGGGATCTCAAGCCCTAAGTCATAGGTGTTGTTCACTCGCTCCATGATGTTGCGCCAATTTTTGGCCAAAATGGTTATCATCAGCATTCCGCCCATGATAACTCCCATGGCTGCTCTGGTTCCGGAGATTCCCACTCCGTAGAGCCCTCCCATTGCAATGCACAGAAAGTAGATGCGTTTCCATTTTGAGTCTACGAAAAATGCGCTAATGGTGAAAACTACGGTTGCCATAGCGCAATGTACGCCGTAATTTGCCGCATCTGTAAAGCAGGAGAAATAGCGGATGCCCGACCAGATGATATGGGTTCGGGCACCTCCCATTGAAAATAAAAAATAAAGGTCCTTGGAACTGAAACCATGGCTTTTCTGCCAATATCCTTTGATTGTAAATATGATGACGAATACAGACCATACGATCAGTAGCAGTTCGATGTCTTTTTTGGTACGAATGACTATCGGAACTATAAAGGCACATATCAGGCCTATGAGTGTATATGGGGTGATGTTGATATTCCATGCCTCCATTACATTGTTGGGATTCAGTAATTCCAGAAAATAGAATAGGAACCAGGCTACAAACAAATATGTCATTATGTTTCGTCCGGGCTTCCAGTTTGTTTGCTCGTCATTGTTAAGCTGTATCAGGCAAGTAGTCGTTAACAACAAGATAAGTATCATGGAAAAAAGACCTATCTTGATATTCATTATAATGTTTGCCGCAACCAGTGCAAACTGTGCGGCAAGCAGAATATGAAAAGTTACTATCCTGTTATTCATCGTCTTCGTCTTCTACTTCTTTGGCCTTATTCTTGAAGTTGAATATGATTTTTTCAGTTAATGATAATTGGCTGAGATGATAACCGATTTTACGTAATAACGTATACGGTGGCAGCTGACCGGTGAAATCTTCTACTGCTCCCCGTCCGGCATTGGTCAGGCAGATACGGAACGGAACATCTGTTGTTCCCAGCTGGACCATAAGCTGGTCACAAAGCTGTTTGTCGAATGTTTTCCAACCATGATTCGCCGAAGCTATCAGGATGTTGGCATTGGCATCGTGCAACAGT
>OLPA01002838.1_pt1 | contig 12412 bp, 7 predicted proteins | sample 1672811 | NCBI WGS metagenome assembly OLPA01 (sample SAMEA3136726, study PRJEB25190) | human gut metagenome | biome: human gut; feature: human-associated habitat; material: faeces | place: Austria | collected 2013
AAAGGCAAAACGCTGGGCATGATTTTTGAGAAGTCCTCGACCCGCACGCGCGTCAGCTTTGAGACGGGCATGTACCAGCTGGGTGGTCATGCGCTGTTCCTGTCCAGCCGCGATCTGCAAATTGGGCGCGGCGAACCGGTGGAGGACACCGCGCGCGTCCTGAGCCGCTATCTGGACGGCATCATGATTCGCACCTTCGCGCAGGAAGAAGTGGAAACGCTGGCGCGCGTGGGCAGCATCCCGATTATCAACGGCTTGACGGACTTCTGCCACCCCTGCCAAGTGCTGGCGGATTTGCAGACCGTGCGCGAGTACAAGGGGCGCATTGAGGGGCTGAATATGTGCTACATCGGCGACGGCAACAACATGGCCAATTCGCTGATTGTCGGCTTCCTCAAAATGGGCGCGCATGTGTCCATCGCCTGCCCAAAGGCGTATCAGCCGGACGCGCAGGTGCTCTCGTTCACCGAGCAGTACCCCGGCAAGTTCGTCATGACCGAAAGCCCGGAAGAAGCGGCGAAGGATGCGGACGTCATTTTCACTGACGTGTGGGCTTCGATGGGGCAGGAGGAAGAAAAGGCGGTGCGCGAGAAGGCGTTCCGCGGCTATCAGATTAACGCGGAGCTGCTGGCGAAGGCGCATCTGGGCTGCATGGTGCAGCACTGCCTGCCCGCGCACCGCGGCGAGGAAATCACGGCGGATGTGTTTGAATCCCACGCCGACCAGATTTTCGATGAGGCGGAGAACCGCCTGCACGCACAGAAGGCAGTCATGGTTGCTGTTATGGCGGACAAGAAAGACTGGTAAGCAACACGCGGTTTTTGCCCCAATAGAAAAATGGAGGAAACGAGCATGAAGGGCTATCTGTTGCTGGCCAACGGTCAGCTTTACGAAGGCACGCTGATGGGCGCTGCGAAGCCGGTCATGGCGGAGCTGGTGTTCACCACGGCGATGACAGGCTATCTGGAAACCCTGACCGACCCGTCCTACGAAGGGGAAATCGTCATTCAGACGTTCCCGACCATTGGCAACTACGGCGTGATTCCGGAGGACTTTGAGTCGCCGCGCCCGCGCCTGTCCGCGTATATCGTCCGGGAACTCTGCGATGAGCCGAGCAACTTCCGCTGCCAAGGCAAGCTCGATGATTACCTCAAAGCGCAGGGCATTCCCTGCCTGACGGGGGTGGACACCCGCGCGCTGACCCGCGTTATCCGCAATGCGGGCGTGATGAATGCCGCGCTGCTGACCGAGAAGCCGGAGAATCCGGAGGAAATCTGCGCGCAATTGAAGGTGCTGCCGTTCCATCCGTCGATTCAGGACGTGACGTGCGACGGCGTTCAGCCCGCGAAGAAGCGGGGCATCCACAACGTCGTCCTCTGGGACTTCGGCGCAAAGGCGAACATCCAGCGTGAACTCGAAAAGCGCGGCTGTGCGGTCACGGTTGTTCCGGCGAGCGCGACGGCGCAGGAAATCCTGAACCTGAATCCCGACGGACTGATGCTGTCCAACGGCCCCGGCGACCCGGCGGATAACACCGCCGTGATTGCGAACCTGCGCGAACTCATGCGCCACCGCATCCCTACCTTCGGCATCTGCCTGGGGCATCAGCTGCTGGCGCTCAGTCAGGGCGCAAAGACCGCCAAGCTGAAGTACGGCCACCGCGGCGCAAATCAGCCCGCGAAGGACGTCAAGACCGGGCTGTCCTACATGACGAGCCAGAACCACGGCTATGCGGTGGACTGCGACACGCTGCCGGAAAACGCGTCCCTGCGTTTTGTCAACGGCAACGACGGCACCTGCGAGGGCGTTGATTATACCGACATGCCCGCGTTCTCCGTCCAGTTCCACCCGGAAGCGTGCGGCGGCCCGCTTGACACCCGCTTCCTGTTCGACCGCTTTATTGCCATGATGGGAGGGAATAAGGAATGCCGCTGAATCCTGATCTGCACAAAGTAATGATTATCGGCTCCGGCCCGATTGTGATTGGTCAGGCTGCCGAATTTGACTACGCCGGTTCGCAGGCGTGCCGCGCCTTGAAGGACGCGGGGCTGGAAGTCGTGCTGGTCAACCCGAACCCCGCGACCATCATGACCGACCATTCCTCGGCTGACCATATCTACATTGAGCCGCTGACGCTGGAAACCCTGCGCCGCATCATCCTCAAGGAAAAGCCGGACTCCCTGCTGTCCACGCTGGGCGGGCAGAGCGGTCTGACCCTCTCCATGCAGCTGGCGAAGGAGGGCTTCCTTGAACAGCATGGCGTGAAGCTGCTGGGCGCCAAGTGCGAGACGATTGAAAAGGCGGAAGACCGCCAGCAGTTCAAGGACACGATGCTCTCCATCCACCAGCCCGTCATTCCGTCGGAAGTCGTGGAGACGGTGGAGGATGCGCTCGCGTTTGCCCAAACCATCGGCTACCCCGTGATTGTGCGTCCGGCGTATACGCTGGGTGGTTCGGGCGGCGGCATCTGCCAAGACGAAAAGGAACTGGCGGAAATCGCCGAGAATGGTCTGCGTCTGTCGCCGATTACGCAGATTCTGGTCGAGAAGTGCATTTCCGGCTGGAAGGAAATCGAATTCGAGGTCATGCGCGATAAGCTGGGCAACGTGATTGCCGTCTGCTCGATGGAGAACATCGACCCCGTCGGCGTGCACACGGGCGACTCCATCGTCGTTGCGCCCGCGCTGACCTTGGCGGACAAGGAATACCAGATGCTCCGCCGCGCCGCGCTGGACATCATCACCGCGCTGGAAGTCGAGGGCGGCTGCAACTGCCAGTTCGCGCTCAATCCCGATACGTTCGACTATGCTGTCATCGAGGTCAACCCGCGCGTCAGCCGTTCCTCCGCCCTTGCGTCGAAGGCGACGGGCTACCCGATTGCCAAGTGCGCCGCGCAGATTGCCATCGGCTATACGCTGGATGAAATGAAGAACGCCGTGACGGGCAAGACCTGCGCCGCGTTTGAACCCGCGCTGGACTACATCGTGGCGAAAATCCCGAAGTGGCCGTTTGACAAGTTCGTGTACGGCAAGCGCACCCTCGGCACGCAGATGAAGGCGACCGGCGAGGTGATGGCGATTGGCGTGAACGTCGAGCAGGCGCTGATGAAGGCGGTTCGCGGCGCGGAAATCGGCTGCGACACGCTGCGGATGAAGTCGATGGCGAATCTCACCGTGGATGAGCTGCTGGAGCTTATCGGCAAGTGCACCGACCAGCGCATGTTTGCAATGTACGAGGCGATTGCGCGCGGCGTGACGCTGGAAAAGCTGCACGAAATCACGAAAATCGACTACTTCTTCCTCCATAAGTACCTGAACCTGTACAACATGGAATGCCGCCTGAAAGAGGGCAACATCGACGCGGAGACGTATCTGCGCGCGAAGAAGATGGGCTATCCGGACAAGGCGATTGAGCGCCTGTCGGGCGAAAAAGTGCCGATGCACCGTGACCCGGTCTACAAGATGGTCGATACCTGCGCGGCGGAATTCGCGGCGGAAACACCTTACTTCTACGCAACCTATGACGATGAGAACGAAGCGAAGGAGTTCCTCGATGAGCGCCCGAAGAAGCCGTGCGTCGTCGTCTTGGGTTCCGGCCCGATCCGCATCGGTCAGGGCATCGAGTTCGACTATGCGTCCGTCCACTGCGTGTGGATGCTCAAACAGGCGGGCTACGATGTCGTGATGATCAACAACAACCCGGAGACGGTTTCGACCGACTTTGATACCGCTGACCGCCTGTACTTCGAGCCGCTGACGGCGGAGGACGTGCTGGGCGTGATTGCGACGGAGAAGCCGGTTGGCGTCGTCGCGGCGTTCGGCGGGCAGACGGCGATTAAGCTGACTCACGCGCTGGAGCAGGCGGGCGTGCGCATCATGGGTACGTCGGCGGATATGATTGACGCGGCGGAAGACCGCGAGCGCTTCGACGCGGCGATGGAGAAGTACGGCATCAAGCGCGCCAAGGGCCGCACGGTCATGACGAGCGAAGAAGCGGTGGCGGCGGCGAACGAGCTGGGCTACCCGGTGCTGGTGCGCCCGTCGTATGTCCTGGGCGGTCAGAACATGATTATCGCCTATCAGGACAGCGACATTGTGGAGTACATGCGCATTATCCTCGCGCAGGGCATCGAGAACCCGGTACTGATTGACCAGTACCTGATGGGCATCGAGGCGGAAGCGGACGCGATTTGCGACGGCACGGACGTGCTGATTCCCGGCATCATGGAGCACGTCGAGCGCTCCGGCATCCACTCCGGCGACTCCATTGCTGTCTATCCGGCGTGGAACCTGACCGGCGCGATGACGCAGCGGCTGATTGAGGTCACGCGGCAGATTGCGCTCGAACTCGGTACGCTGGGGCTTATCAACATTCAGTATATCGTCTATCATAACGAAGTCTATGTCATTGAGGCGAACCCGCGCGCCAGCCGCACCGTGCCGTATATCAGCAAGGTGACGGGCGTGCCGATGGTTGACCTCGCCGTCCGCGCGATGCTGGGCGAAAAGATTCGCGACATGGGCTACGGCACGGGGCTGTACCGGCAAAGCCCGTACTACGCGGTCAAGGTGCCGTGCTTCTCCTTCGAGAAACTGGCGGATGTCGATACGCACCTTGGCCCGGAGATGAAGTCCACCGGCGAAGTGCTGGGCATCGGCACGAACCTGCAGGAGGCCATCTTCAAGGGACTCGTCGCCGCGGGCTACAAGATGCGCCATCAGGGCGGCATTCTTGTTTCCGTCCGCGACAAGGACAAGCCGGAAGCCATTGACTGCGCGCGCAAGTTCGCCAAGCTCGGCTTCAACATTTTCGCCACGCCCGGCACGGCGCGCGCCATGCAGGAGCATGGGCTGTACGCCGCCGTCGTGAAGAAGGAAGCGCAGGAGAAAATGCTGGAAATGGGGCAGGTGCAGTACGTCATTTCCACGTCCAACAAGGGTCGTCTGCCGCAGCTGGAATCCGTCCGGATGCGCCGCAAGGCGGTCGAACGCGGCATCCCGCTGTTCACCAGCCTTGACACGGCGAATGCCCTCGCCAACGCGCTGACCAGCCGCTACTCGCTGGGCAACGTCGAATTGGTGGACATCAACAACATGCGCACCAAGCACAAGAAGCTGACTTTCACCAAGATGCGCGGCACGGGCAATGACTACCTGTACTTCGATTGCTTCGACCAGACGGTGGAAAGCCCCGAATCGCTGGCTGTGCGCCTGTCCAACCGCCGCACGGGTGTCGGCTCGGACGGTATTGTGCTGATTATGCCCTCGAACATCGCTGATGCGAAGATGCGCATGTTCAATGCCGACGGCACGGAAGGCTCGGTGGCGGGCAATGCCCTGCGCTGCGTCTGCAAGTACCTGTACGAGAACGGCCATGTGCGCAAAGCCGAAATGGCGGTCGAGACTGGCAGCGGCGTTAAGACGGCGAAGCTGTTCATCCGCGAAGATCAGGTGTTCTCCGTGCTGGTGGACATGGGCTGCCCGCAATTCGCTCCGGCGAAGATTCCCGTCAAGCTCGACGGCGACCGCGTGATGATGCGCCCTGTCTTCCTTGCAGGCGAAAAGCGCGAAATCAGCTGCGTCAGCATGGGCAATCCGCATGTTGTCATCTTCGTGGAGGATGTAAACCGCATCCCGCTGGAGCAGGTTGGCCCGCAGATTGAGACGGACAGCCTGTTCCCGGAACGCGTGAACGTGTCGTTTGCCCAGATTGTGGACAAGAACGACATCGTGATGCGCGTATGGGAGCGCGGTATCGGCGAAACGGCGGCCTGCGGCACGGGCGCGTGCGCGGTGGCAGTCGCGGCAGTCGAAAACGGCTTCTGCACCCGCGGTGCGGACATTGATGTGCGCCTGCCCGGCGGCACGCTCGTCGTCCGCTATCAGGAGGACGGCAAAGTCTGGCTGACTGGCGACGCTAACACCGACTTCACGGGGACTATCGAAATTTAAGCAAAAGCGGCATCTCGTTTTTCACGCGGGATGCCGCCCTTTTTGCAAAGGGGAGGAAATTTGCATGAAACACGTTCTTTGCTTCGGTGACAGCAACACTTGGGGCTTCATCCCCGGCACCTGCAAGCGCTACGACGAACACACCCGCTGGACAGGCATTTTGCAGGATGAACTTGGCGCGGACTGGCGCATCCACGAGAACGGGCAGAACGGCAGAACCACCGTCTTTCCCGAACCCGGCAAGAATTTCATGACCGGCTTGGGCGCGCTGCCTTACGCGCTGGACACCCTGCGCCCGCTGGACGCCATCATCATCATGCTCGGCACGAACGACCTGAAGGAGCATTCCGCACAGGCGAGCGTCAACGGCGTCGGCACGCTGATTCGCACGATTCAGACGTTCGACCAGCTGTACCCCGCAAGCGTGCCGCTGTTCGGGGATAACAAGCCGCGGATTCTGGTACTGACGCCGATTGAGATTGGCGAGAATGTGGCGGAATGGGACACGCTGCATGGGAAGGGGGAGGAATCGCGGAAATTCCCGGCGCTGATGAAGGGCTTGTGTGAGTGGCTCGGCGTGGAGATGATGAATACGCAGAAGATTGTGCAGCCGTCAAAGGTGGATGGGATTCATATGATGCCGGAAGAGCATCGGAAACTGGCGCTGGCGGTGAAGGAAAGGTTATTAGGGCTTGTAAAAGCCTAAAAGCCCCGAAAGTGGACAGTAGGGAAGCGCACCCAAGCCGGGCTGCCCAAAAAGGGTCAAGGGGCAATTGCCCCTTGCAGGGTGCAGGGACAGCGTCCCTGCTGGGGTTTGGGGCAACGCCCCAACTGTTCCTCGGGCGACCAGCATGTCAAACGCGTCCAACAAAAGGTGCAGGCAGCGAAGCGTCCCTGCCCTTAACTTTGCGCGTCCTCAGACGCGCCCCCAAGCTGCTCTTCCAACCAACCATGCTGTGTCGCGCCAAATGGGCGCGACCAGATTGCCGGTCTTTCAAACATAGTTGCTTTTTAGCAGGGGATTTCCCGTCCAAGCGGGAATCAGCTGACTTTCCCTGCCTTGTGCGCCTTGAGCTTCTTCACCGCGTCAAGTGCGTAGTCCACCAGCGCCACCAAAGCCAGCGCAACCGCAATCCAGAGGATGATTCTGTCCAGCGGCAGTGACGCCGCGACAAATTCCTTGTGCCAGAAGGAGAGAATCAGCGCCGCGATAAAGGAAAACTGCGCCGCTTTGCCCAAAATGTTCGAGTAGACGACAATGCCGTTTTGCAGCATATAGATGCCGCCGATAATCATCACAACTTCCTTCGTCATCACGATGAGAATCGCAGGCCACGGGAACACACCGGACAGCCCTTGCCCAAGCAGCGCGGTGCAGACCATCAGCTTGTCCGCCAAAGGATCCATCAGCTTGCCGAAAGCGGTAATCTGATTGTTTTTGCGTGCAAGATACCCGTCCAGATAATCGGTGATGCTGGCAATGATAAACACGGCAAGCGCCCACTTCTCATATCCGGCGAGAAATAACCCTGCGAAAACCGGAATCAGCACGAGACGGAGCATCGTCAGGATGTTGGGGAGATTCCAAATGTCTTTGAGATACTTGCTGCTGAAATTACCCACGAAATAAGTCCTTTCTAATAAACTTGCCGGCAGGAATACCAGGTTGAATAAAAACTCACACCGCTAAGCATACCACAAAATGCGCCGAAAGAAAAGCCCAAAGCACGAATTTTGATGCCGAATCAACGATTTTCGCGGAAGTTTCGGCAGGAAAAACACGCGGCGCGTCGAATGAATGCAGAGAAAATACAGAATAACGGAGGAAATGGGATATGCTGACTCGAAACGATGGCAGGACGCCGGAAATGGGGCGCCCTGTGACGATTGAAACCGATTTTGTGCGCACGGCGGATGGCTCGTGCCTGATTTGCACGGGCAATACAAAGATTATCTGCACCGCATCGGTGGAGGAGAATGTGCCGCCGTTCCTGCGCGGAAAGGGGCAAGGCTGGGTGACGGCGGAATATGCCATGCTGCCCGCCTCGACAGGACGGCGCAAGCAGCGCGACGGCGTGAAGCGGGACGGACGCGGCGTGGAGATTTCCCGGCTGATTGGACGCAGCCTGCGTCAGGCGGTTGATTTGACGGCGCTGGGCGAACGTACCATCACGCTGGACTGCGACGTGCTGCAGGCCGACGGCGGAACGCGCACCGCGGCGATTACCGGCGCAATGGTGGCGCTCGTGTGCGCGGTCAGCAAGCTGCTGGACGAGGGCAAGCTCCTGCGCTCACCGATTACGCATCAAATCGCGGCAATTTCCGTCGGCGTGGTGGATGATACGCCCTGCGTCGATTTGTGCTATGAAGAGGACAGCCGCGCGCAGGTGGATATGAACATCGTCATGAACGAAAAGGGCGAGTTTGTTGAGCTGCAGGGCACGGGCGAGGGTCGCTCCTTCACACAGGCGGAACTGAATGCGCTGCTGGATATGGGCGCGAAGGGCATCCGTGCGCTGATGGAGAAGCAGAAGGATTCGCTGGCGGAATCCAAGCGGCATTTGAGCGCCAAACCGACGCTTGTGGTCGCGTCCTCCAATCAGCATAAGATTCGCGAATTGCAGCACATTTTCGGTGATTACTACACCGTTGTGTCGATGGTGGCGGCAGGTTTCAATGCGCCGATTGAGGAAACGGCGACGACGTTCGCTGGCAATGCGGCCATCAAGGCGGAGACGGTCAGCGCGGCGACGGGACTGCCGACGCTTGCGGATGACAGCGGTTTGTCCGTCGAGGTGCTGGACGGCGACCCCGGCGTGTACAGCGCGCGCTACGCCATGATGGCGGGCGAGGGCAGCGGCGATGCGGCGAACAATGCGCTGCTGCTGCGCCGCATGAAGGGCAAAACTGACCGCTCCTGCGCGTTCATCTGCGCGCTGGCGCTCAAGATTCCGGGCAGGGAGACGCTGATTGCGGAAGGCTCCTGCCCCGGCGTGCTGCTGGAGGAAGAGCGCGGCACGGGCGGCTTCGGCTATGATCCGCTGTTCCTCTATGAGCCGCTGAACAAGACCTTCGCTGAAGTGACCGAGGAAGAGAAGAACCAAATCAGCCATCGCGCGCGGGCGTGCGAGAAGATGCTGGAGATTATGAAGGGGCTGCACGAATGATGCGCGCACTGGTGCTGTCCGACATTCACGGCGAGGAAAGCCGACTGCGGTGGATGCTGGAAGAAACATGGAAGATGACGGGGAAAATCGACGGATACTTCTTTCTGGGCGACGGTGTGGATGACTTTTCTCACGCCGAGAGCTTCATCCGCCGCCGCGACCCGGATGCGCTGATGCTGGATGTGCGCGGCAACAACGACTTCTGCTGCCCGAACGCCCCGTATTACCGGGTGACGGATTTCGGCGGGGTGCGGCTGTACCTGACGCATGGGCATTTGGAGCGCGTCAAGCTGACCCGTTCGTTCCTCTATGAGCGGGCGCGGGAGGAAAAGTGCGATATTGCCTTCTACGGCCATACGCATGAGCCGGATATGGTCACGGGCGTGCCGATGCTGGTCAATCCGGGGGCAGTCTGCCGGGAGCAGATGGCGATGCTGGAGGTAGAGGACGGCCGCCCAAGGGTGAAAATGCTGGTATTTTGAGGAAAAACTGACGCAATGAGGTGACCAGATGGCGGAAAAGGCATTCGCCAGATGGTGGCCGAATAAGTCAGAGATTCCGTGAAGGAGGACAAGATATGCGCGGACTGGTGCGCGTGGGGGCGGCGGTTCCGTCGCTGGCGCTGGGGAATGTGAAGGAAAACATGAAGCGCCATCTGGCGATGATGCGGGAAGCGAAGGAGAAACACGTCAGCATCGTGACTTTCCCGGAGCTGAGCCTGACGGGGTATACCTGCGGCGATTTGTTTTTTCAGCGGCGGCTGCTGGACGATGTGACGGACGCGCTGCTCACACTAAAGGACGAAATGCCGGAGGAAATCCTTGCGGTCGTCGGTGCGCCGCTGGAAATTGAGGGCGCACTGTATAACTGCGCGGTGGTGCTGCACAAAGGCGAAATCATCAGTGCTGTGCCGAAAACGTTCCTGCCCAATAACGGCGAATTCTATGAGAAGCGCTGGTTTCAGTCGGGTGATGCGCGCAGGGATGCATCGGTCGCCATTCCGAAGCTGAAAATGGATGTCTGCCGTCAGGCAATATTTGAAACGGAGGACGGCGTGCGCTTCGGCATCGAGCTGTGCGAGGATTTGTGGGCGCCGCTGCCGCCGAGCACGATGCTGTCCGTTGAAGGCGCGGAAATCATCCTGAACCTGTCCGCAAGCAACGAGCTGCTGAGCAAGCGCGAGTACCGCCAGCAGCTCATCAGCCAGCAGAGCGCGCGCTGCCAGTGCGGGTATGTGTACGTTTCGGCGGGCATGGGCGAATCGTCCTCCGACCTTGTGTTTTCCGGGCACAGCGTGATTGCTTCCTGCGGCACGGTCATCCGGGAAAGCGAGGGGTATCTCGCGGACAATTACCTGATGACGGCGGATATTGACATTGACCGCATCCGCGCCGACCGCATGAAGCAGAGCAGCTTCGCGGACTGCGCGGCACAGGTGCGCGCCATGTGGAAGCAGGCGCCGAATATCCTGCGAACGATGGAAAACGCGCTGCTGCCGGACGACGTGACGCCGGATTACCGCGTCAGCAAGCACCCGTTCATCCCGTCGGACAAGGCGTCCCGGCAATTGCGGTGCGCGCAGATTCTGGCGATGCAGGCGACGGCGCTGGCGCGTCGCTTGTCCGTCACGGGCGGGAAGGTCGTCGTTGGCATCTCCGGCGGATTGGACTCGACGCTTGCTCTGCTGGCGGCGTGCAAGGCGGTGGACATGCTCCATCTGCCGCGCACGAACATCCTCGGCATCACCATGCCGTGCTTCGGCACAACCGACCGCACCTACCACAACGCGCTGGATTTGATGACGAGCCTTGGGGTCAGCCAGCGGGAAATCCCAATTCACAACGCGGTTCGCCAGCATTTTGCCGACATCGGGCACGACGAGAGCGACCACTCCGTCACCTACGAGAATTGTCAGGCGCGCGAGCGGACGCAGGTGCTGATGGACGTGGCGAACAAAATCGGCGCGATTGTCCTTGGCACAGGCGATTTGAGCGAAATCGCGCTGGGATGGTGCACTTACAACGCCGACCACATGAGCATGTACGGCGTGAACAGCGGCGTGCCCAAAACGCTGGTGCGCTGGGTGATTCAGACGGCGGCGGAGAACGAAGCCTTCTCATCCAGCCGCGAATGCCTGCAAAGCATCCTTGATACACCGATCAGCCCCGAACTGCTGCCGCCGGATGAAAAGGGAAATATCCTCCAGCAGACGGAGGATGTCGTCGGGCCGTACGCGCTGCACGACTTCTTCCTCTACTATGCGATTCGCTTCGGATATCCGCCGAAAAAGGTGTTCGACCTGTGCTGCATTGCGTTTCAGGACGATTTCAGCTGCGAAACCATCCTCAAATGGCTGAAAAACTTCTATCGCCGCTTCTGGACGCAGCAGTTCAAGCGGAACTGTATGCCTGACGGCGTGAAAATCGGCTCCATTGCCCTGTCTCCGCGCGGCGACTGGCGGATGCCGTCGGATGCGCAGTACAAAGCGTGGATGGACGAATGCGATTGCATAAAGGCATAATACTATTTCCAGATTCACCTGCGCCATCTGCTTGCGCCTTTTCCATTCTGGCGTCCGCTCATTCCACTTAGCGTAGCGCTGCTGCGCTGCGTTTCATTCACGTTAGCCAGAATGAAAAATTCGCGGGAGCTTACCGCCTGTCACAGAGCCTTTTCTTCCTTTAATTATAATACTATCGTCCGTTGAAAGAGCGCTGTACATAATCTGTTCAGCCTCTATGCCGCCCTTGGCGTATACCCGGCAGTTTTCAAGATAACGGCATTTCAGAATACCCTGTGTTTCAATTACTCCCTTATTGCCGCCTGTCATTCCTCTTTCTATCGTAAGATCGCCTCCGGCAATAACCGTTGCGCCCTCTACTGTGCCAAAAATTGTAACGTCACCTTCGGCTTTTACAGAATAGCCTTCTCTAACGTCGCCCTTTATAAGTATATCACCGGTAAAATCAATATTTCCAATTGAATTGTCAACGTCATGATTAATAGTCAACAGATTCTTTACATTAAACTTGTTTCCTTCATACACTACTTCTCCGTCTATATCTGCCAGCAGCTTTGTTTTATCCTCAGATAAAACCGTATTTTTGCCAGCGGGAATATGCGGCGGCTTTCCGTCCTTACCTTTAATCGGCTCTCCTGTTACCGATACTCCGTTAACGGAAAGGGTAGGAGGAGTTATTTGGCAGATAACATCTCCCTTATGTATGCTCTGAATCATATTCAATTCTTTATAATTTACATTCCCCTGAACATCTTCCTTAATATTAATCTTAT
>OLPA01002841.1_pt1 | contig 12403 bp, 9 predicted proteins | sample 1672811 | NCBI WGS metagenome assembly OLPA01 (sample SAMEA3136726, study PRJEB25190) | human gut metagenome | biome: human gut; feature: human-associated habitat; material: faeces | place: Austria | collected 2013
TGCGCTGTCGCTCAGCAGCAGGGCAAGGGTTTCGGCTCCCGCAATACCGTCGGAGGGCAGGGCGTTATCCTCCTGAAATTCTTCAATTGCAGTCTTGGTGACAGCGTCGTATGCTCCGCTGGGATTTTCGAGGTAGCCGAGGGCCTTTAGGGCGGACTGTATGCTGGTTACGTCTGAGGAAATCAAGTCGTTAGAAGGGTCCGCTTCGGGTTCCGCCACGGGAAACTGCGCGGCTGCCTTTCCTTCCCGTTCCGCCACGTACTCAATATAGGCGCTTTTCATGTAGTCGTCGATATTATGCTCCTTCATGTACGCCTCGAGATCGGCGCAGAAGCTCCGGTATTCCTTGCTGTCCGGGAAATCCACGTAGGTTATTACGTATTCATGGCCGTTTTTTATGAGCCCTGCTTCGACTATGGTACCCATTACGGTGGTCTTGAAATAGCCCTTTAAACGGTATTCGTACATTATGCCGCCCGAAAGCTGGTCTGCTATGCCAAATTCCGTAACCTCAAGGCTTTGGAACTTACCCCTGTCCATCGCTCCGCCGGAGGTTTCCCTGAGAACCTTGGTGTAGTTTATCCATTGCCTGAGCAGGGCGATGTTTTTGTAGGATTCATCGCTGCCCTGCAATTGCAGCAGGCCGTCGTACATGGTGCCGGTGGAGCTGCTGAAGCCGAAGTCATCGTTGCCCTTGGCCATGTCATCGAAGTAGCGGGCGAGGAATTCGGCTACCGCTTGCTCCGGGTCGGTGCGGTCAAAGGCATCCGGAGTATATGCGATCGCTTCGGGCTCCTGCGCGGAGGGCTCCGGGATAAGTGTGGGCTCGGGGGACGGGTCTGCCGTTTGCTCTGCCGCCATATGGGGAGGAACCTTTTCCGGCGCACTTTGGCATGCGGTTGTGAGGCAGCATACGGACATTGCCAGCGCGAGGCACAGCGTTATCGCTCTGAAGGCGGGGGAGGTGCGATTCTTCATGAAGGCTCCCTTCATGCGCCGCTTTGCCATGCGCTTTGAGCGTATCTGGCTCATGCCCAGTATGGGTTCGGTGTCATATGAGAACATGTCTAGTATCACGGTGAGGTAGCCCCGCTTGTGCTCGTGGCCTATGTAGGCGAGTACGTCCGAGTCGCAGGCTGATTCCATATCGGATCGCAATTCTGAAAATGCGAAGTGTACAACCGGGTCAAACCAGTACACGGCGCGAAGAATATTCAGAAGCAGCGTCATGTAATGGTCGCCGCGCTTTTTATGTGTAAGCTCATGCAGCAGGGCAAAGCGCAGCCTGCTTTCGTCGTTGCAGAGCGAGAGGGGCACCAGCAGCACGGGCTCACCGAAGAAGGCTATGCCGGGGGACATGGACTTATTCACTATCCAAAGGGGAAGCGGCTTTACACCGAGCTCCTTGCAGCACTTGTCGTAAAGCTCGTAGGCCTCCCTGGGCCCACCCGCCATGAGGTGCTGAAGGGATTCGTAATAGCGCAGCTTTACGAATATCAGCCAGCCGAGGAAACCTATCGCGCCAAGCAGCCATACTACGAATACGATGGAATACCAGTCGGTGCTTTTTGCGGGATTTACGTGCTGTGATGGGGCTACATCTGTATCCGGCTGTACCGCCGGGGCGACGCTTTCGTAATAGGGCTGCGTGCTGGGTACAGACGCCGGGGTCACGTCCAGAACCGGAGCGGGAGCGGGCAGCTCGGCTTGATGGGCTTGCTTGAGCAGCGTGTCCTGCAAGTTAAAGTGGAGGCCGATGTCAGGTGTTACAGGCATGAGCAGCCGCAGTATCAGCAGCCACCACATGAGGTATTGAAGCTTAGAGGATATGCGATTTTTGAATATGAAACGAAACAGAAGTATGCCTGCCGTTACGGCGGCGGAGTAGAGGGTCACCTGAACGAGGGCATCAACGATCGCTTTCATTTTCGGTTTCCTCCTTCAGCATCTTTTCCAGCATGTTCATGAGCTCCAGCCTGTCGCTGCGTGAAAGGTCGCCCTCACGTACCATGCTGGTTATCATCAGCCCTACAGAATCCGACTGCATCTTGCTTAGCACGGCGCGGCTCTCGCGGGCTATGCATTCCTCACGGGATATGGCGGGGGAGTAGAACTTGTCCCGGCCGCGCTTTTCTGATGAGATGTAGCCTTTCTTTTCCAGGACGTTCATGTAGGATTGGTATGTCTTGTAGTTCCAGCTGGCGCGGCTGCCTATGCGGTCTATGGTCTCGCCCAGCGTGGCGGGGGATTTTCCCCAAAGCGCCTCCATAACTATCCATTCGTTGGGGTTTAGGGTATCCTTCACAGGCATTACCTCCTATGCTTTTAATATCAAGCTTATGATTATAAATATAATCTAAATTGACATGTAGGTCAATGAACTGCGGCAAAGCTTAACAATTAGTTCATCAAATAAAAAGGCCCCGCAGGGAAGAACCTGCGGAGCCGTGTACTTGCAGTTATTACTGAGCGACGGTAACGGCGGTTATGTGGGTATTTACACCCTCATACCAATAGAGGAAGCCTTCAACGTCAACTACGTCGCCTTCCTTGAGAGCGCCAACGGTGGAGTAAACCTCGGTGTCGGGGCCGGTAAGGTAGGACTCTACGCAGAAGTCATAGGAAGCGCCGTTGTAGCCGAAGGTGACATAGATGTCATCGCCGGGCTGGTCGTTCTTGTAGGCGACCTTCTCGACGGTCAATCCCTTGAAGGAAACAAGCTGGTTCTGGTGGTCGATCAGCTCGTCCTTTCCCAGAAGCTCGGTGGCGTCAAAGGGAACGGCGATGAAGCTGCCCTCTTCTATTTCAAAGGTGGCGTCGATTATCTCAATTTCGCCTGACCACTCGGATTTGTAGCCGGTGACTTTGATCTTGGTGCCGGGTACCAGTTTGTCATAGTCTTCCTGAGAGCATGCCATGTTGTAGAGGAAGTAAGCGCCGTCCTTATCCTGGGAATAAACGGTAGCCTTGTCTTCCCACCAGGATTGCTTGGCCTGTACGTAGGTTTCTACTGTAACCTGGCTCTCCAGCTCGGCCGCCACATATTCGGCGTAGGTCATAACGCCCTCGGATTTGACGTCTTCCTCGGTAGCAGCGGGGGTTTCCCCAGCGGGAGCCTCAGTGGTAGCCTCCTGGTCGGGGGCTTCGGTTGCCTCGGGAGCCTTCTGGGCACAGCCTGCGAAAGCGAGGACCATGCAGAGGGTCAAGAGCATTGCCAAGAATTTTTTCATTGCTTTTCTCCTTTATAATTGCCGCCCCTTTCAGGGACGGTTTTTATGCCTTAATGATTATACAATAGACATTGCAGGATATCAAACCCGTTTATTACGCTTTTTTGCGGCGTCACGGAGGGTATACGCCCCTATAAGCGCCCATGCCGCGCAAAGTGACAAAAGCAGCGCCTTTGAAGGGCCGGGGAGGGGACCAAGATATTCTGCACCTTCTGCGGATATGCTCTCCCTTCCGGCTCCGTCCAGACGGTAAAGGGAAGTAACATCTGAAAACAGCTTGTCCATATATGCGTCATCTACGGTCTCCTTGCGGCGGACGGATTTTGTGACGTTTTCTATGAGCTGTCCCGCAGCGTCGCGCAAAGACGCGGAGCCGTTGTATACTGGGGTGACGAAGGTGTTGTCGGAGTTGGCCAGCAGCATCTTCACCGCCTTTATCTTTACATCGTAGTGGGCGACGTCCTGCCCTTCCCTGGAAAGATAATCAAGATATTCGTCGGAACCCTGCGCCATGGAGGTGACGGGCACGTAGCCTTCTGTTTCGGAGTATGCTATCTGCACGTCGTTGGTCAGCAGGTACTGCGTGAACAGCCAGGAGGCCAGTACCTCCTGAGGATCGCCCTTGTTGAATACGCATACTGAAGGGCCCTGGGATATCATTTGGGGGTGATCCGGATCAAACTGGGGTATGGGCATTACCGCCGTCTCAAATTCTACCAGTTTGTCCGCGCTTATGTCGGAAAGGGGGGCGTGGGTGCCCATCCATGTGGCGCCCGCCGTAGAGTCTATGGCGAATATGCACTGGCCTGCATTCAGAAAATTTGCCGGATAGCTGGATATCTTGAAGGTGGAGAAGGAGCCCTTCTTCACGTGTTTTGCTATGGTGTACAGCAGCTCCTTTGTGGTATCGTTGAAAAGCAGCACTTCGCCCTGATCGTTGGAATACCCGCCGCCGGACTGGCGCAGCAGCTGTATCATCATATTGTCGGTGGACTTGTATATGAAGGGTATCATCACCTTCTGGCCGTTTATGGCGAATGTGCCGTCGGCGTTTTTCTTTGTGGCGGCGTCGGCCACTTCCCATACGAAGTCCCATGTCAGAGTATCCGGCAGGGTATAGCCCATGGCCTCCACGTAGGTCTTGTTTATGTAGCAGGCCTCTGTGGAGCGCATGAAGGGCAGGGCATAGCAGTGACCTGCGAAGCTGCATTCGTTTAGGAAACTGGGTATTATCTCGCCGCTCCTGGGAGAGGTGAACCTTACGTCACTGCCGCCAAGCCCGTACCTGGGGTGGTCAAGCAGCTCGTCGAGGGGCGCTACCACGTTTGTCCCGGTTAGGTACGTCGCTATGTGGTCGGGGTAGGTTATGCAGACGTTTGGGGTGGTGTTGGTGGAAATATTGGTGATGACGTCGTTATATATCTTGCCATAGTCGGTATAGAGCCGAAGGTTCACGCGGATATTCGGGTACAGCGCCTGAAAGTCTGCTATGGCCTTTTGGTATATCTGGGTCTGGGTCTTGTTGGTGTCGTTCTTTGCCCAGAAGGTTATCTCATAATCCCTGTTTGTGTCGAATTCCTCAGGCACCGCGAATTCCCTGAGCCCCCGGGAGCCGTGGCAGCCGGCAAGGAGAGGAAGCAGCATACACAGCGACAGTATGAGGCAGATAAGCTTTTTATTCATACTAACCCTTTGTACCTCCTCTGGATACGCCGTCCATTATCTTGTTGCGGAATATCAGAAACAGCGCTATGAGCGGCACTGATATTACCACTACCGCCGCCATCATGGCGGGTATGTTTTCCCGGCCGAAGCCGCTTTCGCGTATGGCCTGTATGCCGTTGGAGACTAGGAAGTAATTCTCGTCGTCGGTGATGAGCCGTGGCCAGACGTAGGAGTTCCAGCACTCTATGACCTTCAGTATTACTATGGTTATCATAGTTGGGCTGCAAATGGGTATCATTACCTTGGTGAGATACTTGAAGTCCGAGGTGCCGTCCACCTTTGCGGCGTAATACAGTTCGTCGGGTATCTGTGCGAAATTCTCTTTCAGCAAGTAAATATAGAATACCGACGTTACCGAGGGCAATATAAGGCCGGTGAAGGTGTTGCGAAGGCCAAGGTCGGTAATTGTCACGAAGTTGGTAATTATCACCAGCTCGTTGGGTATCATCATGAGCGACAGCAGCAGGGTGAAGGCAAGCCGCTTGCCCTTGAATTCAAGCCGGGCAAAGGCGAAGGCGGCGAGGGTTATGATCGCCAGCATCAGCAGCGTGGTGATCAAAGTGAATACCAGCGTATTGGTGAAATAACGCCCGAGGGGCACCGCCGTAAAGGCGTCGACGTAGTTTTGCAGAGTGGGGGAGAGGGTAAAGAACTTTGGTATGTATTCTGAATTATACGCGCTGTAGCTCTTTACGGAGGTCAGCACCATCCAGTAAAAAGGAAACAGCACTATGACGGCCCAGAGAGACAGCAGTATATGCACTACCGTACTGCGTACCCGGCTGCGAATTCTTGCCTGCTTTTCTATTTTGGCGTAATCGGTATGTTTTTCCATAGGTCGCTCCATCAGTAGTGAACGTGCTTTTTGCTGATAATAAGATTTATGCAGGTTATGGTGAGCACTATGGCGAACAGTATTATGGCCGCAGCCGATGCGAATGAGGGGTAGCCGCCGCTGTTGCCGTAGAGCATATCGTAAATATAGCCTACTATGGTGTTCATCTCCGCTGCGTTAAGGTCTGTGCCGAAGAGGGCCACAGCGTCGCTGTACGCCTTGAAAGCGCCTATAAAGCCGGTTATTACCAGATAGAATATCATCGGGGATATGAGCGGCAGCGTTATGCGGGTAAATATGCGGAATTTGGAGGTGCCGTCTATGCGGGCGGCGTTGTAGTAGTTCTGGTCGACGGAGGCCAGCGCGCTTGTGAGTATGAGTACCTTGAAGGGCATTACTATCCATATAGTATAGAAGCAGAGCACGAACATTTTGGCCCAGTAGGGGCCGTCTATGAAATCCACGGACTTTCCGCCGAACCAGTTTATCATCAGGTTAACAAGGCCGTCCGTATAAGCAGTCTTCCTGAAGAGTATCATGAATACCAATCCCACCGCCAGGGTATTCGTGACGTAGGGCAGAAAATATACGGTCTGGAAAAGATTGCGAAGCTTTTTGATTGAGCTTAGCCCTGCGGATATGAGCAGGGCAAGGCCGGTAGAGAGGGGAACGGTAATTATCACCAATAAGAAGGTGTTTTTCAGCGCCTGCAAAAAGTAAGGGTCGTGGAGCACGTAGGAGTAGTTGTAAAGCCCTACGCCGAAAAATGTCTGGGAGGCGGAATTATAGCCCTCCTCAAAGGAATACACGAATACGTCTATCAGAGGGTATATCATGAATACCCCTAAAAACAGTATGGCGGGCAGCAGATACAGCCAGCCCTTTGCATTGTTCTTTTCCATATATCACTCCGCCCGGAAGGCTATGCGCTTTCCGTCAGTCTTATCGAAAAGGAATACCTTGTCAGGCCGCAGGGCGAAACGTATTTTACCCGAAGCCCCATCGGGCTTATTTGCAGAGCTTATTATGGCCCGTACGGCGTCGGCTTCTGCCGCGGGGTGGGAGAATATGACGCTGGTGTCCCTCCCCATCACCTCTATGCGCCGGAAGGCGCAGCAAAGGGGGCCGTTTTCCGCCGGCATGAAGCCTTCCGGGCGGATTCCTATATTATACTCGCCGTCGGGCGTGCCGGGAGCCGGCAGGACATCGTCTTCGCCTATGAAAAGCCTTCCGCCCTGAGCTTTGCCGGTAAACATGTTTATGGGCGGAGTGCCGAGGAACTTCGCCACGAACATATTTACGGGCTGGTCGTAAACCTCCTGAGGCTGGCCTATCTGCTGTATCACGCCGGATTCCATGACTATTATCATATCCGAAATGCTCATGGCCTCTTCCTGGTCATGGGTGACGAATATGGTGGTTATTTTAGTTTTCTGCTGTATGCGCTTGAGCTCCTCCCGGGTCTGGAGGCGGAGTCTGGCATCAAGATTGGAAAGAGGCTCGTCGAGGAGCAGCACCCGCGGCATCTTCACAAGGGCCCGGGCAATGGCAACGCGCTGCTGCTGTCCGCCTGAGAGCGCCTTTGGCTTGCGGTCCATGAGGCCCTCGATCTGAACAAGCTTAGCCGCGTCGTAGGCGCGAGCGAGCATTTCTTCTTTGGAAAGCTTGTCCTCGCCCTTTAGGTTTTGCAAAGGGAAAAGTATGTTTTGCTTTACTGTAAGGTGAGGATAAAGGGCGTAATTCTGAAATACCAGCCCTACGCCGCGGTTTTCAGGCGGCAGGTCCGTAACGTCGTCCTCGCCAAAGAATATGCGTCCCGCCGTAGGGGAGAGCAGGCCGGAGATGAGGTTTAACGCGGTGCTCTTGCCGCAGCCCGAGGGGCCTAAGAGGCCGATGAGTTTGCCGTCGGGTATTTCCACATTAAAGTTGTTCACGGCTATTACGTCCGGGGCGTTCTTGCCCTGACCGGAGAATTTCTTGGTGAGATCCTTTAATACGACTTTCATACTGATGTCCTTTGACACTGAATTTGTCTTTGAAAGATGCCTTTCAAGCTATTCTAACATATATGAGCGGGGTTTTCTATGATATGGCAATAGTTAAGTTATAAACAAAGAATGGACGGAAAACCGTCCGTTCACATGCAATGCATACTTATTATTTATTCACCACGTTTATGGGCGCGCCGTCCAGGAACGCCTTTACATTGGCTACAGTAGCGTCCATTATTCGCTGGCGGCTCTCAATGGGCGCCCAGCTTATATGGGGAGTGATAATGCAGTTCCTGGCCTTGAGCAGCGGATTGTCGGCCCTGATGGGCTCGGTATAGACAACGTCCAGACCTGCGCCGGCGATCTTGCCGGAGTTCAGCGCGTCCGCAACGTCCTGTTCAACTATGAGCTGGCCGCGGGCGTTGTTTATGAGTATCACGCCGTCCTTCATCCTGGCGATGCTCTCGCTGTTTATCATGCCGGTGTTTTCCGGGGTGAGGTTGCAGTGGAGGGTTATCACATCCGCCTCTTTGTAAAGGGTATCCAGATCCACATAATCGGCTATGGCTCGACCGGAGTCGCTGGGGTAAAGGTCGTATGCGAGAACTCTCATGCCCAGCGCCTTGGCTACCCTGCCCTCGGCCTGGCCGATACGTCCGAAGCCTATTATGCCCATGGTCTTGTGCTCAAGCTCTATTAGGGGGTAATCCCAGTAGCACCAGTCCGCATTGTTTGCCCACCTGCCCTCGTGTACAGTGGCGTCGTGGTGGCCTATGTGGTGGCATATCTCCAGGAGCAGAGCTATGGAATACTGGCTTACTGAGGCGGTTCCGTAAGTGGGCACGTTTACCACAGGGATTCCTTTTTCCTTCGCGTAGCTGTAGTCGATGCAGTTGTAGCCGGTGGCCAGCACCGCGATCAGCCTGATGTTGGGGCATTTATCTATTGTGGCCTTGGAAATGGGGGTCTTGTTCATCACCACTATTTCCGCATCGCCTATGCGCTCGGCGATAATGGGCGCCTCGGAGTAGGAGGTGCGATCGTAAACGGTGACGTCGCCAAGGGCGCGGAGACCGTCCCAGCTTAGGTCGCCGGGGTTTTCGGTGTAACCGTCAAGAACTACTATTTTGGTCTTTGCCATGTCTGTGTATCCTTTCTGAATCTATTATGGTGTTTATTCCTGTAAAATTCATCAATCTGAGTATATCATCAATCGGCAGTGGGGTATATAATTATAAAAAATTATTATTGCGGCGTAACCTTTTGACTATATAAAGCATCTTACTTAGTGACCGGGTTAATGAAAGGAAAGAAAAAAGTGAACCGTTTTGATGACCAGCGCGCGTGGTTCTGCGAAAGGGTAAACGAAAACAGCAAGGGGTTGTACTGGCTGGCCAAGAGCATACTGCACAACAACGAAGACGTAAAGGACGCGGTGCAGGACTCTGTGCTTACGGCATACGAAAAGCTGGATACACTGCGGGACGAGCATAGCTTTAAGCCATGGATAATGCGGATACTCGCCAACACAGCCTACAGCATGATACGGCGCAGCAAGCCAAACACGGACATAGACAGCTTGGCGGAGGAACTGCCCGCCCCTCAGAATGAGGACAGGGAAGAAAGCATGGCCCTGTGGCAGGCCGTGAGGGGATTGGGCGAAAGCCTGAGGACCGTAACAGTGCTGTTTTACTACGACGATATGCCCATCAAGGATATAAGTCGCGCCCTTGGGATAACAGAAGGTACGGTAAAGGCCAGGCTGAGCCGGGCGCGGGCAAAACTTAGGATCGCGATGTCGGAACAGGAGGAAACACTATGAACGAATTCCAATTTGAAAAGCTGATCCGGGAAGCTGCCCATAAGGAAAAAACAAACATACCGGAGGATTTTAATATTATGTTGAAGGATACGTTGAATAAGCTGCCCGAAAAGGAAGCAAGGAAGGATGGGGCCTCAGGCCGCATGGCAGGCCGTAGGATACTTACCGCAGCGGCTGCTGCCGCCATGCTGTTTGTGCTGCTGCCCAATGTAAGTCCATCTATCGCATACGCAATGGAGAAGCTGCCGGTCATAGGCAGCGTGGTAAAGGTAATTACCGTGAGAAATTATACCCATTCCGACGAGCACAACGATCTGAATGCAGCGCAGCCCGAGATACAGGAAGCTACGGCGGGCGAACAGCAGCTCAATGCAGACGTAAAGGCATATGTCGACGAGCTGGTGCAGCGCTTTAACGATAACGCTATGGACGAGGGTTATTACGGCCTCGATGTGAGCTATGAAGTACTGACGGACAACGACCGCTGGTTTGCCCTGAGGGTGAACGGCTGCCAGGTGATAGCCAGCGGCTATGAGTTTTCCCGCTGCTACAATATAGATAAGACCACTGGCAAATACGTAAAGCTGGCGGACCTTTTCAAGGAGGGCAGCGATTATGTTACCGCAATAAAGAAGGATATATTCGCCCAGATGAAGGCCAAGATGGCTGCGGACAGCGACCTGACGTACTGGATGGAGGGTGACGAAGCACTATCTGTGGATTATGATGAACTCATCACCCGCGAAGGAGCGTTCTACGTTGATCCGGAAGGCCGGCTCGTCATCTGCTTTGACGAGTACGACGTTGCCCCCGGATTCATGGGAGCTCAAAGCTTCACCGTAAGCCATGAAGCCATAGGGAACCTGCTGAAATGATCTCCGCAAATTAGCAACTCCCTTCCTTGACAAAAGTAAGTATGCCGGGTATCATAATTAAATGAAGTTGAATATTTTAACTTCTTCAATTATTGCCTGAGGGAGTAATTCCGCAAAGTAAGTGCTTTGCGAAGCAGGCCCGTCAGTACGGCGAGGAGATCGTCCGGGCTGTTTTTAAAGAATGAGACTCATGCGTGGGCTGTTTGCCAGCGCATGAGTTTTTGATTTTACAGGCACACTTATTTAAAGGAGAAGATTTCATGAGCGAAATGTATCAAAGATCCACTGACGAGGTTTTGGCGGAGCTTGGAACTTCAGTCCATGGCCTTTCGGGAAAGGAAGCGGCGGAGCGCCTTGCAAAGTATGGCCAGAACAAGCTTAAGGAAGCGCCCAAGATAACGGTTTTTCAAAGGTTCCTACAGCAAATAAAGGATCCCATGCTGCTGATCCTCTTGGCTGCGGCAGCCGTATCCGCTGTTACAAACGCCATATCCGGCGAGAGCTTTGCCGAGGTATTCATAATACTGGTGGTAGTGCTGCTCAATGCTATTCTGGGAGTAATACAGGAGAGCAAGGCGGAGGCCGCAATAGAGGCGCTTCAGACAATGACCGCGGCAAAGTGCAAGGTGATGAGGGACGGAAAGCAGATCGTCATCGAGAGCAGCCAGCTGGTACCCGGCGATGTAGTTATACTTGAAGCGGGAGACGCCGTGCCGGCAGACGGCAGGCTTCTCGAAAGCGCGTCCCTTAAAATCGAAGAGGCTGCTCTCACCGGCGAAAGCGTGCCTGTAAACAAAGCTGTGGAGGTTATATTCGGCGGCGACGTGCCTCTTGGCGACAGGAAGAACATGTGCTACATGGGTTCTACCGTGGTATACGGCAGGGGCAGGGCCGTAGTCACCTCTACCGGCATGGATACCGAGATGGGCAAGATAGCCGATGTTTTGGCCCAGACCGAGCAGGAAGAGACCCCCTTGCAGCGCAAGCTCGGTCAGCTGAGCAACTCCTTATCCAAGATGGTGCTGGGCATATGCCTGTTCATATTCGTATTCGATCTCATAATGGCGGGAAAGTTCACTGCCCAGTCCATACTTGACAACTTCATGGTGGCGGTATCCCTGGCCGTCGCGGCTATCCCAGAGGGCCTTGCTACAGTGGTTACTGTGGTGCTGTCCATAGGCGTTACAAATATGAGCAAACGCCACGCCGTCATACGCCGGCTGACTGCCGTAGAGACGCTGGGCTGCACTCAGGTCATATGCTCCGATAAGACAGGCACTCTTACACAGAATAAAATGACGGTAGTGGAGCATACCGGCCCCACAGAACTTCTTGCCACGGCAATGACTCTATGCAACGACGCGAATCTTGCTGACGATGGCGCTCAGGGAGAGCCCACAGAGGCTGCGCTGGTGAACTTTGGCGCGGCTAACGGCTTAAAGAAATATGAGCTGGAGGAAAAACAGCCCCGCATAGGCGAGGCCCCCTTCGATTCCTCCAGAAAGATGATGTCTACCCTGCACAATAAGGGCGGAGAAATAGTGCAGTATACCAAGGGCGCGCCGGACGAGGTGCTTGCCCGCTGCGCGTATTATATAGAAGACGGCAAGGCGCTGCCGATGACGGAGGCTAAACGCACAGAGATACTCCAGAGCAATCATGCCATGGCTGAGAAGGCTCTGCGCGTATTGGCCGCCGCAGAGAGACTGTGGCCCGAGATGCCTGAAAACACCGATCCCTCAAACCTCGAGCAGGAGCTCTGCTTCATAGGCCTCGTAGGCATGATAGACCCCGTTCGTCCGGAGGTCAGGGCGGCGGTGGAGGAGTGCAAGGCCGCAGGCATACGTCCCGTAATGATCACCGGCGACCACAAGGATACCGCCGTAGCGATAGCGAAAGAGCTGGGCATAATCGACGACGCTTCA
>OLPA01002847.1_pt1 | contig 12381 bp, 10 predicted proteins | sample 1672811 | NCBI WGS metagenome assembly OLPA01 (sample SAMEA3136726, study PRJEB25190) | human gut metagenome | biome: human gut; feature: human-associated habitat; material: faeces | place: Austria | collected 2013
GGCGCTGCGGGCGGCGGACTGCTCCGCCTCCTTCTTGCTGTGGCCGGAGCCAAGACCGATGACCTGGCCGTTCAGCGTCACCGCCACGGCGAACACCTTGGCGTGATCCGGGCCGCTCTCGGACACCGGCTCATAGTGCAGCACCTGATTGGGCTTGCGCTGCACCAGTTCCTGCAATTCGGTCTTGCAGTCACGGCGGCGGTTCTCCACCACTTCTTCCTGCTCCTTTTCCAGCAGGATACGGTGGATCAGGGCGCGCACCTTGTCGATGCCGCCATCCAGATACACCGCGGCCAGCACCGCCTCCACCGCGTCCGCCAGAATGGACGGACGACGGCGGCCGCCGCCGCTCTCCTCACCCTTGCCCAGCATCAGAAAGTCGCCCAGATGCAGGCTTTGCGCCACCTCGTGCAGGCTCTCCTCGCACACCAGCGCGGCGCGGATGCGGGTCAGCTCGCCCTCCGGCAGGTCAGGGTGCTTGCGGTACAGATAGTCCGCCGACACGAAGCCCAGCACCGCGTCGCCCAGAAACTCCAGGCGCTCGTTGCTGGCGATGCCCATGCCCCGGTGCTCGTTGGCGTAGGAGCTGTGATACAGGGCGCTGCGCAGCAGATCACTGTTGGTGAACGTATAGCCCAGCCGCGCCTCCAATTGGTGTAAAGATTCCATGCTTTCCATCCCTTCCGGGCCGTCGCCCACGATATCCCACAGTGCGGATCCCATGGGCGGTGGCCCAAAACAAATTCTCGAAAAGAAAACCCCACATCGGTGGGGTTTTCTTTCTATGTACAAGTATCACTCAATGTGGCTGCTGAGATAGCGGACGCAGTCGCCAACGGTCTTGAGGGATTGCAGATCCTCTTCATCGATCTCGCCGATGTCGAATTCCTCCTCCATCGCCATCACCAGCTCCACCAGATCCACGGAATCCGCGCCCAGATCGTCCACAAAGGAACTATCCATGGTCACTTCGTCTGCATCAATGGCAAACTGCTCCGCGATCAGATCTTGCATGGTTTTGAAGATCGTCTCCGGTGTCATAGGAAGTTACTCCTCCTTTCAGATTGCATTATCTTGAAAAATAATACGGCAATCCTACTGGCCTGTCAATACCTTTTTCGTAAATTTCTCTTGATTTAGGCGTTGACCGTCATTTCTTCCACATGAGCGGCAATCTCGTCCACCAGTCCGCTCATAGCCACTTCCTTCGCCTGACCGATGGCATTCTCGATAGCCTCGTCGTTGGAGGAGCCGTGTGCCTTGATAACCGGCCTGGAGATGCCGATGAAGGCCGTACCGCCCACCTTGTTGGGATCCAGCTGCTCCTTGAAGGCGTTCAGCCCCGGCAGCACCATGGCGCCCGCCAGCTTGGTCAGCAGGTTTCTCTTGAAAATGGCCTTCAGGGAGCTTCCGGCGTAGGAGCCGATGCCCTCGATGGTTTTCAGCATCACGTTGCCGGAAAAGCCGTCGGTCACCAGCACGTCGCAGCCGCCCTTGATGGCCTCCTTGGCCTCGATATTGCCGATGAAGTTCAGCCGCTCCTGCTTCAGCAGCAGCTCACGGGTCTCACGCTGGAGGTCGGTGCCCTTCTCCGCCTCCACGCCGATGTTCAGCAGGCCCACACGGGGATTCTCGATCCCCAGCACATGGCTGGCGTAAAAGCTGCCCAGATAGGCGAATTGCAGCAGATACTCCGGCGTACACTCGGCGTTGGCGCCGCAGTCGATCAGCACGCAGCGTCCGGTGGTGGTGGGCATGACCGGCGCCATGGCGGCCCGGCGGATGCCCCGGATGCGCTTGGTGATGAGGGTGGCCCCGGTCAGCAGCGCACCGGTGGAGCCGGCGGAGATGAAGGCGTCGCCCTTGCCGTCACGCAGCAGCGTCAGGCCCACACCCATGGAGCTGTCCTTCTTCCGGCGGAACACCGTGGCGGGATCGTCCTCCATGGTGACCTCCTCGGTGGTGGGGACGATATCCATGCCCTGCGGCAGCTCACTGATGCCGCACTGGGACAGGGCATTGCGAATGGCGGTCTCGTCGCCGGTGAGGGTGATGTCCACGCCCCAGCGCTTCTGCCCCTGTACCGCGCCCTTGACGATGGCCAGCGGCGCGTTATCGCCGCCCATGGCGTCTACGATGATCCTCATTTTGCCAGTACCTCCTCCCGGATGGCGTCGATGATGGCCAGCGACCGCTGGCTCAGCTCGGCGTTCTTGTTGCGTTTGCCCTTCACCCGGTGGTCAAGGGGCGGGATGATGCCGAAGTTGATGTTCATAGGCTGGAACTCCGCCACGGACTCGTTGCTGACGTACAGGCCCAGCGCGCCGATGGCAGTCTCCCGCGGGAAGTCGATGGGTGCCTTGCCCAGCAGCCGCCGGGCCAGCTCCACGCCCGCCAGAAAGCCGCTGGCGCAGGACTCCACATAGCCCTCCACGCCGGTCATCTGTCCGGCAAATGCAATACGGGGGTCGCTCCTGAGCCGGTAGTACCGGTCAAGGAGCCGGGGCGAATCCAGATAGGTGTTGCGGTGCATGACGCCGTAGCGCAGGAACCGGGCATCGTGGAGGGCGGGGATCATGGAGAACACCCGCTTCTGCTCCGGCCATTTCAGATGGGTCTGGAAGCCCACCAGATTATAGATGGTGCCGTCGGCGTTGTCCTTGCGCAGCTGCACCACGGCGTAAGGGTCGCGGCCTGTTTTCGGGTCCGGCAGGCCCTTGGGCTTCAGCGGGCCGAACCGCAGAGTATCCTCACCCCGGCGGGCCATGACCTCCACAGGCATGCAGCCCTCGAACACGTTCTTATCCTCGAAGCCGTGGACCTCCGCCTCCTCGGCGGCGGTCAGCGCCTGCCAGAAGGCCAGATACTGCTCCTTATCCATGGGGCAGTTGATGTAGTCCGGCGTACCCTTGTCATAGCGGCTGGCAAAGTAGGCGCTGGTCATATCCACACTGTCAAAGGCTACCAGCGGCGCGGCGGCGTCGAAAAAGTGCAGGGTGTCGGTGCTGCCGAACAGCGCCGCCAGCTTGTCCGCCAGCGCGTCGGAGGTCAGGGGGCCGGAGGCAATGACCACATCCCCCTCCGGGATATCCGTCACCTCCTCCGCCACCACGGTGATATTGGGGTGGCTGCGGATGGCCTCGGTCACCATGGCGGCAAAGCCGTGGCGATCCACCGCCAGCGCGCCGCCGGCAGGCACCGCCGTGGCATCGGCGCACCGCAGGATCAGGCTGTCCAGCCGCCGCAGCTCCTCCTTGAGCAGGCCCACGGCGTTTTCCAGACCCGCGCCCCGCAGGGAGTTGGAGCAGCACAGCTCGGCAAAATCATCGGTCACATGGGCGGGGGTGCGCTTGAGGGGCTTCATCTCCCGCAGGATCACGGGGATACCCCGCTGGGCCAGCTGCCACGCGCACTCGCTTCCGGCCAGACCCGCGCCGATCACAGTCACAGGGTTCATTCCGCGCCGCCTTTCTCCTCCGCCTTCTTGGCGGTGGTCTTTTTGGTGGTGCCCGCTTTCTTCGTGGCGGTTTTCCTTGCCGTGGCAGTCTTTTTCACAGCGGTGGTCTTTTTCGCCGCCGTGGTCTTGGCTGCCGCCTTCTTGGCGGCAGGCTTCTTTGCGGTCTTTTTCTCCGCCGGTGCCTCCGCCGTCTCAGCGGCAGTCTCGCCGCCCTCGGCTGCGGTGTCCTTCTTGCGGTGATAGCCCCGCTTGTCCTCCGGCAGGAAGTTGGCGCACTTCTCATTGACGCAGAAGGGCTTGCTGAAACCCCGGCCCGCCCGCTTGAACATGGTCTGGCCGCAGAGGGGACAATCCTCCTTGGTAGGCACATCCCACGTCATGAAATCGCAGGTGCGCTCGCCCTTCTTGTTGTTGGTGAACTCGCAGCAGTAGTAGGTATACTGCTTGCCGGAGGTCTTGCTGGTGCCGCTGCGCTTCATGAGCCGTCCGCCGCACTTGGGGCAGCGGCCCGGCATCTCCACCACCAGCGGCATGGTGAAGGTGCACTCCGGATAGCCGGGGCAGGCAAGGAACGGGCCGAACCGGCCCTCCCGCTCCACCAGATTGCGGCCGCACACGGGGCACAGCTCGTCGCTGACGGTGGGCTCGGGACGGATATAGTCGCCCGCCTCGGCGTCGGTCAGGTGCTGGGCAAAGCCGTCGTCATAGAACTGGCGCAGCACCTGCTTCCAAGGCAGCTTGCCCTCCTCCACATCGTCCAGCCGCTGCTCCATGTTGGCGGTGAACTTCAGGTCGGCAATATCGGAGAAATACTTCTCCATCCAAGTGGTGACCGCCTTGCCCAGATTGGTGATAAGAAGGTATTTGCCCTCCTTTTTCACATAGCGGCGGTCCAGAATGGTGGACACGGTAGGCGCGTAGGTGGAGGGACGGCCGATGCCGTTTTCCTCCATGGCGCGGATCAGCGCCGCCTCGGTATAGTGGGCGGGCGGCGTGGTGAAATGCTGGCTGGGAACAAAGTCCTTCAGGGACAGGGTCTCTCCCTCCCGCAGGTCGGGCAGAGCGGGCTCCTTCTCCTCCTTGTCGTCGTCATCCCGGCTCTCCTCGTACACGGCGGTATAGCCGGAGAATTTCAGCTTGCTGGCGGTGGCACGGAACAGGTGTGCGTCGGCGCTGATGTCCACCGACACGCTGTCATAGACGGCGTTTGCCATCTGGCTGGCCAGAAAACGGCTCCAGATCAGGCGGTACAAACGGTACTGCTCCGGTGTCAGGTCGCCCCGGATGGCCTCCGGCGTCAATGTCACGTTGCTGGGGCGGATGGCTTCGTGGGCGTCCTGCGCCCCGGCCTTCGCCTTATACTGACGGGCGGCGGCAGGCACATAGCCCTCGCCGTAGCGGCTCTTGATAAACTCGCGGGCATCCCGCTGCGCCTCGTCGCTGATACGCAGCGAGTCAGTACGCATGTAGGTGATCAGACCCACGGTGCCCTCGCCGGTGATATCCACGCCCTCATACAGCTGCTGGGCGATGGCCATGGTGCGGCGGGGCGTCATGTTCAGCTTGCGGGAGGCCTCCTGCTGCATGGTGGAGGTGGTAAAGGGAGGGGACGGGGAGCGGTTCTTGTCGGTGCGCTTCACCGATTTCACGGCAAAGGCGGCGCTGCGCAGCTCGTCCATGATGGCCTGCACGTCTGCCTGTGTCTGGGGCTCATACTTTTTGCCGTTGCGGCCATAGTAATGGGCCTTGAAGGCGGCCTTCTCCACGTTTTCCAGCACCGCGTCCAGTGTCCAGTACTCCTGCGGCTGGAACCCGGCGATCTCCTGATCCCGGTCAAACACCATGCGGGTAGCCACGCTCTGGACACGGCCGGCGGACAGGCCCCGGCGGATCTTCTTCCACATCACCGGAGAGATCTGATAACCCACCACGCGGTCCAGCACACGGCGGGCCTGCTGGGCGTCCACCAGATCCTGATCGATGGCGCGGGGATGGGCGATGCTCTCGCCCACCACCTTGCGGGTGATCTCGTTGAAGGTAACGCGCTTGGTCTTGTCATCCGGCAGGTTCAGCAGATGCTGCAAATGCCATGAAATGGCCTCTCCCTCGCGGTCCGGGTCGGTGGCGAGGTAGACGGTGTCGCTGGCGGCGGCGTCCTTTTTCAGTTGCCGGATCAGCTCCTCTTTTCCGCGGATGGGTTTATATTCAGGTTCAAAATCGTGCTCAATGTCCACGCCAAGGGTGCTCTTGGGCAGGTCGCGCAGGTGGCCCATGCAGGCCGTGACCTGATAGTCCGGCCCCAAATATTTGCCAATGGTCTTCGCCTTGGCGGGAGACTCCACGATCACCAGATTTTTTTTGCTCATGCTCTCTTAATTCCTTTTCCTTCCTACTCTTGTGGGGGCAGCTCCACGGTACGCACAAAGCTCCGTGCGCCGTTCTGGGCCGTCCAGCCGCTGATCTCCAGCAGCGTCAGCGCCGGCAGTACCCGCTGGATGGGTAATTGTGCTTCCTCCGCCAGCTGGTCGCTGAGCTTCGGCGTATCGGTTGCCAGCGCACGCAGCACAAGGCGCTGCTCCTCCGGCAGTCCGTCCAGCTCCTCTGCCGTCAGGCAGGGCAGAACAGGCGTCTGCGACGCTTCCGGCTCGAATTTGATCCTTTCCGCCGCCGTTCTGGGCACGCCCGCCAGATGGGGCAGCGGCGGCATTGGCGGTGGGGACTGACGCCGCAGCTTATGGGGATACCGGCTCTCGAACTCCCCCAGAATGTCCCATGCGCAGGTGGCAAGTCCCGCGCCCTCCCGGATCAACCGGTGGCATCCGGCGCTGTTGGGCGCGTCGATAGGGCCGGGGACGGCGAACACCTCCCTGCCCTGCTCCGCCGCGTTGTGGGCGGTAATCAGCGCCCCGGAGCGCTCCGGGGCCTCCACCACCACGGCGGCCACGCTCAGGCCGCTGATGATCCGGTTCCTGACCGGAAAATGCCACGCCTCCGGCTCCGCCTGAGGCGGATACTCCGACAGCAACACGCCGGTGGCGGCGATATCCTCATACAGCCGCCGGTTCTCCGCCGGATAGACCACATCCACACCGCCGCCCAGAACGCCGCAGGTAAAGCCGCCGAACCGCAGCGCGCCCTTCATGGCGGCCGCGTCCACGCCCTTGGCCATGCCGGATACTACCATGCCGCCCTGCTGGGTCAGCTCATAGCCCAGCTTTTCGGCACAGTGGATGCCGTAGGGCGTGCAGGAGCGGGTGCCTACCACGGCCACCGCCGCCTCCTCGTCAAAGAGGGGCATGGCGCCCTTGCCGTACAGCAGCAGCGGCGGCTGATAGATGTTCCGCAGCCGCTCCGGATACAGGGCGTCGGCCATGGTGACGATAAAGATATTCTTTCTGGCGCAGTCCGCCAGCACACGGTCGGCCATCGCCAGCGACTTGTTTTCCAGCAGCACCGCCTGCTCCTTTTTCAGCCCGTCCACCTGCCACAGCGCTTCCTCGCGGGCATAGTATACGTCCTCCGGTGAGGAAAAATGCTCCATCAGCAGCGTTTTGCTGCTGTCCGTCAGGCCCGGCAGCGTGGTCAGCCAGACCCAGTATTTCAGCGCCGCCATGGCCCGCACCTCACTTTCCTGTTACCGATAGCTCTCCCACAGCAGCACCGCGGCGGCAATGGCCGCGTTCAGCGACTCGCAGCGGTCCGTCATGGGAATTTTTAACGTTTTCTGGCACATATCCAGCACCGTATCGCGGATGCCCTGTCCCTCGCTGCCGATGGCGATGGCGCAGCGGTCAAGGGATACGGCGCGGACATCCTCCGTATCCTCCCGCAGGGCCGTGCCGTACAGGGGCAGGCCGCTGCGTGCCAGCAGGCCGGGCAAGTTCTCCGCCTTCATGCACCACACGGGGCGGCGGAACACCGCCCCCATGGAGGAGCGCACGGTCTTGACGCTCCACGGGTCGGCGCAGCCCTCCAGCAGCAGCAGGCCGTCGAAGCCGAAGGCATCCAGCGTCCGCAGGATGGTGCCCACGTTGCCGGGGTCCTGCACGCCGTCCAGCACCATATAGCGGCTGCCGGGCAGCGTCGCGGGCACTTCCCCGCTTGGCAGCGCCACCGTAAACAGCGCACCCTGCGGCGACTTCATGGGCGAGATGGAAGCCATTACATCCTCCGGCACCTCCACCGCCCGGATGCCCTCCGGGATCGGCGGCAAGGCCGTGCCGACGGTGACGGCGATCTCCCGTACGGGGGCGTGCCATTTCAGCGCCTCCGCCAACAGCTTGGGGCTGTCACACAGGTACACACCCTGCTCCCGGCGATAGGCGGCGGAAGCGGCCAGCTTTTTCATATGGACCAGCAGAGAATTGGCGCGGCTGGTGATCTTTTCCATGTTGACCGCCTCCTTTTTGTTGGAATGGAAAGGCTGACCCGACAAGCCTTTGTCGGGTCAGCGGGGGTTAAAAACGATGTGAGCCGACTTCTGGCGCGATCAATAGAGCTTTGCACCGGCCGGAATGTGGGGATCCACCATCAGCAAATGCAGCTTCTCCTCCCCGTTCTCGTGGTGGACAGCGGAGATCAGCATACCGCAGGAGTCAATACCCATCATGGGTCTGGGCGGCAGGTTGGTAATGGCGATGCAGGTCTTGCCCACCAGCTCCTCCGGCTCATAATACTCGTGGATACCGCTCAGGATCACGCGGTCTGTGCCGGTGCCGTCGTCCAGAATGAACTTCAGGAGCTTCTTGGACTTCTTCACAGCCTCGCACGCCTTGATCTTCACGGCGCGGAAATCGGACTTGGAGAAGGTGTCAAAATCCACCAGATCGGCAAACAGCGGCTCGATCTCCACGTTGGAGAAGTCGATCTTTTCCTCCGCCGCAGGAGCGGCGGGAGCGGCCTCGGCAGCTGCCGCAGGCTTGTCCGTCTTCTTGTCGGCATCCAAGGGCTTCATGGTGGGGAACAGGATCACGTCGCGGATGGAGTCCGCGCCGCACAGCATCATGCTGCACCGGTCGATACCGAAGCCCAGACCGCCGGTGGGAGGCATACCGTACTCCAGCGCCATGACGAAATCGTCATCCATCATGTCGGCTTCCTCGTCGCCGTTGGCGCGCTTTTCAGCCTGTGCCTTGAAGCGCTCGTACTGGTCGATGGGGTCGTTCAGCTCGGAGAAGGCGTTGGCGTACTCGTGGCCGGCGATGAACAGCTCAAAGCGCTCGGTAAGCCGCGGGTCGTCGGGCTTGCGCTTGGACAGGGGGGATATTTCCACCGGATAGTCCATGACGAAGGTGGGCTGGATAAGGGTGTCCTCCACAAACGCGTCGAACACCATAGGCAGTATCTTGCCCGCAGTAGCGGTCTTGTCCTCTACCTCTACGCCAAGGCGCTTTGCCTCGGCACGGGCCTGTTCATCGGTCAGGCTCATAAAGTCCACGCCGGTCTTTTCCCTTACGGCGTCGTTCATGGTGACCCTCTTAAAGGGAGCGGTAAGGTCTATCTCGCTGCCCTGATAGGTTATCTTTGTCCTGCCGCCGTTTACCGCCTTGCAGCAATGGTCTATGACGCCCTCGGCAAGCTCCATCATGCCCTTGTAGTCGGTGTATGCCTGATACAGCTCAATGGTTGTAAACTCGGGGTTATGGGTAGCATCCATGCCCTCGTTGCGGAAGATGCGGCCTATCTCATATACCCGCTCAAGGCCTCCCACTATGCACATCTTCAGATGCAGCTCGGTAGCTATACGCATGTACATATCTATATCCAGCGTATTGTGGTGGGTTATAAAGGGCCGCGCGGAGGCGCCGGAAGCGGTAGTATTGAGTACGGGGGTCTCTACCTCTATAAAGCCCTTATTGTTGAGCCAGCTGCGCATCTCGGATATTATTATGCTGCGCTTTACGAAGGTATCGCGGACCTCGGGGTTCACGATAAGGTCTACGAAGCGCTGGCGGTAGCGAAGCTCCGGATCCTTGAGGCCATGGAACTTCTCGGGCAACGGCCTGAGAGACTTGCTCAAAAGCTCCACCTTCTCCGCGTGTATGGATATCTCGCCGGTGCGGGTCTTGAATACCCTGCCCACCACGCCGATAATATCGCCTATGTCGAAGGTCTTGAACTGGGCGTAGCTTTCCTCGCCTATGTCGTCCCTCTTGACGTATATCTGTATGTCGCCCTTATAGTCCAATATGTGGGCAAAGCTGGCCTTGCCCATAATGCGCTTGGACATCATTCTGCCCGCCACGCTGACGGTCTTATCCTCAAAGGAATCGTAATCCGAGGTTATGTCGGTGCTGTAAAACTGCTGGTCGTAGCGCACCTTTCTGAATGGATCCTGACCTGCGTCCTGAAGTGCCTTCAGCTTGTCCCGGCGTATCTGCAAAAGCTCCGAAAGCTCCGCCTCCGTCATTTCCTTTGCCGGCTCCACATTTGGGTTCTGTGTCTTTTCTTCCATAGATTCCTCTTTTATCCTTATTACTTGCTTATGTTCAGTATTTCAAACTCTGCCGTGCCGCCGGGGGTCTGAATGGAGACTGTCTCATGGAGCTTATGTCCAAGCAGGCCTTTGCCCACGGGGGATTCGTTGGATATGCGCTTCTCCATGGGGTTTGCTTCCGCGCTGCCAACTATCTGGAAGGTCATCTCCTGATTGAGGGTCTTGTTCTTTACGGTTATGGTGTTGCCGACATTTACGACGTCGGTATTGATGTTGTCCTCGTCGATTATGACCACGTTGCGCAGCATGGCCTCTATTTCCACTATTTCGTACTCCATACGGGCCTGCTCGATCTTGGCCGCGTCGTACTCCGCGTTTTCAGACAGGTCGCCGAAGGAACGGGCTATTTTTATCTGCTCCGCTATCTCAGTGCGGCCCGTGGTTTTAAGGTACTCCAACCGCTTCTCGTATTTCTCAACGCCTTCTTTGGTAAGACGAACTTCTGCCATTACTTTTTCCTCCTTAACATAGGTAAAATAATTATATGTGCGCCGTTCCCCTTTGTCAAGGAAAGCGGTCTGTTTTCGGGAAAAAACGGGCAGGTATCACACTTTGTTCATTTGCGCCGCGCCCTGCCGTGTGCTATTATATGATAGGGATTGAATGTGTAATTATTCCCGGTATCGCCAGGGGCTTTGACCCCTGACTTCAAATGCGCAACAAGGAGCTTTGATAATGCCTAAGAATCAATACGCCATCGCCCGGCGCTCAATATGGTATCTTCTCAGGACGCTGCTGGTCATAGCCCTCATTGTAGTTCTGTGCCTTACCGCCTTCGTCACCGCCATGCACATAAGCAACATATACATTCTGGTCACGGAGGGCCTTGAGCTGCGTGCGGGGTACATTTTGCAGGGGGGTGAGATAGCGCCGCTCACGGAATACTTTACCGAGAACTTCATAGCCCAGGACCCGGCGCTGTACGCCGGCACCTACTCCAACTTCAACGTCACCAACTTCATATATAAAATAGAAGTGAAGAGCCTCCTGACCCTGCCCGGCGACAGCACCGCCACCGTCAAGGTATACGAAAAGATGCTCTCCGTTTCCGGCTCCCCTATGGAGGGCACAGACCCCGCAGCACAGCTGCCCCAGTGGATACCCGCCACATACAATGTAAAGCTCAGGAAGATCAAGGGCCGCTGGTACATCAGCGACATGATACTGCTCAAGCAGAATCCCGCCGAAAAGCCCCTGCCTACGCCGGATTATTCGCAGATGAAGACCCCTGAGCCATAGTTTGGAATAATGAAGCTTTCCCTTTTTAAAACCGAATTTCCCATCATGCTGGCCCCCATGGCGGGGTTTACCGACATGACCTACCGCTCCATCTGCCGGGATCACGGCTGCGATTTCACCTTCACCGAAATGATATCCGCCAAGGGTCTGAAGTACGGCGGCAAGAGCGCCGACCTCATGGAGACCGCCCCCAACGAGCGTCCCTGCGGCATACAGCTTTTCGGCCGGGACCCCGACATAATGGCCGAAATGGCCCGCCGCATCTGCGGCGAGAACAAGGGCGGGCTGGCCCTCATAGACATCAACATGGGCTGCCCCGCCCCCAAGATAACAGGCAACGGCGAAGGCAGCGCCCTGATGAAGGAGCCCGGCGTGGCTGCAAAGGTGATAGAGGCCGTGGTCAAGGCATCGGACCTGCCCGTATCAGTAAAATTCCGCAAGGGCTGGGACAGCGGCCACGTCAACTGTGTGGACTTTGCCCGCATGGCCGAGGCCTCCGGCACAGCCTTTGTGACCATACACGGCCGCACCCGCGATCAGATGTACTCAGGCGCTGCGGACTGGGAGGTTATAGCTGAGGCCAAGGCAGCCCTCTCTATCCCGGTAATAGGCAACGGCGACGTGACGGGCGGCAGATCCGCCATAGCGATGCGGGATTACACCGGCTGCGACGGCATTATGATAGCCCGTGGCGCGCTGGGCAACCCTTACGTTTTCCAAGAGGTAAAGGCAGCCTTTGCAGGCGTTCCCTACACTCCTCCCTCCAACGCCGAGCGTCTCGACCTTGCCATCGCCCACGTCAGAGGGCTTGCGGCCCACAAGGGCCCCCACGGCGTAATAGAGATGCGCAAGCACATAGCCTACTATGTCCGGGGCATGAAGGGCGCCTCCGTCTTCCGCACCGCGGCCACTCTGGCCCCCACTGCGGAGGCGCTGATAGCCATGATAGAGGAATATAAGGACAGCATAAGTGAATAACAAAAAGCCGGACGCTGATCCGGCTTTTATTTTTGAGCTTATGCGGTCAAGCTTACTTGATCTCGCAGGTAGCGCCAACTTCCTTGAAAGCGGCGGCGATCTTCTCGGCGTCTTCCTTGGAGATGCCTTCCTTGACGGCCTTGGGGGCGTTGTCTACGACTTCCTTGGCTTCCTTCAGGCCCAGGCCGGTCTGCTCGCGGACGACCTTGAT
>OLPA01002856.1_pt1 | contig 12358 bp, 11 predicted proteins | sample 1672811 | NCBI WGS metagenome assembly OLPA01 (sample SAMEA3136726, study PRJEB25190) | human gut metagenome | biome: human gut; feature: human-associated habitat; material: faeces | place: Austria | collected 2013
AAAAAGTCCGGCATGGACTTTTTTGACAAGCTGAGCCCGCCCTTCTTTTAAGAAGGGCGGGCTTTTGCTGTGCCAGTTGGAGCGCCGCCGGGGAGGGGAGAGCCGTCCCGGCATTCTGCTTCCGCGCCGGCGTCCTCAGGCGGTATAGCCTATTTTCTCAGCCAATTCGCGGCTGATCACAACCGTCGCGTCCCGGTGGAGCTTAATAAAAGTCACGGGGCAGGCCGGGTCGATCATGTCGTCCATAAGCAGGGCGCTGGCGGCCTGTTCCTTGTTGGAGCCGCTGATGATAAGCAGCAGCTTCCTGGCCTGCATAATATCCCCCATGCCCATGGTGACGGCCCGGCGGGGAACCTCATCCCGGCTCTGGAAAAAGCGGGCGTTGGCATCAATGGTGCTCTCGTCCAGTTCCTCCATATGGGCGGAGCAGTGAAGGGCGCTGCCAGGCTCGTTGAAGCCAATGTGCCCGTCGGGACCAAGGCCAAGAAGCTGAATGTCCGTGGTTTTCTCCGCCAGAGCGGCCCGGAAGCGGCGCAGATTTTCCTCCGCGTCCCCGGTGCCCTGGGCGACAAAGGTTTTTTCCCTGCGGATGTTCACATGGTGAAAGAGATTGCTGTCCATAAAATAGCGGTAGCTCTGGTCGTGGCTGGGCGCAAGGCCAACGTACTCGTCAAGGTTTACGCTGTCGGCCTGGGAAAAATCCAGTCCCTCGTCACGACAGCGGCGGATCAGCTCCTGATAAATGCCCAGGGGGCTGGAACCAGTGGCCAGGCCGAGACGACAATCGGGCTTTTCTCTGAGAACGTTTTCAATTATATCCGCCGCCTGGGCGCACTGGGCGGCGTAGTTTTCGGCAATGATGACTTTCAATACCGGCCCTCCTTAAAAAGTGTTGCCCTAAGTATACATTTTTTGGAACCTGCCGTCAATAGCGGGGGGCTATTCTGCCGGTTTTGTGCTTTTTTTGCCAAAAAAATGAGTCTGCGTTTCCCGGCCCACAAGGCCGGACAAGGCAAACAGCGCGATAAAATTCGGCAGCGCCATGATCGCGTTTACAGTGTCTGCCGCGGCCCATACCGCTCCGGTTGACATAACGCTGCCGAGCAGGGCACAGACCGGAAACAGCAGCCGGAAAACATTCCCGCCCTTTCCGCCGAAGAGGTATTCCGCGCAGCGCAGGCCGTAGACAGAGCAGCCCAGCACCGTGGAGAAGCCGAACAGAAACAGAGACATCGCCATGAACAGCGCCGCGCTTTTCCCGCCGAATACCCCGGCAAAGGCGGCCCGAAGCAGCTCCGGCCCGGGAGCACTGCCGTAAGGAATGGGCACGCCGCTGCATAGAATGGCCAGGGCCGTGAGGGTGCAGAGCAGGATGGTGTCGGCAAAGACCTCGAATATTCCCCAGAGGGCGTGCTCCGGAGCCAGGCCCGCCCTGGCGGAACCGTGGGCAATGGCGGCGGAGCCCAGGCCGGCCTCGTTTGAAAATGCTCCCCTGCGGACCCCCCAGTGCAGGGCCTCCCGCAGGCCGAGCCCTCCCGCCGCCCCAAGAGCCGAGCGGGGCAGAAAGGCCTCCCGGACGATCCCGCCAAGCACCCCCGGCAGCTTTTCAGCATGGCAGATGATGACAAGGAGTGTCAGCAGCAGAAAAGCCCCGCTCATCAGCGGCACCAGAAATGTGGTCACTTTTCCGACTCTTTTGGCATCCCCGGCCAGTATGATTCCCGCGCTGGCGGACAGTGCAAGTCCCAGAAAAAGCCGCAGGCGAAATTCGCTCCCCGCATCCAGCGGCCGGAATTCCGACACCGCTCCTGTGATGGAGGCCACGGCCCCGTTCATCTGGGCCATGTTGCCCATGCTCAGCACCGAGAGCGCTGCGAAAAACGCATAAAAAATTCCCAGGGGCCGAAAGCGCCTGCCCAGGCCCTTTTCTATGTAATACATGGGCCCGCCGGCCAGATTTCCTCTCCCGTCCCGGATCTGAAAGCGCAGGGCCAGCAGGATCTCCGCGTATTTTATAACCATCCCCAGCAGTGCCGCGATCCAAAGCCAGAACACGGCGCCCATGCCTCCCATGGCAATGGCCTGGGCGGTGCCGATGATGTTTCCGGTGCCCAGAGTGGAGGCCAGGGCGGTGCTGGCGGCCTGAAGCGGGCTGATACCCTCTTTGCCACGGTCGCTCTCTCCCCTGAAAGCCACCCTCATGGCCTGCCCGAAGCGGCGAAACTGCAAAGCGCCGCAGCGGGCTGTAAGCCATAGCCCGCAGCAGAGCAGGCAGGGCAGAAAAAACCAGCTCCATATGATTCCGTTGAGCTTTTCCATAAAATTAATACCTTAAGATTTACACAAAGTACTTTATTTCACGGTTACAATATGGTAACATGTCGGCAGACCGGGTCTGAGGCCACGCCCGCCGTCCAGGCGGCGCCCACGTTTTGTTGCGGCCGATCCGCCCTCCGCGCCAAAGGCGGAAGCCTGCCGCCTGAGGAGGGAGACCCGTGATCGTTTGATTATATGGAACAATGGCGCTTGTCATGCTTCAAAGGGCCATTGAGAAAGGATGAAGCAAAATGAAAAAAATGATTTCGTTTATTCTTATTTTGACCATGGTGCTCTCCATGGGCGCCGTGGCCTATGCGGATACGACCGAGGAGCCGACCCAGAGCAGAGCCGTCATCGGTGCAGATTTGACGGAGGAGCAGGTTGCCGCGGTGTACAATCTCTTCGGTGTGAAGCGGGGAGACGTGGTGGAGCTCAAGGTAACAAACGCCGAGGAGCGGGAATATCTTGAGGGCTATGTAGACAGCGCCATCATCGGCACCCGCTCCATCTCCTGCGTGTATGTGGAACTTCTGGGTGAGGGAGCGGGCATGGACGTGACTACCAGCAACATCACCTGGTGCACCGCCGAAATGTATATCAGCGCCCTGGCTACCGCCGGCGTTACCGACGCGAAGGTGGTCGTGGCTGCGCCCTTTGAGGTCAGCGGCACCGCCGCCCTCACCGGCGTGTACAAGGCCTATGAGGACATGACCGGCAAGAAGCTGGACGATCTGGCCAAGCTTGTCAGCACCCAGGAGCTCACCATCACCGGCGAGCTGGCAAACGAGATCGGCAGCATGGACTCCACGGCCATCGTCAACGACCTGAAGCTGATGCTCACCGAGACCCAGAATATGAGCGACGAGGAGATAAAGCAGCAGATAGTCCAGATTGCGGGCCGCTACAATGTCAGCCTCACCGATAAGCAGATCCAGCAGCTGATAAGCCTCTGCCGCTCCCTCGAGGGGCTTGACACGGAGTCCCTCCGCGCCCGGGTGGAGGAGGTCCAGAGCACCCTTCAGAAGGTGTCCGACGCCAAGACCCGGGTAGTGGGATTTGTGGAGCAGGTAAAAAAAGTTGTCACCTCCATTAAGAGCTTTTTTGAAAAAATAGGCGATATCATCGGCCTGTAATAAACAAGCCCTGCGTTTTTTGAACGGAACCAGTAAAAACGGACAATAGACAAAATCCCCCTGTGTAGGAAAATGGACTACACAGGGGGTATTACTATGTCAAAGCAAAAGATACGAGACAAGAAAGAAATCATTATAGCAATGCGGGAAGCCGGAAAGAGTCGGCGCGAAATCACGGAGAACCGGGGCCTAACAAAGGAACAAGTAAAGAACTGGGAAAACCGGTACAGTAGAAGGATTCAGAAACAAGAAAAAGGAATATCTACTATGCCAACGGGACGGCCGCAAAAAAACGATACGCTTACAGATAAAAATACGGTTGAGCATTACAAGCGGCAGTGGGGCAGTTCCGTTTTCCGGGCGGCGCAGATTTTTGATATTCTCTTTTCAAATCCTCTTCCACCTGACGCCATGGGGGATGTCGGTGACTTCGATACCCTGGGCCTTGAGCTCGTCGCGGATACGGTCGGCCTCGGCAAAGTTTTTGGCCTTTTTGGCGTCCTGGCGGGCCTGGATCCTGGCCTCCACTTCCGCGTCGGCCTCGCCGGTTTCGGAGACGATGGTAAACTGCCCGACGGCGACGGTCTGCTTCTTCAGCTCCTCCCGCTTCTTATCGGCCCTTGCGATAAGGTCAAGGCTCAGCACCCGGTCAAAGTCCGCGATGGCGGCGAGCTTGGTGTCGTCGTCGGTCTTGTACTTGAGCACGTCATACAGGGCGGTGACGGCCAGGGAGCTGTTCAGATCATTGTCCAGCGCGGCGCTGAATTTCTCCCGGAGGGCGGCCAGCGCGGCCTGATCCGGCCCGGCCCCGGCGGGCTGGAGGGCGGCGATCCTGGCAATGAGCTTGTTATAGGTCACCTGGGCGTTATCCAGGTTTTCCCAACTGAAAACAAGGCTCCTGCGGTAATGGCTCTGGAGGCAGAAGAGGCGGTAGGCCAGGGGATCATAGCCCTTTTCCTCCAGCAGGGACACGGTGAGAAACTCGCCGCTGGACTTGCTCATCTTGCCGGAATTGGTATTCAGGTGGAGGACGTGCACCCAGTAATTGCACCATTTGTGGCCAAGATAGGCCTCAGACTGGGCAATTTCATTGGTGTGGTGGGGGAACGCGTTATCAATGCCGCCGCAGTGGATATCCAGATCGTCCCCCAGGTGCTTCATGGAGATGCCGGAGCACTCAATGTGCCAGCCGGGATAGCCCACGCCCCAGGGAGAGTCCCATTTCAGGGCCTGATCCTCAAACTTGGACTTGGTGAACCAAAGGACAAAGTCATTCTTATTGCGCTTGTTTGTATCCTCCTCAACGCCCTCCCGGACGCCTACATCCAGATCCTCGGCATTAAAGTCGTTAAAAACAAAATAGCGCTCCAGCTTTGCGGTGTCAAAGTACACATTTCCGCCGGCAAAGTAGGCGTAGCCGGTGTCCATGAGCCGGGTGATGATTTTTATATACTCGTCAATGCAGGCGGTGGCAGGCTCCACCACGTCGGGGGTCTTGATGTTGAGCTTGGCGCAGTCGGAGAAGAAAGCGTCGGTGTAGAATTTGGCGATTTCCATGACGGTCTTGTGCTCGCGCTGGGCGCCCTTGAGCATCTTGTCCTCGCCCTCGTCGGCGTCGGAGGTGAGATGGCCTACGTCGGTGATATTCATGACCCGCTTCACATTGTAGCCGGCAAAGCGCAGGTATTTCTCCAGCACGTCCTCCATGATGTAGGAGCGCAGATTGCCGATATGGGCAAAGTGATACACGGTGGGGCCGCAGGTGTACATCTTCACGATGTCAGGGTGATTGGGGACAAAGTCCTCCTTTTTTCTGGTGGCGGAATTATAAAGCTTCATATGGCAGCACTCCTCAGTCGATATCTTTAAATACGTCCCGGTTCACATAGAAATATTCCGCGCCGGAATATACGGTCGTGGCGAGAATCAGGACGGTAAATATTATGTTAACCAAATTCAGCGCGGGGAACAGCATCATCGCGCCCAGGCCCACCATGGTGCAGCCGGTTTTAATCTTGCCGGACCAGGCCGCGGCGATGACCCGGCTCCGCTCCACGGCGATGAGCCGCAGGCCGGATACCGCAAATTCACGGAAAAGCACCACCGCAACGACCCAGCCGGGCATCTGGCCGTTCTCTACGAAAAAGCACATGGCCGAGAGCACCAGCATTTTGTCTGCCAGCGGGTCGGCAAACTTGCCGAAGTTGGAAATCTGGTTGTAGTGCCGGGCAATGTAACCATCGGCCATGTCTGAAAGACAGGCAATTATGTAAACCGCAAGGGCCCAGTACATATGTCCCGTATAGGCCAGGACCAGAAAAACGGGGATCAGGGCGACCCGGGCAATCGTGATCTTATTGGCAGTTGTCATTTCTTATCTCCTCTCCATAAAGAAGGCCGTCCTCGGCGGAGGTGATGAACACGGCGGCAAATTCACCCTCGGGGCAGGAGCCGGTGAAGAACACCTGGCCGTCAATATCCGGGGAATCGGCGTAGCTGCGGCCGAAGCGGCGGCCGCTTTCTTCGTCCCAGCCCTCGCAGAGGACCTGAATGGTGCGGCCCACAAAGCGCCGGCAGAAATCGTCCATAATGGGGGCCTGAAGCTCCATTATGAGCGCTGCCCGGCGGCGGGCCTCCTCCTCGTCCACATGGGCCATGGCGGCGGCGGGGGTCCCCTCCTCCGGGGAGAAGGGGAAAACGCCTGCCCGCTCGATCCGGGCCTCCCGCAGAAAATCGCACAGCTCCTCAAACTCCGCCTGGCCCTCGCCGGGCAGGCCGGAGATAAGGCTGGTCCGCAGCACCAGACCGGGGATTCTCTGCCGGAGGGTTTTGAACAGGGCGCGGATCTCGTCCCCAGTTCCCCGGCGATTCATGGCTTTGAGGATGCGGCTGTTGATATGCTGGATGGGAATATCCAGATATTTTACTATTTTAGCATTGTTTGCGATTTCGTCAATCAATTCGTCGTCGAACTGGTCAGGATAGAGATAGTGCAGCCGGATCCATTCCACGCCCTCGATTTTCGCAAGCTCCCGACACAGCGCCGCCAGCTTCCGCTGCCCGTAAAGATCGGTGCCGTAGCGGGTGATGTCCTGGGCGATAACGATAAGCTCCTTTACCCCGTGCGCGGCCAGATCCCGGGCTTCCTCCAGCACGTTTTCCATGGAGCGGGAGCGGTAGCGGCCCCGGATAAAGGGAATGGCACAGAAAGCGCAGAAATTGTTGCAGCCCTCCGCAATGCGCAGATAGGCCCAGGAAGGACCGGTGGAGACGATGCGGGGGATTTCGTCCACCGGGGCGCTGTTGCTGGCAAAGCGGCTGACGCCGCCCCCGTCCAGCACTGCGTCGGCGGCGGAGACAATGTCCCCGAAGCTGCCCACACCCAGCACCGCGTCGATTTCGGGAAGCTCCGCGCGTATGCTGTCCTTATAGCGCTCTGCCAGACAGCCCGTGACAATCAGGCCGCCCAGGCGGCCGGCGCTTTTCAGCTCCGCCATCTGCAAAATGGTGTCTATGGCCTCGCTTTTGGCCGCGTCGATAAAGCCGCAGGTGTTTACAATGGCAAGGCCCGCCCCATCCGGTTCAGGCAGCAGCTTGTAGCCCGCCTCGTCCATGAGATAGAGCATCTGCTCGCTGTTCACCAGATTTTTGGCGCAGCCGAGGGAGATCATCGCAAAAGTTTTTTCCATTAGCATTCCTCTGTGTCTGCGTCGTGCCGGGCCAGAGCCCCGCGGATTTCCTCCCACGAGTAACCCCGGCGGTAAAGCGCGGCGCTGATTTTTCTGATCTGTTCCCGGTCCTCCGGGTCGTTCAGGCGGGCGGAGATAAACTTGTCTATCTTTTCATCCCCGGAGGGCATGGTCTCAAGAGCGTCGTCCCAGAAGTCCCGGGGCACGCCCCGACGGCTCAGCTCCGCGCGGACCCGGCCTGCCCCGTAGCCTTTGGCGGCGTAGTGCCGCGCGACCGCGGCGGCATAGCTTTCGTCGTTTACGAAACCCTGCTCCTCCAGCCAGAGGGCGCAGTATTCTGCCGTGTCCTCGTCCTCGCCCTTGCGCACCAGCTTGTCCCGAAGCTCCTTTTTGGACATGGGCCGCCGGGAAATGAGCGCCAGCGCCCGCTCCCGGGCCAGGGCCCTGTGAGAGCAGAGACGGAATTCCTCCAGCTCCGGCTCCGAAAGCGCCCGGCCCGGGTAGAGCCGCAGCGCCGTCACGGCGCCCAGGGTGCTTTTTATCTCAGCCCCGCCCTCCATGGTGACGGTGAGCCTGCCGGGAGCGGTCTGCCTGATGGCGGAGACGGTCATGCCTTAGTCCTCGTCAAAGTCCGCCGCCGTCACGTCCACAGCCCGGCCGGAAACCTGGGCCGCCTTGCGGGACTGAGGGCTCATGAGCTTGCAGGAATTCTCCCGGATTTCCTTTTCCACGGCGTCTCTGGCCTCGGGGTTCTGGAGCAGGTATTCCTTCACCGCGTCCCGGCCCTGAATGCGCTGGCCGTTGACGGTGTACCAGGCACCGGCCTTGTCAATGATTTCCAGCTTTACGCCCAGGTCGATGATCTCGCCCACTTTGGAAATACCCTCGCCGTATATGATGTCAAACTCCGCCTCCCGGAAGGGGGGGGCTACCTTGTTCTTGACCACCTTGGCCCGGGTGCGGTTGCCAATCATCTCGCCGTTGACCTTGAGCGTCTCAATGCGGCGCACGTCTATGCGCACGGAGGCATAATACTTCAGGGCAAGGCCGCCGGGCGTGGTCTCCGGGTTGCCGTACATGACGCCGATCTTCTGACGAAGCTGGTTTATGAATATAACGGTGCAGTTGTTTTTGGAAATGGCTCCCGCCAGGCGGCGCATGGCCTGGGACATGAGCCTTGCCAGAGCGCCCACGACCGTGTCGCCCACCTCGCCCTCAAGCTCCACCCTGGGGATGAGGGCCGCCACGGAGTCCACCACCAGCACGTCGATAGCGCCGGAGCGGACCAGGGACTCGGCAATATCCAGCGCCTGCTCGCCCGTGTCCGGCTGGGAGATGAGCAGGCTGTCGATATCTACGCCCAGCGCTCTGGCGTAGGCCGGTTCAAGCGCGTGTTCTACGTCTATATAAGCCGCGTCCCCGCCGTTTTTCTGGGCGGAGGCCACTACATGCAGGGCCAGAGTGGTTTTGCCGGAAGCCTCGGGCCCGTATATCTCCACAATGCGCCCCCTGGGGACGCCGCCGATGCCCAGCGCCAGGTCAAGGGACAGGGAGCCGGTGGACAGCGATTCCACATTGACGGGGATATCGTCCCCAAGGCGCATGATGGTGCCCTTTCCGTAGTCCTTTTCAATTTTCGCTATGGCCGTTTCAAGGGCCTTTTTTTTGTCCCCGCTGGCAGGGGCCACGATTGCCGGGACCTTTTTCTTTTCAGCCATTATGATTTCTCCTTTATATATGGTAGCCTGATTTTTATATTTGCCCGATTACCACCCGGTCAACGCCGATGGTGTCTTTTCGGAGGTCGGTCCTGTCGAAGCCGGCGGAGCCGAGCATTTCCCGAACCTCTTCCGCCTGCCCCTCGCCCACCTCAAACAGCAGAAAGCCGCCGGGGCGCAGGAGGGATTTCCAGTATTTGATAATTGCCTTGTAAAAGCGCAGTCCGCCTGCCCCGCCGTCCAGGGCCCAGACAGGCTCGTAATCTCTCACGGAGCTGTCCAGCCTGAGGATCTCCTCGCTGGGGATATAGGGCGGGTTGGAGACGATCATGTCAAACTGGCCCAGGCCCAGAGGGGGGGAGGCGGTGGCGTCCGCCTGCATGCAGATGACCCGGGAGTTGAGCCGGTTCTGGGCCACATTCTTCCGGCAGACCTCCAGCGCGCTTGCGCTGATGTCCACCGCCACGAGCTTGGTGGCCGGCAGCTCGTGACCCAGGGCACAACTGATGCAGCCGCTGCCGCAGCAGAGATCCAGGATCCGCGCATCCATTTTATGGCCCAAAAGCAGAGCTTTGGCCGCGTCCACCAGCACCTCCGTGTCCATCCGGGGGATGAGCACATCGGGGGTGACGGTCATGGGAAGGCCGTAAAATTCCCATGTGCCCGTTATGTACGCCACGGGCTCCCCCCGCAGGCGGCGAGCGGTGTAGTCCAGGACCTGGTCCTCCACATTCTGGGTGGTGTATAGATTAATGTCCCGCAGGAGCTGGGGCAGGGTCTTTCCGGCGGCCCGGGCCACCAGAAGCTTCGCCTCCAGGTTGTAGCCCTCCACGCCGTACTGGCGGAGGATATTTCTGGCGGAAAGATAAATGTCGTTATAGGTTTTCAAGTGCCTCTCCTATCTGCCGCTTTGCGGCTTGTGATCTGTTCCTCAGTTCCCCCAGGCGTCGCTGCCCTTTTCCTCGGGAATAACAAGCTCCATAGCCCGGATGGCACATTCTATCATGGAGTCATCCGGTTCGTTTGTGGTCATGCGCTGAAGCCATTTGCCGGGCGCGGAGAGAATTTTGGAGAGCAGATTGTCATGAGCGCCGCACCAGCGGTTGATCTCATAGCTTATGCCCACCACCACCGGCAGCAGCAGCAGATGGCAGCCCATGCGGGCAAAGGTATTGTCCACCCGGACAAGGGCGTTCACCAGAATGCTTACCACGATCACCACCAGCAGGAAGCTGGTACCGCAGCGGGGGTGGAAACGGGACTCGGTGCGTACGTTTTCAACGGTCAGGGCTTTGCCGTGTTCATAGCAGAAAATGGTCTTGTGCTCGGCCCCGTGGTAGGAGAAGAGCCGCTTCACGTCGCTGACCCTGGTGCACAGCCACATGTAGCCCAACAGGATCAGCACCCGGATGAAGCCCTCGGAGAGATTGCGGACGATATAGGTTTGCGTCAGGGGCTTTATAAGGCCCACGATCAGCGCCGGCAGGAAGATGAACAGAAGCAGGGACAGGGCGATGCCCAGCACCACGGCCACGCCGATGATGAGCTTCTGGGCTTTCTCGGCGGTAAAGTGCTTTTCTATCCACTGATCGATCTTGTCCGGCTCGCCCTGCTCCTCGATAGGAACAAGCTCCGCCGAATAGGTCAGAGCCTGCATGCCCTTTACCATGGAGTCAAGAAAGGTGGCGCAGCCCCGGATAAAGGGCAGGCCCAGGATGGGGTATTTGTCTTTAACGAATTTGAGCTCCTCAGTCTTTTCCACAAGGCCCTCTTTTGTGCGGCAGACGATAGCCTGTTTTTTTGGGCCGCGCATAAGGATGCCCTCGATGAGGGCCTGGCCGCCGATGGAGGTACGGAAGGAGCAGGCGGAATTTTTTTCTGGCATTGTTTTCTCCTGTTATATCGCTTTCATATCAATTTGAACCCAGAGGCAGCAGAATCTTTACGACGCAGCCGCCGCCGGGGGCGTTTTCTATTTTGAGGGCGCCGTTGTGGCGGCTTATGATTTCGTCGCACACGGCAAGGCCGATGCCCGTGCCCCGGTTTTTGGAGCTGCCTTTGTAGAACTTCTCCTTCACATGGGCAAGCTCTCCCTCAGGGATGCCGTGGCCATAGTCCCGGACGCTGATGTGCACCCCGTCCGCCTCGGCGCTCAGAGCCACGTCCACCTTTTTTCCCTCTCCGCCGTGGTTCACGGCGTTGTCCAGCACGTTAAGGAAAACCTGCTTGAGCCGCTCCGGATCTCCGGGGATAAGGGGAATTTCCGCGGGGGGGCCGCTGTAATTGATCTCCACGCCGGCCTGGCGCATCAGCTCCCCATAGGTGAAAAGCGCGTCCTCCAGCTCGGCGGCGATGTCGATCAGCTCAATGCGCAGGTTGAAGCGCCCGTCCTGGATTCTTGTAAACTCCAGAAGCTCCGACACCATCCCCGTCAGCCTTTCGGCCTCCTTTGAAATGATGTGTATGCCCCGGAGGGAGTCGCCCTGAACGGCCTCGTCATAAGCGATGGTCTCGCTCCAGCCCATGATGGCCGTCAGCGGCGTGCGCAGCTCGTGGGACACCTGGGAGATAAACTCCGTGCGGGATTTTTCTGCCACGGCCACCTTTTCGGACATGTCGTTGATCTCCGCCGTGAGCCTGCCGATCTCATTGTCGGTGCTGTCGTCTATCTGGCTGCCATAGCTGCCCTGGGCAATGCGCTTGGCAAAGTCCGTCAGGGCGGCGATGGGATCCGTCACATAGCGCCAGAACCAGAGGTTGAGCACAATGAGATAGATGCACAGCGCCACCATGATCACAATGGCCCAGCCGTCAAAGCCCCTCGTCACAAACCACACGCCCAGCAGCAGCAGCGCCAGGGCCGCGAGACTGGAGACGAGAAGCTGGATTTTTAGATTTCTGAACATTTCGCGTACTTCCTAATTTGAAAAGCCCTCAGTAGCCCCATTTGTAGCCGTAACCCCAGACGGTGGTCAGATATTCCGGCTCTGTGGGGTCGGACTCTATTTTGATCCTGAGCCTGCGGATATTCACATCCACGGTTTTCAGCTCCCCGGCGAAATCCTTGCCCCAGACGGCGGAAAGAATGTCCTCCCGGGACATGGCCTTGCCCGGATTTTCCATGAAGAGCTTCATGAGCATGTATTCGATCTGGGTGAGCTTGAGCCGCTGGCCGCTTTTCTCCAGGGTGCGGTTGCGGGTGTTGAGCAGGAAGGGGCCGCTGGAAATTTCCGCGCTGGCCTTTTCGTCCTCGTCCACGCCCAGGCGGCGGATCAGCGCGTCCACCCTGGCAGTCAGCTCCGCCGGGGAGAAGGGCTTTGTAACATAGTCGTCCGCCCCGGTCATAAGTCCGGTGACTTTGTCGATCTCCTGGCTCTTGGCCGTGAGCATGATGATGCCCATCTTGGAGCCGGAAGCCCGGATGCGGCGGCAGACCTCAAAGCCGTCGATGTCCGGCAGCATGACGTCCAGCAGGGCCAGGCATATATCCGGATTCACC
>OLPA01002858.1_pt1 | contig 12349 bp, 20 predicted proteins | sample 1672811 | NCBI WGS metagenome assembly OLPA01 (sample SAMEA3136726, study PRJEB25190) | human gut metagenome | biome: human gut; feature: human-associated habitat; material: faeces | place: Austria | collected 2013
TCGTTGATAGGGTTATGTTCGGTATGGATCTATTGGATCTTTAGAAAAAGGATGCACAAAAGAAGTAAAGTAAGAAATTTTATAAAGGTGCCACAAAATACCATATTTAATGGTTGCGTGGCACCTTTACTTTGTAAGTGCAAAATATTGCTATGCTATCCATGGTAGGCGCTTGATAACGGTAAGCGCTCAATAACTGAGTGCCTATGATTCCGTATAATCTTGTGAGATAATCCTCCAAACAGTAAAGTTCAAGTTTTTCAAGTTTTTCAACTTGACTCGAAGGAGGGTTCACATGGATCAAGTTACTTTAGTCAAGAATCAGCATCGACTTGAGCAGTGGACGAAACTGATTCAGGAATGCCAATCAAGTGGTATGAAAGTGGATGACTGGTATGACGCGAACGATGTTACCCACTTCTGGTAGAAACATTCGAAGTACACAATGGTGCTTCTCAGCAGATTGTTGAGGCGGTACTTCTGGCATTGGAATCTCTATGCTAAGTGATATCACAATGGAAAAAGAAATCAAAGTAGCTAACGGAGAAAAGGTATTGACAAGGATAATTGATTATGCTATAGTGAACATTGTTCAGAATGAGGGAGTGATTGCATGAATACGATTATTACATCCAAAGAGGATATTATGGAAAATAGCCGCACGCTGATTCAAGAGCAAGGCTGGACGGCTATCAGCATTCGCAGTGTTGCGCATGCCTGCGGCATCTCTGTTGGTTCCGTCTACAATTATTTTGACAGCAAATCTGACTTGATCGCTGCAACCGTGGAGAGTGTCTGGTGCGATATTTTCCACATCCCGGATGGGAGAGTTTCCTTCAGGCAGTTCACTGACTGCATTGAATGGGCCTACGAGAGTATGCGGCGTGGAAATGAAAAATATCCCGGTTTCTTTTCTATGCACTCCATGAGCTTTGTGGGCCAAGACAAAGCCAGTGGCCAAGAACTGATGGCAAAATCGTGGAAACACATCCAAGATGGATTTTACATGGTTTTGATGCGGGATGAGAATGTAAATTTAGGGGTTTTTGATGCGGTGTTTACGCCTCAAAAATTTGTTGAGATTATTTTTTCTCTGATCATTTCCTCTTTGCTACGGCAGGATTATGATTGTGCCGGCATTGTCAGAATGGTCGAGCGGATCCTTTATCAGTAAAGAATTCCCGTTCATTAGGGAATTTTTTATACATCAAAAATGAACATCGTTCAAAAGAAACATGAAAGCGAGGAAGACATATGCAAGCTATTGTAGAAACCCTGTTTGATGCGGTTTATTTAATTTCTGTGATTGCTATTGGCGTCACCATGATTATAAGGAGCAAGGGGAACAAAGAATATCGGTTATTCGGCATTATGGCCGTCGTCCTTGGGGTCGGCGATGCCTTTCATCTGGTTCCACGGGCACTAGCCTTATGCACCACCGGACTGGAAAATTTTACAGTCCCCCTTGGTATGGGTAAATTTATTACTTCCATTACTATGACAATTTTTTATATCATCCTCTACTATGTATGGCGAACACGGTATCAAGTCAAGGGGCGGAATGAGATAACCGCCGCCGTGTATCTACTCTCTGCCCTGCGGATCGCCCTTTGCTTCTTCCCACAGAACGCATGGCTGAGCGCTGATGCGCCGCTGTCCTGGGGCATTTATCGGAACATTCCCTTTGCTCTTCTGGGGATGCTGATCATTGTTTTGTTCTACAAGAGTGCCCGGGAAGTAAAGGACGTTGAGTTCCGCAATATGTGGCTGACCATCGTGCTCAGCTTCGGGTTCTATATTCCTGTGGCCCTGTGGGCGGACACCATTCCCATGATTGGCATGCTAATGATCCCCAAGACCTGTGCTTATGTCTGGACTGTCCTAATTGGCTTCAAGGCTATGAAAAACAACGAAAAGGCCTGATTGAAACGCTGTAATCGGTTATCTTGCTGATAATCGGTTACAGCGCCTTTTTCTATGTATTTGTTGAGGTTAGGATATGCAGAATAGCTGGGAAGGCTGTTCTTAACACCGTTATCCTAATTATGCTCGGAAGTGAACTATCCGTTGTCTAAAGCCCAAAGGACCTCCTGCTTCGATGTGCAAAATAATCACTTCACTGTTTGTGTCTAAGCGGATTGGCAATTAAAAAAGTCGGTTTCAGATGAAACAACGCTATGGGGGCTTTTGACGCTGCCCGTATGCTGGCGGCAAGGTGGAAACGGGAAATCTCCCTTGAATATCTGACCGAAGAAAAGTTTGTTCCACTAAGCACCACAGACGAGTATTTTCAAGTGCCGGACTATGGCGAAACTTATCCGTTCTCTGTCCGGGGGCAGACGATACTTTTAGATAGCTGTTCTCTTGCGGCTGCTCTTGCCCGATTGCCGGAACAGACGCAGGAAGAAATCTTTTTGTACTACTTTCAGCACTTGACGCAGAAAGAAATCGGAGAACAAAGCGGCTGGACACGCAGCACAATCGGGCGGCATATCCAGCTTGCCTTGAAGCGGCTGAAAGAAGAAATGGAGGTGCTGTCCCATGAGTAGCCTACTTCTCCCCTATGACACGATAATAAAAGCACATGAGGGCGACTCCATAGCGATACAAGCTGTCCTTGACCGATATGCCGGGTATATCCGCTATTTCTCCAAAATGAACGGCTATTATAATTCTGATATGGAGGACTACATCAGAACAAAGCTGATTGAAAGCCTGTTCAAGTTCCGGCTTGACCGTTGAGTTTGGATTGATGATATGATAAAATCATTTTAGTAAATTAGAATTTAAAGAGGTGTTGAGTATGAAAAGGTGGTTATCTATTTTAGCAGTATTGGGCTGTATAGTAGCGTTGTCTGGATGTAAAAATGAAAATGGAGCAGGACAATCATATTTTAATGCAAAAGTTTTGGAAGTAAATAAAGAATATGTTGATGTTAGGTGTATAGAAGCATTTAATAGTGGGATTTCTGTTGATGAGGAATTTTCTGTTACAAAAGATGTAGTATCAGCAGAAGGAGCACCGGAATTGAATGTAGATGATAATATCCGTGTTGTATTTAATGGTGATGTAATGGAAAGTGATCCATTGCAGATAGGAACGGTTTATGCAATCTATCTTTTAGATGAAAATGGAGAAGTGATTCCAAACAACTAACAAGTTCCAATTTGACAAAGGAGTGATTGCATGAAAAAGACTTGGATTATTAGGGCTTTGCTGTTGATTGCATATTGTATTCCCTTTGCCTTTCTCTCAGCAGTGATGGTGATTTCTTGCACAATGATGCCTGCTGTTGCTGTGGAAGCAAACAGCAAAAATGATAACACTTCTCCGACAAGAGATTATATGCAGTTGCAGCACACAGAGACGGTATGCTACAACAGCAATTCCGTTAGTATCACAGTTTCCTATGGCGTAAGGGAGGATTTTTCGAACAGTAGTGGTTACCGTATTGTAGCCATTGGTGGATGCGGTGTAGGGACTTATAGTGGATGGGTCTACGTTGATCGTGCGGAGGTTGTCGTCAGCGGGATCTCGTACAGAGACAACAATCAAATCGCGGATGTCCCTATAAAATACTACGCGAGTACAGGTTCAGGTACCGTTCCATATACAGCAATCATCACTATTGATCTGAATACATAAGGAGACGTATATGAAACGATTCAAAATAACCCGTCGGCATGCTCTAATTATTCTGCTCCTTGCCACGGCTGTGTGCTTGGTCTGGGCTTTGGGCCACAACCGATCCCTTTCCCCTACATCCAATGATGCGCTGGTCCTCAACGAGGATATGACGGGAGAATACTGCGGAATATCCCGCGAGGGCTCCAACGAGTGTGCCTTTACGCTGTCGTTCGACTATGCTAAATCCGAAAAGCCCGACAGCTATTACATTGTAGATATCAATAGATGTCACTTGGAAAGCCTTAAGGGCTGGACTGTGGTCGGAGACGCGCGAATCATATCCGATGAAATCGCCTATCGAAACGACCGGCAGACCGCGGACATCATCCTGAAATACCAGGCGACCACGGGCAGCACTTGCGTCGATGAGTTTTATACGACTGTTGTCACGCTTGATTTGTCTGCACAAAGGAGCTTCTAGGAAAGTGAAAAAATGAAAACACAGCGTCCGCTCTAGTGAGGAACGGACGTTGTGCTTTCGTGTTTTTCGCGCAAATTTCTTGCTGTAGTTGTAAAAGCCCTTACCAGACTTTTTGCCAAGAAGAATATTGTACTACGGCTCACATTGATAGGCACCACGCATTTGCATTCTTGATATATTGTGCCTTTGTGTTATACTTTTTTTGCAATTATATCAGGGATGTGATTACTGTGCTAATGATACTGCTCTCGATGCTTTCGGATGAGGGAGATCGCAGGAAACTATTCGAGCTATATACACAGTATCAAGATGCCATGCTGCGCGTTGCCCGGCGGTATTTCCCTGCCGATCAGGCTTTGGCTGAGGATGCCGTTCAAAATGCATGGTTACGAGTGATTGATAATTTTTCGAGGATTTTCGAAATTCCTTGTAAGAAACAGGGCGCTTATCTTGTTACTATTGTGAAGAACGAATCGCTGACGCTCCTGCGGAAATGCAGAAAGGATCTGCCGTTGGATGAATCGCTAATGAAATGCAGCCTAGATGATGACAGCGCTACCATCATTGACACGATCCGCTCGATGCCGGAAACCTATCGCGCTGTGCTGGAAATGCGCCTTGTGGAGGAGCGCACAACGCGAGAGATTGCCGCTGCGCTCGGCCTGTCTGAGGGCGCGGTGAATACGCGCATATCTAGAGGGCGAGCACTGCTAGCGGAAAAACTGAGGAAGGAGGGGTACACGGCATGACAGAAGATGCTTTGTTACAAGGCTTCCTGTTGGATGCTGCAGCAGATGAGTTTGCCTCGGAGTTGGCCGATACAACGCCGGTCACCGTCTCCCCTCGCCTTCTGAGGCAGATGAACGCGATGCTTAATGATCCGAACAGTTGGGCAAAGAGGCAGCATCGCTCCATCTGGAGTCGTATTGCCCGCACCGCTGCTGTTATTCTTCTTGTGCTCTCGCTGTCGCTTAGTGCACTGATGGCGGTCAGCCCGACCGTTCGTGCGGCGGTGATAAACTGGGTGCGCGAGACTTATGAGCATAGCGTTATCTATCGGTTTTTTGACAAATCCGATGACCAGCTGCCTAATTATGCGCCAACATGGCTACCTGAAGGATTTGTTTTGGATGAAAGAGTAGCGTTGGATGACTGGGTCTTATGTACATATCATAACACAACCGAAGACGGGTGGCTTTCTTTCGACTACTGCTATGCCAGTTCCGATATGCAGATGCAAATTGGAGGATATGATGAGGCAGCTCCCACATCGGAAAAGTGTTTTGTAAACGGAATTGCTGCAGATTATTACCCGGCAGGCAATTCTGAAACGAACGATCTTATTTGGATTGATGAGGATCAGGGCATTGTTTTCGCAATAAACAGCACAGTGGAAAAAGAAGCTATATTGCATATAGCAGAAAGCGTTTCTTTGTCAGATTCGACAAATCCGTAAAAAATCAAAAAAACTTGTAAGATTTACCCCCTTTCCTTCGTTGTCTGGTTATAAGCGAAGGAAGGGGGTGAATCATATGAACAAGAGGATATTCTCTGTACTTCTTGCGATAATGCTGTTGCTTGCCATATCTGCTAATGCAAATGCAGCGGTCAAAAGCGTAAGATCATCACTGTCGCTCAGCTTCAGCGGCAGCACTGCAAACTGCAGCGCCGTCGTTCGTGAAAGCGGCAAACAGATCAATGTGACGATGGAGCTTTGGCATGGCAGTACGCTCCTCGCATCGTGGACTGGCTCTGGCACAAATTACGCAATAGCGAGCGGCAGCTATTCCAGCGTTCAGAGCGGCGAAACCTACACACTCAACGCCTATGGAACGGCTAGCGGTACGCCTTTCACAGTAACACCAATCAGTAGAACCTGTCCGTAAAAGGGCAAAGGCTAATCAATTAACCTTACATTACTTAAGCCCTTAAAAGGAAATATTAAGAAGTACTTGCCAACTAACTCGTCAGAAAGCTCTTCTCTCTGTCACCATTGGCGTTGGTGATGTGATTGACGGTTATTCAATAAGCGCCTCAACAGCGGTTTCTACTAGTTATTCAATGAGTGGACCTTCTACTAACACTTGGCTTCATTCCGGTGTTGCTGTTGCTACGCATACCGCAGTTTATGGCGTTCTAAACGGAATTGTCCAGAGAATAACATTTGATTTGGTAGAGGTTTCCACTGGTAATGCTATAAGCCACGAGACGATTATAAAGGTTGAGGAAAGTACTAAATACGCTTCAGATTACACGCTGCTCGTTTCTTTAGGCAATCCAACATATGTAGATCATGCTGGATATAATCAAACCCTCGCTTTTGCTACTCAATCTGCATTTGAAAGGAATGCTCAAAATTCTCCTGACTATTTTATTAATTGAGGAGGGAACCATTTGAAACTGACTCATATTCAATTCCTGCTTAGATTCATGTGCTGTTTTGGCGGATTGGGAATCATTTGCATGGTTGTCGCCTGCTTAACGACAAATAGTGCTACATCGACCATCGACTTATATATGCTGCTGGAAAAAACGCACACCACAGCCTGCTTTATCCTGTTCTGCTCATGTCTGATTATCGGCGTTTTAGCTCTTTTAGCTTTGCAAGCTCTTGATTATCGTTATAAGCATTTGCGTAATAAAACTTAAGCTAAGGCACAATACATTATCTTATGATAAGTATGGCAAAAGCCGGACGTATAGACGCAGAGCTGCCATCAGAAAGCGTGGTACAATGAACAACGAACAAGGCTGTGGAAAGTGGATACCCTGCCCGATCTGCAATGGGAAAACGCGAACAAAGGTGTATGCAGACACGGTCTTATTGAACTTCCCTCTCTACTGCCCCAAATGCAGAAAAGAAACCCAAATCGACGTAATACAACTGAAAATAACGTTGAGCAAAGAGCCAGATGCATGACGCAGAGCCAGCTCCCCCGAAAAACGGTGGAGCTGGCTCGTTTCTTTATATGGAGCTTTTATAAATCGGTTTTGCGGGTGTTTCGCAATGCAAACAGGAACGACTGTACGACGGGAATCAACGCGGCTGCTTCGTCCTCAGTGCAATCTGCAATTTCTCGGCACAGCGCGTCATGCTGAGGGCGTTCTCGCGCATGATCAGGATCGAAAAGCACTTCCAGATCGGGTTTCAGCACCTTGACGATCTGCGCTAAACTATCCAGCTTGGGGTTCCCCTCACCTTTTTCAATTTTGATGACTGTGCGCTCGCTTTTGTCAAGTAGCTCTGCCAGCTCTAATTGCGTCAGATTGCGGGAAATGCGGGTCTCTTTCACAAGTTTCCCTAACCTTTCGGATGTCTTCTGCATTGCATTTCACCTCGATACCATTCTACAATACAGTTCTTTCGTTTTGAATGTACCGCGCTTCGCCTTGATACTGTACTGCATTTCATTCTTCATATGAAAGGAAGCGCAGATGCGGAAAGTGCAGTCTAACGCTTTGAACATGAATTTTGCTTCACTCTACGAGTGCGCCAAGCTTCCGCAGATGAAGTAAAGTTCATTTTTTATCGCAATCAATATGTTTACCAAACAACACTTGCCGCTGCAGAGCAGGCAAGTGCTGTTTTTGCACCTTACCCACGCGCCCGCTCCCCTCCTTCGCGTTCTGGATTTCCTAAAAATTCAGAATGGAGGAATTACAAGTGACAACGATCAATTTACGGGATTATTACCCGTGGTACATAGAGGATCAGTATATCGAAGTTTCCGATGAAGTGGCCGCCGAGCTACGGGCCGACAAACTGTATGAGGCTGCCTATCAGCGGCGGATCGTCCGCAACAAAGCGCAGTATTCCCTCGATTGCAATGATGGGATCGAATACTCTGCCTGTCTGCACGAGCCGACCCCGCAGGAGCTGTTGGAACGCATGGATCAGTTCTGCACTCTCTGGAACGCTCTCAACACCCTGCCGGAGATCCAAGGCCGCCGAGTGGATGCCTGTGTTATCCTCGGCAAGAGCTATTGCGAGGTTGCCAAGGCCGAGGGCGTAAATGAAAGTGCTGTGCGGCGTTCCGTAGAGCGTGGTTTGAAGCAGATGAAAAAACATCTTAAAGACACTCTGTAAGCCAGTCCGAATTGATGTGTTTGCTGTCCTTGGTATATAGAGAGGATTGATCCTCTCGACAACTGAATAGCGGCGGCTCCCGGCTTTGCCGGGGAGCCGAGCGGTGGGTACGCTGTGACTTCTCCCACGGGAGGACGAGCGATCCATACCAACACCGCAAGTGGGGCATCGCCACCCCACGGCCACGATCCGGCATAGGACAGGCTGGCCGCTTGTCCCTCCGGGCTGTCCCCTTATCTGCGAGGGAACGCCGCTTTGAGCATGGTTGTCTTTGGACAGGGCAAGAAAATGGGAGCGGCGTTCCTTAAATTTCAAGCAGGAGGCAGACGATATGAAAGCGGTGCTATATTGCCGAGTAGATGGCCCTCAAACTTCTTTTGCCCTTGATGCAATTAAGGGACAACAGCTATATCTCATGGACTATGCGAAGAAAAACAACATAGAAATCGCGGGGATATATCTGGATGTGGGGTATCATGGCCGGACAATGGATCGTCCTGGCTTGCAAGCCGTGATCCAGACTTTGAAAGAGGGCAACGCCGATGTGATTTTGGTTGCAAATTATAACCGCTTATATCGCGGGCGTTTCCCACAGGAATTGCAGGAGCTCCCGGTTGTTTCATTGAAGGAGCAAAATCGAAAAAGAGAACGAGGAGGAAAAGAGCATGACATTTGATCCTGCGCTGTCCGCTATGATGGCCGAGCCGTGGAGCAACAACGCTTGTCGGGGGTATGTAATCTACGCGATGGAAAACTGCGGTTTTTCTTCCGAGGACATTCGGCGGGTTGTTGGTGAGCTTCATTATATATTTGATTTCAAAACGCTGGAAGAAGCCAAGCACCATTATGAAAACGGCTCCTACTAACTTTGAGACAAAGTGTCCCAAGGTGGAGTGAGGCAAGAGGGCAGCATCGTTTGGGTGCTGCCCTCTTGCGTTTCCCCATGATATGCGGGAGGCGTATCCTATTTTTGATAAGGAGGTTTTACCGTGAGATTAACGGCAAAGGAACTGGAACAAATGAAAAGCGTTGACATCGGCGCAGTGGCTCCCGAGTCCCTGCCGGATGTGAGCGGTATGATCTTTGACACCTCTCTCCCCCGGGAGGAGCGGATCGCTCTGTTTTTGCAGGCGGTAGAAAATCCATACTGCTTTTGCATCGGCGGGATCGGTGTAAAAATTGAATTTGCGGAAAGCGGGCCGTCCTTGCAGGACACGCTGACGGACTTCCTGCTCCGGCAAAAAAGCGGGCTGTAACTTCGGTTATGGCCCGTTTCTACTTCGAGACAAAGTGTCCCGAGGCGGAGGCATCCTTGTTGTCCCGCCCGGGCAGAGGTATAATATAGATGTAATGTGATAGGGAAGGAGGAACAATGGCACGAACAAAAAACAGAGGATTGCAACAGAGTTTCTCTCCCTCTTATACCGTCCGCCGCTGGCGGCTGGGCGCATACATCCGGCTCTCCAAGGAGGACTTGAAAAAGGGAAAGGACGACAGCAACAGCGTCATCAACCAGCGTGATCTGCTCAATGACTTTTACCAGAAGCATATCGGAGAATTTGAAAGTGTTTCCGAATATGTAGACGATGGACACACAGGAACGGACGCCAACCGGGAGAATTTCCAGCGGCTCCTTTCCGATGTAATGAGCGGGAAAATAAACTGCGTGGTAGTAAAAGACCTTTCCCGTTTTGCAAGAAATTACAGCGATGCGGGAAGTCTGATTGATAACCTGTTTGTTCAGATGGGTGTCCGTTTTATCAGTCTTGCTGAAAATGTGGACAGCTATCTCAACCCGGACAGCGTTTCCAGTATTATCGTCCCGATTACAAATGTGATGAACGATCAATACTGCTACCAGACCTCAAAGAAAATTCGCCAGGTATTTGACTACAAGCGGCGCAACGGTCAGTACATCGGCGCATTTGCTCCTTATGGATATGTGAAGCACCCAAAGGACAAGCACCGGTTGATCATCGATCCCGATGCCGCTGAAATCGTCAAACTTATTTTCTCTTTGTTCCTAAAAGGGACATCGAAACGGGCCATCGCTTTGTATCTGAATGAACACGGCGTACCCAGCCCCTCGGCTTATAAACTGCAAAAGGGCATACCCGTTTCAACAAGAGGATATGACGATCCTATGTGGGGAGCCCGCATGATCCACTCCATTCTGACGAACCCCACCTATACCGGAGATTTGGCACAGGGCCGCAGTCGGGTAAAAAGCTATAAGGTACACGAGGTTGAAAGCGTCCCCCGTGAAGAATGGGTGGAAGTAGCTGGTACGCATGAGGCAATCATTGATTATGAAACCTTTGATAAGGTACAGGCCCTTTTACAGCGGGATACCCGTACTTCTCCAAAAGGCCGGGAAGTCCACCTGTTCAGCGGTTTTCTGAAATGTGCTGACTGCGGGCGGGCAATTACCCGGAGCGTAGGCAACAACAATAATGTGTACTATGCCTGCTCCACCTACAAGAACCGCTCCCGGACAGCCTGCACAATGCACTCAATCAAGCATAACCGTCTGGAGGCCGCTGTCCTCTTTGCGGTACAACAGCAAATCCATCTGGCTGTTTCATACTCGGAAATGATTGCCCGCATTAACACCGCCCCGGTCAAAAAGAGCCAGTCCATCCGTTTGGAAGAACTGATTGCTGCGAAAGAGCGGGAACTGGCAAAAATCAGCCGCTACAAGCAGTCCCTTTATCAAGACTGGAAAGACGGGGAAATTACCCAGCAGGACTACCGGGATATGAAAGCCGATTATGAGCGACAGACCATCGCTCTTACGGATGTGCTGGCCCGGCTGAACGCTGAACGGGCGGAACTGGCAAACGGTGTAAAGAGTGAGCATCCCGCATTGGTGGCCTTTACAAAACATCAAAATATCGACCAGCTTTCCCGGGAACTTCTCGTTGAGCTGATCGACCATATCAAGGTTTATGAGAATGGAAACATTAGTGTGAGATTTAAGTTTGCGGATGAATTTAGACGCATAGCAGAATACATTGAAATCAACACCACAAAACCCGCAGTAGCGGGCTAACCCCCGCTACATACCCCTTTGACAGTGTGTTTTCCTAATAGGAGCTAATCATATCGAGAGTGCATTTTATAACCTTAAATCAAAGCCTAAGACTTGAATGGGATGTACAATTCCGGGCTTGCTTAGTGAAGGCGTAATATGCTATACTGTGCTACATAAGAGAGGTGGAGCAAATGACCTTTGCAGATGCAATTCTGAAACTGCGTAGCGAACGGAGGCTGTCCCAGACGCAGTTTGCCAAAGAGTTGGGCGTCAGCTATACTTCCGTAAACCGATGGGAAAACGGAAGGTCTTTTCCAACAAAAATGATGCGCCTCGTGATCCGCAGATACTGTGAAAAACATCATTTGGAATTCGCCTATGAAGAAGTTGACCGCCTATCGTAAGAAAACTGCCAATCCAGTACTGGTATGGAAAGCTAAGCGCGGCAGACAACCGGATACACATCTGAACTGCTGGGGTGTTTCCCAACAACAATCATAACGAAAGGTCTGACAAGACCAATGAATCAAAAAGAAGTCAATAAACTGCGTCGCCGTTAGAAGCCCGATAAGAATGCCATCAGCCGAATCTACGGCTACTTTGTCAACAGCTACCGTGGATATTAGCCTGTGAAATGAGCTTCGCGGTTGGTATCATGTGAAGAAACGTTTTGCAGAAAATGAGGTGTGACAGCGGTTCTACTTTGATTTCTATGGCGCAAAATGGCTTGCCTTTGCAAACGGGCTGGGGAATGTATGAACGGGTTTTCCTGAAAGGTGTGCAGTCAAAGAAGAAAGAGCGGGTTCTTTCTGTGCCCCAGGCCAATGCAGAATGAACTTGCTCTTTGCATTTAATATGCATCGAACGTCTGCCACATATGTCCTGACTACCGCTTTGTTGTGCGCTGATTGGTGCGCAGCTATTCAGCACAGAGGTTGTTGCACTTTTGTGACACTTTCCCTGCACTTTTGCGGGGGAATTTCGATGCCGCTTCTGGTATGATGCAGACAAGGTTGATACACAACCAAAAATACTTTGAAAAGGAGCGTAACATACCATGAAGAAGAAAACAGTCTGGAGTCTTGTATTGGCCCTTGCATTGATGGCATCAGCCATTGG
>OLPA01002864.1_pt1 | contig 12334 bp, 7 predicted proteins | sample 1672811 | NCBI WGS metagenome assembly OLPA01 (sample SAMEA3136726, study PRJEB25190) | human gut metagenome | biome: human gut; feature: human-associated habitat; material: faeces | place: Austria | collected 2013
CCGCCGCCAATACCGCCGCAGATCAGGGTATCTACGCCATGTGCAACCAGGAATCCAGCCAGTGCGCCGTGACCGCTTCCATTGGTATCGACTACTTTGGCACTTACAACCTTGCCATCTGCAATGTCATAGATCTTGAATGCTTCTGTGTGTCCAAAGTGCTGAAAAATTTCTCCATTTTCATAAGTAACTGCAATCTTCATAATGATATCTCCTTCATTTTGTAAATTTGATTTGGGAAGTGAACTATTAAATCGGTCAGCGGCTGGCAGTTCCTGTGAAAGGTCTAAGCTGGTAAGCGGAGTCTGTTTAGATTCCTTTCGGCAACAGCATTTCCCGCAGCGCGTATGCTCCCGTCCTTCGCAGAGCCGGTAATTTCCCCCGGCTATGACAAGGCGCTGTCCAAGGACGATACACCGGGCAATTTTTTCCCGGGCAGTTTCATAAATTTCCGTGACAGTTGTCCGGGAAATGTCCATCTGGGCAGCACATTGTTCGTGAGTTTTCTTCTCCAGATCTACCAGACGGATGACTTCATATTCATCCAGAGTCAGAGTGACAGAGTCCGACTCTCTGGGATATTCTTCCGGGGAAAAAGTTTCATATTGTGGTGCCTGGCAGATTCTGCGGCATCTGGGCGGTCTGGGCATATATGTCACCTCCTTGTTTTCGACATATGTCGATTATAAACCAGAAGAAGAGAAAATTCAATACTATTATTTTCTGAGCGCTATTCAAAGTTGCTCCAATATGGTATAGTTTTGTTACTATTCATTTGCAACGCTCTGCGAGGTGTTTTTGGTGGATAAAGTTTACAGAAAACCAGAGAACTAAGTTTGCGTAGCAAACGCTATTTCTTGTGCCTGTCACAAAAAGGTTCGTGTTTCTGTGCGTCGCGAAGCGCGTTACTGTGAAGGTCGTGGTTGACAATTTTTTTTATTTGGAGTACAGTCCAAGAAGAGATAAAATCGTTACTGCTCAAAAGCAATTTTTTTCTGGAATTTCGGGCACAATTGGAGCAGTAATGTAAAATTAACAGAAGAGGTACGAATATGCTGAAAGTAAAGAACCTGACTTTTGAAGTGAATGAAGAAGGGAAAAAGCGCTGTCTGGTAAATCACATCAGTTTTGATGTTCAGGATGGAGAAATGCTGGTAATCACCGGACCAAATGGAGGTGGAAAATCCACCCTGGCCAAGGTACTGGCTGGCATTGAGAAAGCAAACAGCGGAGAAATTTATCTAGATGATGAGAACATTACAGGATACGATATTGATCATCGTGCAAATGCGGGAATTGGCTATGCATTTCAGCAGCCACCCCGCTTTAAAGGTATGACCGTGGCAAGAATGTTATCTCTTGCAGCAGGAAAGAATTTAACGGAAAAAGAGAGCTGTGACCTTCTCTCAGCTGTAGGACTTTGTTCCGAAGATTACCTGAACCGTCAGCTGGATGGAACCCTTTCCGGCGGTGAAATGAAGCGAATTGAGATTGCCACAGTTTTGGCGAAGTCTCATAAAGTAAGCATTTTTGATGAACCTGAAGCAGGAATCGACCTGTGGAGCTTTTCCATGCTGATCAAGCGCTTTGAGGAGATTCATCGTGAGAAAAAGGAGTGCCTGATCCTGATTTCCCATCAGGAAAAAATCATCAATATGGCAGATAAGATCATGGTAATTGAAGACGGTGAAGTAAAGAAATATGGTACGAAAGAAGACGTTTTCCCAACCTTATTTCAGCAGGAAAAATGTCAGAAATGTCTGAATGAAGGAGGAAAATGTTGATGGTTAAAGTAGAAGAAACAACCCAGGGTGTGCTTGATAAGATCAGCGAAGGCTTTGCACAGAAAGGTGCTTTTAATCTCCGTCAGAATGGTATTTCCATCTGTCACGGTGACAGCGAACATATCAAAATAAAGAAAAAAGAGGACAAGCCGGGAATCGATATTTTCATTGACGGGGAGACAAAGGGAGAGAAGGTTTTCATCCCGGTAGTGGTAAGTGTATCTGGAATGACCGATCTGGTTTACAATGATTTTTATGTGGCAGACGGTGCAGATGTTGACATTGTTGCAGGCTGCGGAATCCACAATAGTGGCTGCAATGACAGTCGTCACGATGGTATTCATACCTTCCATGTGGGTAAAAATGCCAATGTACATTATGAGGAAAAACACTACGGAGAGGGGAATGGAACCGGAAGCAGAGTGCTGAATCCGGTAACCAATATTGAGCTTGGAGAGAACTCCGTATTTACGCTGGATACCGTTCAGATCAAGGGTGTTGACTCCACAATCCGTACCACAAATGTTTCAATGGATGCAGATTCCAAGTTGTTTGTTCTGGAACGTCTGATGACAGACGGGGAGCAGAAAGCGGAGTCTGATATTGAAGTCTGTATGAACGGAGCAGGATCTTCTGCACAGATTATTTCCCGTTCTGTTGGAAAGGGAAATTCTTCCCAGGTTTTCCATCCGAAGGCTGTTGGAAAGAACAAATGTCACGCACATATCCAGTGTGATTCCATTATTATGGATCATGCTGAGGTGGGCTCCATCCCGGAAATCCAGGCGAAACATGTGGATGCTGCAATTGTTCACGAGGCAGCTATTGGAAGAATTAACGATGAGCAGCTTCTGAAGCTAAGAACTCTTGGAATGACGGAAGCTGAGGCGGAAAATGTGATCATTGAGAATTTCCTGAGTTGAGAAAAACTTAAACAGAAAAATAACCATTCAGTAGGTATGTACTATTTCGCGGAGGGTGTAACTGTGAAGGTGCTGAATAGTTACACAGAGAATATAGAATCTTCAGACCGGTTCGAAGATTTATGAAAAATGCCAGGCAGCGTCGTTCAAAGACGCTGACCTGGCATTTGACATTATTTGATTTTTACGGATTTTTTGGAACTCCATTTGGAATAATATTTTTTGCCGCTTATAACTTTGTAGGTGCGGATCCGTACATAATATTTTTTCTTTGAAACCAGTTTCTTTAAGGTTGCGCGTGTAGCAGAACCTTTTACGGTAAGGGTTTTCGCCTTTTTCATGCTGCTGTTCTGACTGTAGCTGATCTGATAGCCGCTGATGGATTTGGCCTTTTTCCAGGTAACAGTGGCTTGTTTTGCTGTTTTTGATTTTACAGAACGCAGGCTTGTTTTTGCAGGAATTACAGTTATGGTAACTGTTTTCGATGCAGCAGCGTACCGGGTTCCGGCTGCCACGGTAATGGTAACATTGGCTTTACCTGGGTTAACTGGAATTACTTTTGTTCCGGAAATCTTTACTACTTTTGTGTTGGAAGATTTCAGGGAAACTTTTCCATCTGATTCAATGCTGGTGATAATGTTTGCTTTCTTTTTGCTTTTTGTAAGCGTTATGTCAGAGGCATTGATTACAGCCGGAACCGGGGTGATTGCAGTGTCATTGTTCGCTTCATTGTTGGAGCTGTTGTTCTGATTATTGCTGTTATTATTGGTGTTGTTATTGTTTTGACCGTTATTGTTCTGGTCATTATTACCGGATGTATTTCCGTTGTTATTATTGTTGTTGTTGTTTCCTGGTGTGCTGCTGTTCTGGTTGCCTTTATCGGAATCATCTTTACCGGAGTTATCTTTACCGGAGTTATCTTTACCGGAATCGTCTTTACCAGAGTTATCTTTACCAGAATCATCTTTACCAGGATTATCTTTTCCTGCGTCCGAGTCATCCTTGCCAGGAGCAGCTGTGATCGTAAAGGTTGTGTTAATAATGCCGGTGTAATTTCCAGCTCCAGTAATAGTTACAGTAGCAGTACCTTCCTTCACATTATCTTTATAAGAAACTGTGAAATCAGTGCCTGCCGCAAGCGTCTTGTCTCCGTATGTAACGGTAACATCCGGGCATTTCTCTGTTCCGTCACTGGTGTAGGAATACTGGGAAAGGGAAGCGGAATAGCGGCTGATATCCAATGGTTTAATGGTAAAGTCTTTCGTAACGGAACCAGTATAATTTCCAGTTCCAGTGAGGATTGCGGAAGCAGTACCTGCATCCCAGTTGTTTCTGTAGGAAACGTAATAATCCTGGTTCAGGGTTAATTCCTTGTCCCCGCTTTTTACTGTGGCGGTTGGGCGTAAAGAGGAGCCTGTGTAGGTAAGGCTTTCATCGGAAAGCGTAACCGTGCAGCTGCTGATGTCAGCTCTGTTTATAGTAAAGGATTTGGTTACATACCCCTGGTAATTTCCAATTCCATCAATTCCAACCCACGGAGAATTGTAATAGCTGCTTGGTTCAATGTTGTTGTGGTATGTTACGATGAAATCCCTGTCTTTTACCAGGGTTTTACCGCTGTGGGTAACTGTCACTTCAGGAGTTACCTCGGAACCAGTGTAATATGCCGGGGCAATGGAGAATCTGGCATTTGCCATGATCTACAATACAATCACTGGAAATACAGATGCAGTAGAGGAAAATGGAGAGGCAGTCCGTTTGTACCAGAATTTCTGGAGATTCACAAAGGAAAATATGAAAAGGGACACAAATTTAGCTTTTCATTTAAGAAAAATGTGAAAAATATGTGAAATTAGCACTCACATCTTGACAGTGCTAACAATGCGTGCTATATTACATGCAGAACAAAGGAAGAGAGAAAAAGAAATCTTCCAGTTTCAACAACGATGTTAATTAAACACGCAAGTGTTCACAATATAAGGAGGAATGGATTATGTTAATGCCTAGTATTTTTGGAGAAGATTTATTTGATGATTGGATGAGATTACCTGTAGAAAGAGAGACGAACAGAGGTTACAGAACCACAGAACTGATGAAGACAGATATTAAGGATGTGGATGGCAACTACGAGCTGAGCATGGACCTTCCGGGATTTCATAAAGAAGATGTGAAGATTCAGCTGAAGGATGGCTATCTGAACATTCAGGCTTCCAGAACCGAGAATAAAGATGAGAAAGACAATAACGGCAAATACGTTCACAGAGAGCGTTACACCGGACAGTGCTCCAGAAGCTTTTATGTAGGTAAGGAACTGGAGCATGAGGACATCCATGCGAAATATGACAATGGTGTTCTGACTGTTACTTTCCCGAAGGAAGCGAAGAAGAAAGTGCCGGAAGAGAAGAAGTTTATTTCTATTGAAGGCTGATTCCCGGGGAAAGAGCTGTTTTAACAGATAAGAATTCCCACAGGAAACTGATAACAGATAATAACTGGCGCGGAGCAGTTCACCTGCTTCGTGCCGATGAAATAAATGATTGAAATAGATAATTGAATTAGATAATATAGAGTGTGCATTAGCCGTAAATCAGAAGCGGCGGCTGATATTGCCGACTTACATAAGTAACAAGTGAAAGCGGCAGAGCATGTTTTATTTGATGTGCTTGCAGTGTATGGATTATTCAGCGATATTGAAATAATGGTAAACAGCTTCTTTTATATAGATTGTGTTTTAGATTGTGTTTCATTTTAAGACGATTTTCTAATTTACATAGATTTTGTTTCATACCCCCTCATTTCCTGCCGGCTACCCACCGGCAGGTTTTTTCTTATGTCTTTACATCATTTCACCTGTCTGCTATACTTGTCTGGAATTGTTGATGACTGCGAAAGACAGAACAAAAATCTCTCACAAATTGTGATGCATATCTTGCAGAAAGCCTTTTTCAAACAGGCTTCAGAGCGTGAAAACAAGATGCTGCTGCAGTAATCGTGGATGGCAAAAACATGTTACTGTTACTCCGTTCACAGTAACAAAAACATTTTCAGAGAAGGAATTTACTCATGAATTATATTGTATTTGACCTGGAATGGAATCAGAGTCCGGGGGGAAAAAGGTGGTCTAACAGCCGTCTGCCTTTTGAAATCATAGAAATCGGCGCCATAAAACTAAATGAAGAGAAAGAAATTGTGGATAGCTTTCAGCGTCTGATCAAGCCCCAGGTGTACAATTGGATTCATGACAGCATTCATGAAGTGATTCACATGAATTATAAGGATCTGCAGAAGGGAACTCTTTTCCCGCAGGCCATCATGGAATTTTTGGAATGGTGTGGCGAAGAATATATTTTCTTTACATGGGGAAATCAGGATGTAATGGAACTGCAGCGGAACATGAAATATTATGGAAAACTTTCCCTGCTGAAAGGTCCTGTGACTTATTATGATGTGCAGAAATTATTTGCCATTCGTTATGAAGAAAATGACGAGCGCCGTGCCCTGGAATTTGCTGCTGATAAAATGGGCGTGGAGAAGAAAATGGATTTTCACCGCGCTCTGGGAGATGCTTATTATACTGCATGTATTCTCCAGAAAATAGAAGATAAATACATTTTTCCAAACTCATCCCTGGACGTGTATCAGAATCCCAAGAGTAAGCGTGAAGAGATTCACATATCATATCCAACCTATGATAAATATGTATCCCGAGAGTTCTATTCCCGCGAAAAAGCCATGAAGGACCGGGAAGTAACCAGCACGAAATGTCCATTATGCCATAATCCGGCCAAGCGTAAGATACGTTGGTTTATGAATAATTCCAAGGTTTATTACAGTGTGTCCCTTTGTCAGGAGCACGGCTTTGTACTGGGAAAAATCAGGATTCGCCGAACGGAAGACAATAAGTATTATGTAATTAAGAAGCTCACCAATGTAACAGATGAAGAAGCCGATGAAATCCGCCAGAAACGTGATGCTCATCGTGCCAAACGGAGACTGAAGAAAGAGGAGCAGTAAATCCGTGAAACTACTGCTTGTAATGAATGAAAAACTAACATTTGGTTAATAGAAAAATCCTCTCCAATCACATATGCTGTTTATAAGTAATACAACAACAGCGTATAAAAAGGAGGGGATTTTATGAGTTTAAGAAATTATTTTTACAGGTTTGGGAAATACATTCTGACATTTTTCTTTGTAACACTGCTGATGGTTCTCTTTGGTCCGCTGCGGGCGCAGGCTGCTATTACCAAGGAAGTTACCTCGGATGGTTTTAAACTCAGCGGAACGGGCTGCATGAATGTGTGGGATGGAGACGAATTCCGCTATTATATTGGTTATCAGATTCCTCATGAAGACTCCATGGATTACAAGGTAGATGTGACTATGACTTTTCAAAGCTCCAGTCTGACACCAGGCAGGGCAAGCGTGTATCTGGATGACGACAGCATACCCTTATATTCAAACGGAGGTACGGTGCTGCAGGGCTCAGCCACCTTCTCCAAATCTGATGAAATGGAATTGATGGAAATATTTGTAAATTACGATAGTTTTCCAAGTGAGCAGAACGTAGATTTTTCCATCTCGGTAAATGTACGACAAAACCACAGGAGTGTTTCTGGTAACGGTTGACGATCCTTATGTTTTTTATTCAAATAAGGATTCGTCCAAATATTCTGTAAGTATTTCGGACTCATCGGTGGCACAGGTTACAGGCATTACTCCAAAATCCAATGACAGCTTTGAGGTGAGCGTATATTTTGCAAAAGCAGGTTCGGCGGATTTCATTTTTAGATATGGAAATCAGACGAAAAAGGTGACCTTCACAGTAGCGAAAACAGTCATAACTGTTTCCAGCTCCATCTCCCTGAAGGTGGGGGATACCACCATGTTTTCCAATTATGTTTTCAAAACCGGCGGTGGAAGCATCACCATCAAGAAAGTGAAATCCAGCAATAAAAAGATCGTTGATGCAGCCGGAGGATTCCTGATCGCAAAGAAGCCTGGCACTGCCAAGGTAAGCGCCCTGGTAAATGGCAAGCGGAGAACCATAACCGTGATTGTCGGCAAAAAGCCTGCCCCCAAGCCAAAACTGAAACAGCTTCAGGTAAAAGTGAAAGGCTATAAATATTATCCGGATTCTGGCAAAACCATATACACAACCCGTTTCACCAATAAATCCAAAAGTACCATCACCAAAGTGAAGCTGAAATTCACCATGACCATTAATGAAGAAATGACCCGAACCAAAACCTTCAAGGTCAATATAAAACCGGGAAAAACAAAAACCATGAAGCTGAATATAGGAAAATTAATAGCAGATCCTTCAAATATTAAGGTGAAATGCCTGAAATTCTGGTATAAGAGTTGAGGAAAGAAACTGTAGTAATAGGGGCATTTCGAATAAAGATATAAAAGAATATTGTGTAAAGTAGAGGAGTTACAATAAAAATAATACAGGGCTAAGAACGAAAATGCGTAATGCAGTTTTCATTCTTAGCCCTTATTCTATAAAGTCGGTGTTGTCAGCAGACTGGTCATGATCGACCGTTCATACTGCATTCCCCATCCAACCATCTGACCATTGAAATAATACTTGCTCTTTAATCTCAATGGTCCCACAGCGTTGGAAAGAATGGCCTGTTTCTTGGTAAGAACACTGAGGTCTGTTCCTGTGGGGACGGTCACGTATACATTTTTTGTGTAGTAGAATGGATAAGTATTTCCGCAATTATTCAGCAGATACTGCTCACCTGGAAGATTTTTCTTCGGAACAGGATTCTTGCTGACTTTGACCTTCTGGACTTCGAAATTGTCAAAACCGTAATCCAGAAGGCTCTTGGTATCTGCCCATGCACCGTTTACGGAATTCAGGACAACGGCAACCAGCGTCATATTCCCACGTTTGGCGTAGGTGATCAAGGTAGCACCGGCGGCATCTGTGTAGCCTGTTTTTCCACCAAGGACACCATCGTAGGCGTAATCCCTGCCTGCCATCATCTTGTGATGGTTCAGGAGGTAACGGGTTTCGTTGAAAATATTAGTCGGCGGAATATTATACAGGTCTGTGGTGAAAAATTTCCTGCAAAGTGGATTCTGCCATGCAGCCTTGGCTATTTTTGCCATGTCGCCTGCGGTGGTTACATGAGTCTCATCAGGAAGTCCGTTAGGGTTATTAAAATGGGTGTTTTTGCATCCAAGCTGCTGGGCTCTGGTGTTCATCAGCTCTACAAACTTCTTCACAGAACCGGAAACCTCTTCCCCAATACCAAGTGCCATTTCATTGGCTGATTCCAGCATCAGTGCCATAAGACATTGTTCAACTGTAAAAACCTCTCCGGCATCACCATAAATGGTGGAACTTCCCGCTTCAATTCCGTAAGCCGCCTGCTGAGAAAGGGTAAGCTGTGCGTTCACGTCCAGGTTCTCACATCCAAGAAGACAGGTGAGAAGCTTGGTAATACTGGCCGGGTAAAGCTGAGTATTGGCATTCTTGGAATACAGGACCGCTTCTGTATTTAAGTCCATGAGAACTGCTGACTGCGCCTCAATCTTAGGACCCTCCGGCCAACCCTCAATGGAATCGGTATCAGCTGCCTGTGCATAATATTCGGTATGCGGATCCGGAGTAGGAGTGGGAGATTCGCTGGCAGTGTCTGTAGCTTCTGCCCAGACAGCGCCCGTCTGCCCAAGCAGCATTGCTACTGTCAGGATTCCACAGAAAATCCGCTTTATTTTCATATGAAGATTTTTCCTGATCATATAAAATCCTTTCTTAAAATAGTACATAAAATTCCCAATACGTAATTGCATTATACCACTTTTCTTTATGTAAAACTATTAAAAGAGTGTGAATTGTTCACAGCACCCCGGAAAATCCACAAATTCAGCATTATTTTCCCCTATTCTCCCCATTTTTTCAGCGGAAAAACACTTGACATATAGAAATTCAGACCCTTATAATAGACAGGAAACAGAATAGTTAAAGACTGTGATGGAGACAGTAAGCTGATTTTGAACGTTTAAGGTTGTGCAGACACAGACAGCAGCAATCTTTTCAGCGAGACGGGGATGGTGTAAGCCCGCCGCAAGTAGATTCAGCCGAAGATCACTCCGGAGTTTTATCTCTGAAGGAACAAGTAGGAGATAACGGAATTCCCCCGTTACAGGGAGCGTGTATCGGCTGCGTGTGCAAGCCCGTACAATGTAACAGGTGGTATAACGAGTGCTGACAGCTTTCGTCCTTTTGCAGGATGAGAGCTTTTTTTATGCAGGCGGAGAATCCTGCAAAAGGATTCTTTATGTAACAGGAAATCCCAACAGCAATCGACTGACAATTTTAAAGGAGGAAAAAGCTTTGTACCAGAAAGTAGACACGAATCTGAATTTCGTAGATCGCGAGAAAAAAGTAGAAGAATTCTGGAAAGAAAACCATATTTTCGAAAAAAGTATGGAAAACCGTAAAGAAGGCCCGACTTACACATTCTATGACGGACCGCCAACAGCAAACGGCAAACCGCATATCGGCCATGTGCTGACACGTGTTATCAAGGATATGATTCCAAGATACCGCGCAATGAAGGGTTACATGGTTCCGCGTAAGGCTGGATGGGATACCCATGGTCTTCCGGTAGAGCTTGAAGTAGAGAAGAAGCTTGGTCTGGATGGAAAAGATCAGATTGAGGAATACGGTATGGAGCCGTTCATCCAGCAGTGTAAAGAGAGTGTCTGGAAATACAAAGGAATGTGGGAGGATTTCTCCTCAACAGTTGGTTTCTGGGCTGACATGGAGCATCCATATGTAACTTACGAGGACAATTATATTGAGTCCGAGTGGTGGGCACTGAAAGAAATCTGGAACAAAGGCCTCTTATACAAAGGCTTCAAGATCGTTCCTTACTGTCCACGCTGCGGAACCCCGCTTTCATCCCAGGAGGTTTCCCAGGGCTATAAATTAGTAAAAGAGCGTTCTGCGATCGCACGTTTCAAAGTGGTTGGAGAGGACGCATATTTCCTGGCATGGACCACAACACCGTGGACACTGCCTTCTAACGTTGCACTTTGCGTAAATCCGGATGAGACTTACTGTAAAGTAAAAGCAGCAGACGGATACACTTATTATATGGCAGAAGCACTTCTTGACAAAGTACTTGGCAAGCTTGCAAAGGAAGAAGAGCCTGCATATGAGGTTCTGGAAACTTATAAAGGTAAAGACCTGGAATACAAGGAATATGAGCCGCTGTTTAAATGCACAGGTGACTATGTAGCATCCAAGGGCAAGAAAGCGCATTATCTCGTATGTGATAACTACGTTACCATGAGTGATGGTACCGGTATCGTTCATATCGCTCCTGCATTTGGTGAAGACGACAGTCGTGTAGGACGTGAATATGACCTTCCGTTTGTACAGTTTGTAGATGGCAAGGGTGATCTTACTGCTGAGACACCATATGCCGGTGTATTTGTTAAGAAAGCAGACCCAATGGTACTGGCTGATCTTGAAAAAGAAGGCAAGCTGTTCGATGCTCCGAAATTTGAGCATGATTACCCACACTGCTGGCGTTGTGATACACCACTGATCTACTACGCAAGAGAATCCTGGTTTATTAAAATGACAGCTGTTAAAGATGACCTGATCCGCAATAACAACACCATTAACTGGATCCCGGAGAGCATCGGTAAAGGACGTTTCGGCGACTGGCTTGAGAACGTTCAGGACTGGGGAATCAGCCGTAACCGTTATTGGGGAACTCCACTGAATATCTGGGAGTGCAGCTGCGGTCATATGGAATCTGTTGGAAGCCGTCAGGATCTCTATGAGAAAACTGGTGACGAGCGCGCCAAGACCGTAGAGCTTCACCGCCCATACATTGACGAGCTTACCATGAAGTGTCCGGAGTGCGGCGGCACTATGCACCGTGTACCGGAGGTTATTGACTGCTGGTTCGATTCAGGAGCAATGCCATTTGCACAGCATCATTATCCATTTGAGAATCAGGAATTGTTCAAACAGCAGTTCCCTGCAAACTTTATTTCTGAGGCTGTTGACCAGACAAGAGGATGGTTCTACTCCCTTCTTGCTGAGTCCACTCTTCTGTTTAATCAGGCTCCATATAAGAATGTTATCGTTCTTGGACATGTTCAGGATGAGAACGGCCAGAAGATGAGTAAGTCCAAGGGAAATGCAGTTGATCCGTTTGATGCACTTCAGACATACGGTGCAGATGCCATCCGCTGGTACTTCTACATCAACAGTGCACCATGGCTGCCGAACCGTTTCCATGGCAAGGCTGTTCAGGAAGGTCAGCGTAAATTCATGGGTACTCTGTGGAATACTTATGCATTCTTTGTACTTTATGCAAATATTGATAACTTTGATGCTACCAAATATACGCTTGACTATGACAAGCTTCCGATTATGGATAAATGGCTCCTCAGCAAGCTGAATACACTTGTAAAGACTGTTGACGAAGATCTGAACGACTATAAGATTCCGGAGACTGCAAGAGCACTTCAGGGCTTTGTAGACGAGATGAGTAACTGGTATGTAAGACGCTGCCGTGAGCGTTTCTGGGCAAAGGGCATGGAGCAGGATAAGATCAATGCTTACATGACACTTTACACAGCACT
>OLPA01002868.1_pt1 | contig 12324 bp, 12 predicted proteins | sample 1672811 | NCBI WGS metagenome assembly OLPA01 (sample SAMEA3136726, study PRJEB25190) | human gut metagenome | biome: human gut; feature: human-associated habitat; material: faeces | place: Austria | collected 2013
CACGAAAAATCCGATTCATCATATCCAGACGGGAGATGTCGTCACAGAATATTTCCTCTTTCTGTTGCATCTTGTCTGCTGGTTTCCTGAAATAATTGTATCCATCAAATTCTGTCAGGTATTCCCATCCGCAATCTTCAAACATTCGTATATATTCACTCTGATGTTTGATTCCTTCTTTATTGTAATCTAGCTGGTAAATTACCTTCTCAGGCTCGCATCTCTCAAATGTATATAGTCCAGGAAATGTTACGCTCTTGAATTTCCAACCTTCCAAGTGCCTTTTGCTCAGGTAATTTTCTTCTTTTTCGTACTCCATAATACTAAACCAGCGAATTTCTTTTTTGAGTTTCTTCATTGCGTTACCTCCTGTGCATTACGATACAATCTGCGGATTCTTTTTAGCTCAAGCTCCAGAACTTCCGTACCGAGTTCTGTGATCTCATAAATTTTCCTTTTATCTTCTTCCCTGATAAAATGGATTAGGCCATCTTTTTCCATTTTTGAAAGACTTCCATACATGGTTCCAGGACCAAGTACCACTTCATTTTCTGTCAGTTCTCTTACTTTTTGTACAATCCCGTATCCATGATTTGGAGTACGAAGACATAACAATATGTAAAAACTTGTCTCCGTCATGGGAACGTAAACCTTTTTTATATGTGCATCCATAAACCTTTCCTTTCAGTGCGATATATCGTACTTCGATACTTACGTTATATCGCACTGTGATATATTTGTCAATACAGTAATACAGTTATTCATAAAAAAACCAGAAAATCAGTGTGTCCATTACTGATCTCTGGTTTTTTATTTACAGATAATATATCACATGCTCTCTAATAGTGTCCTACAGAAGCATAAACTGATACAGCGTATTTTTATGGTTCTTTAAATAATCTTTGCATAAGAATCCATACTTGCATCGACTTTCATTATCAACTTACACATATCAAATTTCTTTTCATAGGTTATAACTTATATTCTATTTTAATTTTCAAAGTATACCATATCCCATGATCGTTCCGTTATTGATATCATAGCTTCTCTGGTTCACGGCATTGCTGGAGTTTCCCTCTACGGTGTATACGGTACTGCCCTCGGTTTTCTCCACGATTCCTACATGGTCTGAGGTTCCATCCCCGTTCCAGTCAAAGAAGATCAGGGTTCCGGGTGCTGGGGAATATCCCCGGCTCTTCCATTTTCCTTTGCTCTGGAACCATGCGATTCCGTCATCGCACAGGGAGAATTTTGGCATCTTTCCGCTCTCGATTAGACCCGCCTGATCCCCACACCAGCTGGCAAAGCAGGCACACCATGCCACATGGCTGTCAAAGCCATACCACGACCAGAACTTCTGGCCTCCTTCATTTCCGAGCTGGGTAAGTGCCACGGATACAATCTGGCCGTTGCCTCCAAACAGGCCGGCAAACAATCCTCCGCTGGAATAATACCGCAGGACATGTGGGACGTACTCTGGATCGCCATAGGCACTCCATCCATGCGAAGCCGCCTGCTCGTTGGAAAACTGCAGGGCATTTTCTACACTGTAGCCCCCGTAGTTTCGGAGCGCCCACGTTATGTATCCGTTGCCGTAGTTATATCCTTGCAGAGACAGCTTCAGCTTGTCCATATCCTGTGGGCTGGTGCATCCGGCTTCCTTCAGGCAGTCCGCATAATACTGGATTCCCACCTGGATGGAGTAGTCTGCATCCTGAATGGCATTGGGACTGTTGGAGTACCTGGTGTTGTATGGGCACTCACTGCTCTGCATGGGATCAGTTCCCCGGCCGCCGGATTCCTGCATCATGATCGCCTGTATCACGGAAACATATTCGGGGATTCCGTACTGGTTGGCGTATTTCTGGATGACTGCCGTATAGGAAAGGACTTCCTGGCTGAGTGCTTCGTTGCTCTCCGAGCTTCCCGAAAATGCCGCACCGCCAATGATTCCAACCATGATAACCAGTAGAAGAACAATGACTGCCCCGGCGGCTCCCAGTGCAGCCATCATGGACTGCACGGTTTTCGCTGCCGCTTCCACGGCGGCCTTGGCTGCCTTGAAGGTATTCCGCCCTGCCCTTGCCGTTTTCTGCATCCGGCGGACGCTGTTGGAAGTCTGCATGGCAGCTTTCTTTGCCGCCTGCTTCGCTGCCCTTCGTTCCATCTGCTTCTGCATCCGGACCGTCAGGGCGTTGGAACTGGTCGCACGGAGCTTCTGCTCTGGCTGGACGCTGATCTTCGCAGACTGGGGAGCCGTCTTGATGGTACGCTTCTGTATGGTTTTCGGCTCCGGCTGTTTCCTTGGTTTTTCCTTGATCCGAATGGTTTCCGGCTGTTTCTGACGGATGGTGGTCTGCCTTACTGTATCTTTTGCTTCCTTCTTCCGGCTTTGTTCTCGGATGGAGAGCTGCTTCATTTCTGCTATCTCCTGTCCGTTTTGGATTCTTGGTGTCTCCCTGGCAGCCCGGATCTTCTGCTCTTTCGTTTTGACGGCATCTGAAACCACCTTTTGCCGCTGGGCTTCCTGGATCTGTACTTCCCGGATCTGTGCTTCCTGAGCTTCCCGACTGGCAGGATCGGCGGTCTGTGTGTCCCCTGTTCCTCTGGCGGTTTCTTTCTCCGCTTCTTTTTCTGCTTCTTTTTTGCCAGCGGCTCTCTGTTTGATCTTCTCGTAGGAAGTCTGTGCGGCTGTCTTTCCGGCTCTGGTTACAGTTCTGCCTGTCTTTCTTGCAGCCCATTCCTCTGCGGATGTGACTTTCCCACTGGCATATTCGGATGGGGACTGTTCTCCCATGTCATTGTCCCTGGCATTTGCGATGGTCTGGGATTTTTCCTTGCTCTCCAGTATGGCCGTCCGCATCAGCTCCTTGGGAATTCTGGAGGCAGGATTTTTGGTCTTTGGTTTTGTTGTAACTTCTTTGGTTTTGATATCCTTCATCTCTCACCTCCAGTCCCGGCTTGTCCCGCTCTTACGCTTCGCCCGGCTTGGTTGTCATCAGGCGGTACAGTTTTGTATTTCTTGGAAACGAATTTTCAAACGGCACCAGATTTCCGGAACAGCGAATCAGACCATGGCCGGCACCCACATTGGTGATGTAGGATAACTGGTTGTCTGAAATATTCAGAAGTGCCGCCAGCTCATCCCGGTCGGTGGTAGCCTGATTCAAAAGGATCAGGAACTCACTGTTCGCCAGCATCAGGCGGGCGGTATCGGATTTCAGAAGTTCCTCAACGTTCTGGGTAAGTCCGGTTACAAATCCGGAATACTTACGGATACGCTTGTACAGGCGGTAGAAAAAGTCCGCACTGTATTCATAGCGGAACAGCAGATAAAACTCATCCGCAAAGATCCATGTCGTTTTTCCCTTCTTCCAGTTCTGGATCACACGGTTAAAAATCGAATCCAGTGTGACCAGCATGCCAAGGGGCATCAGCTGTTCGCCCAGCTCCCGGATGTCATAGTCGATGATACGGCTCTTCGTGTTGACATTGGTTTCCTGGGCAAAGGTGTTCAGACTGCCATTGATAAACAGTTCCGAAGACAGAGCCAGCCCTCTGGCTTCTTCCTCCGGCTGGAGCATGAGTTGTCGGTACAGGTCCTTTAAGGTCGGCACCTGCCCTTTGTAACCGCCCCTCATATAATCCCGGTACACATCTGCGGTGCAGCGGTCAAGGATGGATTTCTCCTTTGCCGAAAGGTTTCCGGCTCCTACGAGCTGCTCAAACAGGGAAAGGATAAATTCTGACTTCTCAATCAGAGGATTTCGGTCATTGCCATAGGCAGAATCCATATCCAGTGCATTCAGATGAGTATCCGAGGTTGCCGAGATCCGGATGACCTCTCCGTTTAAGGCTTCCACCAGAGAAGCAAACTCCGACTCCGGATCGAGGATGAGGATGTCATCTTCCGTGGAAAGGGCAAGGTCTACGATCTCCTCTTTTGCCGAGAAGCTCTTGCCGGAGCCGCTGACACCCAGTCGGAAAGAGTTGCCGTTTAACAGCTTCCTTCGGTCTGCCACCAGCATATTTTTGCTGACGGCATTCTGCCCATAATAGATGCCTCCCGGCTGCATGATTTCCTGCGTATGGAACGGGATCAGGACGGCGGTGGATTCTGTAGTAAGGGTACGCACTGCATCGATTTTCCGCAGGCCATACGGCAGGACGGTATTCAGTCCATCGACCTGTTGCCACTTCAAAGTTGCCATCTGGCAGAGGTGTTTTCTCGCAATGGAATACAGGGTTTCCGTATCGGAGTCCAGTTGTTTCTTGCTGTCTGCCATATGTACCATTGTCAGGATGCCGAACATCATCCTCTGATCCCTGGTGGTCAGATCGTCCAGCATTTCCTTGGTCTCTTTTCTCTGCAGCTCCATGTCATAGGGAACCACGGCAGAAAAGTTATTGTTGGCATTCTGGCGTCTCTGCCAGTTGGTGACGTTTGTCTCCACGCCCAGCAGTCGGTTCTGGATCTCACGCACCGCTTCGTCTGTCGGTACGGGGATGATATCAATGGACAGCATCAGGTTCCTGCCAAGGCTGCACAGTTCGGAGATCATCTCATCCTTTACATAGCTGGCGTAATCTTCCATAAAAAGGACTCTGCCGTACTGCTCGCCCAGCTTGAAATGGTCGTTATGGAATTCCATCGTGTCCGGGCAGATCCAGTCTTTGAAGCTGTGTCCTTTTTTCGCAAAGGCTTTCATGTCAAATGGAAAACTCTGTGGAACGTCTGCCTTGAAAAAGTCCCGGAAAATCTGTAGCCTCTGCTCTGCATCCAGCTCTTCCCCAATAGAGGACAGCTTGGCCAGATGGGTGATGATGTCCGTTCCCACACGTGCGAAATAGGTTCTGGCTTCATCGATGTTTTTCTTGTGGACGCTGATGGTCAGATAGCGTTCCTGATAGATGCTGTTGTTGGTACCGGAGATCTTGGACAGGAGCATGTCGTTGTACTCCTTCCGGTATTCATCCAGCCCGTCCCCTTTCATCGGAATCAGCAGGGACTGCTCAAACTCTTCCTTGTTGATCTTGCGGTTGTTCAGGGTGATCTTCGCTGTGCAGCCGGAATCCAGTGCATTTAAAAGCTCGGAATAATCCAGAAACATTTCTGTCTTGTCCGCTTTGCTGGCAATGGAATAGTTGATATCCGTAAACCGGAATGTCCGGGAAAATTTATTCTCTACCTGAAAAATCCCATCCGGCCAGATCTTACGGATGGGGATCGCCTGCTGGACAGACTTCGGTACTCTAAATTTTTCTTTGTCCTGTTTCAGTGTCTGACTCAGGGTTTTAATCAAAGGCATCACCCCTTCCTTTTCGCTTCTTTGGTTTCTTCTGTTTTGACCGCTTCTTCTCCAGAAGCTCTGCTCCGTTTCCCATCATTTTTTCACCCAGCCGCAGGCTCTCTTCCATGCAGGAAAAGTACAGGTTCTCTGATTTGAATACCAGCCGTTTCGGATACAGCAGTTCGGATTTGATGACTGCCCATGCAAACTGTTCTGCCGTCATGCCGTGGTAACGGAAAAAGCCGCAGGCTGCAAAGGGAGCCGCCCCAAGCACACACAGCCATCCGGTTACCTGTTCCCCGGCATACTTTCTGGTGAGGAAATAAATCCCAAGGGCTGCCAGGATCGCCAGTACCGAAAATAAGCACTGCCGGAAACTTAAGCCCCAGAACATTGACTCCTGATAGTCTCGGATTTCTTTATTCATTTTCACTTCCATGTTGTTTTCTACCTTTCTCTTTGTAATCTCTGTTTTTTCTTTTGTTTCTGTTTTGGTACATCCCTTTGCCGGATGCCATTTCTTTCCATAAATCTTTTTGTTCCTTCCGGATCAAGCTCTGCCAGTTTTTTCAGGTCGAATGCAACCCTCTGGAAGATGCAGTAACCGGAGGATGCGGTATCCGGCTGTATCGTTCCCAGCTTATGCTGCTTTATAAAACGAAGCTTTTCTTTGCTGAAATTGTGGTCGATATAGGCTTCATTGATACCGCCCAGCGGAGCAAAAGGCAGGTTTACCGTAAGGTCTGCAAAGCTTTCCGGGTATCCATCTTCCATATGGTAAAGCCCGATATAGAGATTGTCATCGCTCATGTAACTGTCTACCCTGAGAAATAATTCCTCCCGGCCATACTGCCAGTCGTAGCTCAGTGTCTTTGGTTCTTCCATTTTTTTCGCCTCCTATAATCCCATGATTTCTTTTACGATACGGTCGGATGCCTTGACTGCCCCGACCAGTACCAGCAGGTTAAATACCAGTTCCCCGACGTAATTCCAGACAATGGTCACGGCGGACAGGCTGGTGTCCCCGATGGCCGGCGGACTTGATGCAAACACCGAAAAGATGATGCAGGCCAGTGCGATGATGGCTCCTTCCAGACATACCCCGGCATAGGAACGGATAAAATTTTTCCCAACAGACTGGGTTGGCTCCCCGGCAAAGGTTGCCAGCGGGATCGGTGCGATGGCTGTGTACATGTACAGCTTGAACATTCTTCCATATACGGTCAGGATCATTACAAAGGAAAGCACGGTAATTAACAGGCTGCCCAACAGGGTTACAATCCACAACGGGATGGATTCCAGCATCCCCACCGCTTCGATCTTGTCCACGATCTCCGAGGGCAGTTCCGTTACGGTTCCACCTGCCATCCCGGAGTGGGACATGATGTTTGTCACGATGCCCTGAACAATGGAAAAGATCGCAGTCAGAAGCTCCATGCCGGACATGACGGCTCCCTGTGCCAGTGCAAAACGGATAAAGGCTTTCACTACGTGTTCCGGCTTTTTCATATCCGTGAAGCTCCCACAGGTTTTCACCAGCCCCGCCGCAAAGAACAGAACCAGCAGGCCGTACCCAATGGCTTTCAGTCCACCGTTGATGTTCGTCATCACGCTCCAGATCGCTCCGCCCTTGAAATTCTCCGGGTTTTGCGTCAGCAGTGTCCAGATTTCAGCCAGCTTGTCGCTCCAGGTCTGCAAGGCAGAATTCAGATTCTGTACGATCCAGTTATCACTCAAACAGTTTCACCTCCCATCCTGCAAAAGTGAGCAGGGAGCCAGCATTTCGCATGGCTCCCCTTCTGGTCGCTCTTCCTATCCCATGATCAGGTCCAGGATCTCTTTTGCAAAGGTAATGATGATACCGCCTGCCAGTGTCAAAAATCCGTTTGCCCTTTGGCTCGGATCGTGGCTCTTTAAGGACAGGCCGACCTGCACGATACCAAATCCCAGCAGGATCAGGCCAATGGCACGGATCAGAGAAAAGATAAACGTGGACAGGTTATTGACTACGGTCAGCGGGTCGCCTGCGGCATAAACGCAGGTCGCCCCAATGCAGATCGACAATACCATGACTGCATACAGAGCAAACAGTTTCTTCTGCCCTCTCTTCATCTTCAGCGGTGCGGTCTCTTTCCTGATTTCTGTGTGTTTCTTATTTTTCAGTAAATTCATTGGCATTCCTCCCATCAAAAAAGCTCCCCGATGATGTCCTCATCCAGAAGCAGTTCGTAATCGTCATATCTTGTTTCGTCAAATGTAAAATCGTCATGCGCCAGCGGTGCTTTCGCATAATTGAACGGGCCGGCACCTCCGTCCTCGGTATACCGGATGTTGGGATGCTTCATCAGGTCATACTTGGCATCCAGTATGGGCCGCTCCCCGCGGATAAACAGAAGTGCATTCTGGTTATCCAGCATACGGACTTCATCCGGCTGTAACAGCTCCCTTCCGCTCTGCTGGAAGTTGGTGGAGTAGCTGCCGGATTTTCCTTTGGTCTGCCCGTAGGTGTTGGTGTCTATGGTTTCTTTCCCCAGTAATTCTGATACATATTTGTGTGTCTCTTTTTCATTGCCGCCCAGGTACAAAAACTCATCGCAGTTGCCCACCAGACTTTCCCAGGAGTCCTTGAACAGAGCCTTTAGCTGGCTCATGTTCTGGATGATGATGCTGCAGTAAATGGAACGGGAACGGCAGGTTGCCAGGATCTTCTCAAACTCATTTGGCAGGGATACGTTTGGAAACTCATCCATGATGCAGTTGACCGGAACCGGGAGGGCACCGCCATGCACACGGTCTGCCATGTAATAAAGCGTCTGGAAAAGCTGGCTGTAGATCATGCCTACCAGATAATTCAAAGAGGTGTCTGCATCCGGGATACAGCAGAAAAGGGCAACTTTTCTTTCTCCCATGCTGGAAAGATCCAGTTCATCAGTATTGGTCAGCTTGGCGATCTGCGGCAGATTGAAGGCTGCCAGCCGGACACCTACACTGATCAGGATGGACTTGGCGGTCTTTCCTGCCGCCTGCTTGTAAATGTGATACTGCTTGACGGCAATGCTGTCCGGGTCCCGCATCTCCAGACGGTCAAACAAAATGTCCAGAGGGGACTCGTAGTCCTCGTCCTCTTCTTTTACCTGTGCCGAGCCTAACATCTCCATGATCATGGCGAAGTTCTGTTCTTCCGGCGGAGCTTCGTGGAGCAGATACAGCATCAGTGCCTGAAGCAGTGCGGTTTCGCTCTTCTCCCAGAAGGGATCAGAGGACTGGGAACCTTTGGGTGTGGTGTTTTGTATCAGATTGGAAATAAGACGGAGCACGTCTTTGTCATCGTGGACATACTCGAATGGATTGTAGCAAAAAGATGTGTCGGGATTGATGAGGTCAAAGACACGCACCTCATATCCTTTCTTTTCCAGCAGACCGCCTGTCTTTCGGAGCAGCTCGGCTTTCGGATCGGTGATGACCATCGAACAGCAGCACTGCATGATGTTTGGCAGGGCAAAGCCTCTGGATTTTCCTGCACCGGAGCCTCCCACTACGAGAATGTTGAGACATCTGCGGTGCTTGTGGGTGTCAAGGCTAATGCGGAAGTTCTGTGTCAGCAGGATGTTCTGGGAGTACGGCTTCTGGCTATATTTCTTACAGATCTGCCGGGCATCGCCCCATCTGGCAGAGCCATGTTCTTCCCCTCTGCGGTAGTTCTTCTGACTGGAATAAAAAATGCCGATCCCGGCTGCGTAAAGTAACGTGCAGACCAGCATCGACTTGATGGTATATTCCGTATAATGAAACTGGAAGGGATGGTTCAGCTTTTCTGTGAGAACCTCCATCAGCTCGAAAAGATTCCTGCCCGGCTGGATGGCATCCGCAAGCAGGATTGCTACCCACCAGATGACAGGCAGTCCGGCAAGCCAAATCACCCAGTCTGACTTCCGGCTGTTTGTTACCGGGATGGCTGCTGTTTGGGCCTCTCTGCTCTTGGCAGGTCCGTAATGTGGAAGCTGTCCACTCCCGGAACGAGGGCAAGGCTGCTTCCATTCTCCCAGTTTACGTGGATCTGCCCTGCATCGTCTACCATATCCACCTTACCTTTTAAGCCGGGTGGCATGTGGCTCTCCCCCTCCATGCTGTTAAGCGTGACCTCGGTTCCCGGCGGATATCTTCTCCGCATGGCTTCTATTCTTTCTTGTGTCATATTTCTGTATATTTGTACCACATCCTTTCTTCATCTTCCCCTTCCACGGTATGGGCGGTATCTGGATTTCATGATCTTTAACAGGACGCTGTCGATCCCATCGGAATAGCGTCCGTTTTTCAGGTATGTGTCCCGGAGCTGGTTTAAGGCTTCCACGGATTTGCTGTGTTCGGCTTCTGTCAGGTAGAGCTTTCCCTCTTCCTGCTCTGCCAGCTTCAGAACCAGATCCCGTGTGGTATCCACCGGAAGCCCCTGTTCTTTTTCCTGCCGGAACACTTCCCGGAGTGCATGGATCAGCATGTGGTTCATGATCCGGTCCATCTTTACATATCGCATTCTTGTCATAGGCGAGCCTCCTTTTTTCCTCTTTTTCTCAACCACAACATACCACACTTCCTCCCGGAAAGCTACTGCAAAAGAGCCGGAAAAGCCCCTTTTTATCAGCGTTCCGGAGACTTTTTACTCTTGGCAGGTTTCTCCGTTTTTTCCTCCGGGATGGCAAATTCATCGGTCATAAATTCCTGCTCGCTTTTGCCAAGACTGCGGTCTACCTGCTTGCCAATGGAATAGGCTGCACTCTTTACATCCTGGATAAAGGAGCGGAGTTCTTTCGGATCTTTCTGTCCGAATGCCTGCATCTGGCATACCTTGTCAAAGGAAAAACCGGAGACATCCACGCCGTATTTCTGTGCTGTCACATACGCCGCACAATAGGCCTGTGCCGATACCCCTGCCCGGCTGTAGCTTCCATCGTGATGGTCAAGGGATGCACAGGCCAGCTCCCGGCTGATGGAATGGAACGTTGCATTTTCGCTCATGCCATTTCGGACATAGATCGTCCGCTTGTTCGGGATGTACTGTGCCTGTACCTTATCCGGCAGATTGTCTGCGATCTGAATCCGTACCTCGCTGTCGGTCAGCAGTGCTTCCATCAGCTGGTCCATCGGCTTTGGCTCTGCCTCTTCCGGCTGCTTGGTACGGATCTGGCTGATGTCATAGGCTTTCTGGATGGAGTACCCCTGCTGGATGACACCGTCCTTTTCATATTCCTGTCCGACAATGAAGTTGTATCCCTTGCTTCCGGTCTTGACTACCTTGCCTTCTTCCTTCCATTTTTCAAAGGTCTTGACCTGCCGGATCTCCGGATTCTGTGCATAAAGCAGGAACAGGTTGTCTGTCCTCTGCGGCTTGCACTGTCCCATAAAATCAAGGAATCCTTTTAAGGAGTCCCCATTCTGGAAGACCTCCTGTGCCTTTCCATCGATCATACCCCAGATTTCTTCCCTCTCCTGCTTTTTCTGTGCGGCATATTCTTCTTTCGATAACCGCTGGGCGGACTGCTCCTGCGAGTCCTGCCCTAAAAATTTTGTCAGGTCCATCTCCTACCTCGCTTTCACCTTTCGTTTATTTCTTGCTTTCTTCTGCGTTTTCCTTGGTCCACGGTTCTTTTCCCGGCTCCGCTTCTGGGATTCCTCTGCTTTCTCCCGTTTGATGTTCTCCAGCTCCCGGCGGACACTGGGACGCTCCTGTTCCCTCTGCCCTGCATCAGTCCCTTTTTCCTGCCCGGTAGAAATATTTCTGCTGTGCAAGGAAGAGCCGGACAGATTCTCTTCCCCCTCTTCCTGCACCGGGATAAAATTTTCCGGTTCGGAAAACTCCTTTTCGGGATGATTCTGGTTCTTTTCCCCTTCGGAAAAGTCCATGTCACCGACCTGGAATGCTTCGTCCAGATCGCTGATTTCAAACTGCACCTCGCCCTCTGGCATCTGCACAGTTTCCTGTACCGCTTCGGTTTCCGGTACTTCCATTCCGGCGGTTACCTCATGGACAGCTTCCCCGACTTCGCTTCTTACGAAATCAAGGTTCATCTTATCCATGACCCGGTTGACCTTGGCTGCGTCATCTGCAAAGACCATGACCTCGCTCATCTCCGGGTTCTTTTTATCCCGGATGATCACATAGAGCAGTCCTCGTTTCCTGCCCTCACTGCAGAATTCTCTCAGGCGGTCGGACGGTACGGTAAAGAACTTCAATGGTTTGTTCTCCTTTAACATCCGCACCATCCGGGTCCTGCCCCTCGTTTTCTTCTGGTCTTTTAATACAGCGGCAACAAATACCGCCAGATGCTTTGCCAGCGTACCCGAAAGCCTGAGCCCGTGGTCCACGCCGTCCAGGGAATACCGGACGATCTGGTCCGCCGCATCGCCTCCATAATTCATATCATTCACCTGCTTTCTGTTCTCGGTTGTCTGGTTTTCTCCGTCTGTTCTTCTTCCTGTTCTGCCTGTCTGTGGATCTGCTCTGCCAGATGCATCCGCTCTTCCATTTCTTTGGACTGCTGTTCGATCCGCACACAGATACGGATATCCTTCCGAAGTGGCTTCAGTTCTTCGGTGATCTGACTGATTCTGTCACTGTCCGGTTCGCTCCGGTAGAGCCGCCTCCGTTCTTTTATGAGTGCCTGTACCTGCTCTTCCAACGGGGTTCGGTATGCCATCAGCTCTTCACGGGTAGTGATCTGGTGCTTCTGGAGGAATTCCATCTGCTCAATCCTGGCATCCAGTTTTCGGATATCTGCCCGGAGCACTGGGGAGATCCTTTTCGGCTTCTGCTTTAGGGCACCCATCTGGTACAGATAGGAATAGTACAGGGCCTGTATCCCTTTTAACTTCTTTTTCGGGAATCTGGAATCTCCTTCTTTTCCAGCAGGTATCCTGCTCTTGGGCTGCAAGATCCACTGCCGGATGCTCTCTTCCGAGTAATGCTTCCCAAGGCTCCGCAGACGGATATACCGTTCCATCCCCGGTGCTTTTAATGCAATGTACTTCCGGTTCAGCT
>OLPA01002870.1_pt1 | contig 12317 bp, 13 predicted proteins | sample 1672811 | NCBI WGS metagenome assembly OLPA01 (sample SAMEA3136726, study PRJEB25190) | human gut metagenome | biome: human gut; feature: human-associated habitat; material: faeces | place: Austria | collected 2013
ACTTGGAGGAATAGTGGTAAGTAATTCCTTAAGAATTGCAGGAGACGAACTAGATGAAGATATTGTAAATTATATAAGAAGAGAAGAAAACCTATCAATAGGAGAAACAACAGCAGAGCAAATAAAAATGCAAATAGGATGTGCAACGCCACTAATGACTGATATGCCAATGGAGATAAGGGGAAGAGACTTAATAACAGGACTTCCAAGAAATATAACAGTTAAATCATCTGGAATAATGGAAGCAACAGCTGAATCAATTGCAAAAATAGTAGAAACTGTAAAACAAACATTAGAAAAAACACCACCAGAGCTTGCAGCAGATTTAGTAGAAAAAGGAATATATTTAGCAGGTGGAGGAGCTTTGATTCAAAACTTAGACAAATTACTAAGTCAAGAAACAAATATGCCTGTATATGTTGCAAATTCACCATTAGAATGTGTTGTAAATGGAACAGGAAAAACATTAGAAGATTTAGAAAGACTAAAAACAGTTTTAGTAAATAGTAGAAAAAGAAGATAGAAAAAAGAAAGGATAAATTATTATGTATAAAAATAAAAAAGGCGAAATAATAGGAATAATAGTAACTATAATAATATTAATATTGTTAGTTATTTTAACAAATACAGAAAACAGTAATTTATCTTATGTAGAAAATGTAGCAAATAAACTAGTTAATCCATTGCAAAATGGATTAACTTATGTAAAAAATAAAATACATGGAAACTCATCTTTTTTTACAAATATAAATGAACTAAAGACAGAAAATGATGAATTAAAAACTAAAAATAATCAATTAGAAGAAACCTTAAGAGAATTAGAAACCATCAAAGCAGAAAACCAAACATTAAAAGAATATCTTGACTTAACAAAAAAATATACAGACTATAAAACTGTTGCAGCAGATGTAATAAGTAGGGATATTAGTAATTACTCAAAAACAATAGTAATAAATGCAGGAACTAAAAGTGGAATAAAAGAAAATATGACTGTAATTGCATCAGAAGGATTAGTAGGTTATGTAATATCAGCAACAGATACAACATCAAAAGTACAAACAATTATAGATTCATCTAGTAATACAAGTAGTATTTTAAGTTCATCAAGAGACAGTGTAGTATGTAAAGGTCAATTAGAAGAACATAATAATTTAAAAGCGGTATATATTCCAACAGATGCAACGGTTGCCCAGGGGGATAGTGTAGAAACATCTGGACTTGGAGGAATATATCCAAAGGGAATTTACATGGGAAAAATATCTAAAGTAGTAAATACAAACAACTTAAATGATAGATATGCTATGGTTGAAACAGCAGTAAATTTCAACAAATTAGAAACAGTTTTAGTAATAACAAATTAACAAAAAAGGAGGATAGGAAAGTGAAAAAAGTATTAATAAATATATTTTTAGTAATATCATTTATAATTATATATTTTCCACTGTTTCTGTTTAGTCCAACAATAATATCCTTATTAATAGATTCTAAATCTTCAAATCTTGGATTATCCTCTGTAAGGATACTTAGATCTGCCCATTTAGCTGAAACTTCGCCCATGTCATATCTTCTAGATTTAGCTCTGTTTCCGCCACCACCAAAAATGCATATTAATCTTTTTGGTTTATATTCAGATATAGTATCCATTAAGTTGTCCATTTCATCTCTATTATGTGCATAATCTACAATTAGTTTATATTTATTACTTGAGCTTACAAGTTCCATTCTTCCAGCAACTTTTACACTTTCTAAAGCTTTTTTCATACTATCTGTATTAATTCCTAGTTCATTTGCAACAGTAATTGCACATAAAGCATTATATACTGAAAATCTTCCTGGGATATCTAACTTAAATGTTCCATTTACTTTTCCAGATACATCAAATTTAACACCGAAAAAATCATTTTCCATTATATATTCAATGTTACTAGCTTTAATTTCCGCCTCATCACTTTCAAGTCCATATTTAACAATTTCACATGTATGGTCTTTTGTAACTTTCATCCATTTATCAGAATCACAGTTTACTATTCCCACTTTACATTGTTTAAATAATAAACTCTTGCAATACATATATTCTTCAAAGCTTTCATGTTCATTTGGCCCTATATGATCTACAGATAAATTTGTAAATATACCATAATCAAATTCAATACCCGCAACTCTGTCCATTTTTAATCCTTGTGAAGATACTTCCATAACAGCATATTTACATCCTGCTTCTACCATTTGACTGAATAGCTTTTGTACTTCATAAGAATTTGGAGTTGTGTTGTGGGTTTCAATTTTTTTGTCATTTATCATTGCACATATTGTGCCAATAACACCAACTTTATTTTCTGCAGCTTCAAGCATACTTTTTATAATATATGATGTAGAGGTTTTTCCACAAGTTCCTGTAATACCTATTGTTGTTAATTTTTTAGCTGGATATTCAAAATATGCTGCTGACATAAATGCTAGTGCTCTTCTTGATGATTTTACTTTAATAACTGTTACATCTTCATTTATTTCTACGTCTCTTTCTATAACAATTACTTTTGCACCTCTTTTTATTGCATCTGGAATAAATTTATGTGAATCAACTGTTGTTCCAATCGTTGCAATAAATAAATCACCTTCACTTACATTGTTGGAATTTTCCATAATATCATTTATTTCTATTGAAATATTTCCTTTTATTAGTTCATATTCAACATTTTCTAACAGTTTTGATAAATTCATTATTTATTTTCTCCTTCATCTGGTATATTAATTTCAGACTCGAATACAGTATGTGATGGTCCTTTCATAAAAACATTATTTGTTTCTTCGTTCCATTCAACATCTAGGTTACCACCTATTTGCTCTACTGTTACTTTTCTATCTGTTCTTCCAGTAATTACTCCAAATACAGCGGCTGTACAACATCCTGTTCCACAACCTATTGTTTCTCCTGTACCTCTTTCCCATTCACGTATTTTTATATAATTTCTATTAACAACTTGTGCAAACGTTACATTTGTTTTATTTGGAAATATGTCAGTTTTGTATTCAATTTCCTTTCCGTATTTTTCAACATCAAAATTGTCAACATCATCTAAAAATATAACACAATGAGGATTTCCCCATGAAAGAGCTGAAATTTTAAATACTCTATCTAATATTTTAACTGGTTGTTCTATAAACTCTTCAAGTTCTGTATTCACAGGTATTACTTTAGTACTTAATCTAGGTGCTCCAATATTTGCCTTTATATTAACTGCAATACCATCTTTTACAAATAATTCCACATGTTGAATTCCGCCTAAAGTCTCAATTGTTAGTTTTGTTTTATCTGTAAATTTGTGGTCATATACATACTTGCTCATACTTCTTAATGCATTTCCACACATTTCACCTTCTGTTCCATCTGGATTAAACATTCTCATTCTAAAATCTGCCACTTCTGATGGGCAAATCATAACCATACCATCTGAACCTATTGCAAAATGTCTATTGCTTACATATTTTGAAAGTTCATTTGGCTTTTCTATCTTTTGATTTATTGCGTCTATATACACATAATCGTTTCCATAAGCTTGCATTTTTGTGAATTTTATTTTCATCTTTTATACCCCCTATACTTTTTTTTTAAGTGCTTGATCTAAATCAGCAATTATATCATCTGGATCTTCTATTCCAACAGATAATCTTAAAAGTTTTTCATTTATTCCTAGTCTTTCTCTTACTTCTTGTGGTACCTCATGATGAGTTACAATCATTGGATATGTTATTAAGCTCTCAACTCCACCTAAACTTCCTGCAAATAATATCATATCCACATTTTCTATCACATTTTTAGCTGTTTCTTCACTATCTACTTCAAATGAAAGCATTCCTCCAAAGCCAGTTGTTTGTTTTTTAGTTACTGCATAATTTGGATGATCTTCAAATCCTACATAATATACTTTTTTTACTCTTGGATGATTTCTTAGCCATCTTGCAACCTTCATAGTATTTTCATTATGTCTTTGCATTCTAATTTCTAATGTTTTTATTCCTCTTAAAGTTAGCCAAGCATTAAGTGGAGCTAAGCATGCTCCCTGATATTTTAAAAATTTTCTCATTGCTTGTCCTATTTTTTCATCTTTTACAACAACAAATCCTGCCATCGTATCATTGTGACCTTCTAAATATTTAGTTCCACTATGAACCACAATATCAGCTCCTAGTGTTAAAGGCTTTTGATAATATGGTGTAAGTAATGTATTATCAACTGCAACTATAATATTTTTTTCTTTTGCTATTTTGCAAATTTCTTCAATATCTGCAACTTTCATCATTGGATTTGTTGGTGATTCTATAAATACCATTTTGGTATTTGGTTTTATATTTTTCTTAAATAATTCAATATCACTTAAATCAACAAAACTTGTTTCTATTTTATTGTCTACAAGTACTGTTTGTGCAATTTCATATGTTCCACCATAAATATCATCTGATAAAATTAAATGATCCTCTGGTTTTAATATTGAGAATGCACACATAACCGCTGCCATACCACTACTTAATGCAAAACCTTCTGTTCCTTCCTCTAGAATTGCCATTGTTCTTTCTAATTCTTCAATGGTTGGATTTTGACATCTTGTATAGTCAAATCCTAATGAATCTCCTAATCCTCTAAATTTAAATGTCGCTGTTTGAAATATTGGAAAACTAACAGATCCTGTAACAGGCTCTCCTCCAAGTGCACCATGTACTACTTTTGACCCTATTCTCCAATCTTCTTTTTTGTCATAGTCTTTATAGTTACTAAAATTTTTCATGTTTATTACCTCAGTTTTTTATAATTTAATCAGTATACTCTTATTTAAGATGTATAAGCCTGTTCAATAAACATTTCGCATTATATTATATACCATTTTTTTCTATTAGTAAACAATTTTTTTAATTTTTGTATTATTTTGACATACGATTTCATATGTATTATGCCCTAATTCCGTTTACTTACACACATATTTGTGCTATAATTAACTTATCTTCAAATAAGGAGGCAAATGTTATGAAGAATGCTTTACGGAAATACTTTCCTGAAGGCTTACATCCCTTCTTAGAGGGTACTAGTATCGAATCTTTTTATAAAGAACTTGAAAAAGTTCCAAACTGTGAAGAATCTCTAGAAAAGTTGATAACCGCTGATCCTCTTTGGTTAAAAGAAACTAAAGAACATGGAGCATATTTCTTTGTTTACAAAGTCTATTGCTCGAAGGAAGAGGAAATTGATGACAATATGATAAATCTTTGTCATTACTCGCTTGGATTACATCCAACGATAAAGATTACTACTTTTAGGAAAAGAAAAAACTTAAAAAAGAGATGATACTAGCAAAAAGAATCCTTTTGAACTATACTTTCAAGTTATAGCTCTTTTAAGGATTCTTTTTCTTTTTATATAACATAAAACAGAATACAGAAAAATTGTAATAAACTACCTAGCAAAATAAACAAATGAAATATTGAATGCATATATTTGTATTTTCTGCCAAGTCCATAAAAAATTGTACCTATTGTATATGATATTCCTCCTGCCACTAATAATATTAGTCCATTTCTACCTATTAATTCTGGCAATAGGTTTATTTTACATATAACTGCCCATCCCATTCCTAGATAACAAATCATTGAAAAAATTTTATATTTTTTTAGGTCAATTGCATTTAAAGTTATTCCCAATATAGCCATTGCCCATATTATTCCAAATATTAGCCATCCAGTTATAGGTTCATATTCTCTAAAGGTACATAGTGCAAATGGAGTATATGATCCTGCTATTAATAAAAATATTGTACAATGATCTAAAACTTGAAACACTTTTTTTCCTTTACATCTTGGACTTAATCCATGATATATACTAGACATTGTATATAAGATAATCATTGTAGCTCCATATATGCTACTGCTTACAATTCCATATACATTGTTATGAATTGCTGACATTATAACACATAATACTGTAGTAATAATTCCTAAAACTGTTCCAACTATATGTGATGTCATATTAAAAATTTCTTCTCCTTTTGTATAGTTTGGTAGTTCTCTTTCACTTAACTTAGTTCTTTTCATATTTTCATTTCCTTATATTTTTATATTATTTTAATACATTAGATAGGTATTTATATTCATCTTTCATATTTATATAGCTGTATATAACGTAAAATTATATGTATGAAAGAGAAACTTTAAAATTTTAAAGCTCTCTCTTTCATCTTTAGAAGCAATATACTGTTTTGACTACCTTGTAGCTAATTCTAGTATAAACATAAAACAACTCGGAAGCCAAGGTCATAATAGCTATTAGCGGGATCAACATAGTAACGATATACTACAGGAATTTTTGCTCCATTTGAACCATAACTTCCTCCTCGTACAACGCGGAATGTAGATCCAACCCTCTCTTGTGTCCATTCGCCTATGTTTCCTGCTAAATCATATATATTATTGACACAGCACTGTTCAAGCATACCTGTTCTTACAATTTTTCTTGGGGTTTCTTTGTTATTAAAATAGTTTCCCCAGTAAGTAGAATTTTCTACAACCTCGTAATATGTCTTTGCATTAGATTTGATAATCCATGCTATTACTGAATCATATTCCGCTCCGTAACACAGATGACTTTTAATTTTTTCTTGTTTTTCCATACGTGATGCAATTAACTTAGCCTCATCAAAGCTGAATTTCACACTTGGAATAGCATTTTTTATTGACCTTGGGTTTCCTCCTAAGCTAGTAGAAATATTGTACCGGGAAAAATAGTATCCTCCGTATTTTCTAATGCTTTCTATCTGTGCTTTCAACTTACTATCCATTCTCTCATTGTATTCAAGTCGAGAAAACTTATCATTGCAAAAGTTTCTTCTTCCAAACTTTTCAATGAAGTCCTTGCCATTCAATGTACCGTCACTGTCAAGACTTCCTACTGGGACCCACACAAATTGACTTTTATCAGCGTATCTTTCAATTACAAATCCATTATTCCACTCTCCCTCGCAGTACTTATATCCTTCTGGAATTGGTGGATTTTTGTAATCATCAGAGTAGGCTTCAATAGTAATTTTGCTTCTTTCTTTGGTGATTATTTCACCATTTGCATCTTCTGAACTAATTATCTTTTCAGATTCAGCTTTTTCATACCGATCTTTCATAGTCTTACCTCCTTATTGCTTTGTTTCAATCGGTTTCAAAATGGTTTTTAACCATTTGTCTATTTATATTACCATATTTTGTTAATCTTTGCAATTAAAAAATAAAAAAAATCGGCACCCTATCATTTGATAGAGTACCTTGGTCAGTTTAATTTTCTGTGCTTTTGCAAAGTGCCTTATAATCGGCCTCTCGCGTACACTTCCAACGGTTGTAGATTTCACCAGCTGTTTCTCCAGCACTTATTTTTACATAGGTACCGTTGATTTTTGTTTCGATAGCCGTTACATCTGTAACACCTATTGTCTCAGCGAAATTGGACGATTTGTCCAGCAAGCCACCCAGCTCGATGATGTATGCCATCACTCGCAGTGTTGCGGTGCCCTCAATACGGGCATTTCCGTTTTTCACCGAGGTTATAACCAACTCCTCTTTATAAGGTGCATCAATAACCTCAACCGCCATGCGGCCGTTTTTCTTGTTAAGATTTTTTACACATGTAGCCATAAAAATACCTCCTGTTTATTCTTAACACTTTTTCTTTGTTACTGACCATTTATGCCAGTTATAATATATATTATACAACAAATATGTTAATTTTTCAAGTTTTATGTTACCTTTTGTATGAATTTTAGCATATATTCCATATATCGCTCTGTTTTGGGTATTAAGAAAAGCTCCTTCTGCTTCATATCATTCATATCTATTTCTTAATACACTATCAACACACTTTGTCGCTATTAGCGCTCAGGGTTACTTTATATAAAGTGTGGGCCTGAACGAACTGCTGACGCTGTAGAGAGCTGGAGTGACGTTGTAGCGAACGCTGACTGGATAAGCACGGTTGTAAAAACCTCCGCGTAAAACACGCTTACCCGTACTGTAGGCCTCCATTGTCCATTCCCAACAATTTCCCGCTAAATCATATATGTTCTTTGATACATCTCCTGCTACACTTCCTGTTAATTCTGGTTTAGATTTTATTGGTGTAGTTCTTTGACTATTTCCTATCTATCTACGCACCGCGTCCCACTGCAATCCATATGTTAATGTACTTGTTACACTTGTATAATTATGTTGGCTTGCAAAGTTTTTTGCAAGATATACTGCTCCACTTTTTCCTGATATTTCACTTGCATCACGCATACTTTTTCCCCATGGTACATAATTATATGGTGCTACTCCTTTTTTACATACTACTGTTTGTGCTGTTGTAGGTCTTATTCTTAATATTGTCAATTATATCCTTAATATAATTTTTAAGAAATAACTAATTATCTGTTATTAATTGAATCTCATGATTATTTATGATATATATATTTAAAATAACATACTAGGAGGAAGTATTATGCATTTTTATAATATAATAGAAGAATTATCAGATAAAGCAGAAGTTATGCTTTTCTTTGATATGGATGGGGTTATTTCATCTTATGATGCTGGAAAGAAACTAGATTTTGCAAACAAAAGGCCTTTGACAGAAAATATAAATAAAATAAAAAAAATAAGTACGTTAGACAATGTAACTCTTTATATCTTATCTATCTGTAAAAAGAATTTTCAAATTGAAGAAAAAAATAACTGGCTTGATAAAAATGCCCCATTTTTTGATAAAAGTAATAGAATAATAATCTCAAAAGAACAACATCCTAATATTGACTCTCCTACATTAAAATCTGATTTTTTGAAAAATTTAAATACAAACAGTCAAATTGTTTTGGTAGATGATGATAATGCTGTTATAAAAAAGGTTCTTGACGTTACTGATAATGTAATGGTTTTCCAAGATTCTGAACTAATTGACTAGATTATAAAAATATTATGGACTTTTTATGTGATTTGTATTATAATTTAATTATTAATTTTTAAGGAGGTACCGATATGAAACGGCCTATAATAATCGAGTTTTCTGGATTGCCAAATTCCGGAAAAACAACACTTTTGCATAACCTTGATCTGTTATGTAAAAGAGATCACTTAAATGCACTTATTGTGCAGGAGCCTGCTGAGCTTATTCCTTCTGATATTCCCAAGGGTTCAATAGCTCAGAATCTGTGGATTACCTTGGAAACTCTTCAGAGAAACATAGAATCTATCTATAAAAACAATTTTGATTGTATCTTGATAGATCGTGGATTCTATAATCAGCTTTTCTGGGCAACAATGTATGCAGATAAAGATCCTTGGTATTCGAATTTCATCATAAGTTTTATGAGAGATTTCGAAAAAAAGTATAAGGTAAGACCTGATTACTTGTATGTTGTAGATGTTGGCATAAGCGAATCCATAAAGAGACGTGCAGCCAACGGCGGAACTGTTACTTTCTCAAAAAAAGAATTTCTTAATGACTATCGGATTAAATTCAAGGAATTTTATGAGAACATTGAGCCCCGTTTATACATCGACACGACCAATTTAAGTGAATCTGAAGTTGCTTTTACAGTATTTGAGCAGCTTAAGAAACTCTTGTAACCATTTCAGTTTGGTATTCAAAGAAATTTTTAATAAAATTTCTATTAAGTTAGCCAGTAGTCCCTTACAGACTGCTGGTTTTCTTTTATATATAAAAGTATTTCTTATTTTTATATACAAAAAGAGAGCCTATTAGACTCTCTTTTCTTGAATTAGACTTTCTTAATCATCCTCTACTTCACCTTCTCCACCACATTCGGGGCATTCTACTTTGCCGGAACCTTCGCACTCGTAGCACCGAGGATCGAGATCTTTTAAAACTCCATCATCCAATACTTCGGGCCAACTTCTGCCGGTTCCATCACATTCTGGACAATCTATCCAGCCACGTCCCTCGCATCTCCAACATGAAGTCATGATGTCTAACTCCTTTCTTAATTCACTATAGTGAACTTTATTTGTACTATTGTACATGTTTTATTTTATCATTTTATGTAGGTTATGTCAACTTGTTTCTTTTTTATAAATCTATTACAAATGTTAAAGCATCATATTTTTTTCCATTAACATTTCGAATTTCTTTAAATCTATTAATTTCCTTAAAACCTACTTTTTCGGCAACATGTACCATTCTAGTATTTCCGCTCCAAGTTTGAGTATATATTTTTAAATATCCTAACTTTTTGAAATATCTTAGATATTCTTTTAATGCTTTCACACCAAAACCTTTTCCTCTCATGTTTTCATCAGGTATATCAATTCCAATTGCAATATTATTTGTTTTTTTAATTGGATATTTATGACAAAAATTCCAGTATTCTTCAATTATTGCAAAAATTCCGCCATTACATAATTACTCACATCCATGCCATAATCCGTCAGCCGGAACCTGCCGTCTGAAAGAACGGCGGCTCCCTCCTTCTCCAGCCGCTCCATGAGACCGGGATAAACGTCCTGGACCCGCTCCCCGAACCGCTCTTCAAATTCCTTTAGGGAAACGCCCTGGACCAGTCTCAGGCCCACGTAAAAAAATTCCTCCTCCATATCCTTTTTCGTCAGGATCTCCTGGTCCAGCCGCTTTCCGGGCTTCTCTCCCAGATAGATCCCCAGGTCCCGTTCATTGCAGAACCTGCATCCATTCACATAAGAGGAGGCTCCCAGTCCCAGCCCAAGGTAGGAAACCCCCGTCCAGTATCCGAGATTGTGACGGCATTCCATTCCAGGTCTGGCATAATTGGAGATCTCGTACCGTTCATAGCCCCGGTCCTTTAAAAACTCCCGGGTCCGGTGGTACATCTCCCGCTCCGCATCCTCATCCGGAAGGATCCCGTCCCCCCGCCCATTTCCGTATGCTTCAAAAAAGGGGGTGCCTTCCTCGATGATCAGACTATACGCGGAAATATGCTCCGGGTCCAGGTCTGCTGTTTTTTTCAGCGTATCCATCCAGCTTTCCACCGTCTGTCCCGGCAGGGCGGACATGAGGTCCACATTGAGGTTGGAAAAACCGGCCTCCCTGGCCAGCCAGAAGCTTTCCAGAAACTCCTCCCAGGTATGGATCCGTCCCAGAGCCTTTAATTCCCTGTTATCCGCCGACTGGAGGCCGAAGCTTAACCGGTTGATCCCGGCCTCCCGGTAGATCCGGAGCTTTTCCCGGTCCACGGTCCCAGGGTTGGCCTCCATGGAGATCTCAGCCGTTTCTTCTATATGAAAGGAGGCCCGCAGACAGTCGAAGAGCTCCTTCATCCACCGGGCCTTTAAAACAGACGGAGTGCCGCCTCCCACAAACACCGAAGAAACCGGTGTATCATGAAAGCCGGCACTGACTGTCCTTATCTCTTCCATCAGCTTTTCCACATACCGCCTCTGGATCTCCTCCCCCTGGGGAAAGGAAAGAAAATCACAGTAGGCACATTTTTTTACACAGAACGGAATGTGTACATATAGTTCCATCGCTTCTCCGTCCTCCTAATCTGCCTCCGGCCCTGATGTCCTGCCGGATCTTTCTGTATGCTCCGAGAGCCATTTTTTTAAGAGCAGCAGCTCTCCTTCCTGTAAACAGAAGCCGTCCGCCTGTGTTTTTGCTGCCTGGCAGGCCTTCTCCAGATCCATCCACCGGACAGATTCCACCTCATCGGCCTGGAGCTCCAGGCGTTCCGCCTCCACCGGCCTTCTGTAAACGTAGACCGCAGCCTTTTCGCGGTTGATAAAGGGCTTTCCGTAAAAGTCCCCCTCATACTGGCTCTCAAAAAAACCGGCAAATTCCAGTTCTTCCTCCGAAGCGGTGATCCCCAGCTCCTCCTTAAGCTCCTGTCTGGCTGACTGGAAGTATCCGTCTCCCGCCGGAATATGGCCGGCGCTGGAAATATCGTAGCAGCCCGCAAAGGAATCCTTCCTGCTGCTGCGCTTCTGGAGCAGCACCTCATGGCTGCCGTCTGGCTTTTCCCGGACCACCCACACATGGCTGGTCCTGTGATAATCGCCCCGTTCATGGACCATGGACCGCTCCCGCACCAGTCCCGAGGGCTCTCCGCCTTCATCCAGCACGTCCAGCAGCTCCATGGACTCTCCGTTTAGGACCGCCTCCGAAAGCCGGTTCCCATAATAATGAAGCTTTAAAGAAAAAAACGGCTCCCCTTCATCCATGAGCCTAAAAAAGATCCGGTCGCCTTCCCACAGGTTTAAACGGTCGATCTCCTCTTTTGGTACCCACTCCAGGGTCCCTTCATCGCAGGGGACCGGCTGGCCGG
>OLPA01002878.1_pt1 | contig 12283 bp, 10 predicted proteins | sample 1672811 | NCBI WGS metagenome assembly OLPA01 (sample SAMEA3136726, study PRJEB25190) | human gut metagenome | biome: human gut; feature: human-associated habitat; material: faeces | place: Austria | collected 2013
CCCTTCAGGCCATCCTGATGGATGATCGCTTCGATTTCAGCAATGCCTACATCATCAGCACCGGCTGCGCCGGCTCCGCGGTCGAGTACGGCGTGATGGGCGACGTGTTCGTCATCACCGCGACGGTTGACTTCGACCTCGGCCACCATGCCGACGCGCGCGACCTGACCACCGATTTGGCGACCACCTGGTTCCACGACGAGAGCTATGACGACGCTTCCGCCAAGCTGCTTAATCAGGAGCTCTGTGAGAAGGTGTTCAACCTCGTCAAGGATGTTCAGATCGAGACCACCGAAAAGACCCGCGCCTTCATGGCCGCCACGTTCGACAACGCCGATTGGGCCATCCGTGACCCGAAGGTGCTGCGCGGCACGACCGTCACCGCCGACGACTTCGCCAGCGGCTCCCGCGCGGCGGCGTGCGGCGGCACAACCACGCTGGTGGACTTCGCCACGCAGGAGCGGGGCGGCACGCTGACGGACGCGCTGGACGCCTGGCACCGCAAGGCCGAGGGAAAGTGCGCGTGCAACTACGCCTTCCACATGGCCGTGACCGACTGGAACGAGCAGACGCGCGCCGAGCTCCCGCGGATGTTCGAGCGGGGCGTTACGTCCTTCAAGGCCTACTACGCCTATGACAACCTGCGCCTGGACGATGCGCAGATGTACGACCTGCTCTCGGCGCTCCGTCCCTTCGGCGGGGTGCTGGGCGTGCACTGCGAGAACGGGACGCTGGTGAACAGGCTCCAGCGGCAGCAGCTTGATCGGGGCGTCACCGGCCCGGCAGGGCATCCCGCCTCGCGCCCGCCGGTGGTGGAGGCGGAGGCCATCCGCCGCCTGTGCGCCGTGGCGAAGCTGGCGGACAGCCCGGTGCACATCGTCCATCTCTCCAGCGCCGAGGGGCTGGAGGAGGTGCGCCGGGCCCGCGCAGCCGGGCAGAAGGTCTGGGCCGAAACCTGCCCGCAGTACCTTCTGCTGGACGAATCGCGCTACCACTTGGAGGGCTTCGAGGGGGCCAAATACGTCATGAGCCCGCCGCTGCGTTCTCCCGCAGACCGGGAGGCGCTGCGCGCGGCGGTCCTGGGCGGGGAGATCGACACCATCTCCACCGACCATTGCAGCTATCGCTTCGGCGACCAGAAGGCGCTGGGCAGGGACGACTTTACCAACATCCCCAACGGCGCGCCGGGCATTGAGCACCGGCCGGCCCTCATCTACACCAGCTTTGTGGCGTCTGGCCTGATGACCGCGGTGCAGATGAGCCGCCTTCTGAGCGAAAACCAGGCGAAGCTGTTTGGCATGTGGCCCCATAAGGGGCAGCTTGCCCAGGGCGCGGACGCGGACATCACCGTGTGGGACCCGCAGGCGCGCTGGGTCATTCGCGCCGAGGCGCAGCATCAGAACGTGGATTATACGCCCTATGAAGGCTTTGAGGCGGCGGGATGCGCCCGGGCCGTCTACGTGGGCGGGCAACTGGCGGCAAAGGACGGTGAACCCTCGGGCGCAAGCGCCGGACGGTATGTAAAGCGATAAGGAGGCTGGCATGTACACTTTGTATGTGAACGGTGCGGTATGCCGCACTGAAAAGAACAGCAAGCTGCTGGATTACCTGCGGGACGACCTGCGGCTGACCAGCGTGAAAAACGGCTGCGGCGAGGGCGCGTGCGGCACGTGCACCGTCCTGGTGGACGGCAAGAAGGCCAAGGCCTGCGTATTCCGGGTTGCCAAGCTGGATGGAAAGCACATCACCACCGTGGAGGGACTCACCGAGCGCGAGCGAGAGGTGTACGTTTACGCCTTCGGGCAGACGGGCGCGGTGCAGTGTGGCTTCTGCATCCCCGGCATGGTCATTTCCGCTAAGGCGCTGCTGGACGTGAATCCGGAGCCGACCCGTGAGGAGGCGGCCTTTGCCATCCGCAACAATATCTGCCGCTGCACGGGTTATAAAAAGATCATTGACGCCATCCTGCTGGCGGCGGAGGCCTTCCGCAGCGGCGGGCAGATCCCGCAGGAGGAGGGCTGCGCCCGTGTGGGCGAGGCCATGCCCCGCATTGACGCACAGGAGAAAGTCCTCGGCACCGGTAAGTATCCGGACGATATTTATCTCGACGGCATGCTCTACGGCAGCGCCGTGCGCAGCAAGTACCCCCGCGCCAGAGTGCTGGCCATCCACAAGGAAAAGGCTGAGGCGCTGCCCGGGGTCGTCGGCGTTTACACCGCGGAGGACATTCCCGGCCAAGTGAAGGTCGGCCATCTCATGCAGGACTGGGACTCCATGATCCCCGTGGGCAAGATCACGCATTATCTGGGTGATGCCATCTGCCTTGTAGCGGCGGAAACGCCGGAGATATTGGAAAAAGCCAAAAAGCTGGTGGAGGTGGAATATGAGCCGCTGAAGCCGGTGTTCAGCCCCACCTATGCCGCCCAGCCCTTTGCGCCGCTGGTGCATGAGTCCGGCAATCTGCTCTGCGAAAAGCATGTGTCCCGCGGCAACGCCGATCAGGCCATTCGGGATGCGGACTATGTGCTGATGTACCACTACGAAACGCCCTATACAGAGCACGCTTTTCTGGAGCCGGAGTGCGCTGTGGCCTATCCGGAGGGGGACGGCGTGACCATCCTCTCCACAGACCAGGGAACCTACGACACCGCGCGGGAAACGTCCATTATGCTGGGTCTTCCCAAGGAAAAGATCCATGTCACCAATATGCTGGTGGGCGGCGGCTTCGGCGGCAAAGAGGACATGACCGTGCAGCACCATGCTGCCCTGATCGCTTATCTGTCCGGCCGGCCGGTAAAGGTGAAGCTCACCCGTCAGGAGAGCATCCTCGTCCACCCCAAGCGCCACCCCATGAAGGTGACCATTACCATGGGCTGTAATAACGACGGGCTGATCCAGGGCGTGAAGGCGGAGGTCATTGCAGACACCGGTGCCTACGCCTCGCTGGGCGGCCCCGTGCTGGAGCGGGCCTGCACCCATGCCGCAGGCCCCTACCACTATGAGAACTTTGAGATCACCGGCCGCGCCTACTACACCAATAACCCGCCGGCCGGCGCCTTCCGCGGTTTCGGCGTGACCCAGACCTGCTTTGCCATGGAGATGACCCTCACCAAAATGGCACACGAGCTGGGTATTTCTCCTTGGGAGATCCGCTACCGCAACGCCATCCGCCCGGGGCAGACCCTGCCCAACGGCCAGATCGCTCCGCCCTCCACAGGGCTTGTGGAAACGCTGGAGGCCGTGAAGGATATTTGTGAAAATAATAAGAACGTGGGCATCGCCTGCGCCATGAAGAATGCCGGCGTGGGCGTGGGCATTCCCGACACCGGCCGCTGCATTGTGGCGGTAAAGGACGGCAAGCTCCACATCCGCAGTGGCGCTTCCTGCATCGGGCAGGGTCTTGGCACTGTGCTGACCCAGATCGTGGGCACCATGCTCCATTGTGACCGCAAGGACATCGTGTATGAGGCGGCCAACAACGTGGATGCGCCGGATTCCGGCACCACCTCCGGCTCCCGCCAGACCCTCGTCACCGGCGAAGCCTGCCGCCGCGCCTGCCAAAAGCTGCTGGCTGCCGCCGGAACAGATGTAAAGGTATCTGACTATACAGGCATTGCCAACGTTGCCGAACTGCGTGATCTCCCCGGGGAAAACTGCGGCGACGGCCATGTGGGCACAGAGCTGCCGGAAGGCGTGCAGGCAGATTGGAAAAAGCTGGAGGGGCAGGAGTTTTACGGCGAATATCTAGCCAAGACGGATCCTCTGGGCGCGCAGGATGTGGAAAATCCTGTCAGCCATGTGGCCTACGGCTATGCCACGCAGGTCTGCGTACTCAATGATGACGGCACCATCAAGGAGATCGACGCAGCACACTTTGTGGGCAAGGCCATCAACCCCCTCAACTGTGAGGGGCAGATCGAGGGCGGCGTGGCCATGGCGCTGGGCTTTACCCTGACGGAGCACTACCCGCTGTATGACTGCATTCCCAGCGCCAAATACGGCACTCTGGGTCTGTTCCGCGCCGATAAAGTCCCGCCCATCAACAGCATTCTGGTGGAGAAGAAGGGGCAGGACATGGCCTGCGGCGCCATTGGTATCGGCGAGATCACCACGATCCCCACAGCTCCCGCCGTGGCCGGCGCTTACTTCGCCTTGGACGGCGAAATGCGTTGCAGCCTGCCGCTTATGAAGACGCCCTACGAGCGTCCCAAGATGCCCCGCTACTGGTGGTAAACGAAGAAAATGCGCCCGATTCTTTCGGGCGCATTTTATGAGGAGCTATGAAATGAAGAAACATATTTTGATCTGCGGAGAAAAGGGTGTGGGCAAGTCCACACTGATTCGGCGGCTGCTGGAAGCGGCCGACTTGACTGTAGGCGGTTTTTACACAAAGATGGACGAAAGCCCAAAGGAAGTAATGCATCCTATTTACATTTATCCAGCAAAACAGCCTATTACAGAGAGAAAAAGACTACAAAAAAACCTAATCGGACGCTGCGGAGAATTCGGGCGGCGAAAGGAGATCTTCCCAGCCGTGTTCGACACGCTGGGCAGGGAGTATCTGGAAGATACGCAGGGCTGCCAGGTCATCGTTATGGATGAACTGGGGTTCATGGAGTCGGAAGCGTATGCGTTCCGCAGCGCTGTGCTGCGGGCGCTTGACGGCGACGTGCCGGTCATCGCCGCCGTGAAGGATAAGCAGGGAGTGCCGTTTTTGCAGCAGGTGCGCCAGCACCCGCAGGCGGAGGTTTTCGCCATCAACGCCGAGAACAGGGAGGAGCTGTTTGCTCGGCTGCTGCCCCTTGTGAAGAGCCGGAAGTGCAGCGAGTAAAAGTTAAAAGCCCTGCTCAAAAGAGCAGGGCTTCTGTTTGTCCTGAAATCAGATCGCTCTGGTTACTTTACCGGAACGCAGGCACCGGGTACAAACATATACATGGCGGGGCGTGCCGTTGATGATCGCCTTAACACGCTTGACATTGGGCTTCCAAGGACGATTGGAACGCCGATGAGAGTGGGAAACCTTAATACCAAAGGTCACACCCTTGTCGCAAAATTCGCACTTAGCCATCCGTTGCACCTCCTTGCTGTATATGACTTACTGCTTTGCTTTCGCAAGCATTTGATAGTTTAACAGATGTCACAGAAAAAAGCAAGTACTTTTGACAAAAAAATGAAAAAAATTCAGAACGCAGGAAACTATTGCTTCACGGGGCGCTTTAGGCTATAATATATTATTAATATTAGTGAAAATGGGGAAAATTTTTGTGGCCGACGGGTTGAGCCCGACGAGCGGAAAGGATATACCATGGAAAAAGTCAAGCGCACACCGGCAAGGCTTCCGGAGCTGGTGAAGGAGTTCAATATGGAGATCCTGACAAAGGCTCCCAACTTCGCCACCCAGACCGTGACCATTTCGGACGTGAACCGTCCCGCTTTGCAGTTGGTGGGGTTTTATGAGTACTTCGAACCCATCCGCCTGCAAATTTTGGGCAAGGCTGAGATGGTGTTCCTCCAGGGTATGACCACCGAGCGTCGCCGAAAAGTGCTGGAGGATCTGCTGCGCTGCGAGATACCTGCCCTCATCATCGCCAGGAATATGGAGGTGCCGCCGGAGCTGCTGGAGCTGGCGGAAAAGCATGGTCGTACCCTGCTGCGCATCGACCGCAAGACCGTGGATGCCACCAGCGAGATCATCGACTATCTCAACAAAATGCTGGCGCCGCAGATCACCCGCCACGGCGTGCTGATGAACATCAACGGCCAGGGCGTGCTGCTGCTGGGCGACTCCGGCATCGGAAAAAGTGAAACGGCTATCGAGCTGCTCAAGCGCGGCCACCGTCTGGTGGCAGACGACGCCGTGGAGATCCGCCGCATTTCCACCTCGCTCTACGGCACGGCGCCGGAGCTTATTCAGCACTACATGGAGATACGGGGCGTAGGCGTCGTGGACGTGCAGCAGCTTTTCGGCATGGGTGCCGTGCAGTTTGACACGGAGATCGACCTGGTGATCCAGTTGGAGCAGTGGCAGGACGGCAAGTTCTATGACCGCTTGGGTCTGGGTGAGGAGACCTACGAAATGCTGGGCGTGAAGCTGCCGTACATGACCATTCCCGTCCGCCCGGGTCGAAATCTGGCCGGCATCGTGGAGATCGCCACCATGAAGAATCGGCAGATGAAATACGGCATTAATCCGGCTCGTGATTTTGTGACCCGTCTGGATCAGCATTACGACGCACTGAATGAGGCAAATCGGAGAAAGAAGCAATGAAATATATCGGCATCGACATAGGCGCCACCAATCTGAAGGCCGGACTGGTGGATGAAACGGGGCAGATACTGGCCAAGCAAAAGATGAAGGTGGCGCAGATCGAGTCACCGGACTCGCTGGCTCGCCACTTAGCCCGCATGACGGAAGAGCTGGCCGGAGAGGCCGGCGTGGACGTGGACGAAATATTTTCCATTGGGGTGGGCGTTCCCGGCGTGGTGGAGATCCGCTCCGGCTCACTGCAGTATAGCTGCAACCTGCCGTTTCGCCGCGTGCCCCTGCGCCGCCTGTTTCACAAGTATATGAACAAGCCCCTCTATCTGGAAAATGACGGCAACTGCGCCGCCGTTGGCGAATACTACGCCGGAGCAGGGCGCAGCAGCAAGCGCTTTGTGACCATCACACTGGGCACCGGTATCGGCGGCGGCATCATCCACAACGGCAAGATATACCACGGCTCCAACGGCATGGCCGGCGAAGTGGGGCACATGAGCATTGAATATAATGGCCAGCCGTGCCCCTGCGGACGCAAGGGCTGCTGGGAACGATACGCCTCCGCCACAGCACTCAAGCGGCTGACAAAGCGGGTGCTGGAGGAAAATCCGGAGAGCATCCTGCGGCAGGTGGTGGACGAAAACGAAGGCCATGTCAGCGGCCAGTCCGCCTTTATTGCCGCCCGTCGGGGCGACCCCATCGGGAAATATGTGTGCGACGCTTACATAGACTATCTGTGCGCCGGCATTATAAATCTTGTGAATATTTTTCAGCCGGACACGCTGGCCATCGGCGGCGGCGTGAGCAATGAGCAGGACGAACAGCTGCTGTTTCCGGTGCGGCGCATTGTGGCGGAGCAGAGCATTCCCTGCGAGCCGGAGCGGCGCACCCGCATCGTGAAGGCGGAGCTTGGCTCTGCCGCAGGCATGATCGGAGCGGCGCTGCTGGGGAAGAAAAAGCGGATTTGAAGGAGCGATTTATGACTTGGTATGAGAGGCTGGACAAAGCCGTTGAGGAGTATTTGCCGGATCTGCCCGTTGAGAGGGACGTTCCCATGAGCCGATATACCTCTTTTCGTATCGGCGGCCCCGCCCGCCGCGTGGCTTGTCCCCAAAATCGGGAGCAGCTCGTGATCCTCCTGGGGCTTGCGCAGGCGTGCGGCGCACGTCCGTTTATCCTTGGCAACGGAACAAATCTGCTGGTGGCGGATGAAGGCTTGGACAGGCTTGTCATTCGCACGGCGGGGGAGATGAACGCCGCGAAGATCGTGGAGGAAGACACCATAGAAGCGGACGCCGGCATCTCCCTTGCCCGACTGGCGCTCTTTGCGCAGGGGGAGGGGCTAACGGGGCTGGAATTTTCCCACGGGATCCCCGGCAGCCTGGGCGGCGCGGTCTTTATGAACGCCGGAGCCTACGGTGGAGAGATGAAGCAGGTGGTGGCGGAGGTCACGGTGCTCACGGAGGACGGCATTCGGCGCATTGCGGCGGAGGACTGCGACTTTGGCTACCGCCACAGCGCATTTTCAGACGGAAAAGCCGTCATTTTGGGCGCAAAGCTGCGGCTGCAAAAGGGCGATCCCGCGCAGATCGGCGCAAGGATGGCGGAGCTGATGAAAAAGAGAAAGGCCAGCCAGCCTTTGGAATACCCCAGCGCCGGCAGCACCTTCAAGCGGCCGGAGGGATACTTTGCCGGAACGCTCATCCAGCAGACGGGGTTAAAAGGGCTGACAGTGGGCGGCGCGCAGGTTTCGGAAAAGCACGCCGGATTTATCATAAACAGGGGCGGAGCTACCTGCGGGGATGTTTTGTCGCTGATCCGGCAGGTGCAGGACAGGGTGATGCAGGCGCAGGGCGTTTTTCTGGAGCCTGAGGTCAGGATCATAGAGAGCTGAAAGGAGTCGGGTATGGAAATACTGGTCATTTCCGGACTTTCCGGAAGCGGAAAGAGCCGCGTGGCGGCTTATCTGGAGGATATAGGCTATTATATCGTGGATAACCTGCCGGCGGAGATGATGGTGGTTTTTGCGGATTTCTGCGCCGCCTCCAAGGGGCGCTATGACCGAGTGGCGCTGGTTTACGACGTGCGCAGCGGCGAGCCTGCGCAGAAGCTCATTGACGCGCTGGAGCGCATGAAGGGCGCCGGCATCAACTGCCGGATGCTGTTTCTGGAGGCGGATACCCAGTCCATCATCAACCGGTACAAGGAGACCCGCCGCACCCATCCGCTGGCCGAGGCCGGCGGGAGCGTGGCGCAGGCGCTGCAAAAGGAGCGCATGCTGCTGCAGCCGGTGCGGGATCACGCGGACTATGTGCTGGATACGTCGGGATTTTCTACCACGAAGCTCCACGCGGAGATCTTGAATCTGTTCAGCGACGCCGCGCTGGAGGACGGGATGCACGTCAATGTGCTGTCCTTCGGCTTCAAAAACGGCATTCCCGTGGAGGCGGATCTCGTGATGGACGTGCGCTTCATGCCCAATCCCTACTATATTGAGGAGCTTAAGCGCAAAACCGGACTGGACGACGCGGTACGGGACTATGTGTTCAGCTTCAGCCAGACCAACGATTTTATGACTCGGATGGAGGACATGCTCTCATTCCTGCTGCCGCTTTACAGCGAGGAGGGAAAGACGGTTCTGGTGCTGGCCATCGGCTGCACGGGCGGGCATCACCGGTCGGTGGCCGTTGCCCACGCTTTGGCGGAGTTCATTGAGCAGGCCGGCTATCCCGTGACGGAGATCCATCGGGACATCACCCGCTGAAGGAGCGCACTATGCAAACCGATTATTATCGTGCGGCGCCGGAGAACGGGCCGAGGATCGTGGTCATCGGCGGCGGGCACGGGCAGTCCACCCTCTTGCGGGGGCTGAAGCTATACAGCAGGAACCTGACGGCCATCGTTACCGTGGCCGACGACGGCGGCGGCTCCGGCGTGCTGCGGCGGGATCTGGGCATGCTGCCGCCGGGGGACATCCGCAACTGCATGGAGGCGCTGGCCAACGCAGAGCCTATTATGACCCAGCTGATGGGCTACCGCTTCACGGAGGGAACCCTTGCAGGGCAGAGCTTCGGCAACCTGCTTCTGGCGGCCATTAACGGCATTATGCCCAGCTTCGATCAGGCGGTGGCGGGGCTGAGCCAGGTGCTGGCCATCACGGGACAGGTGTTGCCGGTGACAAACGCCAACATCCGGCTGGAGGCCGAGTTTGAAAACGGGCGGAAGATCACCGGCGAATCCAGCATCTGCCTGATGAAGCGGCAGGAGAGCTGCCGCATCCGCTGCGTCCGGCTCAAGCCGGAGCATCCAAAGGCACTGCCGGAGGCGCTGGAAGCGATCCGCAGCGCCGACCTCATTATTCTGGCGCCCGGCAGCCTCTACACGAGCATTATCCCCAACCTGCTGGTGGAGGGGATCGTGGAGGCCATGGCCGAAAGCGAATCCATGAAGATCTACATCTGCAATGTCATGACGGAGAGCGGCGAGACCGAAGGATACACCGTCAGCGACCATATTCAGGCCATCTTCAACCATTCCTGCCACGGCCTGTTTGACCTGTGCATGGTCAATTCCGCGCCGCTGCCCCGAATCGTGGAGCAGCGGTATGCAAAAGAGGGAAGCATACCCGTTTTTTGCGACGAAAGAGAGTGCACCCGTCTGGGCGTGGAGCTGATCGCCCGCCCCATATGCGCCGTGGACAATCAGGTCATTCGCCATAACCCGGGGCATGTGGCCTCGGAGCTGATGGCGCTGTATCGCCAGCGCACCATCCGCGTGGTGGAGGAGAGCACCGGAGCCGTGAGGAACCGGATGGAAAAGTAGGAGGAAGTATGCAGTCGTTTGCCTATCAGGTGAAAAGTGAATTATGCCGCGTGCCGGTGCAGCGCAGCTGCTGCGCCCGAGCGGAAGCCTACGGCGTGCTGCTGTACTGCAACACGTTCAATGCACGGGAGATCCGCATCATCACGGAAAATCCGGAGTTTGCCAAGCGGCTGCCGAAACTGTTTCACAAGGCGTTTAACCTGCGCTTTGACCGCCTGCCGGAAGAGCAGGAGGGACGGGAAAAACTGATTTTTCAGATCACGGATCCCAGCAAGCTGGAGCGCATTATCAGCCAGTTCGGCTACGAGGCCAGGCAGGCACTGGCGCTGCACATCAACTTCGGCGTGCTGGAGGACGACTGCTGCCGCACTTCTTTCCTGCGGGGCGCGTTCCTCTCCGGCGGCAGCGTGACAGACCCCGAAAAGCGCTATCATCTGGAGCTGGCCGGCAATCACCGGCAGGCCAGTCGGGAGCTGTCGGCTCTGCTGACGGAGATGGGGTTTTTGCCCCGCATGGTCAATCGGGGCGCGGCCACGGTGATATACTTCAAACAGAGCGAGCACATCGAAGACTTTCTGACAAAGCTGGGCGCGCCGGTGGCGGCTATGGACATTATGACAACAAAAGTGGACAAGGCCATTCGGAACGGCGCAAACCGCGCCATGAACTGCGACATTGCCAACGTCAACAAAATTCTGGAGGCGGCCACGGAGCAGCAATCCGCCATTGAGGCTCTGGCCAAAAGCGGAAAGCTGGATCGCCTGCCGGAAAAGCTGCAGCAGACGGCAAGGCTGCGGCTGGAGCATCCGGAGCTGTCCCTTTCCCAGCTGGCGGAGCTGTGCGACCCGCCGGTTTCCAAGTCCTGCATGAACCACCGCATGAGAAAGCTCAACGAGGAGGCCAAAAAGATACTATGAACAAGCTCGATCAATGCACCGCCGCGAGGGACTATCACAATCGGGGCTGCAACTGCGCCCAGAGCATTCTGGCCGCCTTTCACGAGGAAATGGGGCTGACGGAGGCGCAGTGTCTGGCGCTGGCCGGCGGCCTGGGCGGCGGGATGCGCTGCGGCAGCATCTGCGGAGCCATCAGCGGCGGCATTCTGGTGCTGGGGATGCTCTTTCCCTCTGATAAAAGGCGAATGACCCAAATAACACAGGAGTATATTCGCCGATTCCGCGAAAGATTCGTTGACCGCGACTGCGCTGATCTGCTCAGGCGCAAAGAGCTTGCCGGCACGGAGATGGTGCGGCAGCTGGGCGTAACGGATCACTGCGGTGTGCTCATCGTGTCCGCTGTGGAAATTTTATGCGACTATATTGCTGAGCTTAAAGGGGAATAATATGTCATTCGTACACCTGCATGTACATACGGAATACAGCCTTTTGGATGGCGCCTGCCGCATCCGCGACCTACCGAAGCGCATCAAGGAGATGGGGCAGACTGCCTGCGCCATCACGGATCACGGCGTAATGTACGGCGCCATTGATTTTTACCGAGCCTGCAAGGCAGAGGGCATTCACCCCGTCATCGGATGCGAGGTCTATGTGGCCGCCCGCACACGGTTTGACAAGATCCATGAATATGATGCCGAATCCAGGCATCTGGTGTTGCTGTGCAAGAATGAAACGGGCTATCGGAATCTGTCCTACATGGTGAGCCAGGCTTTTGTGGAGGGGTTTTATATAAAGCCCCGCATTGATCTGGAGCTGCTTCGGGCGCACTCGGAGGGGCTGATCGCCCTGTCGGCGTGTCTGGCCGGCGAGATCCCCAAGCGGATCCTCCACGGAAACTATGAGGGTGCAAAAGAGTATGCCCTGCAGATGCAGGAGCTTTTCGGGCAGGACAATTTTTATCTCGAACTGCAGGATCACGGCATACGGGAGCAGGCAGAGGTAAACCGCCAGCTTTTGAAGATCCATGAGGAAACAGGCATTCCCATGGTCTGCACCAACGACGCCCACTACATCCGCAAGGAGGACGCCGAAAGCCACGACATCCTTTTGTGCATCCAGACCGGCAAGACCGTGGACAGCGAAAACCGCATGCGCTACGAGCCGCAGAACTTCTATCTGCGCTCCACAGAGGAGATGGAGGCGCTGTTTTCCGCCTATCCCGAGGCCGTGGAGAACACCCAGCGCATTGCCGACCGCTGCCAGCTGGAGTTCACCTTCGGCAAGTACCATCTGCCGGAATTCAAGC
>OLPA01002881.1_pt1 | contig 12275 bp, 11 predicted proteins | sample 1672811 | NCBI WGS metagenome assembly OLPA01 (sample SAMEA3136726, study PRJEB25190) | human gut metagenome | biome: human gut; feature: human-associated habitat; material: faeces | place: Austria | collected 2013
ATTGCTAGAGAAATTGCTATGGATGATCGTTGGAAAGTAGGTAGAGTTATTGCCCGTCCATATATAGGTAGTGGGGAAGGCCAATTTACTCGTACTGCAAATAGACATGATTATGCTCTTGCTCCATTTGCTAAAACAGCTTTAGATGATTTAAAAGAAAATAATTTTGATGTGATTGGTGTTGGTAAGATACCTGATATTTTTGTTGATCAAGGAATTACTAAAAAGATTAGAACTGTTAGTAATGAAGACGGAATGAATAAAACCATTGAACTTGCTAAAAATGAAGATTTTAATGGACTTGCATTTATTAATTTAGTAGATTTTGATGCAATGTATGGACATCGTAGAAATTCAATTGGTTATGGTCAAGCAATTGAATCATTTGATAATCAATTAAAAATACTTATTGATGAATTAAAAGATGATGATTTACTTATGGTTACTGCTGATCATGGTAATGATCCAACATATAAAGGAACTGATCATACACGAGAGAATGTTCCATTAATTGTTTATAGTAAATCGTTGCATAAACCAAGACACTTAGGTCTCTTAAAAAGTTATGCTGTAATTGGAGCAACAATCGCTGAGAATTTTAAAGTTGAAAATCCTGGTATTGGTCAATCATTAGCAGATAAAATTATATATATGGTTATCGCAAGATAACATTGTGTCCAAACGTAAGATACCCGTAGAACTTCGGTTCTACGGGTTTTTCTGTTGCCTAGAAATATATAAAAGAGTGGCAAGTAATAACGAACGGTATAGAAAAACGGCTGCCGGGAGAGTATTCTGACAACCGTTTGTGATAACAGAATGATAACAAAATCCTGAAAGCGGATTGACAAATTTGAAATCAATGCTATACTACCACTATAACAAAGTTAGCAATAGGCTCTGGTTCGATTCCAGATATCGCCACCATATTAGGAATTCTTTTGAGTTCTATGATTTCGGGAATAGTATATGACATCGAAAAGTGCATTTACAAGAAAGGAATTGATATTATGAAAAAAGAAATCTTATTAGTAGGTCTGGGTATTTGCGGCGATATGGTGTAATGGTAGCATGGAATGATAAGCAATTCCCCCAGACCACCAAAAAGGGGAGTGTCGCAAAATCACCGGAATAGGTGATTGAGCGGCACTTTCTGCTTTTTAGAAAAGAAAATTGGCAGAAAATCTTTGTACGTTGATTTTCTGCCAATTTTTTTCGCACCTAAATAAAGCCTTCATTTTTTGTTGGAATTTTAGGCTGACTTTACTTTAAACAGGTGGAAACCTATTCGTTCATTTTGAATTTTGGCATGTAGTTTATTCAGGTTATAACCCATGCAAAGCAAAAGAATCTCCAGTTTCACTTTGGTTTTTCCACGAAGCAGAAATTTTTGAAATTCATAGTCATTTTTCAAAACTCCGAAAGCACCTTCTACCTGAATGGAGCGGTTCATGCGATACTGGATTCCTGTTTCGGTCAGGATGTTTTCATAAGACTCCTGTCGTTTTTCCAGAAAGCTTTTGGAAACGTATAATCGCTTGTTTCCTTTCGCACGTGTACATTTTTCTTTGTGAGGACAGTCTTTGCAATCTTCACATTCATAGACGGTAACTTCTGATTCATAGCCACTCTTGCTTTTCTGCTTTTTCACGAAGACCGGTGACAACTTCTTTTGTGCATAACAAGTGTAAACATCCGTTTCTGCATCATAGGCCATATTTTCACGTTTACTGATATCCTGTTTGAAGCTTCGCCTTTTCCACTTTTCGTAGGTTTGTGGTTTTATATAAGGCGTCTGTCTGGTTTCCCGAAGATAGGTATAACCTTCTTCACTTTCATATCCCGAATCGGCTGTGACACTGGGATATCGGAACCTAAGTTTTTCGTCCATTGTTTTTAAAAATGGAATCAGTGTCCAGACATCGTTTCGGTCTGAAAAGACATCTGTTGCCACGATATATTCACTGTCTACACCGATCTGAATGTTATATCCGGGTTTTAACTGTGCATTCCGCATATGATCATCTTTCATGTGCATAAATGTAGCATCCGGGTCAGTCTTACAATAATTATTTCGTCCCTGAAAGCTGGCTGTATGCCAGTCGTAAGTTACCTGACGTTCCTGAAATTTTCGGAAAAGCTCAAAGTATTTCTGGTTTTTACTTTTTCTTTTCCCTCGGCCATACACAAAAACTGTTCCATTCTGTTGGCACTTATTTTCAAGATATCTTGTTATTGTTTGAAGATCTTGAATCCTCGAGTCTATTTTTACAGAAAACGATTGCATGTATTCATGGTTTAGGAGCATTACTGCTTCCTGGATTTTCTGAAACATCTTTTCTTCCCATTTGCCAACAGATTTTTTCCAGACAAATGTATACTTGTTGGCACATGCTTCCAATTTCGTACCATCAATAAATACCGTTTCTACTGACAATTCAGCAGCATCTTTCAATCTACGAACCATCTGATAAAACAGATCTTCACATGCCTCCAAAAGAAAACCTGTCCGGAACCTGGCAATCGTGCTGTGATCTGGTGCCTTTTGACCGGCAAGCAGCCACATAAAGTTAATATCTCTTAAACAAGCTTTTTCTATTTTTCTGGAAGAATAAATGTTTTGAGAATAAGCGTAGGTCAGGATCTTGAACATGGTCTTCGGATCAACCGCAGGATTTCTTCCTTTGGAAGAGTAAGCCTTATACAATAAAGTATAATCGAGTTCCTCAAGCTCATGGCTCAGCAGCCGGACAGAATCGTCATCTGGGACAAAACCTTCTAAACTTAATGGCAAAACCAGTTGATAAGTTTCGTTGAATTCGGTATAATTTTTTTGGTATTTTATTTTACTAGTCATAATTTATTATACCATGAATGGCAGGTTCTTCGGAGCCTGCTTTTTCATTTGAACACAAAAAAGGAGCCATTGCTCCATAGATGATTACTCATCTATTTTGCAACAGCCCCTTTATATTTTGAATAAATTACTTGACAAAAATACTGGAAATGGTAAAATAATATAAAAATAGCGAATTAATAAGGAGAAAAATGCATGGAAAGATATAAAGAAAAAATACCACTAGATACCTGTGTTGTCAAGTCGATTGTTAAGTCAATTGAAAATGCAGACTATTTATATCAAAATTATTTGCAGGAAGAAAAGTTCCCAACAGATAACGGGAGTGGGGGGGGGCAAAATGGAATTATATCAACAGAGAAGTAAAAGACGATATGGAAGAAGGAAGATATCAAATTGAGGTGCTGTATCGTGGACCGTGGAAATTTTTGGGAATATATGACCGGATGACCAGATATTTCTACACCCTTATGCGAGAGAAGAATCTTCTTTCTTTGCGAAAAAATCAGAGTACAAAACTTTTTCATTATATGAATGCACTTAGTCGTTTAAATGAAGGATTAAAAGATGAGTATGTAGTAGAAAATGAACAGCTATGCTTATTTCCAGATATGATGTACGATGAAGAAGGAGAGGAAACCTTAGATCGGATATTGGAGAAGATCATTGCTAAAATTGATGGTTCTATAGAACGATATGTTTTAATATCATTTGATATTTCGCATGGTCAGGTAATCGCAATTAAAGGGACTGTTCCTGCGGTTGGAATGAATTACTATAAAGAGGAAGACTGGGCTGATTTATTAAATGCATCATATTCTACTGATACTACTGGTGCATCAGAAGAAGTTTCAGAAGAAATTGTGATGCTGGAGCGTAAACCAAAGCTTCGTAGAAGAAAAAGAAAAGAAGAGCATGGGAGTGCTGAACAGAAATAATATAGGAGGAACAAAATGACGTGATGAGAATTCAATCTGGATTTAATGGGAAGAGACTAAAAGCCGCACGTTTATATAGAGGATTGACAATATCGGAAGTAGCGAAAATGTCCGATGTATCAAAACAGGCAATATCTCAATTTGAAAACAGTAAGGCAGAACCTAAATTAGAAACATTAATGAAGATAATGCAAATATTAAAATTTCCAAGAGAGTATTTTTATGAAAATCCGGAAGATAAAGTAGTAGTTGGAGATACGTATTTCAGATCATTGTCTTCAACAAGTAATAAAGAACGTCTTGCACAGATAGAATGTGTTAAGCTATTAGTTGCTATTTATCGGGGAATTGATGAATATATAGCATTCCCAGAACTTAATCTATATACAGTTCCGGAAGATTTTGATTTTAATGTTGAAACACTGGCAAAAAATGTACGTGAATTTTGGAATTTAGGGAATGAGAGGATATTAAATCTTGTCAGCGTATTGGAAAAAAATGGAGTAATTGTAAGTACACGATTTACAAATGGGAAAAAAATAGATGCATATAGTCAGATTGAAAATATAAATGATAAAATAATTGCTGTTATTATATTGGGAGATGATAAGGAAAATGCATTTAGAAGAAATTTCAGTGCTGCACATGAACTGGGACATTTGCTATTGGATGATTTCTATGACATAGAAGGAATGAGCAAAGTTGAATATAAAGAAATGGAAGACACAATGAATCGTTTTGCGGGAGCATTACTGGTACCGGAGGAAGTTTACAGGACTGATTTACAGACAAATGCAAAAACAGAAATTAATTTTTATATTCAAATGAAAAAGAAATATGGCGTATCAGCTGCAGCACTAATAGTAAGAGCGAGACAATTAGAAGAGATTACAACAAATCAGTATCAATATCTGATGAAACAGTTGTCACAAAAAGGCTACAGAACCTGTGAACCGTATGATAAAGAAACCAAACAAATGCAGCCAAGATACTTAAAAGAAGCGATGAAAATGATTATTGAGGAAGATAAAATAACTGGAACTGAATTTTTAGAAGTTGTGTCTGAAAATGGCACCAGTATATCAGAAGAAATAGTAGAAAATATACTTAATTTGGATGAAGGATATTTGAGGATGAACGATAGCTCTGGAGAAGTTGTTGCTTTGGAAAGACGATAAAAGATATTAAGTGGAAAATCATATAAGGAAAATGAATTAAAGGATATGTTCCATATTTGACAAAAGATAAATTGGTTGTCTGATTCTGACAAATTTAACATAGCAAATCAGAATATTCAGGGAGATTTTACAGAGGAGATGATAAAATGACAGTACATCATGGCGGAAAAGTAGGAGCTGCAGCCAAGACATTAGGAAGCAAGTCTTCTGGAAAAAGTGCTAAAAGTAAAGCAGGTAAAACACTGGCTAATCATAAAGCAAATAAGCATTAAAAATCAGGGCAGATAAAATACACCTTGAAAAGTGGGGGAGAGCAACATAGGATGGATGAGTTAAAACAAATTGGTGAGATGATATATAGTAATGTTCAGTGGATTTTTAGTGGAATTGGTGTTGCAGTGATATCAATACTGGGAGGAAAGGCTGCTGTAAAAAAGGTCAAGAGGAAACAAAAGGCGAAGAATCAAGGTGTCAATATTTCCTCGGACAAAGATATTAATTCGGAAAATATTTTAACACAAACAGCAGGAGAAAATTCTAAAAATTTGAATGTTATGGGAGACTATCATGAAGGGTTGAGTTATAAAGATGCACGACAGGTTGCACTGGATGTTTTTAAAGCCAATTCGTCAGTATACACAGAAATTGCCAAAAAAACAATTGATGAAAGAGTTGTTAATATTACAGATGATATTTTTACAATGATTTATAGTGAACTTCCTGATACCGTGGAAAAATTGGTTGAACCAGCTGTTCAGGATACTTTACTTAAGATTCAAAAAGAATATGCAAAGAATGATGATCCGGCATTAAAAGAACGACTCATTGCGTTGTTAAAAAATCGATTAAAAGCAGATGAAAAAGATATGGAAACAATAGTATTAGATGAGGCCTTGGAAATAGTACCTAAATTAACTGGCATTCAGCTGAACATATTGTCATTAAATCTCACGGTGCTTAGAATTTTACATCATGAGGTAACTAATAGAGATACATTTTTTCATATGCTTACCTCGAAAATACTCTTATTTTATTCAAATCACATGAGTAAAACTATGGAATATGCACATCTTCAGTATTTAGGCTGTACAGGAATATTGTCAGAAGGTAGTACATATAAACCGATAGAAGAAATATTTAGGAATCGATATGCGGGGCTTTTTAGTAGAGGGTTTAGTAGGGAAGAATTTTATGAATATATGGGGATTGAAATTCAAGAGTTTCAACAATTAATTACTACATGTCAAATAGATAAAGAAAAATATCAGTTTAATGCTATGAATGAAAATGTATTAAAATATAGCATTGCTCAAAGTGGTAAGCAAGAATATGAAGAAAAGCTTTTGCAATATTATAAAGAACATATTATGGAAGTAAAGGAAATAAAAGATGACATTTCGTCACATGTTCAAGGGTTTGAAGAATTGGCAGATTTTTGGAAAAAAACAAGTGAATTTAAGTCTATGAATTTAACTTCTGTTGGTATAGAAATTGGATTGCTTAATTATAACCTTCAAACAGGAAGTAAAATTCAGTGGAAAGATTTTATATAAAAAGAAATATGATAACACCATGATAACAAAATTCCCCAAAACCACATGGACACAATGAAAAATCCAGATTTTCCCACACAAATCACACGAAAAATCACCATTTGCACACCGCAATACATTGGTCTGATATCGCGAGGGTGGACGTACTGTAGGATCAGGACGTGTTGCTACAGTTATCGAGTAATCGTTAATTAGTATAACATCCTAATTTAATATATATTAAGTACCGCAAGGTACATTGTGTCCAAACGTAAGATACCCCGGAACCGCAAGGTTTCCGGGGTTTTTCTGTTGAGTGGAAATATATAAAAGAGTGAGAAATAATAACGAACAGAATAGAAAAACGGTTGCTGGGCGAGTATCCTGACAACCGCTTGTGATAACAGAATGATAACAAAACCATACTAATCCAATTAAACTGCTATCATAGATTTGAGCAGTAGGATTATATTTTTCGATAAGGCTGTTTACTATAAGACGATAACCGGGACTGATTTTAGGACTTAATGTTATTTCCATATGTGAAAAGGCATCATCATCCAATTTTAAATCATAATAAGAAAAAGGTTGTTTTACTATACCATTTACCATTAATGAAGCCATGATGTTGAGTTGTTCCATAGAATTATCCGGTCCTATAGGAAAGCACATTAATTTGTAACGCCACTCTTTTTGAAAACTCCAGTATTTGTTTTTATATAATCCTAATTGATCTGGCATCATTAATATTTGGTTATCGTGCTTAAGTATAAGATTAGGATATAGTTTAGCTTGATTATTTGTGTATTTGACCTGATGAAGAAATGACGGAGTCATGGCATGTAAGCATGAAAATTGTTGTTCTAGCATACGCCGCAAAGGGATGTATGATTGTTGAAAAGCTTCAGTAGAAGAATCAGTTATTGATAAAAGCTTTATTTTCGAGATATCATTAGGGCTACGAAAGCAGTTCTTAAAAGAACACAGATCAGCAAGGTATCAGTATCTGTTATTGACTGGAAAACTGAATGAACATCTGAACCAGACAGATCAGGAAGCCAGAGAACAGGTGGAAATGCTTATGAAACAGATGGCAGAAAAAAAGGGTGTAACTGAAGAATTAAAGGTACAGGATCAGATGAAGTGGGTTGGGTTAATGAATAATATAAAAGTTAGTGCAGAAGAGATTATATTGAAAAACATGGTATATGTGTGAGTGTGAGAGAAGAGATCGCTCTTTTACACTTTTGTATATATTAGAATAGCACTTTAGAAAGCACTATGGTAAAATAAGGTGAAGGTAAATCGGAATTGCAGATTTAGAAAAATTGTGGGTATTTGAAAAAAGATTGTAACCCTTAAGAGGCGAGAGTAAATATGGTTTATAGGAAATCTTGTGCTGTTACACTTTCTTGACATTTTCATGACTGTTCTAAGGATATTTTTACATTTGCCTGAGCTATACTTTAGCCATACCGAACAACCGGTAAATAAAAAATCAGGAGGAACTAAAATGATGAACAGATTATTCAAAAGAGGAATGGTAATAGCACTTGCAGCAGCAATGACTACATCCGCAGGTATTCCTGCCATGGCTGCCCAGAAGGAGACACAGGAGGAGACAGTGACTACATCAGAGGTAACACAAACAAATGTAGATTATGGTTCTCTCACTCAGAAGGAGATTGAAGAGTTTAACTCCATTTATGACCGACTTGACGCTATCGACAAAGAGGTAATGAAAGATGCAGATGGTCTTTCTGATGAAGATATCTATGCCAGATACGATCAGTATCAGGATGAAACCGATACTCTCATGGATCGCCTTGAGGAGCTTGATAAAAAAGCCGGGTGGATCGACAACGAGGAATATGAATATTCCGAGGATGGGTATAATGCTCTGTACGATACAGGCAAGCTCACCGCAGAGGAAGCAGAACAGCTTCAGAAAGCATATGAAAGAATCGAAGAAATTGATGCGGAAGTGTGGACGGACGATGATCTTTCAGACGATGAGATCGAAGCCCGCTATGCAAAGTATGATGACGAGATTACATCACTGAACGCACAGATTGAAACGCTTGAAAAGAAAGCGGGTTGGTATGAGGGATACTATGGAAATTTGAGCGAAGATGAAGTCAATCAGCTTAACAGTATTTACAATAAAATTGATGCAATCTATGACAATATTTATAACGGCTCTGATAACCTCTCTGACGAGGAATTTGCTTCTCGCTATGCGAAGTATTCAGATGAGATTGATGCTTTGGAGGCACAGGCAATCGCTCTTGAAGCGAAAGCAGGTGGAACTAAAATACAGACATACTGATTTTGAAAGATATAATATGGGGAATCTCACAGAATTTCTGAGGGACTCCCCTCATGTGGGATTAAAGATATGGCAAAAAAAATCTATTTGGCAGATGATGAACAGGATATACGAGAAATACTCACAGAATTTTTATCCAATGCCGGATATGAGGTAACAGCATACAAGAATGGTGATACACTCTTTTCTGCTTTTCAGGAGAAGCCCTGTGATCTTGTTATTCTTGATATTATGATGCCGGGTTCAGACGGTCTTTCCATATGTAAAAAGCTAAGGACAATATCATCAGTTCCTATTATTATTTTGACGGCAAAGGATTCAGAGTCTGACCATATGAAGGGATTTATGTATGGAGGGGATGACTATCTGATTAAGCCATTTTCGCCGTCACTTCTTGTTGTCCGGGTAAATGCGTTGTTCCGAAGAGTTGAAATGAATATACCGGTAAAGGCAGATATTTCCTTTGGTGATGTGTGTTTTTCATGGGAGAAGCATAATGCCATTGTGAAAGAGCATGATATTGGTCTGACTATGACAGAATTTTCGCTTCTGGGATGTCTTATGGAACATGGTGGAACGGCAATCCCCCGGAATGAAATTCTCGACAAAGTATGGGGAATAGATTCTACGGAGATAGAAACCAGAGTTGTCGATGAGACAGTAAGAAGAGTCAGGCAGAAAATGAAGACCGCAGGCAGCAAAGTTCGCATTAGTGCTGTCTGGGGCTATGGCTATAAACTGGAGGATTGTAATGAATAAGACACGTTATAAAATTGCCACACTTACAGGTTCCGCCGTTATGGCAGCCATGCTTTTGAGCCTGCTGATTCTGAACATAGTTTTTAATAAAAAAATAGAGCTGAGAGCTGAGAATGCAATTAAAAACGTTTTTACTTTGGATTCAGACGAATATTTGAATTACGAATCTGAAAATGATACGGGCTCTTTATATTATGCCTCACTTGTATATATGGGGGCAGATTCAGAAAACAGGGATGACATATATCAGATTCTGACACCCAAAGAGAAGAAACTTATTGACTGGTATGAAACACACCCGTCTGATGAAATGCAAAGGGCAAAAATTAACGAAGCAACTTATTATATGAAAGCCAGAACAGAGTATTACGAAGACAGCAATGAGAGATTACTTGCTTATGTGGATGTTACCGGCGAACCAGAACTCGTAAAAGAAATCAGTTTTGGTGTTTTGCTGGATGCTTTTGCCATTGCCGCTCTCGGTGCTGCCATTGGATATTTTCTCGGGAAAAAACTTGAACAAAATGACAAAGCTCAGAAGACCTTTTTTGAAAATACATCTCACGAATTAAAAACCCCGCTTATGGCAATTTGCGGATATGCGGAGGAGATTGAAATGGGAGTCATTACCGATTATTCTCAAGCGGGCAGAATGATAGTGTCTCAGACGGAGCGTATGAGTAAACTTATTGAGGATATCCTGTATTTATCAAAAATGGAAAGCGGTACGGAACCATTAAAGTGTGAACCAATAGAAATGGCATCACTGGTTCAAGATATTTTGATGCCGCTTGAAGGAATTGTGAACAGGCGAAACCTTTCAGTATCGTTAGAACTGGACGAAGGATATGTCAACGGAGACCCGGAGAAGCTGGAACACGCTGTTGCTAACCTGATAACTAATTCCGTAAAATATGCGTGTAGTCAAATCGAAATATCGTGGAAAAATCAAGTCCTTTCCATCTGGAACGATGGAGGAGAACTTAGCACAGAGGATTTTTCCCATATGTTTGAACGTTTTCATACGGGACAAAACGGAAACAGCGGAATAGGGCTTGCCCTCTCAAAAGAAATCGTTGAAATGCACGGATGGAAACTTAGTGCGAAAAATGACAGGCATGGCATATGTTTATCAATGGTATGCCACAGTTAATTTAGGAACAATCAGGTTTACAGCTTCCAGTTTGTTGAGATGTTGCAAAATTTGGAATCAGGAGAGAATAAGAATGATTAACAATTTAATGTACATAGAATTAAAAATGGGATATTCTGATGATTATCCGGCATGGATTGGATATGTCAAAACTTCAAAAAGTAAGAAAACAATCTATTTTAATGACCATGCCTTTCAGAAAAATATCGGTAACTATGCAAATTATATAGATATTGAGAATGGTGATAAATATTGGATTTCCGGACTGAAAAAGGAAGAGAGCAATCGTCATTGGGCAGGACATGGAAAGATTATGGTTGATCGTAGAGCTGTTAATGAATACCTTTCCCTGATTGGTGAAAAGGAATTGCCATTAAATCTGTTTGAAGTAGTTGATATTGAAGATAGATTTCCGGTTAAAAGAGTAAAAGAATTATTGAATGAGAAGAAATAACAATGCCAGCAGTCTTGCAATATTGAGTTTAAAAAAATTGTGACATTCTCACATATGACCGAGCGCATTGGGCGAGAGATACTTCTTGTTTGAATGTTGGAATGATTATAGGTATTTGTTTTCGGTATGAAAATACCGTTTATTTATTCTAGACATAAGATGTCCGGTTGAAAATTAACGGATTCTCGTTTTATGTCGTGGTAATTTTGGTGCATATTGGTAAGCTGTAAGTGGAAGAGAGGTAGAGATATGGATACAAAAAAGATTGGAGCTTTTTTAAAGCAATGTCGTAAAGAAAAGAATCTTACGCAAGAGCAGCTTGCCGAGAAGTTTGAGGTATCTGCAAGAACAGTTTCCAGATGGGAAACAGGAATAAATATGCCAGATCTCAGTATACTTGTTCAACTTGCTGAATATTACGATGTTGAGATGAGAGAGCTCCTGGATGGAGAAAGGAGCCAGACTATGAATAAAGAGATGAAAGAAACACTGGACAAAGTTGCGGTGTATGAAGAATGGGTGAAACAAAAAGCATTAAAGGCTGGAAATCTTGCATTTGCATCAATGTTTGTGATTAGCGTGTTAGCGATTATTATTCAGATGTTATTAACTGTGGATATTCGCTTGGTTTTAGGAGAGACAGCAACTGCTTTGGTAGGAGGAATCCTGTACGCCTCTATTATGGTGTACAATGGAATATGGGATAAATGTTTGCCAAAAAGTGCTACTATATGGCGAGATTTTTTCACCAGTGTGATATTTGCAGGAATTTTTACCGTCATCTATGGTGTATGCTTATTTAGAATGGGAGCTACAGAAACACAGATAACACGATTAGCATTGGGATTTCTGATTGGTATTATTATTGTGGCATTTATTATTCTTAGGCTCTTGGCATTTATTAATCGAAAAAGAAACCAGAATTCGTTAAATGTTCAGGAGAAAAAGGAAACTTCCCTATCTAAGGTAGAATGGATAAAAATTTATAATGCACAGAATATAGTAGAGACAGAACAACTTGTAGAAATGTTAAAGCAAAATGGAATAGCAGCTTTTTCACAGGAAGCAGGTGCGA
>OLPA01002888.1_pt1 | contig 12257 bp, 10 predicted proteins | sample 1672811 | NCBI WGS metagenome assembly OLPA01 (sample SAMEA3136726, study PRJEB25190) | human gut metagenome | biome: human gut; feature: human-associated habitat; material: faeces | place: Austria | collected 2013
ATAGTTCTTATGGGACTTTTTGTGTACACTCAAAAAGCTCTATAATCTCTACAGTGGTTTTACCCACTACAGAAATTATAGAGCCTTAAAAACTAGGAACCCAGTCGGATTCCTAGTTTTTACTTTGAAGACAAGTCAAGCTGTGCTCAGCTCGTCTACAGTTATTCGCTCTTATTTAACCTTCTTAGCTAACATGGTTGCAAATTGAAGGGCGATAGGATTGCCATATTCATCCAAACGGTGAAGGTGACCAAGATTTTCATTATACTTGACTAACTCCCAGTCACTATAATAATTTTTCAACTCCCCCTCTTCAAATGTAAATGGGAAAGGCATGGTACAAGGGTGTTCCTCGGTATCCATGGCACAGACAATTAGATTGTAACCACCAACGACAGTACGCTCTTGTATATTCTTGATAATAGCCGGAATTTGATCGGGATCAAGGAACATAAAGACTACTGTTGATAGGATGAAGTCAAAGGTCTCAGACTCAGGAAGAGCAGCAGCATTGATATCGTAGTAGCCAGCTCTAACATTGTAATTTTCCTCATCTGCAATCATTTGGATGCGTTGTGTAGCTTCGTTATTAACATCAACGGCTGTAACATCATGCCCAAGAGATGCCAAATAAAGAGCGTTACGACCGTGACCACAGCCTAGGTCAAGGGTACGACCAGGTTTGATATGGCCAGATTGGACTGCTTCAAGAACCTCGGAGTGGGCCTTAGTATCATACTTTTTAGCCATGTAGTCTTCGGGTTTACAGTAAAAAGAAAGATAGCATTCCAAATCATCTGAAGCAGCAGCGATGCGATGCCAAGCTTGTGGTTCAACAAAAGGAATCTCTGTCTCGGGGGTAAAGAGATGCTCTGCAGTAACCTCTCCCTCTTCGTCTAATTCGTAGAAGTGAAGAGATCCCGATAGAATGGTCAATTTAGCCCAAGTTCCCACCTTAGTATTGTGTTTTTGTGTCACCATTTCCGGAAGTGTTGTAGCTGTCCAGTTTGGTAAACGTTTGTAGCAAAGAAGTTGCTGATCTATAGTCATTTTATGAGTTCCTTTCAAACGGTATGACTCTATTATAGCAAAAGTATGGAAAAAGAAAAAAGGCCTAGCCGGGTGAGCTAGACGCTTTTCTTATGAGAGATCTGATAATCTAGGAATGGGGGAAAAGTGTTTGGGGAAGATAGGTATAAATGTTAAGAAGGGTTCCTAGACTATTTTTATTCTGTTTATGAGAATAATGAGCAAAAACTAACAAAGCTGAGTTTTCTAACTCATCCGGTCTCTCTTTACATTTTCTATTTTACCAAAAAAAATGGAGAAAACTTTACATATTTTTAAAATATGTAAGAAAAAATCATGAACAGTCATTTTCTGGTCTTGAATGGTCATCTCACCTGTATAAAAAAAGCAGAACCTGATAGGTCTGCTTATAAATTGTAGTGATGGTGTAAGAACTTAAATCTTGCTATAGAGTTTCTTAACATTGTTAATATCAACTGGTTGGATACTTGTCTTACCACCTTTAGGTTCCATTACAGAGGCAACAGCACTGTTGTGCTCAAGTCCAATTGAGTGTCCTAATTCGTGTTGCGCAGTGTTAAGGAGTTTTCCACCATTCTTTTGATAATAATTGTTTTGAACATGGAAGCTATTCAAGTAAACAGTAGCATTACTATATTGCTTAGTTGGGAGGTAGTAAGTAGAGTAGGTAACCCCAAGAGGAGCTGCTACATTACCTTCATAACGTTCATCAGCAATGATGTTAGCTTTTTGTTTATCGTTAGTGAGCAAGAAATTAAAGGCACCAGTGTTATTCCAAGAAGTGATAGCCTGTTTGTAGGCATTCACGATTTCAGGATTTTTAGCATTGATGAAGACTGTTGCTTCCTTAGTTGACCAGTGAGGAGTGTCGTAATTCTCTTTTACCAGTTCGTTATTCTTTTGCCATACTTGAGCAACTCGGTCCACTGGCTTAGCAGGTTGGATAGGAGTAGCTTTAGGAGCTGTAGGTTTAGTGACAGTCGTTGTTGGCTTTTTAGGTTGTGTCGTTGTAGAAGGCGTTGGTTTGTTTACAACAGCCGTTGGTTTCTTAGGTTGTGTTGTAGGTTTGTTAGCAACTGTGGCTGGTTTTTTAGGTTGACTAACAGCAGGAGTTGATTGTTTAGGTTTTGGAGTAGCTGTTGTCGTGGGCTTTGTAGAAGGTGTTAATGGTTTTGGAATATAAGTAGATAGAATCTTATGAACGTTACCATTATTAATTTCTGTTGACACCCATGTAGCACCATCTTTTGACCAGGTTTGTGCTTGAGCGACAGTTTCGGTTTTTGGTTCAGAGTGATTTTCTACAGCCTTATGATTGCTATCTGTATTTGTCGGAATTCTAGTCTCATAGGTTTTGCTACCAGTCTGGCTGTCGACAGTACTGCTAGCTGTTTGACTATCTTGTTTCAATTCCTCAAAAGTCGGAGTATTTGTGGGCGTTTGTTCATAGTTATTTTCATGTGTATGAATATCATCCACAGAGGTATGTGGCACAGTAGTCACAGTAGTAGGTGTTTCACTAGATACACCTGTTTGAGTGTTGGTATTGATATTTGTAGCTGTTTCAAGTTCAGAAAATGTCATAGCCTGGTTAGGATCTGAAACATAGGTTTGATCCGCAGAGGCATGCTGAGGATTTCCCACAAGAAAAGCACTAATGATACCGACAGTTGCAAGGGTTAAGATAGTCTTTGTCTTAGTCCCTTGCGTTTTAAAAGAACGTAACATAACTTTCTCCTTTTTAATATAAAGCAAAAACAGCTCTCATGATAACATCTAAAAATGAATATAAAGTGACAGGAAGATAACAATTGTTTTATAAATGAAATGAGGTAAGTTAAAAAGACTTTATGCTGTAAAAAAAGGAATATTCTCCGATTAATTATGATAAAATGTTAAATAGGTATATTAAAGTATATTAGAAAGAAAGAGGGAAATAAGATGCTTTCTATTATCGTCCTTGAAGATGATGCCTTGCAGCGTCATCGTGTTAGCCGTTTATTGGACGAAGCAGTTGAGGAGTCGAAGGCCGTTGTTGATGGGATTACCTTTTATGAGCAGGGGCAAGAATTGTTAGATGCTGATAGAGGTTCGGGTAAATCCATGGTTTATCTTTTGGATATTGACCTTAAAAATCAAACGAAGCAGGGACTAGATATTGGGCTTGAAATCCGTAAGGAAGACTTGAAAGCACAAATCGCTTTTGTTACAGCCTACTCTGAGTTTATGCCCTTGACCTTCCGTTATAAGATTCAAGCTCTGGACTTTGTTGATAAATCCATGGAAGATGCAGATCTTAAGAGAGCCTTGGTAGAACTTTTAGATTTTGCGTATTCGCAGGTTGAGCAAGAAACCAAGGCACAGAGTCTGACGGTGAAAACGGATAAAAATGATGTTAATATTCCTTATGATGACATTTTATACATTGAAACAGCCCCTGTGCCACATAAGTTGATCGCTCACACCAAGTCAAATCTAGTAGAATTCTATGGAAAAATTGCAGAAGTAGCGAAATTGGATGATATTTTCTTCCAAACGCATCGCTCTTTTGTTGTCAATGTGAGTAATGTGACAAGTGTGGATCGTACGGCTAATATGGTCTTCTTTGAGGGAGACGAGTCATGCCTCCTCTCGCGGACACGTAAAAAGGAACTTTTGGAACGATTGAAAAATCGTTAAGGCACAGATTTTCCCCTTCTTCTCTAATCATTATTGAAAGTTTTCTGAAATTCGAGATAACTATTCAATTTTATCTCATATAATAGCAGGAAGTGTGATAAAATAGTAATGTGGCTTTTTACTGCTTATTTAAGATTACTAGAAGGAGGTGGCTAACCATTAAATGATGCTCAATTTGCAAATTGCATTAGAATATCTTTTGCATTTCATCGTCATACAGTGGATTTACGAAAAGACCAGCTTGGTCAAGATACCACGTATGATTCTTCCTATTGCGTTCTTAGTTGAATGTATAGGGGGGATACTGGGGATGTCATATAATGTCGGTTTGTCCTTTATGACACCGTTCTACCTTCTTTTCTATGCTTATTTCTACGGCAAGGAAAGAACCACCAATATGTTGGCATTTTATGCTTTCTATCCTCTTGTTCTTTATCTTTTGATTTTTAATGGTTATGCCTACTTTTTGATGCCGGGATTTGGTATCACATCGGATTTCCTTAACAAAAGTTATCTTTATTTCATTTTCTTTGACCTTTTAATTATTCCAACATTTGTCGCTCTTTCCAAACTTCTTAATATTGATTTTAAATATTTGAGGGTTTTGGAGCGAGATCGCAAATTTGGTCGGATAATGTTTTTCACTAACTTTGTTTTGATTAGTTATGTGATTATGAACTATTCCGTAGTTGTGGCTTCGCGTTTCTTTGATTTGTACTATGCTGGCCATATTATAACCTTGATTGGCTATATAGCGATTCTTTATGCTGTTTACAGTGTCAATAGATACGCAGATGAGTACTTTGAAAATGAGCGAAGAAAAGAAAATCGTCGTCACTTGGATGACCTAGAGAAGTATTCTGAACAAGTCGAAAGTCTTTACGAAACGTTACGCAGTTTCCGTCACGACTATACTAATGTTATGATTTCGCTTAATGAAGCCATTCAGATGAAAGACATCGACCAAATCAAGATGATTTATGATAGTGTCTTGAAAGATTCGGCATCAGATTTGAAGCAGCAAAAGTTTGATTTGGCAAAATTAACTCGTGTGACCAACATGCCGCTTAAGAGTCTGTTGTCATCTAAAGTAGCCGAAGCTTTTGATAAAGGTATTCAATGTCATGTTGAGGTTGAAGAGGGCGTCTTCTTCACAGATATGCGTCCACTCGACTTGATTACAATTATATCCATTCTTTGTGATAATGCTATAGAAGCTACTGTATTAGCAGATGAACCAAAATTATCTATCGCTATCTTTAAGATGGAAAATCAATCAGTTATTGTTGTTGAGAATTCAACTAAGGAAGCTTCTATTGATGTAGCTCCTTTGAAACAAAGAGGATTTTCAACAAAAGGAACAGTTCGAGGATTGGGCTTGGCAAATATCGAAGAGATTCTCTTTAGATACGATAATGTCACGCTTGAAACGGAATCAGCACAACACCGTTTTGTCCAATTATTGTCTATTACACCAAAAGAAGATTAATGGGGATTTAATAAGAATTTTTAGAATTCTTGTTAATCCCTATTTTTATGTTAAAAAGTATGGTAAAATAGGGAAGTTAATCATGTGTTTTTTAATTCAGGGGGATTTATTATGTTGAAAGACGAATGGTTAGAGTACTTTGAGGCTGTGAATGGCCGAAAACCAAGACCAATCGACTTTAAAGAAGCCTTGGAACGAGGAGAGTTTGTTCTCTCTGAAGGTGCAGAGGCTCACCAAGTAGCTGATCAAGGAGAATCATCAGTTGACCAACAGTTTGAAGAAGGAACCGCAACTGCCAGAGCACTAGCCCAGTCTCAGAAAGAGCGTGACAACGCGCAAGAGGCTATGGCAAATGCGGCCCAAGAAAAGAGAAAGGCCCTATCTCAAGAGACTGTTGGTCAAGTAAGAACCATTCAGTCGGGCCGTCAGGCTGAGGATATTCAAAAAGAAGAGGAACAACGCAAACGCGTCGCAGAGGCTAAGGAGCGTTTGGCAAGCTATGCGCCAACCCGTCCAGATGCAGGAAATCATTCTGTTAATACCTCGAGTGAGCCTAATCAATCTATTCCAGTTTTCAGTAACCAAGCACAGCATCTTGGATTGTCTGAGGATTTGACAAAACTTGATCATAAGGAAGAAAAAGCAGCTAAGAAGCTTGCTCGTCAAGCTACTCGTGATAAGAAAAAGGCTGAAAAATTAGCTGCTAAAGCTAAATCTAAGGAAGAACAGACAGTTGCCAGACTAGAAAAGAGATTGGAAAGTCAGGTTCGTCTTCTAGAAACGATTCAAAACGCTAATCAAAAATCGCAAAAGGCCAAAAATTGGGGCAAAGGAGCCTTGATTTCTAGTCTTGTTGCTGTTGTTTTGATGTTGCTTGTTGGTGGTGTATACGGTTTTTGGCGTAATGCTTCGGGGAACATTGAGGGGACTTGGGAATTAAAATCGTCTAAGGTATTGGACGAAAATTCTGGAAAGTTAACCAATGCTCTGAAAGAACATGAAGATAAAGATGAAATTTACGTCTCTTTCCTTAAAGTTGATCAGTCTAATAATTTACAAACACATTCTTACTTTTATAAAAAAGGTGAGGAGGATCAGCCTACTTTTACAGCTTCAGATTATTTGAAGGAATATCAAGTTGTTGATCAGTGGAATAAATCGATTACCTATACTAAAGAAGTTTCAGAATTTAAGCGTGAGTTGACTAAAGTTGTCTCGCAACTTTATCCAAATGCAGATAAGAATCTAGTAGATTACTATATTTCGGATAATGTAGATAACTATCGACTCTACCGTAAAGGGAAACGCACCAAGTCTTATACTGTAAATAAAGATACCTTGGTTGTTTCTACCTACAACGAGGATGGCAAGTTGACCAGTCGTGATACTTACGAGAAAGTGTCGAAGGCAGCTGCTAAGGGTTTAGAAGCTGAATATGCTGAAGCAAAGGTAGCTTATGAAAAAAATCACAAGACTACAACTAAGAAATAGTCGAAAAGGAAGTTAGAGTTTGACTCTAACTTTTTTTGTAGAAATTTTAAGTCTGTCAAGTTTTTTTCTTGACACATAAAAATGATATGGTATACTAGTTAAGGTAAAGAGGCAGTAAGTGCCTCCACCATAATAAAAAAACTAAAGAAAAGAGAAATTAAAAATGGCAGTAAAAATCCGTTTGACTCGTATGGGTTCTAAGAAAAAACCTTTCTACCGTATTAACGTTGCAGATTCACGTGCTCCACGTGATGGACGTTTCATCGAAACAGTTGGTACTTACAACCCACTCGTTGAAGAAAACCAAGTAACACTTAAAGAAGAACGTGTTCTTGAGTGGTTGTCTAAAGGTGCACAACCTTCAGATACAGTTCGTAACATCCTTTCAAAAGAAGGCGTTATGAAGAAATTCCACGAATCAAAATTCTCAAAATAATTTTTTAGCCTATGGATACCATTGAAAATCTTATTATCGCTATCGTTAAACCTTTAATTGCTTCACCAGATCAGTTGACCATCAAAATTATTGACGGTCCTGAGTTTTTGGAGTACCATCTTGATCTTGCCCCAGCCGATATTGGGCGTGTTATCGGGAAAAAAGGACGTACTATTACGGCGATAAGAGCGATTGTCTATTCGGTACCTACTCAAGGTAAAAAAGTTCGTCTTGTTATTGACGAAAAAGAGAAAGCTTAAGAGGTGACCCTAGGGTTGCCTTTTTTGCATATTTTGGTTATACCTAGAAGTCTTTGGTATAATAAGAGCGTCAAAGCATTAAGCTCAAGGAAAAACTAGAAATCTAGTTTAGAGGTAAGCTTGATGACTAAGTTGAAGCAATAGCCTAAAAAAGGAGTAATTATGACTTATCAGGAAGCGTTGGATTGGATTCATGGACAATTAAAATTTGGCATCAAGCCTGGCTTGGAGCGTATGGCTTGGATGCTTAAAGAGTTGGGAAATCCACAAGATAATCTCAAGGCTGTGCATATCGTGGGAACAAACGGCAAAGGGTCTACAGTCAATGCCCTCCAAACCATTTTCACCCAGGCAGGCTATGAAGTTGGAACCTTTACTTCACCCTATATTATTGACTTCAAGGAACGAATTTCTCTTAACGGTCAGATGATTTCAGAAGAGGACTTACTTGACCTGGTTAATCGAGTGAAGCCTGTGGTTGAACGGCTGCCAAAAGAGACAGAGCATGAAAATGCGACAGAGTTTGAAATTATCACAGTTTTGATGTTCCTCTATTTTGGTCAGATCCATCCTGTGGATATCGCATTCATTGAAGCGGGAATGGGTGGTCTTCATGATTCGACTAATCTCTTTAAGCCCTTGGCAGTCCTGTGTCCATCGATTGGTTTAGATCATCAGGCTATTTTGGGAAATACCCATGCTGAAATTGCAGCAGAAAAAGCTGGTGTTTTGAAGAATGGGGCTCCCTTTATTTATGCGACTGACCGTACTGATGTTCGAGATGTTTTCGAGAAGAAGGCGCGTGAAGAAGGTTCTAAGACCTATGAGCTGGGGAGAGATTTCACAGCTGAAGGGTCAAGCCATTCCTTTGATTTTACCTATGGAGAGCAAAGGTTAGATGATATAGCCTTGGCTATGGCCGGTCAACACCAAGTGGCAAATGCTAGCTTGGCTATCATGGCTTCTTTATTGCTTCAAAAAGATTATCCTAAAGTAACTCTTGAACTCATAAAGAATGCCCTGGCTCATGCCCATTGGCGAGGTCGAACAGAATTTTTAAGACCTAATCTCATGATTGATGGTGCTCATAATAATGAGAGTGTTAAAGTTTTGATTGACTTGTTGCAATCAGAGTATGCCAATAAGGAGATTGAACTTCTCTTTGCAGCGATTGATACCAAGCCTATTGACGGTATGCTTGCCCAACTAAAATCGGTTGGTGACTTGACTGTAACGAGTTTTGACTATCCAAACAGTGTTAAATTAGATAAATACCCAGAGGCTTATAAGCAGGTACCAGACTTCAAAACATGGATTAAAGAACATGTGACGACTGACAATAAGAAACTTTATGTGGTAACGGGATCTCTATACTTCATTTCTCAGGTCAGAAAATGGGTTTTAGAGCAGGCAAGTGATGGTTAAGACTTGAAAGATGACATTTAGGGGCGTATAATAGCCCTCGTATGTTTTAAAAGTAAGGAGATCACAATGTTTCAACGTCTGAAAAACATTTTAATCGGTGAACCTTTAACTCATGATGATAGTGGTGATGGACACTTATTGTCCAAGATTCAGGCCTTGGCCATGTTGTCGAGTGATGCACTTTCATCTATCGCCTATGGTCCAGAGCAGGTCGTCTTGGTTCTGACAGCTGTATCTAGTGCGGCTATTTGGTGGTCAATCCCTATTGGACTTTTGGTTCTCGTCCTTTTGGCCAGTCTTACCATTTCTTATAGACAGGTTATCAAAGCCTATCCTCAAGGTGGTGGCGCCTATATGGTAACGACGGAAAATCTGTCTCCTAAGTTTGGCTTGATAGCTGGTGGTAGTCTTTTGGTCGATTACATGTTGACGGTTGCTGTTTCAGTGGCCTCAGGTGCAGATGCCATTACTTCAGCCCTTCCCTTCCTGCATCCTTTCAATCTTGAAATATCAATGATTTTGGTGCTTGTTTTGATGGTTATGAACCTTAGGGGAATGCGTGAATCGGCAAAATCTTTGATGATACCCGTTTATCTCTTCATTGTTTCGACGCTATTCTTGTTGGGATTTGGTTTCTTTCAAATTTTAACGGGTCATATGCCATACGCAGCCACAGCACATTTAGGACAACCAATTACAGGTGTGTCATTGATTCTTATTTTAAGGGCCTTTACTTCAGGTTCTGCCTCATTGACAGGGGTAGAAGCTATCTCTAATGCGGTGCCTTTCTTTAAGAAACCTAAGGCCAAAAATGCAGCTTCAACCCTCTTTATCATGTCTAGCATTTTGGGGGCTATGTTTGCGGGAATTACCTTCCTCAACTGGTGGACAGGTATTACACCTCATGCAGGAGTAACCATCTTGTCACAAATGGCTAGAGAAATTCTCGGTCAGTCATGGATTGGTAGTATTCTATTTTACGTTTTCCAATTCTCTACTGCCATGATTCTTGCAGTAGCGGCTAACACAGGTTTTTCAGCCTTTCCGATGTTGTCCTTTAATATGGCGAAAAATAAATACATGCCTCACATGTACCTTGAAAAAGGGGCACGTATGGGATACTCTAATGGGATCTTGACACTTGCAATCGGTGCTATTACCCTTTTGTTTATTTTCCGAGGAAATACGGAACGTTTGATTCCGCTTTATACCATCGGTGTATTTATTCCATTTGCTCTTTCTCAAACGGGGATGGTTATCCATTGGATTCGTGAATATGGTAAGGGATTCTGGAAACACTCTTTAGCTAATATCTTGGGCGCCCTCATTTGTTATGCTATTGTTCTCATTCTCTTCCTTTTCCGTTTAGGAGATATCTGGCCATTCTTCCCAATTATTGCAATCTTGATGTGGATGTTCCTTAAGATTAAAAAACACTATAATGGTGTTGCTCAACAGTTGCGTATTGATGGAGCGGTAGAAGAACACCATTATCAAGGAAATATTGTTCTTATCCTCGTTGGGAATGTTACCAAGGCTAATATCGGAGCTATTTCCTATGCACGTTCTATTGGTGACAAGGTTATCGCCATGCATGTATCTACTAAGGATACTGAGAACAAGGACAAGGAAACTGAACAAGAGTTTAAAAAATATTTCCCTGAAATTGAGATGGTTCATATCCAATCACCATACAGCTCAATCACTCAGTCAACCATTCAGTATGTGGACGAGGTCGCCACTCAAGCTGAGAAGGATAATGCGACTTTGACAGTCATGATTCCTCAGTTTGTACCTAAAAAATCATGGCAAACCATGCTTCACAACCAAATGAGTTTACGATTGAAATATTATCTCAAATGGCGTGAAAATATTGTCATTTCATCATATTCTTACCACTTAAAAGATTAAATAAAGATAAGCGAAAACGGTTCTCATGTGACGGGGAGTTTTCGCTTTTTTTGTTAGAATTCAGCTAGACAATTTTATTTTTTGCAAGAAAAATCAAGCAAAATGAGTTATAATAGATAGTATTATAAGGTTTCAAGAGGAAATTATGGAAAATCAAGAAAAAGTAGAACAAGCAGTCTATCAATTATTGGAAGCTTTGGGTGAGAATCCTGAGCGTGAAGGTCTTTTGGATACGCCAAAACGTGTGGCTAAGATGTATGCTGAGATGTTTTCAGGTTTAAATGAAGACCCGAAAGATCAGTTTACAGCGGTTTTTTCAGAAGTTCATGATGAAGTTGTACTTGTTAAGGATATTCCTTTTTACTCTATGTGTGAGCATCACTTGGTTCCTTTTTATGGCATGGCTCATGTAGCCTATTTGCCAAGTGGGGATAAGGTGACAGGACTATCAAAATTGGCACGTGCTGTTGAAGTGGCAGCCCGTCGTCCACAATTGCAAGAACGTCTCACAGATCAAGTCGCTACAGCGCTTGAAGAAGCCCTTAATCCTCGAGGGGTCTTTGTTATGGTGGAAGCTGAGCACATGTGTATGACTATGCGTGGTATTAAAAAACCAGGAAGTAAGACCATCACAACGGTTGCTAAAGGTATCTATAAAGAAGACCGTGAAGAACGTAAGGAAATTCTTTCTTTGATGCGTGATTTTTAGGAGTTAATAGGAGTTAATAGGAGTTAATAGGAGTTAATAGGAGTTAAAATGTTTATTGGTAAACATGAAATTGCAGGTAAGGCCTGCATTATGGGAATCTTGAATGTTACCCCAGACTCTTTCTCAGACGGTGGGGATTTTGACACAATTGAAGATGCATTAGCCCAGGTTGAGCGTATGATTTCCCAAGGGGCTAGCATTATCGATGTAGGTGGTGAATCTACAAGACCTGGAGCGGAATTTGTAACCGAGGAAGAAGAGATTGCTCGTATAGTGCCAATTATACAAGCTATTAAGGAAAAATATGATGTTCTTATCAGTATTGATACTTACAAGACAGCCACTGCCAGAGCTGCTCTTGAAGCAGGTGCAGATATTCTTAATGATGTCTGGGCAGGACTTTATGATGGTCAGATGCTAGCCTTATCAGCTGAAAAAAATGTACCGATTATCCTCATGCATAATCAAAAAGAAGAAAAATACAACGATGTCACAGAGAATGTCTGTACTTTCCTTAGTCAACGTACGCAAGCTGCCTTGGAAGCAGGTGTAGCTAAAGAAAATATTTGGATTGATCCTGGCTTTGGTTTTGCCAAGAATGTTCAACACAATATTGACCTGCTTAGGGGCTTGGACAAAGTTGTTGGACTTGGGTATCCTGTTCTTTTTGGGATTTCTCGTAAGCGTGTTGTGGATTTTCTCCTAGGTGGAAATATTCCTGCCAAGGACCGTGATCAAGGGACAGCTGCTTTATCTGCTTATGCTGTTAGCAAAGGATGTCAGATTGTCCGTGTCCATAATGTTGAA
>OLPA01002899.1_pt1 | contig 12229 bp, 8 predicted proteins | sample 1672811 | NCBI WGS metagenome assembly OLPA01 (sample SAMEA3136726, study PRJEB25190) | human gut metagenome | biome: human gut; feature: human-associated habitat; material: faeces | place: Austria | collected 2013
TGAATGGAGGAACTCTGTTTTTATGAAGAAAATTGCGATATTAGGTTCAACAGGTTCTATCGGAACACAGACACTGGATGTTGTGCGCGCAAACGGCGATATTGAAGTCCTTGGTATCAGCGCAGGACGGAATATTGCGAAGCTGGAAGAGCAGGTCAGGGAATTTTCTCCGCAGCTCGTGGCAGTCTGGGATGAAAATGCAGCCAGAGATCTGGCACAGAAGATCCAGGATACAGATACGAAGGTAGTGTCCGGTATGGACGGACTTTTGGAACTGGCAGCAATGCCAGAGACGGAAATCCTTGTTACCGCGATCGTGGGAATGCTTGGGATCCGTCCTACGATCGAGGCGATCCGTGCAGGTAAGGATATTGCGCTGGCAAACAAGGAAACTCTGGTAACTGCAGGACATCTGATCATACCGATGGCAGAGGAATATGGTGTGAAGATCCTGCCAGTGGACAGTGAACACAGCGCGATCTTCCAGTCTCTGAACGGAGAACATAAGGAAGAAGTACATAAACTTCTGATCACAGCGTCCGGCGGACCTTTCCGTGGAAGAAAGAGAGCTGATCTGGAGCATGTGACCCTGGAGGATACCCTGAAACACCCGAACTGGGTAATGGGACAGAAGATCACTGTAGATTCCGCAACTCTTGTCAATAAAGGGCTTGAGGTCATGGAGGCGAAGTGGCTTTTTGGTATGGATCTGGATCATATCCAGGTTGTTGTACAGCCGCAGAGTGTGATCCATTCCATGGTAGAGTTCAAGGATGGAGGAATCATCGCCCAGCTTGGAACACCGGATATGCGCCTTCCGATCCAGTATGCGCTTTTTTATCCGGATCGCAGGCCGATGGATGGCAGGAGGGTGGATTTCTTTGCGTTAAAGAGCATTTCCTTTGAGGAGCCGGATATTAAGACGTTCCGCGGACTGCAGCTTGCCTATGATGCCATTGCGGCAGGAGGCAGCATGCCGACGGTATTTAATGCGGCAAACGAAAAGGCAGTAGGACTGTTCCTGGATAAAAAAATCCGTTTCCTTGCGATCTATGATCTGATTCAGGGAGCGATGGAGCAGCACAAGGTCATTGCAAATCCTACGGTGGAGGAGATTCTGGAAGCCGAAGCACAGGCACATGCGTATATTTCCGGGAAATTGTCATAAACTAAAACAGGGTCAGTATTTGGAGGAACTTCATTGATTGTTTCAATTATTTTGTTTATTGTTATTTATTATAAAAGCTTTAATATATTGACCAGAATAGTATTTTCCACGTGTTAATACTTGCTTAAATTCATAGTTTTTCTTCAACATTTTTGTTGTTTTCATTTCCTCACATCCTTTGGCTAAATAAGCTTTTTTGTTTGATTTTTCAAACTTTTCTAGCTTATATAGCCTTTAATGTGTGTTAAAATTAAGCACATAATCTTTTTCTTCCTTTTGCTCTTCTAGCTTTTAATACGTTTCTTCCAGCTCTTGTTGACATTCTTGCAAAGAATCCATGTACTTTTTTGTTTTGTCTTTTTTTTGGTTGAAAAGTTCTTTTCATGTTTAAAACACCTCCACTTAATAGTCTTTTTATATATTTAATATATATTTCTTGTTTTACATACGTTTTTGTTCTTTAAAACGCAAGTGAAAATATTATATCCTAAAGTTCATAAAAAGTCAATGAAATTTCGAATTTTTTTTCATTCCCTTAAGGAAATAAGCATTTCAGCGCTTTTTTTGTATAATTTTTTCAAATTGTGTTGCATTTTCAAAAAAAATGTTGTATAACACTTTTATCATTATAATATTTCAAAAAAATGTAAATTTTAAAAAAGTTATGCACAGGTTTTCCACAGTTTGTTAACAGTTTGTGTGAATAATTTTTACAAAGCGATTTTTCATTTGTAAAAAAGCCGAATGTGCTTCGCTTACTAGCTTTTAAGCTATAAATTTATGTTCGGAATAAGCAGTATTTTTTACTGAAATATTACAAACTTATCAACACATGTGGATAACTTTGTGGATAACTTTTCATCAAAAATAATAAGAGCTATTCTACATAATTTGTTACATTTTTTATTAATATACAATTTTTTAAGAAAGGAGATGTTTTATGTTAGATTTAGACAAAAATGATCTAATGGAGCAAATACGAAATCAATTAAAACCAGAAATGACAACTTTATTTTTTAACACATATATCGAACCGCTAGAAATAGAAAGTATTGATAATACAAATGTTGTATTTCAAACAGATACAATCTATAAAAAAGATATGTTAGAACATAGATATTCAAGTTTAATTTTAAATGCTCTTCAGGAAATAACTAATAGGAATTTCACTTTTTCAGTAAACTTACTTGAGAAAAATACACCAACAGATTCTAATAGCAATCAAATTATTTCATCTCAATCAAATGACAAAGAAGAAATCGATTATTCAAATCAAACTCTAAATCCCAAATATACATTTGAAACATTTGTCGTAGGAAATAACAATAGATTTGCACACGCTGCAGCATTAGCAGTTGGTGATAATCCAGCAAAAACCTATAATCCACTATTTATCTATGGTGGTGTTGGACTTGGAAAAACTCATCTTATGCAAGCGGTTGGAAATAGAATCTTACAAAATAATCGTTCAATGAATATCGTTTATGTAACTTCTGAAAAATTTACAAATCATTTGATAAACTCAATAAGAGAAGGGAAAAATGATCCATTTAGAAACAAATATCGTTCAGCTGACGCACTTTTAATTGATGATATTCAATTCATCGCAAAAAAAGAAAGAGTCCAGGAAGAGTTTTTCCACACATTTAACACATTGTATGAAAATGGAAAACAAATAATAATTTCAAGTGATAAACCACCTAGAGATTTGCCATTTCTAGAAGAACGTCTAAAATCAAGATTCGAGTGGGGACTTTTAGCAGATATTTCGTGTCCAGATTATGAAACAAGAGTTGCAATATTAAGAAAAAAGGCCTTAGATGAAAGTATAATAATAGATGATGAAATTTTAGCAGATATCGCAACAAAAATAGATTCAAATATTCGTGAATTAGAAGGTGTATTTAACAAAATAGTTGCACGTGCTTCACTTACACATAGTCCAATTACAATAGAGCTTGCCGAAAATGTAATCAACGAATTTATTTCTAAAAAGGAAAAAGTAATCTCTTCTGACTATATTCAAGAAACAGTTGCTAAATACTTTAGCATTGATAAAAAGGAATTAGCAGGTGAGAAAAGGTCAAATGACATTGCATTCCCAAGACAAATTGCAATGTACCTATGTAGAGAAGTAGCTAATATGAGTTTTCCACAAATTGGTATTGATTTTGGGAAAAGAGATCACTCAACAGTAATGCACGCATACAAAAAAATTGCAAAAGAGATTAAAGAAAAAACAAATACAAAACTAATTGTGGAAAGTGTGAAAAACATTATACTAAATGTGAAAAACTAAAAATTGATTAAAAAATAGATATGTTGATATAATTTTTTAAAATCTATGTTTGGAAAAATTTTCGTTCGATAACAAAAAATCTTTCTCTTCTTACGGAAGAGCTTGATTGGTTATCCACATACTACTTGTGGATAACGTGTTGATAAGGTGTGGATAACAACTTTTCCACACATAAATGTGGAAACTGTGGATAAGTACCCCATGTTTTCCACAGAATTATCCATACCGTTTTCGCTACGGACGCAAAGTTTCCACATAGTTTTCCACAGTTTCCAGAGCACCTACTACTACTACTACTATAAATAAATATGCCAAAAGAAAGGATGATTGATTAATGAAATTTGTTTGCTATAAAGACAAAATTATAAAAGCACTTAATTCCGTAGTAAAAGGTGTAGCTTCTAAAACAACAATGCCAATATTAGAAGGTATACTTATTCAAACAAATGATAACGAAATAAAATTAACAACTTATGATTTAGAGATAGGTATAGAATATATTATTAATGATTGTAAAGTAGAAGAACAAGGAGCTACAGTTGTAAATGCTATAATGTTTACAGAAATTATTAGAAGATTACCAGATACAGATATAAGCATAGAAGTAAATGATAAAAATCTTCTTGTTATAGAATGTGAAGGTTCTTTATATAAACTTGCAACAATGAATCCTGATGAATTCCCAGAATTACCAAAAATAAGTGTAGAAAATTCTATTGAAATTGAGCAAACAATTTTAAAAGATATGATTAGAAAAACAATATTTGCTGTAAGTACAGAAGAAAATAGACCAATTTTTACAGGGTGTTTATTTGAAATAGCAAATAATAAATTGAATGTTGTTGCTGTTGATGGATTTAGACTTGCTTGGAAGAGTAAATTCCTACAAAACAAGGTAAATAATTTCTCTGCAGTAATACCAGGAAGAACTTTAAATGAAATAAACAAGATTTTAATAGATTCTTTTGATATGATAAAGATTGGTGTTGCTAAAAATCAGGTTTTATTTGAAATGGAAAATTGTAAGATAGTAACTAGATTACTAGATGGAGAATTTTTAAATTATTCAAGTGTTATTCCAGAAACATGGGAAACAAGAGTAAGAGTAAATAAATCAATCTTACAAGACTGCTTTGAGAGAGTAAGTTTAATTTCTGCATCAAGTATAGAAAAAGAAAAAAAATATCCAGTTAAGGTAACTGTGGATATTGGAAAAGTAACAATTTCTTGTACAAACCAAACAGGTGATGCAAAAGAGGAAATCTATGTATCAACAGAAGGAAAAAATTTGGAAGCAGGATTTAATCCAAAATATTTCTTAGATAGCTTAAAAGCTATTGATGAAGAAGAGATATATGTTGAATTTGGAACAAATGTATCTCCTTGTTTAATAAAATCTGTTGAAAATAATGATTATGTTTATATGATTTTACCAATTAGATTAAAAGGTGAGTAGAAAAGGTAAGAGAAAAATCTCTTGCCTTATTTTATAAAAAAAGTTATCCACAAAGTTTTAACAATTTGTGGATAAATTGATTTTTTTGTTGATTTTTAAGAGTTTTTAAAAAAAAAGTTGATTGGAAAGCAGGGCGTTCCGAACGGCCTCGCGCTCGCCGCCCATGATATTGTTAAGCTGCCTTGCGTATTTTTCCTGCTTTGCGCAGCGGCAGAGAAAAGCGCACGCGGCGGAGCTGCCCTCCGAAAACAGCTCGTAAGCGAAGGGAAATGCCTCGGAGGCGTAGTGCATCATGTGCTCAGGGCCGTTGGGCAGCGCAAGCCTCTGGGCCACCACCTCTTTGGTAAGCGCCTTGTGCGCCCCTGAGGAACTGTAGCTGTCCCTGTTTTTACCGTTGCTTCTTTTGTGGCAGCTCATCTTTTACTTCCCTCCGATTCGGACCGTATGACGTCCAGCACCTCGTCGGTGCCGTCTGCAGTGGCGTCGCCGCTCATGGCGGAAATAAAGCTGAGCCTTCTGTCGTAAAGGTCGTGTATGCTGTCGAACAGGGTGTCCGGCGTAAGGCCGGCCTGATCCAGCGTCATGGCGTAGCCCTTGCGGGCAAAATAGCCGGCGTTGAGTATCTGGTCGCCCCGGGAGGCGGAAAGGGGCAGCGGTATAAGCAGGGCGGGCTTTGCAAGTGCCAGAAATTCGAATATGGCGTTGGCGCCGGCACGGGAGAGTATTATATCCGCCGCGGCGAAAAGGTCGGGCAGCTCCTTTGAGATGTACTCGTACTGGACATAGCCCGGTTCGGCTATGGAAGCATCCATCTTGCCCTTGCCGCAGAGGTGGATAATGTCGAAGGTGCGGGTCAGCCGCGGCAGCGCCGATCGCAGCGCATCGTTTATGGCCTGAGCACCCTGGCTGCCGCCCATGGTAAGAAGTATGGGCTTTTCGCCGGAAAAGCCGGTAAAGTCCAGCCCCCTTTGCCTGTCGCCGCTGTAAAGCTCGGGCCGTATGGGGGTGCCGGTATGGACGCCTTTTGCGCCGACGTATTTAAGCGTATCTTCGAAGGTGACGCATACCTTGTCTGCAAATTTGGCGGTTATCTTATTGGCCAGGCCGGGAGTATAGTCGCTCTCGTGGGCGACTATGGGGGCGCTGCCCTTTGCCGCTATGACTACAGGCACCGATACGAAGCCCCCCTTTGAAAACACCACGTCCGGCTTTACCTTGTTAATGATGCGCTTGGCCTGGAATATGCCGCCTACAACCTTGAATGGGTCGGTAAGGTTCTTCAGCGAAAAGTACCTGCGCAGCTTGCCGGCGGATATGGTGTGATAGGTCACGCCCTCAAGGCTTCCCACAAGGCTTTTTTCTATTCCCTCGGCGGTGCCTATGTAGTGTATCTCGTAGCCCTCCGCCCTGAGCCTTGGCAGCAGCGCCAGATTGGGTGTGACGTGGCCGGCAGTTCCGCCGCCCGTTAGGATGATCTTCTTTGACATGGTTATATTTCCTTTATATTATATAAAATCAAATAGCGCACTAATCAGCACCGCCGTATTGCCGTTACAGCGAGAGCCGGCGAGAAGAACCTATCTCATTTTCATTATTATGCCACGAAAACGATTATTGTTTCTGAAATTATATCACCCTGCCGCGATTGCCGCAAGGCGTATGCTGTGGTATTATTAAAGGGGCTGCGGCCCTATGATATTATAAACGGCGCAAAGGAGAGGCGTGTATGAGACTGAGGGATATGAATCCAGGCGAGGCGCTGGCGGCCGCGGCTGCCATGACCCTAAGGCTCGGGGGCTTTTCGAAGGCGGCGGAGCTCATGGGGGAGCTGCTCATGGATACCTGGGCAACCAATTTCCCGGGCGCCCTCGGCGCATATCACAGGCTCACGGAATATATGCTGTCCTCCCCCGCCAGGAGGGTCACAGGGGACCTGTGGCGGGATCAGCTTTTATACGAAATAATACAGACGGAACACCCTTTTGCCATATCTGCTGCCAGGGGCATACGGGACGAGACGCAGCTCATGGCCATGAGGGAGCGGCTTGAGATAATGGGCGAGCTTTCCACCCTTACCTCAGAGCGCATAGCCCAGCTCATAAGCGAAAGGGGCAGAAGCTCAAGGGCAAACGACGCTGTGGCCATGAAGTCCACCGCCATATGGTCGGGAGGCAGCATACCAAACCTTCCGCGCCGGAATAGCGAGGAAGAGCAGGCGGCGCAGCTGCCGCTGGAGTTTACCCCATGGAAATACGGCCAGGCCGGGCTTACGGACAGCTTCGTATCAGATGAGGCGCTGGAGGAGATGTATCGCCGCTTTCTCGAGACGGCTGATTGGGGCGAGCTTACCGAAGATATATGGAACTTTTTCGCCTCCTACGGTACGGGGGAATTTTTGCAGCATCGCTTCTTCAGAATTGAAGATGGCCGCCTGGTGCCTATGGAGGAGCCGGAGGCGATAGTTCCGCTTTCCGCCTATGAGGAGCAGCACAGCCGGCTGATGGAAAACACCATACGCTTCATGCGGGGGGAGAAGGCGGTGAACATGCTGCTGCTGGGCGGCATGGGGACCGGCAAGACGGCTCAGGCGGTGTCACTACTTCAGGAGCTGCCTGAAGTGCGGCTGATAATTGTCCACGAGGGGGAGACGGCACATATCCCCGGGCTTTTGCAGAGGCTTTCGGGCCAGCCGCTTAAATTCATACTGCTGCTGGACGATATAGCTGCGGACGGCGAGGGCATAAGGCTCATATCCTCCGTCACAGCGGGCTTTCGGGCGATTCCGCCCAACATACTCATATACGCCACCTCCCGGGAGGAGGGCGGCCCGCTGCCGGGGCGTATAACCTTCCGCTACCCGGCCCTTAAAGAATTTACAGGCATGATATCCGAATTCCTTGAGGCCGGGGGAAAGTATTCGGACGCGCAGGCCATACACAACGCGGCGCTGGACTATCAGGTGGATGCCCGCGAAAGGCTCACGGTTACCGGGGCGCTTATGATAGCGGGCGAGATGGGCGAATAGATGGATGAACGCCTGTAAAAAGCGGATATTCTCCGCTTTTTTCTTTGCCATATTAGAAACTCTATGCTAAAATGTAATTTGGTAAAGTTTGAACGCAATTTTTCAAGGAGGGATACTTATGAAGATATACAACACCATGACCCGCAAAAAGGAAGAGCTGGTGCCGCTGGTGCCGGGCGAGATAAGCATGTACGTATGCGGCCCAACGGTATACAACTTTATTCACATAGGCAACGCAAGGCCGCTGGTGGTGTTCGATACCCTCAGGCGCTATCTGGAATATAAGGGCTACAAAGTAAGGTTCATATCCAACTTTACAGATATAGACGACAAGCTCATCCGCCGGGCCAACGAGGAGCACACCACGGTGCCGGAGCTTGCGGATAAGTATATAAAGGAATACAGGCAGGATGCGGAGGGCCTCTGCGCCGAGCCTGCCACCTGCAATCCCCGCGCTACCGAGCACATACCCCAGATAATCAAGCTGGTGGAGACCCTGATAGAAAAGGGCCATGCATATCCCGTAGCAAACGGCGATGTATATTTCTCCGTCCGCTCCTTCCCGGGCTACGGCAAGCTTTCAGGCCAGTCCATAGACGACCTTGAGTCCGGCGCGCGCATAGAGCCGGGAGACCTGAAGAGGGATCCTCTGGACTTCGCCCTCTGGAAGGGCGCCAAGCCCGGCGAGCCCGCATGGGACTGCCCCTGGGGCAAAGGCCGCCCGGGCTGGCACATAGAGTGCAGCGCCATGAGCATGGAGCTGCTGGGCCCCACCTTTGACATTCACGCAGGTGGCCAGGACCTTATATTCCCCCATCACGAAAACGAGATAGCCCAGAGCGAGGCGGCCACAGGCAAGCCCTTCGCAAGGTACTGGATGCATAACGGCTATATAAATGTAGATAATCAGAAAATGTCCAAGTCCCTTGGCAACTTCCGCCTGGTGCGGGACATAGCTCAGGAATTCGACCTTGAGGCCGTCCGCCTGTTCCTGCTCTCCGCCCAGTACAGGAACCCCATCAATTTCACCCGTGAGCTTATCGAGCAGGCCAACACCGCCCTCACCCGTATCCGCACCGCCCGGGAGCGCCTTGCCGAGGCTAAGGAAGGCCCCGCTACGGAGGAGGACGCCAGGTTCTGCGCATCTTTGGAGGAACACGAGAAAAAGTTCTGCGACGCCATGGACGACGACCTGAACACCGCAGACGCGCTGGGCGCAATGTTCGACTACGCCCGGGCTGTCAACACCTTCGTAACAGAGCCCAGAAGTAAGGAAGCGCTGGAAAGGGCGGCAAAGCTCTTTGACGATATGACCAACGTGCTGGGCATACTCCAGCACAGTAAGTCGGAGGAATTCCCCAAAGAGGCGGTCGCCCTGCTAAACGATCGCGCAGAAGCCCGCAAGGCCAAGAACTGGGCCCGGGCAGACCAGATCCGCGAGGAGCTGAAGGCCATGGGCTTTGCGGTGGAGGACAGCAAGGAGGGCGCAAAGCTGAAGAGGCTGTAAAGGGCGCGCCTGCTAAAAAATCACGAAATCAGCCAATACATTTTTGAACAATATTTTAAATCATTACCATATGCCTTGAAATAAGGGATATTGGTTGATAAAATCAGGAGGAAATAATCATTGGGAAGCGATATATTTGCACTGTTCAGCCTTATAATAGGCGTGTACCTCATATATGCCGCCATAGCGGGCAAGGGCAAGCTGTATGAGAACGAGTACCTGAACTGTCCGAGGGAGCAATACGTCAAGGGCCTGCGCATACTGGCTGCCATATCCGGCGTGCTGCTCACGGTTTCCAACCTTCTGGAGTATCTGGGCGTCATAGGCTACGGCTCTCCCCTTGCCATAGCGCTGTGGGCTGTGGGCTTCATAAGCCTTATTGTGATGATGGTATACTCCTCGAAAAAGACTGACAGAAAGGCCGCGGCGGCAGGTCATAAGACCGCCGGGGCCGCAGGCAAAAAGGATTACGACCCTCTTCGCGCCGCCTTCGTGTTTGATGATGATGAGGACGTATCCCGGGAAAACGAAAAATAAGAACTCATTCTGAAAGGAAAGCGTTTATGAAAAAGACTATTATCCGCATCGTAGCAGTGGCCATGCTGGCGCTGATGGTGCTGACCGCACTTCCCGCCTTCGCCGCGAACATCGTCGGCACGGCGGCGGCCCAGACCCCCGTCTACAAGGACACCAAGGGCAGGAAGGTCGAGCTGTATGTCAGCGGCCCCGTCACCATAAACAGGCAGGATAACAAATCCGGCATGTACAACGTCACCGTCAGCTATGACGGCAAGACCTACACCGGCTGGGTATACCCCTCCGCCATCTCCGGCATAGGCTATGACAAGAGCACCGGCGGCACGACCTCCGGCTCCACCTCCGGCACCACCGGCGGAACGACCTCCGGCGTTACCGGCACCTATACCGCCACCATCGCCACCGGGGCGGCCATAAACGTCAACGGCACCAACTACCCCGTAAGTGTAGGCGGCAGCATCAACGTCAACTACCGCGACGCGGCCGGCACTCAGGTAAACGTCTCCGTAGGCAACGTCACCGGCTGGGTAGCCGCCTCCTCTCTCTCCGGCTTTAGAAGGAACGGCTCCTCCATAAGCCTTTCCGACCTGCCCACCAGCGGCGGAACCACCGGCGGTACCATCGGCGGCACTACCCCCCCCGCCCCCACCCCCTATGTAAACCAGAACCAGAACCAGAACACCGCCAGCGGCACCTTCTCAGCCAACCTCGCTGCGGGCACTGCTATTACCAATAACGGCAAGACGGTAGGCATCGTGCAGAACGCGGGCAACGTCAACGTCAACTACCGCGACGCCTCCGGCTCCCAGGTATACATCACCACAGGCAGCGTCTCCGGCTGGGTACCTGCAAGCGCCATCTCCAACCTCAGGAGCACAAGCTCCGGCTCCATCAACGTAGCCAACCTGCCCACCAGCGGCGGCACTGCCGGCTCCACCGGCGGCACGGCCTCCGGCGTGAAGATGTACGACAAGGCCAAGAGCGCCGTATCCAAGGACAACAACATCTACGTCCGCTCTACCGCCACCAGCTCCACCAAGGGCGCTACCAAGCTGCGCAATATGCGGGGCAAGACCTTCACCGTGCTGGGAACTGACAGCACCGGCAGCTTCCTGTATGCGGACTATAACGGCACCCGCGGCTTTGTGCGCGCCCAGGACTTCACCTTCACCAGCGGCACCGTGGTGGAACAGAACACCAACACTAACACCAATACCAACACCACCGGCGGCAACGTGACCTCCAACAACACCGGCATGGCCGCAAGCGGCGCCACCCCCGGAGTAGGCAGCAAATCCCAGAGCGATGTATGGGGCAGCATAACCGTCCCCGGCACCGGCAAGAATTACCCCATCTACGGCAACTACACCAACAAGAAGGGCAACCTGTACTACTACGATTACAGCAACATAAAGAGCTACAACTACATACACACCACCACGGCGAAGGGCTCTCAGGTGGCGGTAGTGATGGGTCACAACATGCGCAAGTCCAAGACCTACTTCCACAACCTGCACCACATCCAGAACGCAATACTGGGCAAGTCCACCTGCGATTACTGCAAGGCGAGCTGCTCCGGCTACGGAAAGAGCATTTCCGCAAGCTGGGAGGGCAGCAGCAGCTGGGAGGTTGTAGCCTTCTTCGAGGTACCCAAGAACAAGGCGTATAAGAACATACTGCCCATCATGGCTCAGCCCTGGAACTACACGACCTCGCAGTACCTTTCCAGCGTGGCGTCCTATGTAAATACCTTCTCGGGCAAGAGCTGGGCGAACACCTCCGCCCTTACCGACAACGGCAAGTACATGATGCTTATCACCTGCGGCGACAAGACCGACAGCAGCAACATCGCCAAGCTGTATATGCTGCTCAAGGCGGTAGGCTAAGCGAAAACGGTATAAAATTCAAATAAAGCGGCTGAAAAGCCGCTTTTTTTATACCCACTTCACTATTCCCTATGCTATAATATAATCTGGCGTGGAATAGGCGCCGGAAGGAGTAATTTGATGAAGAAATGTTCTGTTGGCGGTCAGGCCGTAATGGAGGGCGTCATGATGAAGGCTCCGGGCGGCATCGCCATGGCGGTTCGGGATTCCAAGGGCCGCATAGTATTGGATTATAAAGAATATCAGACAAAGGCTCAGAAGGGCACCTTCTACGGCCTGCCCATAGTGCGGGGAGTAGTGGCCTTTGTGGAGAGCCTCACCATAGGCATGAATACCCTCACCAGATCCGCG
>OLPA01002902.1_pt1 | contig 12212 bp, 10 predicted proteins | sample 1672811 | NCBI WGS metagenome assembly OLPA01 (sample SAMEA3136726, study PRJEB25190) | human gut metagenome | biome: human gut; feature: human-associated habitat; material: faeces | place: Austria | collected 2013
TCAGACAGAACCTGGTCCCATAAAGCCGTCACCTCCGCCGGAGACGGCTGGGAGGTGGAGACGTCTGCTCCTTCCTTTAATTTTTCCAGAAACTCATCCCTGTCCAGGTCTACGCCCTCATACAGGCAATGGCCTTCAATATAAAACGGCATGGGCAGGACAAATATCCCCCGCTCCGACGCCTCCTTCTGACTGATTCCGCTGCAGCTGTCTGTTATAATCCCCACTGGCTTCATAAATTTCTATTTTCCTTCCCTTTCATTGACAATTATAATACACTATGATACATTTGTGTCGTCCAACTTACTGTAACAACTGTAACATCATAGCTGGGGGCCGTCAATGTTTCTTTTTCATGCCTGTACAAAATATACGCTTTTTGTAACCTCGTCCCCAGAGCCAGAAAAGGAGACCGTATGAAAAACCTATCTAATAAGGAAGCCAATAAGGTCACCAGGGAATGCCTCCAGACCGCCCTGATCCAGCTCATGAGCCAGAAGCCCTTTGAAAAGATCACCATCACCGAGCTGGTCCGCCGTTCCGGTGTTTCCCGGACAGCCTTTTACCGCAATTATGAATCCAAGGAAGAGATCCTGAACGAGGTATGCCGCTCTTTTATCGACAGTCTGTCTGACTCCTTCTCCGATCCCACCTTCCAGAAGGATCCAGTCCTCTGGTACCGCTGCTTTTTCCAGGACATATGGGACCACGCCATGCTGTTCGGACTTCTCCTGGAGGCGCATATGCTCAATACCTCCGCCTTCACCTCTTCCTATTCTCTCGTAAAAAAGGACCACGATGGGGAGCCGGCCTCCCTGTACCGGTATCTGGCATGGGAAGGCGCGTTCTCCACCATTGTGGTCCGCTGGTTCCAGGGTGGGAGGAAGGAATCCATTGATTTTATGGCCGAATTCTGCTCCCAGGTCCTGGTATTTTAGTTTCCGGGCTATTTATAATTTACGATCTTTCCAAAATCTGCCTTTAAGGAAGCGCCGCCCACAAGGCCTCCGTCGATATCCTTCTGTGCAAACAGCTCAGCTGCATTTCCTGCATTCACAGAACCGCCGTACTGGATACGGATCGCCTCTGCCGTCGCCTCATCATAAACCTCGCCGATGCAGGCACGGATCGCTGCGCAGACCTCTTCTGCCTGCTCTGTGGTGGCAGTCTTTCCGGTTCCAATGGCCCAGATGGGCTCATAAGCGATCACTGCCGTCTTTGCCTGATCTGCAGTCACATTCTGGAATGCGATCTTCACCTGCTTGCGGATCCAGTCCAGGGTGATGCCCTGTTCCCTCTGGGTCAGAGTCTCACCGCAGCAGATGATGGGAGTCAGGCCGTGCTCAAAGGCCTTTAATACCTTCTTATTAACCGTCTCGTCGGTCTCTGCAAAGTATTCCCTTCTCTCAGAGTGGCCAATGATCACATATTTCACACCGGCATCGGTAAGCATACTGGGAGAGATTTCTCCGGTGAATGCCCCCTTTTCCTCAAAGTACATATTTTCTGCTCCAACGGCGATATTGGTGCCTTCGCAGGCCTTTACCACCGGAATGATATCGATGGCCGGAACGCAGAACACCACGTCAGCCTCTTCTGTTTTTACCAGGGGCTTTAAGGTCTCCACCAGGGCCGCTGCCTCTGTGGGAGTCATGTTCATTTTCCAGTTTCCGGCGATGATCTTTCTTCTTGCCATTTTATTTATCCTCCTTGATCCATACCCTTCCTATACGCGCACCTGCCGTCTCAGGCTCCGATGCGTCAGGTGTCTTTCACGGGTTTCCCATCGTAAAATCCGTTTTTTTCCCGGCCTACTTATCGTCGGCTGCTACGACTCCAGGGAGTTCCTTTCCTTCCAGGAACTCTAAGGATGCGCCGCCGCCGGTGGAGATGTGGGTCATCTTGTTCCCGAAGCCAAGCTGGTTCACAGCCGCTGCGGAATCGCCGCCGCCGATGATGGTGGTGGCGTCTGTCTCAGCCAGGGCTCTGGCCACAGCAATGGTCCCGGCTGCCAGGGTCGGGTTCTCGAATACGCCCATGGGTCCGTTCCATACTACGGTCTTCGCATTCTTTACAGCATCGCTGTAGATCTTGCATGTCTCCGGTCCGATGTCCACGCCCTCTTTATCTGCGGGAATAGCATCTGTGGAAACGTATTCCACGTCAACCGGTGCGTCAATGGGACTGGGGAATGCGGAAACCACAGTGGTATCCACCGGAAGGAGCAGCTTCTTGCCCAGCTTTTCTGCCTTTTCCATCATTTCCTTACAGTAGTCCAGCTTGGAATCGTCCACCAGGGAATTTCCGATCTCTTTGCCCTGGGCCTTTAAGAAGGTGTAGGCCATGCCGCCGCCGATGATCAGGGTATCGCATTTTTCCAGTAAATTGGAAATTACGTTTAACTTGTCGGCAACCTTTGCGCCGCCTAAGATGGCAACGAAGGGACGCACCGGATTCTCAACGGCGTTTCCAAGGAATTCGATCTCTTTCTGCATCAGATAGCCCACTGCATTGGAGCCGCCCTTTTCTGTGATGAATTTTGTAACGCCGGCCACAGACGCATGGGCGCGGTGGGAAGAACCGAAGGCATCGCATACATAATCATCTGCCAGGTCTGCCAGCTCACGGCTGAATCCCTCGCCGTTTTTTGTCTCCTCAGCGCCGCGGAAACGGGTATTCTGGAGTAAGATCACGTCGCCGTCCTTCATGGCCTCTACTGCCTTTGCAGCAGCTTCTCCGGTTACATGGTAGTCGCTTACGAATACGACCTCTTTTCCTAACTTTTCAGAAAGGCTCTTTGCCACAGGAGCCAGGGACTCGCCCTCGTTGGGGCCGTTCTTTACCTTGCCCAGATGGGAGCAGAGGATCACCCTTCCGCCGTCGTTCATTAATTTTTTAATGGTGGGAAGAGCTGCCACGATCCTTGTCTCATCGGTGATCGCACCATCTTTTAACGGTACGTTGAAGTCGCAGCGCAGCAGCACCTTCTTGCCCCGAACGTCTACGTCCTGTACGGTCTTTTTATTGTAATTCATGAGATACACTCCTCTCGCGTGAGATCATATATTTGCCATCTCGCCGGTACCGGCAAGACCGGGAAATCCATTCTGCCGCAGCGCCTCATAGGTGAGGATCGCCACGGAGTTGCTCAGGTTCAGGCTCCGCGCCTCCGGGCGCATGGGCAGCCGTATGCACCGGTCATAGTGGGTCCTGCGGAAGTTCTCCGGCAGCCCGGCTGTCTCCTTGCCGAAGAACAGCCAGCAATCCGGCGAGAACCGTGCCCGGGTGTAGTCCTGCGGCGCCTTGGTGGTGGCCAGCCACAGATCGACGGCCGCCTCCGGGTGCCGCGCAAACAGCGCCTCCAACCCGTCGTAGTCCTGTACGTTCACCAGGTGCCAGTAATCCAGTCCGGCACGCTTCACCGCCCGGTCGGAAATATCAAAGCCCAGGGGCCGCACCAGGTGCAGCTGGCTGCCGGTGGCGGCGCAGGTACGGGCGATATTACCGCAATTCTGGGGTATTTTCGGTTCGACCAGTACGATGTGCAGCATGACCGTATCACACTCCTGTTACATAAGCGACAACTATTGTAAAACAATGTAATGGGAAATGCAACTATAAAATACCAAAAGCAGGCGATATTTCTCCGAAACATTCAAAATGCTTTCTGTTTGACCCACCAAAAGACAGACGAACGCCCACGGACCGCTGCCAGAAAAATTATTGCCGAAAAAAACGGGAAAAATACTGGATTTTCCCGCAGGACCTGTTATAATAGGGGCAGAGAACAATGCAGAAAGAGGTGAGTGCCAATGGGCCGCATTCGCGCCGACAAGTGCAATACCGTCCATGACCGCGCCCGCCTTTCGGGTGCCGTGCCGTCCACGCTGTACGCCGCGCTGTAGAGCGCACTGTCAGTGGGCGGCATTTTTGTTTTCTTTTTAACAAGTGCGGAACAGCGCAGCTGTTTGCAATATATCTGTACCTATAAAAATTCGGATAGAAAGCGAGAGTACGCACCATGATTTCTCACGGCAAGGATATGAAGATCTTTACAGGCAACGCCAATCCCGCGCTGGCACAGGAGATCTGCAAGCTCATCGGCATCAAGCTGGGCGAGGCAGAGGTTAAAAGCTTCGCTGACGGTGAGGCGTCCGTCTCCCTGTACGAGACCGTCCGCGGCAGCGATGTGTTCCTCATCAACTCCACCTGCAAACCCGTCAACGACAGCCTGATGGAGCTGCTCATCATGATCGACGCCTGCAAGCGTGCCAGCGCCGGCCGTGTCACCGCCGTGATCCCCTATTTCGGCTATGCCCGTCAGGACCGTAAGGCCAAGTCCCGCGATCCTATCTCCGCCAAGCTGGTGGCCAATATGCTCACCGCCTCCGGCGCCGACCGCGTGCTGACCATGGACCTGCACGCCAGCCAGATCCAGGGTTTCTTCGATATCCCCGTGGATAACCTGCTGGGCAACCCCGTGTTCGTGGACTATTACGCCAAGAAGTTCGGCGAAAAGTGCGAGGACATGGTGGTGGTGTCTCCCGATGTGGGCTCTGTGGCCCGCGCCCGCACCTTCGCCCAGAAGCTGCACATGGGCCTGGCCATCGTGGACAAGCGCCGCCAGAAGGCCAACCAGTGCGAGGTCATGAACGTCATCGGCGACGTGGAAGGCAAGGACTGCATCCTCTTCGACGACATGGTGGATACCGCCGGCTCCCTGTGCAACGCGGCCAAGGCTATCGTAGAGGTGGGCGGCGCCCGCAACGTGTACGCCTGCGCCAGCCACGGCCTGCTGGACGGTCCCGCTCTGGAGCGCATCGAGGCCAGCCACATTCAGGAGCTGGCGCTGCTGAACACCCTGCCTGTGTCCTTCGGTGAGGGCTGCTCCAAGATCAAGTACCTGTCCGTGGCTCCCATGTTTGCCGAGGCCATCGAGCGCATCTATCAGGAGATCTCCATCGCCAAACTGTTCAACTGAGACTTTTCAAATCGAATATAAGGTGTTATAATAGGGGAACTGCGCACGCAGTTCCCCTATTCTTCACGGGGAAGACCACAGAGAGAAGGAGGGACGCTCCTTGTTTTTCAATCGCAATCAGAGCGGCGGCGTCAATTGGATACTGGTGGGGCTGGGCAATCCCGGCAAGCAGTATGAGAGCACCCGCCACAATATGGGCTGGCTGGCACTGGACAGCCTGATGGAGCAGGAAAAATTCACCCTGCCCAAGCTGCGCTTCAAGGCGTGGACGGGTATTTTTGAGAAGGACGGCAATAAAATACTGGTGATGAAGCCCCAGACCTACATGAACCTCTCCGGCGAATCGGTGGGGGAGGCCGCCCGCTTCTATAAGGTCCCGGCGGATCATGTGGTGGTGATCTCCGACGATGTGTCGCTGCCGGTGGGCAAGCTGCGCATCCGCAAGGGCGGCAGCGCAGGCGGCCACAACGGCCTGAAGAACATCATCGCCCATCTGGGTACCGACCAGTTTCCCCGCATCAAGGTGGGGGTAGGCATGCCGGAGCATCCGGATCACGAGATGATCGATTGGGTCATCGGCAAGCCCAAGGGCGAGGAGGCAAAGCTGCTGCGTGAGACGCTGGATCGCGCCGCCAACGCGGCGCTGTGCCTGATGAAGGAAGGCCCCGACAAGGCCATGAACAAGTTCAACGGGTAAACCGAGAAGAGAACGATAATGCCTGTAGGGGCGGACGACTCTGTCCGCCCTGACGGTGACGATACGATTTCTTGCGGGCGGACAGAGTCGTCCGCCCCTACGGAATCATAGACACGGATGTGCCAGCTACTAGAAAGGAGGGGAGATATGAACGGGTTATTAAAGGAACTGCTGACCATGCCGGAGGCCCGCGCGCTGCTGGACAACACGCTGCGGGGCGATAAGCCGCTGGTCACCGGGGTATCTCCCGTCCATCGTGCCATGCTGGCGGCGGCCATGCTTCAGGAGACGGGCCGCCCCATGCTGGCGCTGTGCGGCGATGAAACGGAGGCCGCACGGCTCTGTACCGACCTTCGCGCCCTGACGGGCCGCCAGGTGACGCTGCTGCGGCGTCGTGACTGGCAGCTGCGGCCCAGCGCCGCGGCCAGCCGCAGCTGGGAGCATCAGCGTCTGGCGGCGCTGTACGCCATGGCGTCGGGACAGGCGCCACTGGTGGTAGCCGCCATCGACGCGGCGGTGCAGCGGTGTATCCCCGCTGATGTGCTGCGGGATGCCGCCATTACCCTGAAAACCGGCGAAAGCTATCCGGTGGAGGAGCTGACGGCGGGACTGATCCGCGCCGGCTACGTCCGATGTCAGCAGGTGGAGGGTCCCGGCCAGTTCGCCCTGCGGGGCGGGATACTGGACGTGTTCTCCCCCGCCATGGAGCAGCCGGTGCGCTGCGAATTCTGGGACGACGAGCTGGACGCCATGGGGGCCTTCGATGTGACCACCCAGCGGCGCGTCCATAACCTGAACGAAACGCTGCTGCTGCCCGCCGGAGAGGTATTGCCCTTCTACGGGGCGGGTACGGCGGAGAAGGCCGCCGCCGCGCTGGAAACGGCAGGGAAGCGGCTGAAAAAGAAGGAACAGGCTCAGCCGCTGCTGCGGCAGCTGGAGAGTGACGCTGCGGCGCTGCGGCAGGGCATGACGCCCAACGGAAGCGACCGGTATCTGGCGGCGGTATACCCGGAAAAGACCACAGCGCTGGACTATCTGCCGGAGGATGCCATGGTGTTCGTCTGCGAGGGCGGACGAGTCAGCGAGGGGTTGAAAGGCTGGCTGTGGCAGCTGAAGGAGGACATGGCCGCCGCGGCGGAAAACGGTTTTATGGCCCCGGCCATGGGCGAGCTTTCCCTGACGGAGGGCGAGACGGCGGCACGGCTGGCCCGGTTCGCCCTGTGCCAGATGGACAGCCTGCCCACCAGCCGCCATCTGCTGCCGCCGGGTGAGCTGCTGCAAATTTCCGCCCGCCAGCTGAGCACCTACGGCGGCTCGCTGGAAACGGCGGCCTCTGATATGGAGCACTATCTCACCGCCGGTTACCGCGTGGTGGTGCTGTGCGGCGGCGAAGTCCGCGCCCGCAACATGCAGGAACTGTTGCGGGGCCGGGATATCACAGCGGCGCTGTCGCTGGACGGCAGCAGGCTGCCTCAACCGGGACAGGCGGCCATCCAGCTGGGCGCGGTCAGCGCGGGAAGCGAATGGCCGTCGTTGAAGCTGGCGGTGCTGACGGAGGGCCAGCTGACGGAGAGCGTCAGCGGAAAGACGAAAAAGCCCCGCCGCGTCAAGGACAGCAATCGCCAGAAGCTGCAATCCTATACCGACCTGACCCCCGGCGATCTGGTGGTGCATGCCCACCACGGCATCGGCCGCTTTGTGGAGATGCTGCGCCTGCCGGTGGACGGGGTGGAAAAGGACTATATCAAGATCGCCTATGCCGGAAGCGACTGCCTGTATGTACCGGCTACATCACTGGACTTGGTGAGCAAATATATCGGCGCGGGCGGCGAGGACGGCGAAAAGCCCGCCAAGCTCAACAAGCTGGGCGGTACCGAGTGGGCCAAGACCACCTATCGGGCCAAGGCCGCCGCCAAGGAGCTGGCGGCGGGGCTGATCCAGCTGTACGCCCAGCGGCAGCGGCAGCCGGGCTTCGCCTTTTCGCCGGACAGCCCGTGGCAGCGGGAGTTCGAGGACGCCTTCGACTATGAGGAGACCGGCGACCAGCTGCGGGCCATCGAGGAGATCAAGGGCGACATGGAAAAGCCCGCCCCTATGGATCGCCTGCTGTGCGGCGACGTAGGCTACGGTAAGACGGAGGTGGCCCTGCGGGCCGTGATGAAGTGTATTCTGGACGGCAAGCAGGCGGCCATTCTGGTGCCCACCACCGTGCTGGCCCAGCAGCATTACGTCACCGCCCAGAATCGATTCCGCTCCTTCCCGGTGACGGTGGAGGTGTTGTCCCGGTTCCGCACCCCCAAGCAGATCAAGCAGGTGCTGGAGCGGGTGAAGGCGGGCCGCGTCGATCTGCTGATCGGCACCCACAAGCTGTTGAACAAGAATGTGGAGTTCAAGGATCTGGGCCTTCTTATCATCGACGAGGAGCAGCGCTTCGGTGTCACCCACAAGGAGAAGCTGCGGGAGCGGGCCCGGCAGGTGGATACCCTGACGCTGTCCGCCACGCCGATCCCACGGACGCTGAACATGGCGCTTTCCGGCATCCGGGACATGAGCACCATCGAGGAGCCGCCGCAGGATCGTCAGCCGGTGCAGACCTATGTGCTGGAGCACGATTGGGGCGTCATCGCCGAGGCCATCCGCCGGGAGTTGGATCGGGGCGGTCAGGTCTACTACCTTCACAACCGCGTGGAGAACATCGAAAACACCGCCGGACGGCTGCGGCAGCTGCTGGGGGAGGAGACGGCCATCGCCACCGCCCACGGAAAGATGGGCGAGCGTGAGCTGAGTCACGTCATGCAGCAGATGGCTGACGGCGAGATACAGGTGCTGGTATGCACCACCATTATCGAGACCGGCATCGACATCCCCAACGTGAACACCCTTATTATCGAGGAGGCCGACCGGCTGGGCCTGAGCCAGCTGCACCAGATCCGGGGCCGTGTGGGCCGTTCCGGACGGCGGGCCTACGCCTACCTTACCTACCGCACCGGAAAGGTGCTCAGCGAGGTGGCCAGCAAGCGGCTGTCCACCATCCGGGAGTATGTGGAGTTCGGCAGCGGCTTCCGCATCGCCATGCGTGATCTGGAAATTCGCGGCGCGGGCAACCTGTTGGGGCCGGAGCAGTCCGGCTATATGATGAGTGTGGGCTATGACATGTACCTGAAGCTTTTGAACGACGCGGTGCTGGAGCAGCAGGGCAAGCGTGCGGAGATCTCGCCGGAGTGCGCCGCCGACCTGACGGTGTCGGCCTACATTCCGGAGCGGTACGTGCCCTCGGCGGAGCAGCGGATGGATCTCTACCGCCGCATCGCCGCCATCCGCACCAATGAGGATGCCGCGGAGCTGATGGATGAGCTGCTGGATCGCTACGGCGATGTGCCTCCGGCGGTCAGCGCGCTGCTGGATGTGGCGCTGCTGCGGTCGGCGGCGGCAAAGGCCGGTATCTGCGATATCACCCAGCGGGGCACACAGCTGGTGTTTTCCTTCGGCCCCCGGCCGGATATCGCCGCCGTGGCCGCCGTGTGCGGCATGGCGTCCTATCGCCGGCGCTTACAGCTGAGCGCCGCGGCACAGCCGAAGCTGACGCTGTATTTACAGCCCAAGGAGGATGCCCTGTCCGCTGCCGGTAAGCTGGTGGAGGAGCTGGCATTACAGCACACAGAAAATACAGGCGATACGCCTGACAAGGAGGAGCACACATGAAAAAAGAAACGTTCAATATGATCATCCGCTTTCTGGTGGGTGCGGCGGTGTCCATGCTGATCTGTGCCGGTATGATCGCCAGCGAGAAATGGGTCAGCAGCAAGCCGCTGATCCAGCAGGCCAGCGGCCTGAAGGGCAGCGAAACGGTGATGACCGTGGACGGCGAGCCGGTCTCCGCCGGAGAGTACCTCTATCTGATCAACTATACGGCCCAGTCTGTGGTATCGCAGATCGGCACCACGGACCTGAGTCTGCAGATCAGCGAGGATGGCTATACCATCGGCGATTATGTGGCCCAGCAGGCGGAGGTCCGGGCGACCCAGCAGGCGGTCATCCGCAAGTGGGCCAAGGACATGGACGTTACGCTGACGGAGGAGGATCAGGCCACCCTGCAGGCGCAGAAGGACGCCTACGGCGAAGACCTGCAGCGGGTACTGAAGCTCAATGGTATCACCGAGGGGCAGTATGATGATCTGATGAACATTTCCGCCCTGTATAGCCGGCTGTATGAGGCCTATTGCGGTGAGAACGGCGCCATGCGTCCCAGCGACAGCGACCTGACCGCCATGGCGGAGGAGCATAAGCTGATGACCACCGACATGCTGTTTATCAGCACCACGGGTCTGGACGACGCCGCCAAGGCGGACGCCAGAGCGCTGCTGGAGGACTATGCCCGTCAGATCGCCGCCGCCGGGGACAAGGCTGCTGCCTTTGCCGCGCTGGAGGCCGGGGAGAACGTGACGGTCAATGCCAACGCCACCTATGACGGCTGCGAGGAAACGGCGCTGAGTACGGCGCTTGCCGCGCTGGCGGTGGACGAGGTCAGCGATGTCATCGAGGATGAGAGCGGCTACTATGTGCTGCTGCGCCGTCCGGTGGATCTGGATGCCGCCGCGGAGCTTGCCTTCGGCGAGGAGATGTCCACCCGAATTGCCGAGGCGCAGGTGGAGCACAACGACTCCGTATATGACCGGATCGATGTGGCGGCTTATTATACAAAGTTCGCCACGCTCCAGCAGAAGCTGTATACCCAGCTGACGGAGGCGCAGGGTTGATCGGAAATTGGTCGATTTGACGAAAAACAGGAGGCGTTCCTGACACGAATCACGATTTTTTCACAAAAATTATTTTTCTGATTGACATATGTTAAAAAATTAACTATGATAGTACCACTGGAACACATCAGTGTACTGTATATTTTTCCAACAATCATTTTAGGAGGAACTATCATGAAGGATCTGTACGTTGTCAACTGCTGCCGTACCGCCATCGGCTCCTTTGGCGGATCCCTGAAGAACACCCCCGCCGCCGATATGGGCGCCATCGTCGTCAAGGAGGCGCTGAAGCGCGCCAACGTGGCTCCCGAGAACGTGGATGAGGTCATGTTCGGCTGCATCCTGACCGCTGCTCAGGGTCAGAACGTTGCCCGTCAGGTTTCCATCAAGGCCGGTATTCCTTATTCCGTTCCCGCTTATACCGTTGGTATGGTGTGCGGCTCCGGTATGAAGTCCGTCATCGAGGGCGCACGCTCCATTCTGGCCGGCGACAGTGACATCGTGGTCTGCGGCGGTACCGAGAACATGAGCGCCGCTCCTTTCGCCTCCATGGACGCCCGTTGGGGCGCTCGTATGGGCGACAAGAAGCTGGTCGACACCATGATTAAGGACGGCCTGTGGGATGCTTACAACAACTACCACATGGGCACCACCGCTGAGAATATCAACGACATCTGGGGCATCACCCGCGAGGAGCAGGATGCTTTCGCCGCTGCCTCCCAGCAGAAGACCGAGGCCGCTCAGGCTGCCGGCAAGTTCGACGCCGAGATCGTGCCCGTGCCCGTGAAGGTCAAGAAGGAGATCGTGGAGTTCAAGCGCGATGAGTATCCCAAGGCCGGCGTGACCAAGGAAGGCATCGCCAAGCTGAAGGGCGCTTTCCCCGTTGGCCCCGAGTCCCCCAATCCTCAGGTGGTACATACCTTCGAGGTTACCGGCGCTCAGGATGCCGCTGACAAGGGCCAGCAGCGCGTGACCGCCGCCAACGCCTCCGGTATCAATGACGGCGCTGCCGCCATCGTGCTGGCTTCCGGCGAGGCTGTGGCCAAGTACGGCCTGAAGCCCATGGCCAAGCTGATCGGCTGGGGTCAGGGCGGCGTGGATCCCAAGATCATGGGCGTGGGTCCCGTGGTGGCCTCCCGCAACGCCATGAAGAAGGCCGGCGTGACCATCGACGACATCGACCTGATCGAGGCCAACGAAGCCTTCGCCGCCCAGTCCATCGCTGTGGCGCGTGAGCTGCACTTCGACATGAGCAAGGTCAACGTCAACGGCGGCGCCATCGCCCTGGGTCATCCCGTGGGCGCGTCCGGTGCGCGTATCATCGTCACCCTGCTGCACGAGATGCAGAAGCGTCCCGAGGCCAAGAAGGGTCTGGCGACCCTGTGCATCGGCGGCGGCATGGGCACCGCAGTGGTGTTCGAGAAGTGCTGAACGCCTGAGAAAAGAGCATAAAAAAAGGAACCGCCTGCGGGCGGTTCCTTTTTTTGTCCCAAAAGTGCGCCAGAGTGGGATTTCCCTGCAATTTTTTTAAAAAAAGCCGTTGACGGAGGGAGACAAGTGTGGTATAGTGGGCATTACCTGTGAGTGGGTGCTTTCTTTTTGCGCGCTTTTTCGCTTCAGGCGCACAGAGGGAAAACGTCCGGCAGGGAGGCAAAAGGTCTTCCCGGACAGGGGAGAACCAATCTAATAAGGAGGTGCCGTTAATGCGCGTGAAGATCACCCTGAGATGCAACGAGTGCAAGCAGAGAAACTACAACACGATGAAGAACAAGAAGAA
>OLPA01002903.1_pt1 | contig 12212 bp, 7 predicted proteins | sample 1672811 | NCBI WGS metagenome assembly OLPA01 (sample SAMEA3136726, study PRJEB25190) | human gut metagenome | biome: human gut; feature: human-associated habitat; material: faeces | place: Austria | collected 2013
GGCGCCCACCATGCCAAGGCTGAGGGTCAGGCTGTTGTTGATGAGCATCAGCATCAGCGCCGTAACTATGGTCATCATTACCAGCGCCATGCCGTAGGTGCGGGAATACATGACGCCGCTGAAGGTCTTTTTATATATGAACCATACATACAGGCCCACGAGCAGGCCAACTATCAGGGTCAGTATTACCTGAACGGGGTTCATTGTGATGGTGAAAAGGTCGGAAAAGCTTATCATGTGGTCCTCCTAAAACTCAAACTTTCTGCATATGCAGTACTTGCTCACGGCACTGCGCGTGTGGGAATCTATCTGCAAAAGCTCCCTTATATAGCTGGGCAGGTAGTTGTTGAACTTTACCTCCAGCACAAGGTCGCCGTCTGTTATGACGGGATAGGTAGGCTGTGTCATGTCGAAAAGGCTCGTCCCCCTGTATGCGGTGCGTATATCCTTATCGAAGGTTATGCGAACGTCCTCAACGGGGTAAACGTAGGCCTCCCGGGTATAGTCAACTATTACGCAGGGGCGCAGGCCCTTGGTGGCAAACTCCACAAACATGCGCCGGGCGAAGGCCTCGGGACGGGAGATGAGAAAGGCGTAGTCCCCGCCGATAAGGCTGTCGCACTCGGCCCTGCTGAGCCGCACCGACTGCTTTGCTATGTAGCTGCCCTCCTTGTGCTTGCACTCAAGCTTTATGACGTCGTCGCAGCCGTTGTATGCCCGTATGCGGAACTTGTCCCTGTCGTTGACGCCGGCCAGCTTTTCCCATAGGGCGTCGTCAAAGGGGCTGTCGAAATATAAGCTCCTTATAAAGTACTCGCCGCCGTTTTTTTGGGCGTTCTCGTCCTGCTGTATGCAGGAGCGCAGCCTTCTTGAGAGTATCTCGTAGTCTCCCCTGTTGATGTAGTATTTCAGCTCGTGGCGGTACTGTACGGGCCGCTTTTTCGGGCGCGCTGGCCTTCTGGCCTTTTCCATTTTAGCCGAACACCTCCTTCATGTAGGAATCGCTGAGGCCCAGGTTGCTTTGCAGCTGCCGCTTCAGCTCCTCGGGCCGCCTCTGGGCAAAATCCTTCAGCTTGCTTATCTCGCTCTGGAAGCCCTCGTAGGTTCCCAGGTTTGTACTGGGCTGCTTCACTCCCATAAACGTATCCTTATTGAACTTTTCCCTCTCCCGCTTTATCTCCGGCTCCACGTAGCCGTAAAGCTGGTCGATAAGCCCTGTTACCCGCTCCGGGGTAAAGGCGGTATTGAGAAGCTCCGCGAATCGCCTGCAGAAACTGTCCTTCCAGCCCTTGTTCTGCAGCATGGCGGAGAACAGCTTTGCTGAGCACACGTCGCTTGGGGTCTTGCCCATTCTATACGCCACGGTCTCGTGGCCCGGGCTCTGGAAGCCCCAGCAGAAGTCGTAGAATATGAACTTCCACTTGCCGCCCTTGAGGCGGTAATACTGGAAATTGTAGGTGTCCGTGTTGCCGTTGTATATCTCGGCTATCATGTAATCCCGGAAGCTGTCCACGTCCATTCGCTCCGCGACGTAGTTGTAGGCGTCGCTTGCGGAAAGGTCGTGGGTGGTGGCGTACTCATACAGGCTCACCCAGTCCGAATTATCGCCGTAGCTGCGCTGCTTGAAGCCCTTGCCTATGGCCAGGTCCACGTTGTTTTCCGTGTTCTCATGCTGGGCCACGAAGAAGCGGTTGCGCTTTTCCTTCATGAAGTACACGCCCCAGTATTCGCCGTTGAGGTAAAGCACCGTAGGGCGGTAGGCCTGATAGAGTATATTCACACCGGTGCCCTCCAGGAGGCCGCCGGCCAGCTCGTCCCGTATCTTGCTGCGGTTCTGATCCTGCGCGCCGGCCCGCAGCACCACCGCCTTGTATTCCGTATAGGGGCGGTTCTCGAAGAAGGGGTACTCCATGGAGCCCTTGCCGTATTCCTTACGGGCTATGACGTTGAAGCCCTTCTGGGCCCTGCCGCGGCCAAAGCTGCCGGCTATCCTTATTCCCACGTTCTGGGTGAAGACCTGCCGGCCGCTGTCGTCAAATAGCGAAAACGCCGCGGGCTTTTCCCATATGGTATCCACCTGCTCCTCGGTGGCGAACTTTGCCTGATAGTAGGTGGCGGATTTCAGCGTGTCGGCGTACAGCGCCGCCTCCGGGTCGAACTGGTCGCCGGTGGCATATATGCCGGTCTTGCTGTTCCAGAGGTTGTCCGGATCCGTTACCAGCGTCACCACCGGCAGGGCATGGTTCACGCTGTCGCTCCTGAAAAGATAGGTTGCTGTAGCCACGTCCCCCGAGAGATACCCGTCCCTGAAGGCTGCGGCCCGTATGACGGAGTTTTTGCTGAGGGAAAGCTCGCCGCTGTACACCTGTGAGCTTGCGTTTGGAGTGGTACAGTCGGTGGTGTAGCGTATTGTCTCCCCCTCGCCCGCGGTAATGGCCACGGTGACGGCATTATCGTATATGCCGGGAGTGACGCTGAAGGCAGGAAGCTGGGTTATGCCCTCATAGCCCTTGCCATTTTGGGCTCCCGGGGTTGGATCGGCGTAGTAGTAGCGGTTATCCGAGCCGTCCCGGCCGTAGCTCTGGCCGGACTTCATGCGCCCGGCGGAGAGCTTGTCTATGAGCTTTCCGTTGGGGTCGAAAAAAAACAGCGTTTCGCCTGTGGAGCTTATGCAGAAATTAAGCTTGAGATTTTTTTTTTGAGCCTTGTCGGCGCTGCCCGTAGCGTAAAGCAGCAGGTACTCGCCCGGCTCTATGGATATATCAGGAAATACCCACTTTGCGGGGTTCTTCGGGTTGTTGGAAATGCCGTAGCCCCCCAGGTTCACAGCGCTGCCCGTGGAGTTATATATTTCTACCCAGTCGGAAGCCACGCTGCCCGTGGAGCCGCCGAACTCGCTTATGTACACCCCCCCAAGGGGCAGCCTGTTGGCGGCGTCGAATGCGGAGTAGCCCGCGCCGGTATTTGGGTAGCCGGGGCTGGGCTGGGAATTGGACTGGAACTCGCCGGTGCCGTCGGGTATGCGCGCCATGGAAACGTCGGTCTCCTGATTCTTGAAGGAATAGCTGTCGATTATCCTTCCGGCCCTGTTGGCAATCACCACGTCCTCCCCATAGGAGCGAAGGCCGAAGGGCGCGTGCAGCTCCCCGTTCTGCATTCCCTCGTTTCCGGAGCAGAATACCACCAGGTAGCCCTTGGCGGCTATGGTGGTCCCATCCGGGAACCTGTACTTCATGGGCTGGGACAGGTTATCCGATATGCCGAAGCCGGATATGTCCATGTCCGTATCCGTTGAGTTGTATAGCTCTATCCAGTCGGAATAGCTGCCGAAGCTGTCGCAGACGGTGGTAGCGTTGCCGGCCATGAACTCGTTGATGTAGAGGCCTATATCCTCCGTCTCCTTAAGGCTTTTCTCATACTCCGCCATGCCCTCCTCTGTCTTGGGGTAGCCGGGGCAGGGCTTTGCCTGTGTCCATACTTCGCCCTGGCGGCGCAGCACCATTCCGGAGTCCACCGAGTTGAGCACAGCCGTATCAAGGGGCCTTCCGGAAGCGTCGAACAGCACCGCCTCCTCACCCGCGCTGAGCTTGAAGGGGGCATGCATGCCGTCCTCCGCCTCGCCGCTGCACCATACCACCACATAAGCGTCTGGCTCCAGCACCGTACCTGCGGGGAACACATACTTTGCGCCCTCCAGCAGGCTGTCGGACAGGCCGTAGCCGGATATGTCCGCCCTTTCGGACGAGCCGTTGTGCAGCTCTATATAGTCGGGATATCCGCCCAGGTTGTCCGGCACGGAGCCTTTGTTGGATATCATTATCTCGCTGAAGGTGACTGCGTCCGCCGGGGCATTTAAGCCGCCTTCCCTGAGATTTATCAAAAATACGGCCAATATGACCATAAGCGCGACGCTTATCAGTATCGACCCGAGCCGTCTCTTTTTCAATGCGTTTTCCTCTTTTTATATATATCGGCATATAGCCATGGTTATTGTATCATAAAAGAGCAAATAATGCTATGAAGGAATGGTGAATAAAAAACCCCCTTGTTGTTAAAGGGTGCTGACCGCCTGCGGGCGGCGCTCGACAAAAAACAACATACGCGTTATAATATCCACAGGTATAATTGAACAGGGCAGGCGGCGGTCAGCACACCATCCAAAAGGAGGTGTGCAGCATGATGAGATTCCTGATTATGCTTTTCGCATTATTGCGTGAGATCAAATCGGTGACGATCACCATAAAAAAATAACCGCCCTGTCGGAACCAGTGCGGTTATTCCCTAAAAAGGGAAGTCCAATCTAATCTTCGGCTGACCGTTAAGGTCTTGCCCACTGATATTATACCCGTACCGCTCGCGTATGTCAATGCGCGGGCGGTATTTTTTAAGCATCAGCCGCTTCCTCGAAGCCCTTACAGCTCCGGCTGTATGGCCGGAATATACTCGAGGATCGCCGCTATGACCTTTTCCGCCTTCTCCTCGTGAAGCAGGTGGCCCGCGTTACGCATGGTGGCAAAGCCGGCGTAGGGCATCGCTGTGTGGTACAGCTCGGAGCCGTCCCCCTGGCGCCATTTATCCTCGCTGCCCTGAAGCATCAGCACGGGGGCCTCAAGGGAGCGGAGCCTGGATACCACGCCCTCGTCGTCAAAGTTGTGGAAGGAGGCCCGCAGCGCCCAGCGGGACTCACGGTCGGATATGGTCTTGTAGTATTCGCCCACTACCTCGGGGCTCATCATCTGGGCAAGGTCGAAATAGCACTCGGAAAGCACCTTTTCCACCGTGCGCATGCCGTAGAGCATGGAGGCCACGCCGCCCAGTATGCTGCTGTCCATGAGCTTTATGGCCATGGGCATCTCGGGGGAAATGCCGCCGGGAGCTATGAGCATCATCTTTCCTACCCGCTCCGGGTTGTCCAGCGCAAAGCGCAGGGCGTATGCCGAACCCATGGAAAATGCCATTATGTGGGCGGACTGCACGCCTATTGCGTCCATGAACAGGCCCAGCGTCATGGCCTGCTCCTCAACGGTATAGTTGAAGTTCTCAGGCCTTGAGGAATAGCCGTGACCCAGCAGGTCTATGGCTATCACACGGTAATTAAGGCTGAGGCGGGAAAACATGTTGCGCCAGGTATAGAAGGACTGGCCTACGCTGTGTACGAGTATCAGCGGCTCCCCGTTGCCCTCTTCGATGTAGTGTATCCGAGCGCGCTCTGTCCGGGGGCCTTCAGGCTCCGGCTCCTGATATTCTTCTTCCTCTACCTCTACGGGCTGGGAAGTACGGGATGTCCTGGGAGCGTCGTCAAACATGGCGGCTACGCGGCGGGCTTCCTGAGCGGCTGCCTTACGGCGGGCCAGGGCCTTGGCGGCCTCATCCTCCTCGTCCAGCTCCTCGTCGTCATCCAATTCGTCATCGTCCTCCTCGGCGCGCCTCCTGCCGAAAAGGCCTCCCCTGCGGGACTTTCTGCGCTCCTCCTCTTCCTCCGCGTCCAGCTCCGCCTCGATCTCGCTGTCTATATCGTCATAATCGTCGTCATCGCCGTCATAATCCGCCCTTTTGCGAATAAAGGAAGCCTTTTTTTCCTTCTTATCCTTCTTGTCCGGCTTCTTTCTGGCCTTCCTTGGGGGCTCCTCGTCTTCGGGCTGGGCTATGGGCAGCTCGATCTCCGCAAATTTGCCTACGTATTCGGTGTTTACGAATTTTTTAACTTCCAGCGAAATAGCCACTTATATCCTCCGTTCAGGGTCAGGGTTGCCGTATGTGCATACGCACCCTTATAATCTTAAACTTAATCAGTTTATTTTACATTTTTCCTGAGGCCATTGCAAGTGTATATGTAAACAATCCGCCAAACTGTCACGAATTGTTTACCAAATCCCGGCTGAGCCGAAGCAGCGCGGTTTTATTGTTGTCCTCCGGGCGTTTTGCGCAGTGCCTGAACAGCCCCGCCTTTATGTACCCTATCCTGGGAGAAGGGGGTATGCCAAGGTAACCGGCTATGTCCGCCCCTGTGACGGCAAGCTGCCGCTCTTCAAAGGGCGCCCCTGCGGCTATCATGCTTTCCAGTATGCGCTCCCACCTGTCCGCGGACTCCACCGGCCCCTCTATCCTTCCGCTGCCGTGAACGTCCGCCCGGCGGAGAGCTATGAGCTGGCGCGAGCGCTCTATACCCATCTCCTGAAGCCATAGCCGTATGGTATTCTCCTTTGCCTCGGTGCGAAGGTCGAACATGTGGTTGCGTATAAGCGCCGTAACGTCCCGTATAACGGCGCCCGGGTACTTCAGCCTTTGCAGCATGCCCTGTGCCATATCCGCACCCAGCCTGTCGTGGGTGTACATGCAGCCCGTGGCCTCCAGCGCCGCCGGCTTGCCCACGTCGTGGAGCAGAGCGGCAAGGCGCAGGGTAAGGCTTGGCTCTATGCAGTCCACCGCGTGGAAGCAGTGGTGCAGCACATCGTACTTGTGGTACTGGGGCTTCTGGGCCACTCCCCGGCCCTTGGCCAGCTCGGGCAGTATCACGTCCAGGGCCTCCAGATTGTCCAGCAGCTCAAGCCCCCTGTACGGCCCCCCGGGAATGCCGTATTTCGCGTCGGAGAGCAGTATCCTGTCCAGCTCCTCCCGTATGCGCTCCGGGGATATGTCCGCAAGCCCCGCCGCGCAGGCCCTTGCGGCCTCCAATGTGCCCCGCTCCACCTCAAAGCCCAGCTCCGAGGCAAAGCGCGCCATGCGCATTATGCGAAGGGCGTCGTCTCCCATTATGACGGCGGGATCCTTTGAGGTAGCTCTGAGCAGCCTTTTTTTAAGGTCCTGCATGCCGCCGGTAGGGTCGGTGATCCTGCCTGTCAGTATGTTTTTATATATGGCGTTCACAGTAAAGTCCCGTCGGAAGGCGTCCTCGTTTATGTCCCCGGAGTAGCTTACCGCCCGGGGCCGGTGTCCGCCGCCTGGGGGGTATGTATCCCTCCTGAAGGTGGTGTGCTGGAATACCCCGCCCATATAGTGCAGCTCCACCATTCCGAAGGCCGCGCCTATGTCCAGATACTTTATGCCCTTATCCCGGCACATGGCCATTACCTCCCCCGGCGTCATGGAGGAGGTAACGTCGTTATCCGTGACCGGCAGGCCCAGAAGCGGGTTGCGCACCATGCCCCCTACTCCGTAGAGGGTATGTCCCGCGGCGGCGAAAAGCTGTGCGAGGCGTATAAGCGGCATATACCATGTTCCTTTACAGACACATAAGGGGACAGCTTGCCGTCCCCTCTGTTTTATTACTCCCCGTCAGGCTCCACGTGGGGAACTATGGCAACGGAGGCCACCCTGTCCTCGGTGCGCATAAGGCGCACTCCCTGGGTATTGCGGGATATCTCGGATATCTGCTCCACGGGCAGCCTTATTATGGTGCCTTCGGAGCTTATTATCATTACGTCCTCCTCTATATCGGAGGCTCCTACCGCCTTCATGCAGACCAGATCGCCGGTCTTTTCGGTGAGGGCCATGGCTATTATGCCCTTGCCGCCCCGGGTCTGGGTGCGGTAGTCCTCCTCCGGGGTGCGCTTGCCCATGCCGTTTTCGGATATGGAGAGTATGGAGGCGCCGGGGCGAACCTTCTCGGCCCCCACCACGCTGTCGTTTTCCTCCAGCGTTATGGCCTTTACGCCGGTGGCGCTTCTGCCCATGGGGCGCACGTCCTCCTCGCTGAAGCGTATGCTCTTGCCCTTTTTGGTGCCCACGATTATCTCGTCCTCGCCGTCTGTCATTATGGCGGCAATAAGCTCGTCCCCGTCCCTGAGGTTCTGGGCGATCATTCCGCCCTTTCGGATATTGTCGAACTCCTCTATGGGTGTCTTCTTGATTATGCCCGCCTTGGTGATGAGGTTCAGGTATTTTCCCTCCTCCCACAGCGGGAACAGCGTGGTCACCTTCTCCCCCTCCTTCAGGTTGAGGAGGTTCACTATGGCGGTGCCCTTGGCGGTGCGGCCCGCCTCGGGTATCCGGTAGCACTTCATGCGGAACACCCGGCCCATGTTGGTGAAGAACATTATCTCGTCGTGGGTGTTGCAGCCGAACAGGTGCTCAACGAAATCCTCCTCCCGGGTGGTCTGGCCGGTTATGCCCCTGCCGCCCCGGTTCTGGGCCTTATAGGTATCCATGCTGGTGCGCTTTGCGAAGCCGAAGTGGGTAAGGGTTACCGTCATCTCCTCCGGCTGTATTATGTCGTCCAGCTCTATATCCTCTGTTATCTGGGCTATCTCGGTCCTTCTGGGGTCGGCGTATTTGCGGCGGACCTCCAGTATTTCCTCCCGGATTATGCCCAGAAGCTTTCCCTCGTCAGAAAGGACGCTCTCATAATAGGCGATGGTCTCCACAAGGCCGTCCCTCTCCGCCTGTATCTTGTCGTGCTCCAGCCCTGTGAGGCGGCCTAAGCGCATATCCAGTATGGCCTGGCTCTGCTTATCCGTCAATCCGAAGCGGGCGTTCAGCCGTTCCTTGGCCTCGCTCTGGGTCTTGGAGGTCTTGATTATATCCACGACCTCGTCTATATTGGCCATGGCTATGAGCAGGCCCTCCAATATATGAAGCCGCTCTTTGGCCTTTTCCAGATCGTGCTTTGTGCGGCGGGTCACCACTTCCTCCTGGAACCTGAGGTAGTGGTACAGCATCTCCTTTATGTTGAGCACCTTTGGCTCCCCATCCACAAGAGCCAGCATTATCACGCCGAAGGTATCCTGAAGCTGGGTGTGCTTATAGAGCTGATTTAAAACGACGTTGGCGTTCACGTCCTTTTTTATCTCTATTACCACCTTCATGCCGTTGCGGTTGCTCTCGTCCCGAAGGGCGGTTATGCCCTCCACCCGCTTTTCATGCACCAGCTCCGCTATCTTTTCCACCAATCGGGCCTTGTTCACCTGATAGGGCAGCTCCGTTACCACTATGCGGCTCTTGCCGTTGGCCATTGGCTCTATCTCGGTCTTTGCCCGTACCAGTATCTTGCCCCTGCCCGTCCTGTATGCCTGCCTTATGCCCGCGGTGCCCATTATGGTGGCTCCCGTTGGGAAATCCGGCCCCGGCAGGTATGCCATAAGCTCCTCGATGGATATGTCCCTGTTGTCGATGAGGGCCACGTATGCGTCTATGACCTCCCCGAGGTTATGGGGAGGCACGTTTGTGGCCATGCCTACGGCTATGCCGTTGCTGCCGTTTACCAGCAGATTGGGGAAGCGGCTGGGCAGCACCGTGGGCTGCACCAGCGTCTCGTCGAAGTTGGGCATGAAGTCCACGGTGTTTTTGTCTATATCCGCCAGCATCTCAAGGCTCATCTTTGAAAGGCGGGCCTCGGTGTAGCGCATTGCCGCCGCGCCGTCCCCGTCCACGCTGCCGAAGTTGCCCTGGCCCTCGACGAGGGGATAGCGGATGTTGAAGTCCTGCGCCAGACGCACCATCGCGTCATAGACGGAGCTGTCTCCGTGGGGGTGGTATTTGCCCAGCACGTCGCCCACGATACGGGCGCTCTTGCGGAAGGGCTTGTCGGGCGTCATGCCCAGCTCGTTCATGGCGTACAGGATGCGCCGGTGCACGGGCTTGAGGCCGTCGCGCACATCCGGCAGGGCGCGGTTGATGATGACCGCCATCGCGTAGCTGATGAACGATTTTTTCATCTCGTGCTCAAGGTCGATGGGGATGAGCTTGTCGTTGATGGTGGAAGCCATGGGGGTGGTCCCTCCTTACTGCTGATGGGAAAAGAGGAAGCGTCAGATATCCAGGTCCGTGACCAGCTTGGCGTTTTCCTCGATAAACTCCTTGCGGGGCTCCACCTTGTCGCCCATCAGGAGGCTCATGATCTCGTCGGCGGCCATGGCGTCCTCCACGGACACCTGCATCATGGTGCGGGTTTCGGGGTTCATGGTGGTCTGCCAGAGCTGCTCGGGGTTCATCTCGCCAAGGCCCTTGTAGCGCTGGAGGGTGTAGCCCTTGGTCTGGCCGCGGGTGAGCTTTCGAAGCTCCGCGTCGTCGTAGGCGTACTGGACCTTGTTGCCCCTTTGCACCTTGTAGAGCGGCGGCATGCCGATGTACACATGCCCCTCGGTGATGAGCTCCTTCATGTAGCGGTAGAAGAAGGTCAGCAGAATGGCGCGGATGTGCGCGCCGTCCTGGTCGGCGTCCGAGAGGATGATGACCTTGTGGTACTTAAGCCCCGCCAGAGAGAAATTCTCGTCGATGTTCGTCCCCAGCGCCGTGATGATGGAGCGGAACTCCTCGTTGCCAAGCACCTGATCGAGGCGCTTTTTCTCGGCGTTGAGCGGCTTTCCGCGCAGCGGCAGAATCGCCTGAAACCGCCGGTCGCGCCCCTGCTTGGCGCTGCCGCCCGCGCTGTCGCCCTCCACGATGAACAGTTCGTTCTGCTCGGCCTTGCGCCCCGTGCAGCTGGAGAGCTTGCCCACCAGCGGCGCGGCCTCCAGCGCGCTCTTGGTGCGCGCCACGTCGCGGGCCTTGCGCGCGGCCTCGCGCACGCGCGCCGCCCGCACCGCCTTTTCGATGATCTGCTGGGCCAGGTCCTGATGCTTGAGGTCCTCGAAATACGCCGTCAGCTGCTGGGTCAGGATCGCCTCCACCAGCGGGCGCACCTCGGTGTTGCCAAGCTTGCCCTTGGTCTGGCCCTCAAACTGCGGGTTTTTCACCATCGCCAGCATCACGGCGGTCATGCCCTCGCGGAAGTCGTCGCCGCTCAAATTCGCGTCCTTGTCCTTGAGCGCGCCCAGCCTTCGCGCGAAGTCGTTCATCACCTTGGTGTAGGCGGCCTTGAAGCCCGTCTCGTGCGTGCCGCCCTCGGCGGTGGGGATGTTGTTGACGTAGGAAAACACGTTTTCGGTGTAGCTGTCGGTGTACTGAATCGCCACGCGGAAGATCACATCCTCCCGCTGCCCGGCCAGATAGATCGGCTCCTCGTGCAGGGGGGTCTTGTCGGCGTTCAGGTAGCGCACGTAATCGACCAGCCCGCCGTCGAAGCGGTAGATTTCCCGCCCGGCGGGGCGCTTGTCCTCCTCCTCGGCGGCGGCCGCGGCCGTCTCGCGCTCGTCCAGGAACGTGATCGTAAGGCCGCGGTTGAGATACGCCAGCTCGCGCAGGCGGCGCGAGACGGTCTCGGCGTTGAACGCGACCGTCTCAAACACGCGGTCGTCCGGCAGAAAGCGCACCCGCGAGCCGCGCTCCCTGGTGTTGCCCACCAGCGTGAGCGGCCCGGTCGCGCGCCCGGCCACGATCTTCTTCTCCTTCTCGTCCCACGCGCTTTCAAAGCGGATGTGCCAGTGCTGAAAGTCGCGGCACACGTCCACCTCCACCCACCGGCTCAGGGCGTTTACCACGCTCGCGCCCACGCCGTGCAGGCCGCCGGAATAGGCGTAGTTCTCGCTGTTAAACTTGCCGCCCGCGTGCAGCCTGGTGTAGATCACCTCCACGCCCGTGATGCCCAATTCCGGGTGGATATCGACCGGAACGCCGCGGCCGTCGTCCTCCACGGAGGCGCTGCCGTCCTTGTGCAGCTCCACGGAGATGCTCCTGGCGTAGCCATTGGCCACCTCGTCAATCGCGTTATCCACGATTTCCCAAAGCAGGTGGTGCAGACCGCGGGAGCCTGTCGAGCCGATGTACATACCCGGACGCATCCGAACCGCATCCAGCCCTTCAAGCACCTTGAGCATGCTGGCAGAATAGGTTTTCGCCATGAATAAAGCCCTCCTTATAATCGTACAACTCTATATTATACCTGATTTTTCCGTTTTTTGCAATGCCCCGCCTGAAACTTGCGCATTTCCGTTCAGGTTCGGACACTGTTTTTCGCGCCTTCAGGCATATGAAACGCCGTTTCGGCGCATCCTGTCTTTACTGAAATGAAGCGAGGAGGGATACTGTGTGTCTCTGGGCATGATTCTTCTGGTGGTGCTCGCGCTGCTGATTCTGTTCGGCGTTTTGCAGCGCGTTCTGGATCGAATGGCGCTCACCGACAGGCAGGCGCTGCTTCTGGTCGCGCTGATTTTTGTCGGCGGCTGGCTGCCGGATATCCGTTTGGGAATGGTTTCCATCAACATCGGCGGCGCGCTTGTGCCTTTAGGCGTTTGCGTCTATCTGTTTTTTCACGCCGGCACAGGCAGAGAGCGAATCCGCTGTCTGGTCGCGTCGGTGCTGACCGCCGCGGTGATTGACGTTATCAGCCTGCTGTT
>OLPA01002904.1_pt1 | contig 12211 bp, 11 predicted proteins | sample 1672811 | NCBI WGS metagenome assembly OLPA01 (sample SAMEA3136726, study PRJEB25190) | human gut metagenome | biome: human gut; feature: human-associated habitat; material: faeces | place: Austria | collected 2013
AATCCCCGGTTCTCCGGTGGCGTATTGGGTGAGCGAAAAAATGATGGAGGCGTTTGAAAAAAAGTGTTTTTTTAACGGAGAAACAAAAAAAGGAGTACTAACGGGTGATAATGATTCTTTCCTCCGTTTTTGGCATGAAGTCGGAAGAGAAAAAATTGGATTTGGAATGAAATCTCATTCTGAAATGTTACAATCTCAAAAAAAGTGGTTTCCGGTTACATCGGGCGGTGAAAGACGTCGATGGTATGGAAATATCGATACAATAGTGAATTTGGAAAATGATGGAGCAGATATTAAAGCAAATGTTAGAAATTATAGACTACGTGATTCGAAATATTATATGTTGGAAGCGGTAACTTGGACGGAGGTTTCATCTGGAGTATTTACATGCAGATATATACCGTATGGAGTTCTGTTCGGTAATGGCGGACCTGTTAGCTTCTTCTTTAATGGTCAACTTTTATATCATTTAGCGTTGCTTAACTCAAAGGTTTCTATGGAAATCCTGAGCTACCTTGCTCCAACAATAAATTATGGCCCTGAACAAATTAACAGAATACCAGTTATCGTAGAAAGACAGGGGACAGTTGATGTGATGGCAAAGGCATGTATAGAAATATCAAAAAATGATTGGGATTCTTTTGAAACGAGCTGGGACTTTAAGAAACACCCGCTGATTTGAGAAAGGAAGAAGCGTTATGGGATACAGGCAAGATACGGTAAAATGTGAATTTTGCGGGACAACATTTGATTGTACATGGAGGATATTAAAAAAGGGCGAGATTTGGTGTGGAGAGTATCCGAAAAATGCTATATATGGAGAATGTATGAAAATCAATGGGAGATACTATGTTTTTGTGAATTGCCCGAAATGCAAGAAAAGGAATCAATATTTACTCAATGAAAAAGAAGAAGGAGAGAAAGCGGAAGATGGAAAATTCAAAAATATCTGAGATTATAATAAGTGCATTTATATCTGCTATTACAGCGATTTTGACATTGCATCTGAATCGGAAAAAGGAAATAAAAGCCCATATTTATGACAAGCGTGAAGAAATTTATTTGAGTGTCTTTGAATCCCTTGAGAAGCTAATTGATGATAAATGGAAAATGTTTCAAGGCGAGTTGGATCAGCTAAAGGAAATTAAAGGCAAAATTCATCTTTATGCGTCCAATCGAGTGATTGAAAACTATGATAAGCTGCTGGATGTTTTAGAGGAAATTATTACGGATTATAACGAAGAAGAATCAGACGATGACCCGGACGTAGATGAAGGCGCAATGGCAAAGATCCTTTCCAAGCATGAGGAAGAACTGGGAATGAAAGTAACGGATTTGATGTACAGCATGATTCAACAAATGAGAAAAGAAATGAAAATATAAGAAACGGAGTGAACCCCACATGTCCCGCCTGATTTCCGACAAATACCGCGAATGCCAGCAAACCTGCCAAAATCGCTTTGATACCCTCAAAGCCAACGAAGAAGAACTCAACCGCATTTTTATCGACATTTACGGCTTGCAGGAAGAACTCACGCCCGACGTGGCCGATAAGGATGTAACGGTTTACCGCATCATCGACGAGCCAAGCGACGAGGAGCGCAAAATGCGCTATGTGCTTTCCATGCGCGATGAGATCGTCAGCCTGCTGTCGTATATCGTCGGCTGTATCCTCGGCCGATACTCGCCCTATGTGGACGGCCTGCTTTTCGCGGGCGGCGAATGGGACGACGCGCAGATTCGCGCTCGCATCGAGGAAGGCGCGAAGGCCTGCGATTTCGCCGACCCGTCGCTCGGGCTTTTCTACCCGGACAGCGACGGCATTGTGCCGATCACCGACGAGGCGTATTTCCCGGATGATATCGCGGAGCGCACCGTCGAGTTTATCCGGAAGGTCTACGGCGCGGAAACGCTGGAAGAAAACCTTGCGTTTGTCGCGTCCGCCCTCGGCGGCAGGGGAGAAACCCCGCGCGAGGTCATCCGCAATTATTACCTGAACGATTTTTACGCCGACCACCTCAAAACCTATCAAAAGCGGCCGATTTACTGGCTTTGCGACAGCGGCAAGGCGGGGGCTTTCCGCGCGCTGTTTTATCTGCACCGCTATGACCGCGATACCGTCGGGCGCATCCGCATGGATTATGTGCATGAATTGCAGGATCGCCTGCGCGTGCAGCTCGACGACGCGCGCCGCGCGCAGGAGAGCGGCGAGGGGCGCGCCAAGGCGCAGGCGGGCAAGCGCGCGCAGAAGCTGGAAAAGCAGCTCATCGAGCTGGGGCAGTACGAGGAACAGGTGCACCATCTGGCGGATATGCGCATCCCGCTCGACCTTGACGACGGCGTGAAGGTCAATTACGCCAAGCTCGGCGCGATACTCGGCAAAATCAAGTGACGGAGGGGAAGACGATGGATGTACGGCAGGAATTGCTGCGGCGGTTTGCCGCGCCCCTTCCGGAATACTACACGCGGCGCATCGTCGTGTTCGAGGATGACCAGGGCGGTTTCGCCGCCGACGTGGAGCAGATGGAGCTGCCCGGCGTGCGCATCCTCGTCATGCGGGAGGACGAGTGGTTCACCCTGCGGCGGCAGATCGAGAGCGATTACGCGGCGGAGGACATTCTGCTCTACTGCCCGAAGACGTTTGCGCGCTGGCAGGATAACTGGCTGGCGGATGTGTTCAAATACAGCGAGATATTCCGCGCGGATTACTGGTCGCTGCTCTTTGAGGAACTGCACATTGCCGACGGCGTGGATATGCGGCGCTATGCGCGGAAGGTGGGGCGCTTTTTCGCCAGCCGGGATCGCGTGGCGAAGCTGGGCGCGCTCGGGAAGGATTACCGCAGCGAGCAGGAGCTGGAAATCGGCGTGATGAGCGTGCTCTGCGGGCTGAAAAGCGCGTCGCTTTCGGGCGTGCTCGGCGCGGCGGTGCTCGGCGCGCACGAGGAAGAAAACGAGAAGCTGAAAGCCATCGAAAAGTTCTGCGGGGCGGACGCATTTTGGCTGCTGGCCGAAAAGGCGATCGGCTATACCGGCAATCGGGACGCGGCGGAGCTGGCCTGCTATCTGCTGACGAGCGCGGCGCTGCTGAACGCGCCGGAGGATGCGTTCGCGGGACTGCCGGGCGCGGCGGCCTACGCGCAGCAGGCGTATGCGCTGGTCAGCAAGTGGCTGCACGAGGACAGAGAAGCCATGCTGGAAACCTGCCGCGCGGTGGAGGAACGCTACCCCGTCGCGGCGCGGCTGCAAAAGCTCGACCGGGCGGCGCTGCTGCGCGTGTCGGTCTACCCCTGCGCGGACGCGCTGCTGATCCGCGCGGCGCTGACGGCGTTCGCGCGGGACGGCATGAACGTGGACGAGGTGCAGGGCATGATGCAGGCGCGGCGGGAGCTGCCGTGGTGGGGGCTGTACGCGCCGTATGCGGATGCGCTGGGCGCGCTGTGCGAGATGCAGCTCTTCATCCGGGCGTATCGGGACGGCTTCCATTTCACCGACGCGGAGGAGATGTTCGCGGCGTATGCCTCGCGCCTGTGCCGGATGGATACGGCGTATCGCCACCTGTGCGCGGCGGCGGATCGGGCGCTGGCGCTGGGGCTGTTCGCGCTGGAGGACGAATTGAAGGCGGCTGTGCAGGCGGCGGAGCGGCTGTATAAAAACGGCTGCCTCGCGCCGCTGGGCGTGTGCTGGTCGGCGCTGCTGGCGGGGCAGACGCTGGAAACCGCGCTGGCGATTGTGCCGCGGCAGGAGCGGTTTTATGCGGATCATGTACGCGGGGAGGACGCGCGCACGTTCGTCATCGTCTCCGACGCGCTGCGCTACGAGGTCGCGCAGGAGCTGACCGAGCGGCTGCACGGCAGGCTTTCGGGCAACACGGTCTGCACGGCGATGGTCGGCACGATCCCGACGATCACGCCGGTGGGGATGGCGGCGCTTCTGCCGCACAAAAAGCTGACGCTCACGGAGGAGTTGAGCGTGCTCTGCGACGGCATGCGCACCGACGCGAGCCAGCGCGAGGCCGTTTTGCGGGCGGCGTGCCCGCAGAGCGCCGCGCTGGAGCTGGGCGTGTTTCGGCGGATGACGCGCGCCCAGCGGCAGGAAATCGCGCGGGAGGCGAAGGTCGTCTATCTCTATCAGGATGTGATCGACCGCGCGGGCGAAAGCGACGGCGACGTGTTCGCCGCGTGCGAAACCGCGATGAGCGAAATCGAGCAGGCGATGCGCATGCTGGTCAGCGAGTTGAGCGCCGCGTGCATCTATGTCACGGCGGATCACGGGTTCATCTACACCCGCTCGCCGCTGGAGGAGACGGATAAGGCGGAGCGGGAGCTTGCGGCGGGCGACGTGCTCTGCTATAAGCGGCGCTATGCGGTTGTGCGGGAGAACGTCAGCGACGAGCGGACGCTTTCCATGCCGCTGACGATGCTCGGCCGGCCGGAATGGGCCTGTGTCACGCCGCGCGGCGATCTGCGCTTTAAGCAGCAGGGCGGCGCGTCGCCGTATATGCACGGCGGGCTTTCCCTTCAGGAGCTGGTCGTCCCGCTCATCGCGTATCGCAACAGGAAGGCGGGGCAGAAGGGCTACCGCGCGATCACCAAGGCGGACATTGTGCTGCTCGGCGAGAATCGAACCATCAGCAACGGCATTTTCACGCTGGTGTTTTATCAGCAGGAGGCCTGCGGCGGCAAGGTGCAGCCGCGCACGGTCAACGCGCGCTTTGTGGATCGGCGCGGGCAGCCCGTCAGCGACAGCCACCGCATCATCGGCGACAGCGCTGCGGCGGAGAACAACGACCGCACAACGCGCGTCACCTTCCGCCTGCTGGGCAGCAATTACGATAAAAACGAACGTTACGACCTCGTGCTGACCGATGAAGACGATCGAACCGAACTCGCGCGGGTTCCGTTTACCATCGACATCGTGTTCGGCATGGACTTTGATTTTTAAGGAGGCGGGAACATGGATGCACTGGATCGAAAGATCAACGAGGTGTTTCCGGGAAAGGTCGTCCGAAAGGATTTGACGGCGCTGCTTCGCCGCGGCGCGAACGTGCCGACCTTCGTGCTGGAATATCTGCTCGGCATGTATTGCGCGACCGACGATGAAACGGCCATCGCCGAGGGCGTGGAAAAAATCCGCAAAATTCTCGCGGAAAACTATGTCCGCCCGGAAGAAAGCGAAAAGGTGAAATCGCTCATCCGCGAGCGCGGGGAATACACCGTCATCGACAAGGTCAGCGCCGTGCTGGATGAATACAAGGATATCTACGTCGCGCGGTTTTCCAATCTGGAAATCGAGCCGTTCGTCCTGCAAAGCGATTACGCCGTGAAATACACCAAAATTTTGATGGGCGGCATCTGGTGCATCGCGCGCATCGGCTATACCTATCAGCAGGATTCGATGGAGGACGAGAAGAAGCGCCGCAAAAAGCGCGGGCCGGAGGATTCGCCTTTCCGCATTCTCGGCCTCAAGCCGATTCAGCTCCCCAACCTCGACGCGGCGGAGATGATCGACAAGCGGAAGGAATTTACCACCGAGGAATGGATCGCGATGCTGCTCCGCTCGGAGGGCATGGAGCCGGACGCGCTGAGCGAAAAAGAAAAGCTGCATTTCATCGAGCGCATGGTGCCGCTGGCCGAGCACAATTACAACCTCTGCGAGCTCGGCCCGCGCGGCACGGGCAAGAGCCATCTGTATAAAGAGATCTCGCCGTATTCCATTCTGATGAGCGGCGGACAGACGACCACGGCGAACCTGTTCTACTCCATGGCGGCGCACAGGGTCGGGCTGGTCGGCCATTGGGACTGCGTGGCCTTTGACGAGGTGGCGGGCATGCGTTTCCGCGATCTGGACGCGATTCAGATTATGAAGGATTACATGGCCTCCGGCTCGTTTGCCCGCGGGCGGGACATGATTAACGCGGATGCGTCGATGGTCTTTGTCGGCAACATCAACGACAGCGTGCAGAATCTGCTCAAGGTTGCGCACCTGTTCGAGCCGTTCCCGCCCGAATTCAACAACGACAGCGCTTTTTTCGACCGGATTCATTATTATCTGCCCGGCTGGGAAATTCCGAAAATGCGTTCGGAGCTGCTGACGGAAAAATACGGCCTGATTACGGATTGTCTGGCCGAGCTGACGCGGGAGATGCGCAAAAAGGACTGCACGCATCTGCTCGACACCTATTTCCGCCTGAATAACAAATTCAATAAGCGCGACGAAATCGCCGTGCGCAAGACCATGTCCGGCCTGATTAAGCTGATTTTCCCGGATGAAAACGTGACGGAAGACGAGATGCGCCGACTGCTGGAATACGCGATTGAGGGACGGCGGCGCGTGAAGGAGCAGCTCAAGCTCATGGCCGGGGTGGAATTTGCGGACGTCGCGCTGGGCTATGTGGATGAATACGGCAGTGAAACCGTCGTCTCCGTGCCGGAACAGGCTTCCAATACGCTGATTCCCGCCGAGAAGCTTCCGGCAGGCCACGTGTTTGCGCTCGGCGCAAATCAGATTGACGGCGAAGTGGCGGTCTATCGGCTGGAAAACAAGGTCATTCGTGGCAACGGCAAGATGGAGACGCAGGGCATCGGCGGCAATCGCGCCGTGAACGAATGTGTTGACGCGGCCTGGTATTATTTCATGGACAAGGCGAGAAGCATCCTGCCCGGCACGACGCTTTCGGATCACGATTATCTGCTCTATTATGCCGATCCGCAGAGCAAGGGGCTGAGCACGGAGGTATCCGTGGCGGAATTGGTCGGCCTTTGCAGCGCGGTGGCGAACCGCCCCGTGATGGAGGCGACGGTGGTAATCGGCGAAATCAAGCTGTCCGGCACGATGGGCGAAATCAAAAATCTGGAGAACATCGTCCGCGTGGCGAAGAACGCGGGCGCGAAGCAGCTATTGCTCCCGATTCAAAGCATGCAGGAGCTGATGCACGTTCCGGGCGAGCTGCTGACGGCGGTTCAGCCGATTTTTTACAGCGATCCGATTGAAGCCGTGAAAAAGGCGATTGAGCTGGCATAAAACGGGGAGGGAGAAATGATGCGCTTTATCTGCGCCGCGTGTGGAAAAACGCTGGATTGGGAAGGGGAAGAAGCGAGGTTTTGCCCGTTTTGCGGCAGGGCATACGCCGCGGCTGTCATGGAGGGCGCGCGGGCGGACGCTGTGCAGGCCAAGTATTGGCAGATGACGCGGGCGGCTTATGGGGCGGCTCTGCGCGATATGGCGGACTTTCAGGGCAGACAAAGCCCCAAAAAGGGCTTTCGCCTTGAGCGTCTGACGGACGCGACGTGCAAGAATCAAGCCCGGCAGGAAATCGAGCGCTGTCTGGCGATGCTGGCCAAGCAGCTGGATGCGCCGAAGGAGACGGAACAGCGCGCGCCGGACGACGCAATCGACACGTTCGGCAGGCAGTTGGCGCGGATTTTGGGCGGGGAAATCCCCGAAAGTGCGCCGTCTAAAGAGGACGAAAAGCCGGAAGAAAAGAAAAAGCAATACGACGAGGCAAAAAAACTGCTCGATGCGCTGACGCGAACGCAGGCGACGCTCAACCGGCTGATGGATGAAAACGGCACATTTATTTTTGCCGATGCGGCGGAGGCGAAAAAGGCGAAGCAGCCGATGAACGAGCAGGCTGAGAAGCTGATTGCGCTTTCGCAGAAGGATTACGATCCGATTTTCGGCGAATCGTATGAGCCGTTTGTCGCCGCATATATGCAGGCCATGGCGGCTGTCGCCGAGCTGGTTCGGCCGAAAGAGAAGGACGCATCCGCCGACGCGAGGGCATGGGTGGAAAAGCTCGACTTCTTGCTCGATCAGGCGTATCAAAATCGGAAGGACATGATGGCCGTCTGGCGGGAGACGGACGCGGTATGCGCCGCATTTGAAAAACGGCTGGAGGAAGAACGGGAAAAGGACAAGTGAGACGGAGGAAAATAAGGATGGACTTTACGATTGAAAACGATGTATTGCTGGGGTACGAAGGCGCTGATGAATACGTGACCATTCCGGAGAGCGTGACGGCCATAGGAGCATATGCGTTTATGAATAATGAATGTTTGAAAGGCGTAACCATCCCGGACAGTGTGACGAGCATAGGAAAGCTGGCATTTCATCAGTGCAGCAATTTGACGAGTATAAACATCCCCGAGGGTGTGACACGCATTGAAAAGATGGTGTTTTCCAAGTGCAGCAGCTTGACACAGATAACCCTCCCCTCGACGGTGACCAGTAACGCCGGGCAGCATCATGGATATGGTGTATCAGCCGAATCAGGAGCTGAAAAAGAAATTGGCAGAGCAGCAGAACGAGCCCGCAAAGAGAAGACGAGCAGCCCAAACAAATGAAGCACAGACTGTGCCCGAAGCGCCTAAGAAAAAGGAAGGCTGCTATATTGCGACGGCAGTCTACGGCTCGTATGACGCGCCGGAAGTGCGGACATTGCGGCGCTTCCGCGACGAAACGCTGAAAAAGTCAGCTGCGGGAAGAATGTTTATCCGTGTATACTATCGTTTTAGCCCGCCGATTGCACAGCGGTTGAAGAACGCGACGAAAGTTAACCGTTTGGTTCGCAGGATGCTGGATGGGTTTGTCGAAAAATTGAATGAAAAGAAATCCTGATAAACAGGATAATGCCTCAAGCCGGGCAGACGGCGTTCTACGGGTTAAAACAAGGGTCATCTTCCGCAAATCGGAAGATGACCCTTGCCCTATTGGTTAGGAATGGCGCTTTGCGCTCTCCCACGCATAGGGCGCTCGGCCTGCTCGATCGGGCGCTTCAGCATATGGATTGCATGTTCATTGTGTTTCTCGCATCCTTGTGGTGTCGGTTATAAAGTACTTTCTGCAACTATCGGAATGATTCCGATCTGTCTCCTTTCATTCATTTTGGTTATCACACCACAATACTTGAGATAAAAAGAAGAAATCCGAACCCATCCCCAACTGGGATGATGTTCGGATTTCTTGGGTTTGGTGGAGCATAGGAGATTCGAACTCCTGACCCCAACACTGCCAGTGTTGTGCGCTACCAACTGCGCTAATGCCCCGTCAACAGCGATTAGTATATCATGCCAATTTCAGCTTGTCAAGTACGAAGGACGATTTTTGAAAAAAGAATGTTGTAGGGATGTTGTGGGGCGTGAAAACGTCCGTGTGACGGAAATTTGACGTTTTGCAGGTTCCGGCGGGATCAAGCAGGGCGCAATTGTCGGCGTGACGACCTGTCCGGCGGTCACCACCCTGTGCGGCCTGATCAACGGCGCGATTATCTTCGACCTGAATGTTCCGGCCATGATCGCGACGCTGGGCATGCAGAACGTGATTCGCGGCATTGTCAAGCTGCTCTGCGGCGCGCTGAAGGCGATATACGAAAAGGGGCTGCGCATCCCCAAGGACATCAGCTTCATCGCCTACGGCAAGCCCGAGTTCAGCCCGGATATGACGACGAGCGAGTTTTTTTCGCTTACCTCTTGCAAAATGGGCGGAAGCATGATATAACATGACCGGAAGAACACGAAGATGAAACGCACATTCGTCAGCTTCCGGAAAATCCGCAGGCGCCGGAAACGCTGGTGCATGCGGGGAAGAATTTCAATAAGCGGAATGCCGCCACAGAGCGGCTTTTCAAAAACCTAATGGTTAGCATCAACTAACTTTTGAATAGGCAAATGGTGAACGGATTGAGCGTTGTATTCAGGAGGTGGGAACATTTGGAAGCGCACGCGGATTTCTGGAATAAAAATGCAAAGCGGTATGATCGCTTCATGCGAAAGGATGCGGCGGCGTATCGGCAGATGTACGAGCTGATCCGGCCGGTTGTGAAATCCAAAACGGTTTTGGAGCTTGCCACCGGCACGGGGCTGATTGCAAAGCACATCGTCAGCGCGGCAAAGCATATCGAAGCGACGGATGCTTCCGCGGAAATGATTGCCGAAGCCAGGCGGGATAACTGCTTTGCGAAGCTGTTTTTTTCGGTGCAAGATATGTTTTGCCTGCCCTATGCGCCCCAATCCTTTGACGTTGTGATTGTGTCCAATGCCCTGCACATCGTGGCGCATCCGGAAAAAGCCCTTGCCGAAATCAGGCGGGTCTTAAAGGATGACGGTGTATTGATCGCCCCGACCTTTACCCATGCGGAGAACTCGCTTTTCGGCAAGATCAAGGCGTTTTTTATGAAGCTGGCGGGCTTTCCGCTTTGCAGCAGGTGGACGAGCGAGGAATACCTGAACTTCCTGCGGGAAAACGGCTGGACGGTGCAAAAAAGCGCCGTGCTGAAAGCGTCCTTCCCGCTGACCTATGCGGAATGTGTGAAGACGGAGGTATGATGATATGTCCTTTTGGGAGAACACCCGCAAGCCTGTGGGGCTTGGCGGAAAGCTCATGGTCAGTCTGATGAATCTCGGGCACAGCCCCGTGGCGTGGTGGGGACTTCGTTTTTTGAACGTCGCGCCGGACGCCAAGGTGCTGGATTGCGGCTGCGGCGGCGGGGCAAACATCAAAAGGCTGCTGAAAAAATGTCCGCAGGGGATTGTGAAGGGCATCGACTATTCGCCCGTCAGCGTGGAAAAATCCCAAAAGGTCAATGCGGACGCTATCGCAAAGGGGCGCTGCACGATTCTGCAAGGCAGTGTGGCGAAAAGGATTTTTGCGGAGGGCTGGTTTGACGCGGTCACGGCGTTTGAAACCGTCTATTTCTGGCCGGAACTGCCGCAGTGCTTCCATGAAATCCATCGGATGCTGAAACCCGGCGGAATGTTTCTTATCTGCAACGAAAGCAGCGGCGACACGGATAAGGACGAGAAGTGGACGAAGATCATCGACGGGATGACCATCTACAAGGACGTCGAGCTGAAAGCGGATCTGGAGCAGGCGGGCTTTCGCGACGTGCAGATTCACAAGAATAAACGGGGCTGGCTGTGCGTCACGGCGCGGAAATGAGGGGCGGAAACGACATGAGCATCTTTGCATCCATTCTGCGCGGTGTATACAGGCTTTCCGGCGCAAAAAAGGCATTTGCCTTGCCGGAGGATGCGCTGAGCAGGGAAATCGAAAAGCAGAACCGGCATCGCGGCGTTTTTATGCCCACCGACCGCAAGGCTTATTATGAAACAATGACGGTGAACGGCTTTCCGTGCCTGATTGTGCGGGAAGCACCGAATCCGTCCAAGCGCGCCATTCTCTATTTCTTTGGCGGCGGCATGGTAATCGGTCCGGATCGGGGCGATCTGCCCGTTATGCGCAAGCTCTGCCGCGAGACTGGGTGTGATGTGTGGTTTCCGTTCTACCCGCTCTGCATGGAGCATTGCATCACTGAAACCTACGCGATGGTGTACGAATGTTACCGAAAAATGATTGAACTGTACGGCGGCGGAAATGTCAGCACCTGCGGTTTTTCCTCCGGCGGCGCGCTGGCTTTGGGAATCGCGGCGCACAACAACGCCCAGCCCGAATCACTGCCGCAGCCGAGACACATCGTCGCCGTATCCCCCGGCGAAGTGCCGTGGAACGATGCGGAAAGGGCACGGATGCAGGCGCTCAATGAAAAGGATGTTGCCATTGACTATGCCTTTATGGTGAAGGCGGAAAAGTTCATGCGCCATGGACAAAGCAATGTGCCGGACTATATGCTCTCCGGCTCTCGGGGAGATTTCTCCGGCGCAGGCGATATCCATTTCTTCTATTCCGCCGACGAGGTGCTTTACGGCGCATTGCCGGACTTTGAGGAAGCCTGCAAGCGGGCAGGTGTTCCCTATACGGTGTCTGCCCGCCCGAAAATGGTGCATTGCTACTGCATGCTGCCGATTTTTAAGGAAGCTAAAGAAGACTTTGCGAAGATTGCGGACTTTTTGAAACGGTAAGGGTCGGAGATGGTCAATCGTTATGCGTGAAAAAATATAATCCGGAGGAATGAACATGGAACGAAAAGATGCCATTCGCGGCGCGTATCGGCTGACGGGCGGAAACAATTTTTATGACGGTATGATCACCTGCTCCACCCTGAGCGGAAAAGCGGTGTGCCGTCTGGTGTGGGCGATGAACAAGGCGGAAAACGACGCTTATCTGGAAAAGGCATTGTCTGGCATCCCCTCGCATTTCTCCGGCAGGTTGCTGGAGGTGCCGGTGGGAACGGGCGTTTTGACCATGCCGGTTTATCAGACCATGCCGGAGTCGGACATCGCCTGTCTGGATTACTCGGCGGACATGATGGGGCAGG